>Ga0334882_1000639_pt1 | contig 52192 bp, 38 predicted proteins | sample GraSluR1_MG_5_FD_207226 | JGI IMG/M metagenome (GOLD analysis project Ga0334882, IMG submission 207226) | Sludge microbial communities from methane-producing bioreactor in Wageningen University, Netherlands - Granular Sludge_15_04-R1 | ecosystem: Engineered > Bioreactor > Anaerobic >... | reverse complement strand
CTTGACCGACCCTCCAAACGAGGGGTTCTCGCACTTCTGCGCCGACTCGACGGCGCCGCAAAGGGACGTCTGCCTTCAGGGCGGGAGTCGATGCGGGTAGTTTCGCCCTTCGCTAAGGATTCGGGATTTCCGCGATTTTTTTCATTAGGGTTTGACTCGGCCATTATTCCGTTCCAGAATGCACCCGGTTGAGGATGGCCCGTTGTCTCCGCGCCTGGATGTGGTAACAAACCGGAGGTTGGAAATGAAGAAGCTACTGATCGCGTTGGGGCTGATGGCGCTGCTGGTGCAGGGAGCGGGGGCATGGCGGCCGGCGGGGTGGGTGTATCACAATCATCCGTGGGCGTACGACGCCGCGTCGGGCGATTGGCATTGGTTCAACACGGTCGACCGGCAATGGGTGGTGAACATGTCCAACGGACAGTGGGCGCGCCTGCCGAACTCGGCCATGGCGTCGGGTTGGGTGTTCTACAACTGGGCCTTCGCCTATGCGCAAAGCAACGGCGCGTGGCATTGGATCAACGGGGCGGACCGGCAATGGGTGGTGAACATGCGCACGGCGGCATGGTCCCGGTACGGCGTCCAGACGGCGACAGCGGAACAGCTAATGGAGGCCCAGGTGCATGCGCTGATCAATCAGGAGCGCCAACGAGTGGGCCGGGCGCCATTGGCCTATGATGAGCGCATTGCCACGGTATGCCGGACCCACAGCCAGAACATGGCATCCGGAGCGGTACCGTTTGGCCATGACGGGTTTAATCCAGGCCGGATCAATCAGATCAAAGCTTTTCTGCCCAGTACCGGGTGGGCAGAAAACGTGGCGGCAAATAGTTTTCCGGATCCGGTGGCCACGGCGGTTTCCGGCTGGTTCGGGAGCCCCGGGCACTACGCCAATATCATCGATCCCACGTATAATTATACGGGCGTGGGCGTGGCCCAAGCGTCCGATGGGATGTGGTACTTCACGCAGATCTTTGTGAAAAGTCCGTGATGCCTTCCGATCCTGATTGGGCAACCAACCACGAAAAACGCTAACAGCTCGAACGGGGGGCAGGAGACAGGGGACGGTGGTCAGAGGTCAGTAGTCGGAGATCCGTGGGAACCGGCCGGCGCCTCTCCGCGCGAGGCGGGAATCCCGTCTCTCCAGAGGTTGGAACGGATGGCACGGATTTCGGGCCTCGGGCATCCTCGGCCCTGTTCTCCGTGCCAGTCGAATTCCGTGATTACAGATGGGGCCGAATTACAGTTCGGAGAGGTCGGGGGCGTCCTCCGGGGGATCGTCGAATACCTCATCGATCAATTGATCGAGTTCTTCGATCGGGGGAGGTTCGTCGGGGGGGGATTGAAGAATCTCGGCCAGTTCGCGTTCGGCTTTGACGGCTTGTTCTGCCGGGTCTTCGTCCGGAGACACTTTCACGAGGCCGGGGTAGGATTCCAATATTTCCAGCCGCTCATCCGAAGTCAGGTCATCCACCTGCAGGATCGATTCGGCGATGTCGCGCCGAATGGCATACCGATCAGCGCCCGTGACGATTTCAACGATTTCCGGTGCATGATCGACTCCCTGTAGCATAACGATGCCCCCACTGTCGGTGAGCAGCGTTCGGTTGCGAAAGGGCTCGGAGAAAACCCGACCTCCGGCCAGATCGGACGGTTGGGTGGGCAGGCGCTGTTCTTCGGGCGGGATGACCGGTTCTGGTGCTGCCTCGACTTGGAGATCGCGTCTTGTGGCCAATAACTGCTCCGCCTCAGCCGAAAGAGACGGCGGGGACTCGGAGGGCAGCGATGGGGATCCCCCCTCCATGCGCGCGACATAGGTCTGCCCCTGCTTTTGGAAGGTGGCGGTTTCTCCGGCCAGATTGATTTCCAACAGCCGCCAGCCATCGGGTGTGGTGTCGCCAATGCCCAGCCGAAGATGCCCCTCGCCAGCCTTCCGATCCACGATCCAGATAGAGTCGGGTTCTCCACTCCCGCTGATCATGGCGCTCAGGCGAAAACCGGGTTCTGCTTGAACGGCTGGCGGGGGCAGCGCAAGACGATCTTCCCTGGTGGGGGCTGCAGGGTGTTGATCTGGGCGTGGCAACTCGGTGGCGGCTGCGGAAGGGGCGCGGTGCGTTACCGGCGTGTCATCCAAGGTCCCCGCGGGTTCCGGGCCCTTTTTCCAGACCGCCACGATGGCAAACCCGACGGCCAGCAAGATCGCCGCCCAAAGGACGATTCGGCCGAGTGGCGTTCGGGCCGGGCCTTGAGCGGAAGCGGAACCCTTGGAATTCAATCGAGATGGGGTGGACATATGTGTGTGACTCCTCTTCTGAGTTCCAACAGTATGTTCGTTGTGCAGGCGGGGTCAAGGTTGTTGCGCAATGTCCGACAATAATCTATTCTGCCTGCGGTTTATGATGAATCACCAACTCGGTCATGATCCATGGATTTCGATGAGCGCCTGCGCTGCCCATCGACCGTTTCGGTCTGTGGCGGGGCCGGCGCGGATGACCGCTCCATGATGGTGCCGTCCTCATCCCCGTGCCGTGTGGCGGTCATTACCCGGACCAAGGATCGGCCGGTCCTGTTGCGGCGGGCCATCGAATCGGTTTTGACACAAACGTGCCCGGACTGGATCCACGTCATCGTGAACGATGGGGGGCATCCCGTGTTGGTGGATTTACTGGTGGCGGAATACGCCGAACGGTATCGTGGGCGGATCCAGGTCCTCCACCATCCGCAATCCCTGGGGATGCAAAACGCCTCCAATGCGGCTATTCGCGCCACGCAGAGCGAGTTCGTAGCGATTCACGACGACGATGATTCCTGGGAGCCTGGATTTCTGCAAGCGGGGTTGGCTCGCCTGGACGAGTTGGGGGCCGCCAGCCCGGTCCAGGGGGTGGTGACCCATACCACGTGGGTTTTCGAGGAGATGGGCCCCGATGGAAACATGGTGGAGCTGCGGCGCCAGGATTTTCCCGCCACGGAGTCGATCAAACTGGCCGATGTGGCGGGGGAGAACCGGTTCCCACCGATCGCATTTCTGTATCGGCGCCAGGTCCATGAGGCTGTGGGGTATTTTAACGAAGAGTTTTCCGTTCTAGGGGACTGGGATTTCAATCTGCGGTTTTTGTGCCGGTACGACATCGACGTGGTTCCCGAACGGCTGGCTTGCTGGCATTGGCGGCAGCAGGGCGGCAGCTCGGCGTACGGCAATTCCAGCACGACCGGCGTGGCCGTTCACAAGGCGATGGAAGCCAAGCTATTCAATCATTATCTGCGGCAGGATATGGAAAGCGGACGGCCCGGGTTGGGCTATCTGATGAATCTGTCGCGCCAGATCGTGCAGGCGACCCACCAGGTGGAGAAGTTGAGCGCCCGAACCGAACCGATAGGATCACGTTTTATTCGGGTGTTGCGGCCGCTGGCAATCCTGCGCCATCCGGCGCGTCTGTGGGAGGCCAGGAAGTGGTTTGGAATAACGGCGGTCCACGCCTGGCGGCGTCTGGCAGCCAAGCGTTCGAGAGCCGCCGGCGGAAAGGATATCCGCGGTGAATTGGCTGCCGCGATATGCAGGATGGGTCCGGGCGACGTCTTGTCGCTGGACGTGTTCGATACGGCTCTGCTGCGGGTGTTGCGCCGACCGACAGATCTATTTGCGTACATCGAGCCGGACGTCCAGGCGGAGCTGGGCCGACCGGATTTCCCCTTTGCGCAGGCACGGGTTGCCGCCGAGCGCGTGGCGCGCCGGCGGCAGGTCCATGGCGATTGCGAGGATGTCACCTTGGGGCAGGTCTACGCCGTGTTGGCAGAAATAGCGGGAATCCCCCCCGCCACCACCGCGCGCCTGGAGGATCTGGAAATCGCGGCGGAATGGCGGTTGTGCTACGCCAACCCGATCGTGCGCGAAGCGGCCATGGCCGCGCAACAAAAAGGCGTCCGGGTCGTTTTTGTTTCGGACATGTATTTGCCGGTAGACGCCATCCGCGAACTGTTGGCAAGCAATGGATACGAATCTCCCGACGTCTTCGCGTCCTGCACGTCGGGTAGAACCAAGCACTCCGGCGCTCTGTTCGAAGAGGTTCTCGGGACCTTGGGGTGCTCCGCCAAACGAGTATTCCACGTGGGAGATCATCCCGAGTCCGACCATCGCCGTCCCCGTGGAATGGGAATCCGGACCTTGCACGTGGAGCGCAAGGACTATGGTCCGCTGCCGCTGGCCGACCAGTACGCGACGCCGGCCAGTGCAGGTCGGGTTGATGAGTTGTCCAGCGTGTTAACCGGATTGGCCCGCCGCTGGGCGATGGAAGCCGCCCCCCGCGATGATATCTGGGCGCGGCTGGGCTACGAAGTGGCGGGTCCGGTGGCCTATGCCTTTGCGCGATGGATGGCGCAACAGGCGAATGGGCAGGGGATCCGCCGGTTGTTTTTCCTCTCCCGCGACGGCTATCTTCTGGAGAAGGTCTTTCGTGCTTGCACCCAACGCTGGGGCTTGGAAATAGAGTCCGTCTACATGTATTCCTCGCGCCGGCTCCTCAATATGGCCCGGATCGAGCGGCTGGACGAGGTGGCGTTTCATTTTCTCCTGACCGCCGACCCCTTTCTGCGCGTCCGGGATTTTCTGGAGCGAATCGGCCTCTCGGCCGAGGCGCTCGCATCCGAGGTTGCCCAGGCCGGATTCGCGGGGCTCGACGACGTGCTGACCACCCGGGGGGGCGTCTTCCGGACGCCCGGCTTGCGCGAAGGCATGCGGCGGGTGCTGGCCGGGCAGGAAGCGCAGATCCTGGGCATCGCGGAGGCGGAACGCCGGACGCTGCGGGCGTATTTCGCCGACATCGGTTTTGCGCCCGGCCCGGTGGCGATCGTGGATCTGGGTTGGCAGGCCTCCTCCATCCGATCCTTGCAGGACATGTTGCGTCTCCAACAGCCGGATTTCCGGCTGCGCGGGTACTATTTCGGCACCTGGGCGTCCGCCGCCTCCGCCGTGGAGGCCGGTTGCCGGCTCGAGTCCTTTTTCTTCCACTTGGGGGCTCCCAAACCCCGCGCATCGCTGCTGGCCGAATGCGTTGAACTCGTGGAGCACCTGTTCACGGCGCCGCATGCGACGGTGGTGGGGCTCGAACGGACCGGTGATTTGTGGAACCCGGTTTGCGGTGGATGGGAAACCACGGCCGAGCAGCGCGATGGCCTGGAGAGGGTCGCCCAGTCGGCGATGGCTTTTGTGGAAGACATGCTGGAATACGAGACGTCGTTGAGTTCGCATGCGGCGCCGTTCGCCTATCTCGAGTCGGTGCTCGAGCGGGTGCTGCGGCATCCCACGCTTGCCGAGGCGCGGACCATCGGCGCGTTGCCGCACCGCGACTCGTTCGGCGGCGCGGCTCCCTGGCGTCATTTGGCCAAGGTGCCGCCGACCCTCCGCACCCTTTACAGCCCCGGCTCGTTGCGGGAAGCGTATGATCGTTCGTATTGGCGAAAGGGGTTCCTCGTCCAATTGGGCCCCGTGAAGCGGGCGCTGGCCGCAAGACCGTCGAAACAAGGGTGAGCCCGGCCCGGACGATGTCAAAACCCCCTTGGATTCGAATCCCCCTTGCCTTTGCCGCCGTGTTGCCGGTGGCGTCCTATCCGGTGCTCTTCGCCTATTTTCACAATGCGGGCGAAGCGTCGCTTTCCCAAGTGTGGCCTCTACTGGGGGTTTTCATGGGCTTTGCGGCGGGGTTTTTCCTGTTGTGTTCCTGGTTGGCGCGCGATGCCGAGATGGGGGCGTTGTCCACCAATGTCGCCCTCGTGCTGTTTGCCTTCTATCAACCCATCGAGGCGGTTATCCGCGATCTAGTCTGGCCGGTTCGGTATTGGCATCTCGTTCCCGCGCTTTTGGTCGGGATCTTGCTTCTGTCGCTGCGCTTGCGCGGGTTGGATGTCCCAAGGCGGCATGGGGTTGCCCGGGCCAACCGCGTCGCCACCAGCATTTTCGCCCTGCTGATTGTCTACAATTTCGCGATGGCGCTCCCCACCCTGTCCGGCAAAGTGCGATTGGTCCGCCAGGCCCGCCAAAGCGGAGGCGTCGATTCCGTTTTCGACCCCTCCCAATCCAATCACTTCCCCGACGTCTATTACATCCTTCTCGATGAATATTCGTCTTTTGACATGATTCTGAAGCATTACGACTACGACAATTCCGCGTTTGCGGACCTTCTGGAGCAGACGGGGTTTTCCATTTCGCATACCAGCCACAACCCATCGCCCAGCACTCCCGAAATCCTTGCCCATTTGATCGGGATGGATCCCAGCCAGGTGCCCGTTGGATTTCCGCAGGACGCCGACGGCCAGTATGCTCCCGTCGCGAATTTCTCCAAGGCCCCATACTACGAAATCATAGCCCAGTCGCGACTGACCCGGTTTTTCAAGGAATTCGGCTATGAGATCCATGTGGCCGATATGGGCAAGCTCTTTATCAACCATCCCGTTACCCTGTTTAGCGATCACGCCTATGAGCCGGATCGCACGGGACGGATGGAGAACACCCACAACACGCTCCAGGGGGTCGTCCTTTCCAGGTCGGCCCTCTATGTTCTCGGCCTGCGAGCGGACCCGAATTTTTACAACCGGATGGTGAACGAAATATTCGATTGGATCGTGCTTCCCCGGAACGGCGAGAAGCCCATTTTCCTCTTTGCCCACATCATGTGCCCCCATACTCCTTTCTCGTTCGACAAGGATGGTCGACGAATATCCGGCGGGTTTGATTGGCACAACAAGGCGTACTATTTGGGGCAGTATCTCTATGTGACGGACCGCATTGCGGGCATCGTCCGGCAACTGGTGGAGAGGGATCCGGATTGCGTGATCATTCTGCAGTCGGACCACAGCGCGCGAAGGTGGGGGCATGTCGCGGTCGATGGCAATGCCCCCGGACGAGTGGAGGTAGGCGCCCGGAATAGCCTCGCAACATTACCGTATTCGGACATGACCTCCATCCTCAATGCCGTCTATTATCGAGGCCTCCCGCTGGACATCGAGGGGCTATCGGGGCTCGACACCGGCTTGACCGTCTACAACCACTTGTTTGGAACGGGCTTTCCGTCGGGGAGGAGCCCCTAGCATGCTCCGCTTCCGGCAGTTCCAAGGGAAGCGGCTCATCGCCGGATCGGCGATCGGGCTGTTCGTGCTCTACCTGGTTTTTGCCAATTGGCTGTTTGTGAAATTGGGCACAAGCGGCCAAGAGTTCATCGTCTGCCGAACTCGGCCAATTTCGATCCAAGCGGCACCACGGTTTTTCATCGACGGGATTCAAACAAGTCCAAGCACGCTCCTGGAAAAAGTCGAGGTCATCGGCTGGGTCCTGCCGCCCGAGGATCCCGCCTCTTATGCGGAGGGACAGTTCGACGTCTCGCTCGTGTTCCAAACCGGAAGGACGTGGTATCGGGTCGGGACCATGCCCGTCCCCCGCTGGGACGTCTTGCTGGCGCTCGGGATCGACGATCCCCTTTGCCGGCCTGGAATCGTCAGTGTGTTTTCGCCGGTCGGGATGAAGGGGGGCATCTACCGAATGGGCATACTGGTTCAGCACCAGGGACAAGACGCGGCGTTCTCGTGGACGGGCAAGCGGTTTATCAATGGGCGAAACGGATTCCGCGAACTGGTGTTCCTTTCCGAACTGCGGCCCATTGCCCCGCCTGAACCCAAGGGGGATATGCGGGCACATGCCTTCGACGTTTTCAATTCCACGATGGCGACGGTCGCGATGAGGGGGTGGGCCTTCGCTAATACGGGCGGTGCCAGCGAGGATCAAGAGGTGCTTTTGGTCTTCTCAAGCGATGAGGCCACCGTTGCCCTGACAACGGAAAAGCAAGTCCGCCCGGACCTCCCCCGGGTGTTCGGCGACAAGATGAGGGTGAAGGGGGAAGTGGCCGGATATTCCTCGAGCCTGAGCCTGTCCGAGCTTCCGTTCGGGACCTACCGTCTCGGCGTGTTGATCCGGGAACGGCAGCGCGACGTGGCGTTCGCCTGGCTCGAACATCGCCTGCAACATAGTTCGTCCAACGGACTGGTCAACCTCGCGACACCTCCGCCCGCCCCATAGCCCGGCCGTCATTCCGGTCCAACACGCAGCCATGGCATGTTCAGGTGAACGGCAGCCACGCCCGTTGGGCGCGGGGCTGTAGATCCGATGGCCGGCACCAGAATATCCAACTCCTACAAGCTGTGGAAATATGCCTTTGATCTGGCCAGGCGAGCCAGCATCCGCCACGGCAGCCAGGTAAGCCATGAGCCGCCGCCGGCCGCCGCCTGGCGATCGAGCCAGTCCTGGATATCGGCGGATTCAGGCACCACGTGGCGCTGGAAGGCCAGTTCCATTCGCTTGTAGGCGCGCCGTTCACCGGCGATTCCGGCCATTTCTATCAGTTTCCCGGCCAGACCCCTTCGGTTCTGCATGCATTGGGGATCCTGCAAGAACAGGTAGCGAAGGGTGCGGTACAGGATAAAGCCAACGGGGATCGGAAAATCGAACGTCCATTCGTAATCGATGACGTGCCAGCGGCCATCGTGAACCATGACGTTGGGAAGGATCAGATCCACGTTGCTGGCCGGGGCCGCCCTCAATCCGCCGGGCAGGCGGACGGGGCCGAACATCCGCCCGAATTCGGCCGTGGACCGGAACTCCTCCGTGGCCAGGCTGCGAATGGCGCAAAAGAAATCCTCCATGCGTTTCCAGAACGTTTTGTGGTCTCCACGCCGGAGATCGTCGTGGACCAAATCGGCCAACGTGGGCCCGTCGATGAATTCGAACCGGGCTTCTTGAAAGCCGACTTGGCATCGATTGACCGAGAAGGCGGATCCGGCGCACAAGCGCGTCAACGCATCACGTTTCCAGGCGAGGCTGGCGAGATGGGGGGCGGCCTCGGCCTGCATCGGGACCTTGCGAATCGTTTTCACCCCGTGGGAATCGATCAGGAGGTCGGTACGGAGTTGATAGGCCCGCTGGCGCAGGGTGGCGAATCGCACGGAAAGAACCTGTGGAGCGTTGTCCGGCGGGTTGGCTGTTTTGCTCAGAATGGCCATCCACGACCGGGATCGGGCGGCGTCTTCCTCTCCGGGAACAGCCAGTTCCTCGGAAAGGATCTGGCGGGTCAAGCGGTAGTCGGGATCCAAGCCGTAGAACGAGTGGGCGCGGAGGCCGCATTGGGCACAGCGTTTCTCCAGCTCGGGACGGGAGAGGGAGGGAAATCCGGAGCCGACCACAACGATCCGTCCTTCAGTCGCCAGGCGGGCGACGGCTGCACGGAGGAGCTGTTCGAGCGGGTCGGGGCCCGCATCGACATGCCGATCGGCTTCATCGAGGACGCCGACCAGGAAGATCCAATCAAACGGGCCCCGGGCGAGGGGCGGGTCTTGCGTGGCGAGCCTTCCGCACACGATATCGATGTTCCGGCGCCCCCGGCACCGGACCGCATTGATGTGGGCGCGTTCCGGAGAGGGCTCGATGGCGGTGATGTGGCCCGCCAGATCGCAGAGACCGCCCGTGATGGCGCCAACGCCGGCGCCGACTTCCAGCACCCGGTCCGTGGGCTGCAGCGGTAGCCACTGCACGCAGTTGATGCGCTCCGAGCGAAGGTCGGCGGCGAGCGCGCCCAGGCCCTTCCGAAGGGCGAGAAGGTTGAATGAGTCTTCGGAATGGGTGCGGATCGCTTCCAGAAGACGCCGTTCCTGCGCCGTGAACCGAAGCCGATTCGCATGAATTCCCTCTGGCGCGGGGGAGGGCGCGCTGATTTCGCTCAAGGGGACTCCCCGTGAGAACGCGGATCCGCGAGCAGGAGGCGCAGTTGAGTGACCCATTTCCGGATACGGCGGGGGCACCGGCGACGTGCAAGCCTCCCGGCTTGTTCAAGCAGAGCGAGGGGGCCGCGAAGCCCCGTCAGGCGCAACAGGCGGCGAAGGGTGGTTAGGGAGCGGCGAAAGGCGTCGAACGAGGTCAAGCGAACTCCCGGCGTGCCGTTCAGGGCCCGACGGGTTTCCTCGAGCATATAGCGCAGGTTGGCCATCTCGCCGGAGGCATGGCGATCGGTCATGACCCATCCGCTCAGATAGCCTCTCGCCTGGGCCGCGTAGGGGAGGATGGTATCGAGCGCGTGCAGGAGGGTGCCGTCGGAAGCCAACGGCTCGGACGGGAACTCCTCGTCGCGCCACTCGGCGGCCAGGAGAGCGTTCAGGGCATCGGTTCGGCACCAGAAGAAGGAGCCGGCGGCGATCGGCGGCCGATTCCGCAGGAGGCGGGGCGGGAGGTCGATTTTTTCCGCGAGCCCGACGATGGCGTCGGGGCGGGGGGCGGGGCGAGGATCCCTGCCGGGTGGAAACAGGGTGGCGTGGATGGGCGTGGGCGGGACCAGCAGGCCCAGCCAAGGCGTGGCGTCAAACGTGGCGCCAATTCTTCGCACATAATCCTCGTTGGCCAGCATGTTGTCCCACCGCCGATCGCGGAAAGGGGCTCCAACGGCGGTTTCCCGGTGGTGGAGGGTTGGGCCGTCATGGACGAATCCGAGATACGCGTAGTCCGTCAGCCGGTCCCTGCAGCCCGACAGCAAGGCAGACCAATGTCTTCCGCGGGGATCGACTTGCCGCACGGTCAGCCGGCGCCCCGGTTCGCCGGCCAACAGGCGCTCCAGTTGATTTCGCTTTTCGGGCGTGTCCGTGGTGACGATGACGTCGGCTTCCGGGGGGACGTTTTTCAAGTAACGGCTGCAAAACGGAAACAGGGTGGGATCGGACAGGTGGGCAACGACCAGCATGGGCCGTCCGGCCGGGGCCGGGCTGTGCGGCGGATCTCCGCTGGGAAGGATGACATTCAGGCCCAGGCAATCGCCCAGGAGTCCGGCACCGTATTTGCGGAGCAGATGGGCGAAGATCAGATTCAAGTCATAGGTGCCAAGGTTGTGGACATCATTCAGGGCGTCCCGGAGCTGATGGCCGTTGCCCCAGCGCAGATAGTGTTCTCTGGAGACGAGGAAGGACCGGCGTTTAATGACCGGGAACCGGCGATGGGCGATCATCTCGAAGAGGTGAAAGGTGTGCGGATCGACAGCATGTTCCCGGTCGGTCTCCAGATCCGCGGTGTCGCAGCAGGCGGCCCACGCGTAGCCGAGATCCGCGAAATGCCGGGTCAGGACCGCCGAAAACCGTTCGGACACCTCGTCAAAGTGGCGGAATTCAGGCAGGTTTTCCCAAAAAGACAGAAAGGCCGGATCGAGCAGCATTCGTTTGCCGAAGACCAGAAAATAGGTTTGCAGATAGCGGGGGCGATAGCCGTAGGGACACAAGCCCATGCCGGTCACCTCGCCATGGACGCTGAGCCCCCAGAAGTCGACGTTCCGCCCAGCCATTTCTTTGAAAATCTCCGGGAACGGCCGGAATGGCCCAAAAAAGGAATCATTGAACAAGACCAGTTCGTCGTAGTGGCGCAGGTGGTCCAAGCCGCAATGCGTGAGGATTCCCTCTCGCCAGGCGCCCACGTCGAATCCTTGGTTGGGACGCAGGTGGATGTCGTCGCAACTATCTCGCAGTTTGGCCAGGCTTTCGTCGGTCAATCGGCCATTCACCATGATGATCAATCTGGCGAGGCTGGGCCGGATTTCCCGCAGCAGGTGGAAGATGTAGTCGTCCAGAATTCCCTCCGCATCGTAGGCCAAGAAGATGCCGAGGCGCCGGGGGGGGGCGGGGACGGAAGGGATGGGGGCGGGTGCGCTCACGATCGCCCCGTCCTTCGTCGGGAGAAGATCCTTCGAATCTGGAAGGCGATCGCCAGCAGGCTTGTTTTGATCCACCGGTGGGATCTGGACCCCGTGGGAAACAGTTTTTGGAAATAGACGTTTGCCAACTCCCAGCACCGCCAAGCCGGACCCGTTCGCGGCGCCGGCTCGGTGATCGGAGTGACTTTCGCCTCCATGTAGTTTCGGATGATTTCAGACTGCCGAATATAGCAACGGGTGGAATAACCGGTGAATTGAGCCACGATGGACGGCATGCGCTCGAAGGCGTGAGCCAACGATCCGCCCACGCCGATCGGTTCTTCCGGAAAATCCTCGAAGGAGAGGCGGGTCGAAAGCATCGGAGCGAGTGCGGCGGGCCGATACCAGAACATGGTGCCGGCGGAAAAGTGCACGCGGTGACGCGTCAACCTCAAGGGACAGCCCATCTCCTGCAGAAGGCGGTTGCACAAGTCCTGCTCACCCTCATGGCCCAGAGGCGAGATGTGGTTTCGGGACATGAACAGAAGCAGATCATCGAAGATGGGGGGAAACATCAGTCCCAGGGAGGCCTCCGCCTCGAAGTGTTTCACGATGCCATCCAGGGCTTCCGCTTCGATCAGGTTGTCGAGCAGGTAGTCGCGCCAGGCGTCTCCAAACGAGAAATGGGCGCTTTGTTTGGTGTGCAGGTGGCCCACCAGATCGTACCGCCGCTGTTCTTCGCGCAGGCCGACCAGCCATGGCGCCACGTCGCGCCCCCGGTTCGGAACTCGCTTGACAACCAGATTCCCCATGGCGGGCAGGGAGTCCTTGTTAAAAAAGACCGGCGCCATTCGTTCGGATTCTTCGGAGCACACGGTGAGCAGCAGGTCGAACGGGTGCGCGCTTTTGGCCAACCGGCGGATGAACAACGGCGCTTGGTCGGGATGAAACCAGTGAAGGTGAATGGCCAGCTTGAGCCGGGTGGCGGAAGGCGGCGGTTCGGGCGTGCTGACGACCGATCGATGGTCGACGAAATCCGTCCGCAGAAGGTGCTGGATGGTTCCCCGTTCTATTTTTTCGGACAAGGCGTGGTTGTTGCCGTGAAACGAATCAGGGAACCGGATGTGTTCCAGATGCCGGATGGCCCGGTCGGTTTTCGATCGCAGGCTGAGCGCCAGCGGTTGCAGCGTGAAGTCAAAATGACGGATGGGCCATTCGCTGGAATACTCGCCCAGCCAATCTGCCAGATCGGACACAAAGGCCAGGGCGCCCTCTTGAATGGCCTCCAAGTCGCACCGCATGTCTTCGGGAAACACCTCGGTGGGATCGAAGACGGGCTGAAAACGATTGTTGCTGAACTTCATTCCGATGCAGGAGGGTTGCAAGGGGGAAAACAACTCTTCGAGCAATAGCCAGAACCCCGGAAACGGAGTATGGGTGACCGATCCTCCGATCACAAAGGTCGTGGTGGAGTACAGTCGATCCTTGCGGCGATTGGCCCTTGGATTGACCCAGATATACGCCTTGTCCACCTGGCGAGCGGCCAGGCGGCAGATGTGTTCCGCCACGGATCCGCTGTAGCCGCAATCGAAAACGATGGAACGGCGTTCCGGTTCGGCGTTGATGACCGTCGAGTAATACGCTTCCGCCTCGGCCCGTTTTTCCGACAGAATGGCGGAAATCTCTTGAGATCGCTCCGCCAGGATTTCCCGCACCGCCGCCGTTGCGCCGACCTTATTGGTCGCAACCACCAGGTGTCTCCGCGGGTCACCGGGTTCCAGAAAGCCCGGGCGGACCATCGAGTCAAAGAGCATCCCGACGGTAAACGACCGGTCGAAGGGCGTTTCATGGATTCGCCGGAGCAGGTAGTGCTTGGCATTTCCGCGGTAATCCGCGATCGCGTACAACGATCGGCCGCAATACAGGTAGTGGCTAGGGAGATGGCGGCCGCGGCGGAGAACATCATAGGCTTTCCGGGGCAGGTAGCCATCCCGCGAGGCGAAATGGATGGTGGAGTAGTTGTGCTGAATGGCGGGGTTGCTCAACAGATGCAGGGCCGCGCCTGCGAGCGGAAGACCCAGGCCAAAATAGCCGAACTCATGACGGGTCGGAAACCATTCGTCGGATTCCGCCAGAGTCGAAGCCCGGCGCGCGGCGTAAAACCCGATCAGAAGCCGGTCCGCCGGCGCCAGGCGATCGGCTCGGGGCCACAAGCGGCCGTAGGTGCGGTTGGGATGTCGAAGACATTCCAGGCTGCCGGGCAGGTGGAAAGACACAATGCCCTTTTCCAGGGGGATCTCCACGTCCGAGCGCCTGTTGTCGCCAATGTGCAGGAGTTCATGGGGCCGAAGGTGTTCGCTCTGCAGCACGTGGTCATACAACGCCCCGGAGTCTTTGCGCTTCTTGATCTCGGATGACACATAGACGTGGTCGATCCGGGCATATCCCTTGTCGTTCAGCCAGCCGGCGAGGGTCGGACGGTCATGATACATGTCCGAGAGGCAGATGATTCGTTTGCCGCTGTCCACGGCCGCCCGGTACAGGACAGCCCCCGCTTCGCGTCGTTTGAGCAAAGCGGACTCCAAGGCCATCTCTTCCTTCGCCAAGGTATTTTTCTGGGCCTCCGTCAGCCGATGCTTCCGGGCGATAAACGCATAAATCTGTTCAAACGTGGCGTCCTCGCGGGAAGGGGGACGCCCCCCTTGCGACCGTTGCATCAGCCGTTCGGCTCTGGAGCGGATCTGGTGGAAATCGAAGCGGTGCCGCCCGGTGATGCGGGCCGCCTTTCGGTTCATCAGGATGAAAATATCGGTGGGGTAAACCGCGGGGCGTTCCAGCAGCGTGTCGAAAATATCAAAGCTGATGACCTTGATTTGCGGGTGCCGGATGGCGGCCAGGATGGGTTGCACGTCGATCATCGCGAGCGGCTGCCTTTCAGGTCGCTTGCCTCAAGCCCGCTTGAAGGATTCGAACACCAGGGCGTTCTGGGCATAAATACCCAGCAGGGGGTTGTGGAGTTTGTACATGACGGTATGGAAGCCAATGGTTTCCAATTTCGCCAGCACGTCAATGGAAAAGATGGTGTAGACCAATGTTCCTTCGGGCCGGAGTGGATCGTTGTGATAAAAGGGTTCCTTGACGTGCTCGATCTCCGATCGCTCGTTCCGGCGGGCCCGGATTTCGGTGGAGGCCCGATCCTGGTAGAACGGGATGGTGAACACATGCCGGCCCTCCGGTTTCAAGAGGCGGTGGATTTCCCGGAAGGCGACCCAGGGATCGGAGACGTGTTCCAGCACATCCGATGTGATGACCAGGTCAAAGGACTGGTCTGGAAAAGAGGTGTTCATCAGATCCTGGTGCATGACCTCGCCGGATCGCGCGCCGGATTCGAGCCGATCATCCACATACTCGCTGCAGACATAGCCGGCGGGCATGGTCTTCAGCGTGTTGTGGATGGCCCGGGCCGCCTCGGTGTTGTAGACCGCCAGGCGTTCGCATTTGGCGAAGCGGGCCAGGCTGGCATACTTCCGCTTGGCATGGGGCGATCGGCAGATGAGGGCGGCCACCTGGCGGTTGCGGTTGGAGGCGCCACAGCGGAGGCAGTTCACGCTTTCGCGCAACTGGGATTCAGGGTGGGGCAGCAATCTGCGGTAGAGGGTAGCTACGGACAAGCGTCCGCACACGTTGCAAAAAAAGGGCAGCCCGATGTACGGCAGCATCTTGACCACGCGGTCCATGGCGTTCAACTCATACGGGATCGGATAAAAGGGTTTCACGGTCTTTCTCCTTCTGTGGGCCATTCCGCACCCGACGGCCAGGGCCTCCACCCATCCGGGGCTGGAGATCTTCCATTGATCCAGCATGGTCAATATGGCCATGATCGGCCGCAAAGACAAGACGCAAGGGGGTGTTCTCCGCCCCCCGGTTGCTTATTCCCCCAAGGCAACTGGCGGTCGGATCCGGCCCCCGGAAAACAAGCCGTTCTGCGGAGGCTGTTTTACGGTTTTCGCATGAGCCAGAATAAGCTTCTCCTGCGCTTCCTCCTTGTTGTGAAGGGGCTCGCCGTGTTATAGGGACATGCAGATGAGACCCGCTGAACCCATGGTCATCGATGGATCAGGACCAGACTTTCGCCGAACGCTGGCCGGGCGCTTGGGTGTAACCATTCATCAGTCACCGCTTCGATATAAGGCCGCACGGCTCATGCGCCGCTGCCAGCGGGGCGGATCTCTCGACATGGAAGACTGGTTGGTGGACTTGGCCAATCAGCGCGGAGCCACGGTTGTGTTTCGCCAAACCGGACGGCTGGGCGAACATGAGCTGCCTGCCCCCGGCGAATTCAGCAACGAAGAACTTGTGGTGGCGTTGTGCCAGATGAATTGCCTCGATCGACCGCAAATTCTGCGCCTGCCGGCTCAACTGATATCGCGCAACGAATTGGATCTGGCCAGGGTGGTGCGGTTGGCCCGGATGGAAAGGGCCACTCGAGTTCTCCGGGAATTGGCCGTTCAAGCCTTGAAAGTGGACCCCCAGCACCCGGCATGGCTGACGATTGCCCAGGCGTATCAAGGGGAGTTGCCGCTGGCCGAGCCCCTGATCCACTGGACCCGCTTGGCCGAACCCGTGTTCGCGCCACGAACGGGAAGGCCCATTCGCTGGAAACTGGTCGCGTAATGAACGCCCAGGTTATATTGACCGAACTGGATCAACGACTGGATGTCGCGGTTGAGTTGACCCTTTATGGCCGGGCGGCCATCCAACTTGGATTTCCCAAGCCTCCTGCCGACACGTTCCTAAGCCTGGATGTTGACGCTGTTCTCTGGATCGGCCAGGCCGAAGAATTAAATGAAACCACCAACTTCTGGGAAGCGGTCGAGCAGGTCAATCAATCGTTGGGAGATCAAGGATTGTATATCAGCCAAATCCCGGAAGTGGCGGATCAATTCGCCGCGGCGTCCCGACGGCTGCTTTCCCGCTTGACGGACGGACGGCTGTGAGGTGTGCGTTGCTTCAACCAGACGGGTGAAAAAGGGGCCATCATGAATTCGGAACGATCCAGCGCCAAGGGATGGAAACCCATCTTGTTTTCTGTGTGGATCGCCGCGTGGCTCGCAAGCGGTGGGGGGACATCTGGGGCGAACGCGCCTCTGGTCCGTTCATTGGGTCCGTTGGTCAAGCCGATGGACGCATCGGAACGCGCGGTTCTGCGGCCCAAATCGAGGGTGCTGGCGGGCCAGGGGGAGATCCAGGAATGGATCCGGCTGGAGGCTCCCAAGGAAAGCGAATATCGGGCAGCCGACGAAGAGGGGCTTCGCAAGGGCGTTCGAATCATCGGATTGGTACGGGAGTTGCCGCAGCCCTATGCATCCGGGACGGCCAAGACATCGTCTTGGACGATAACGGCCGATGGTGTCAGGGTTTGGGCCATCGTGATCGAGTCGCCGACCGCCACGGGGATTCGGCTTGGTCTGGACGAAGTGGCGCTGCCGGACGGGGCGACCCTTCGGGTGGCCAGTATGATGGATCCGGCACACGTCGCAGGCCCCTATGGGCCATCGACCTTGATTCCGGGAGAGCGGTTTTGGACGGAGACGGTATTCGATCAAGCGGTGGTGCTGGAATGTCAGATGCCGATCGAAGCGGAAGAAAAGGCCTTTTCCGTTGCGATCGTTAAAATTGCGCATCTGTATGAACCGTTCGACAATTTGGTTGTTCCGAAGGTGGGCGACTGCCACAACGATGTGACGTGTGCGGATTCGGGCTGGCGCAGCATAGGGAACAGCGTGGCGGGCATCGGGACCATCGGAGAAAGCGGTGTGATTTGGTGCACGGGCGCCCTCCTCAACAATGCGGCCCAGGATCAGACGGATTACTTTCTGACGGCCTATCACTGCGTGGAGAACCAATCCCAGGCCGATTCCACGGAATACTATTGGTTCTACCAGACCGCTACGTGCAACGGTTCGCCCCCCAGCCCGTCCAGCGTCCCGCGCACGGGCCAGGGAGCGGTCTTTTTGCAGGGCAGAAACGAAGATGTAGGCAGCGATTTTGCTTTTCTTCGATTGCGCCGGAGCACGCCGGGCGGGGTGGTGTATTCGGGGTGGTCGGCCAGCCATCCGGGCAACTCGGCTCCCGTCACGGGAATCCACCACCCCGACGGCAGTTTCAAGCGGATCAGCTATGGGACCCTCAGGGGCGAAGACAGCCAGTATTGGACCATCCGGTGGTCTTCCGGGGTGACGGAGCCTGGAAGCAGCGGAAGCCCCCTCTTCAATTCGTCCAGGGAAGTGATCGGCCAACTCTATGGAGGAGCGGCATCTTGCAACTTTCCCACAGGGCGGGATTATTACGGGCGGTTCAACGCCACCTACGAGTGGATCTCCCCATGGCTTGCTCCGGGACACACCCTTTGGGACGCCGGCTATCAGAGTTTGGGCAACGGCTGGCGGCGGGTGGGATGGTTCGGGGACTATATTCCGATGGGATCCGCGGGCTGGATCTGGCACAACAAGCATGGGTTCTTCTTCGTGGCGGCCAACTCCACCCCGCAGAGCATTTGGCTTTTCGCGCAGGACATGGGCTGGCTGTGGACCTCCAGCAGCCGCTACCCGTTCCTGTACCGCTCCCGGGATCGCGCTTGGCTGTGGTACAACGGGGCGCGCAATCCCCGCTGGTTCCGGAACATGGCCACGAGCCGGTGGGAACGCTGGCCGTAGTCGGGAAGCATTCAGAAGTCAGGATTCAGGAGTCAGAACGGTCCGGGCGAGCGCGTCGGATCTGGTATCGCTATCGGGTTCGGTATCGGAATCCGCATCGGAATCGAACAGCCGGCTACGGATGGCACGGATTGAGCGGATCCGAACCATGGGTCTCCGGATCGAATCCGTACATTCCCGGTTCCATCCGTAGCTGAAAATATTGGTTCGGCCCTCGGCCTTGTCCCCATCCGTGTCCATCGGTGTCCATCCGTGGTTGGCTGATCATTCTTGAAGGGATCTCGAGATACGAACCACGGATGAACACAGATGAGATCCTGTCGATGCGACCGTTGGGCGCGTCGTATCGACTGCCGGAACAGCCGAGCTACGGATTACGCGGATAGCGCGGATTCGAACCATGGATTCCCGGATCGAATCCGTACCATCCCGGTTCCATCCGTTGCTGAACATGACCTCGGACTTCAGGCCTCGGGTTTTGCCCATGCCTTCGTCCGCCATTATTCCATCATTCCATTATGCCATTACTCCAAGTTTCCAAGTTTCAATTTATTAGAATTTGACCCGGCCGTTAATCCGTCCCAGAATGCAAGGAGTAAGGGAGCGATTGATGTCTCCGCGCTTGGGTGCGTTTGAGCAACCGGAGGTTGGAAATGAAGAGGCGGCTATTGATGTTGGGGTTGGTGGCGGTGCTGGTGCAGGGCGCGGGGGCGTGGCGGCCGTCGGGGTGGGTGTATCACAACCATCCGTGGGCGTACGACAGCGCGTCGGGCGACTGGTATTGGTTCAACACCCCCGACACGCAGTGGGTGGTGAATATGTCCAACGGGCGGTGGGCGCGGCTGCCGAGTTCGGCCCTGGCAACGGGCTGGGTGTTCTACAAATGGGCCTTCGCCTTTGCGCAAAGCAACGGGGCGTGGCACTGGATCAACGAAACGGACCGGCAATGGGTGGTGAACATGCGCACGGCGGCGTGGTCGCGGTTCGGTGTTCCCGCAGGCATGGTGCTGATTCCCGGTGGGACGAATGCGGGTGTCGACCCCGACTTCGGGGCGTACAGCCTGACCGTGAACTCGTTCTTCATGGACCGCGATGAAGTGACCAAGGCCAAATGGGATTCGGTGTACGCCTGGGCCATTGTGAACGGCTACGCGTTCGACAATGCCGGCTCGGGCAAGGCGGCGAACCACCCGGTGCATTCGATCAACTGGTACGACGCGGTCAAGTGGTGCAATGCCCGCAGCGAGAGAGAAGGCCGCCCGGCGGTCTATACGGTCGGCGGGGCCGTGTACAAGACCGGGCAGAGCGATGCGGTTGTCCAGACATCCGCCGCCGGGTATCGGCTCCCGACGGAAACCGAATGGCAGTATGCCGCCCGGGGCGGCGTGGCGAACCGTCGGTTTCCCTGGGGAGGCAGCGATGAAATCCAGCATGCGCGGGCGAATTACAACAGTTGGGATGGCTACGACTATGACACCAGTCCGACGCGCGATTATCATCCAATCTATGCGACTGGGGGCTTGCCCTACACCAGCCCGGTGGGTTCTTTTGCCGCAAACGAGCATGGGTTGCACGACATGGCGGGCAACGTGTGGGAATGGTGTTTCGATTGGTATCCGGGGCAGGAGGGCTTCCGCCGGGTGCTTCGCGGCGGCTGTTGGGATGACTACGCCGACCGCTGCCGGGTTGGCTCCCGCTTCTCCGGCCGCCCGGGCCACGCCTACAACAACTACGGCTTTCGGACGGTCTTGTCCACAGGTCCGTGAGGAGAGCGCTTAGAACCCCTTGGCGACTTGGCGTGAGATCGGCTGCCGGATCGGGAGCAGCCATAACAGCCGAGCTACGGATTTCGCGGATTGAACGGATCCAAACCATGGCTCCCCAGATCGAATCCGTACAATCCCGGCTCCATCCGTAGCTGAAAATGTCTCGGGCTTGGTCTCCCTTGGCGTCTTCGCGCCTTGGCGTGAGATCGGCAGCCGGATCGGGAGCAGCCATAACAGCCGAGCTACGGATTTCGCGGATTTCACGGATTCGGACCAGGGGTCTTCGGATCGAATCCGTACAATCCCGGTTCCATCCGTAGCTGAAAATGTCTCGGGCTTGGTCTCCCTTGGCGTCTTCGCGCCTTGGCGTGAGATCGGCTGCCGGATCGGGAAACGCCGAAGAACGAACCACGGATGAACACAGATAAGATCCTGTCGACGTGCCCGTTGGGCGCGTCGTATCGACTGCCGGAACAGCCGAGCTACGGCTTGCCACGCGGGCCGGCGTGGTTCGCGGATTATACGGATCCGAACCCTGGATCCCCGGATCGAATCCGTAACATCCCGGTTCCATCCGTAGCAAATAATGACCTCGGACTTCGGGCCCCGGGAATTGCCAAGGCCTTCGTCCAACATTATTCCATCATTCCATTATTCCAATTTTGATATTCATTAGGGTTTGACCCGGCTCTTTGTTTCGGCGCAATATGCAACGGATTAGGGAGGGCCCATGTCTCCATGTCTCTGTGCCTAGTTGCGTTTTAAAAAACCGGAGGTTGCAAATGAAGAAGCGGCTGTTGACGTTGGGGCTGATGGCGGTGCTGGTGCAGGGGGCGTGGGCGTGGCGGCCGGCGGGGTGGGTGTTTCACAATCACCCTTGGGCGTACGACAGCGCGTCGGGCGACTGGCATTGGTTCAACACGGCCGATCGGCAGTGGGTGGTGAACATGTCCAACGGACAGTGGGCCCGGCTGCCGAATTCGGCCCTGGCAACGGGCTGGGTGTACTACCAGTGGGCCTTCGCCTTCGCGCAAAGCAACGGGCGTTGGCACTGGATCAACGGGACGGACCGTCAATGGGTGGTGAACATGCGCACGGCGGCGTGGTCGCGGTTCGGCGTGGAGACCGCTCCGGCGGGCATGGTGCTGATCCCCCGCGGGACGAATGCGGGGACGAATCCGCTGGCCCCGGGAGAAATCCATTTAGAACATTATCCCGCCACCTACAACCTGACGGTGCCGGCGTTCTACATGGACCGGCGCCAGGTGACGAAGGCCCTTTGGGACGAGGTGTACACTTGGGCGCTTGACGAGGGATACACGTTCGACAATCCGGGTTCGGGGAAGGCGGCGAACCATCCGGTGCATTCGATCAACTGGTACGATGCAGTCAAATGGTGCAATGCCCGCAGCGAGCGGGAGGGGCGGCCGCCGGTGTACCGGGTGGCGGGGGAGGTGTACCGGACCGGCCGAGCGGACATCGTCGTCCAGACCGCCGTCGCCGGGTACCGGTTACCGTCGAGCGATGGATGGGAATACGCCGCACGGGGCGGCTTGACCAGCCGGCGCTTTCCCTGGGGCGATACGATCCAGCATACGCGGGCGAATTACCAGAGCGATGCTACGCTCATCTACGACACCAGTTCGACGCTGGGCTATCATCCCGATTCCGGCGCATGGCCCCACACGATGCCAGTCGGTTCGTTTGCGGCCAACGGATACGGATTGTTCGACATGGCGGGAAACGTGTTTGAGTGGTGTTTCGATTGGTATCCGGGGCAGGTGGGCAACTACCGCATATATCGCGGCGGCAGTTGGCGCTGGGACGTCACCGACTGCCGGGTGGGCTCCCTCTTCGGCGACAACCCGGCCTGGTGGCGCCTGGACGGCGGTTTTCGGACGGTCATGCCCCTTGTTCCGTGAGGTGAGCGCCTAGACCAGGCGGCTGGCAGGCCCGGGTGTTTTCGCAAACCACAGCCATGGGCGTTTGAGGCGGTACAGGCGCTGGACAAGGCTGTTGTGCGCGGCTTCGACGGCCTGAAGGCGGCCGGCCAGGGAATCGCAGATCGCTTGCAATTCCTGTCGATGGCTGGCCAAGGCGTCGTAATGCTCCTGCAGGGAATGGGAATGGGCCAGCAGGGAGTCATACTGGTTTTGCAATTCACGGGAATGGGTCGCCAGTTCAGCATACCGGGCCTGCAATTCATCGAGGTCTCCAAGAAAATGGAACAGGTGGGAAGCCGGAGGCGCCGAGGGGGATTCCTGGATGTCGCGCCAGATGCGATGCAGGAACATTCCGGCATGAAGGGCAAACGAATCGGCGCGGCGGATCCGGGAGAGTTTGCGGATCTGATCGAGGCAGAAATGGATTCGCCACCAGCGGGGATCGCCCGGCAGTCGGCGGCGGATGTGTTCATGGAGTTCGGCGGGAACGTCGGAATATTCCCCAAACCGATGGAAATCCGCGGGGGAGATCGCCGTCAAGGCCGCGAATTCGCAGTCGATCAGGCGGCAATCGCCCTGGGGGTTGACGAGGATGTTGCGTGCGACGAAATCCCCGTTGGTCCAGCGTTGGCGGAGGGTTCCGGGGTCGCAGGTGGATTGCAAAAAGGGAATGGCGACTTCATCGATGAAATGGAGGTCCACGGGACTCCAGGCCGAAGCGGCATGGATGTCTTCGCGCATGGAATCCAGTTCCCGGGAGAACACGTCCATGCCGACCGGAACGGCCAGATGGTCGAGTTGAGCCACCAGCCGGTCGAGCAGGGCTTTGGCGTGGTCGATCGATAGATGGCCCGATGCGATGGCCGATTCCAGGGATTGGCCTTCAAAGTGTTCCAATACGGCGACATCGCCGCCGGGAACCGGGATCAGCGCGACCGGCCGGATGCCGAGGGTTGGATACGCCTGATGGAACGCTTGCGTACGGGCGAAGTCGTTGGCGGCCTGCGGACTGGCCACGAGGTTGTAGCGTATGCCGTCGGCGCATTCCCATTCAAAATGGATTCGGCGGATGCGGTCGACGCGCTGCTCGTTGGCGGGGCGCCGGACCAGCCGGCCGTTCCGGCCCAGGTCGAGCCCCGGGGTGGCGGCGAGTGTTTCGGCCAACGCCCCGTCTTCCACCCGGAAGTCTGTGTCAGGAAGATCCATGGTTGCCTTCTTGGAGTCGGTATTGGAATTCGGATTCGAGCCGGAGCCCCTGTTCGATCTCGGTTGCCTCGATGGAGGGCGAACCATTCTCGGCGCGGAACAGCTCGCGAATGACGGTGAAGACATCGGCGCTGGCGCAGGGAAACGCCGCCCGCTTCAACAGTCGTTGAACGGTTCTGGCCAGGACCCAGCCCAACGGGATCGGGCGATGAAAACCCCATTCCGGCGGCGCGAACGGGGTGGTGTCGAAAAAGCGTCCATCGATCTGGCCGGATTGGGCGTTTGACCCGAGCCACCGGAACCAAGGAATCAGAGTGGGAATGCATGGTTCAAGCGCACCATGACGGGCGAAGGCGCGAAGGAAATCCAGATCGGGCCAGGGGTGCCGGGCGGGAGGCGCGAACTCGGTGAGTTGGTCGATGGTATGGGACCCGACCCGCATGGATGGCGCATGGGGGGCGGGCGCCAGAAGCCGGCGACTGGCCACGATTCCGTTCGATGTTTGCTTGTAGTCGGTTTGCGTCGCCCGATGGGGGGCGCGATGGACATCGAAACGCCAAGCCAGACCGGAGGGCGGGGGAAAGGTCGGGGCATCCGCTTTGGCGGCTACCGCCAGAAACGAGTTGGCGAAATCGGCGAGCAGGCCATTCGCAACCAGTTCTCCCCGGACGAGCGCCTCGTGGAACGGGCGCGGGGTTGGCGATTGATAATCGCGCGACAGGGATGGAAACAGAAAATCGGTGACGGGAAAATCCGGGGAAGCGAACGCGGCGTCGGTCAGGACGACGTCCGGGAGTTTGTAATCGGGAAAGGGATACGCAAAACCGACGGAGCCGAAGCCGGTCCGGACAAGGTATTCCGTCAGTTCTTGTTTTCCGAAGGTGACGGGCTCCTTGTCCGCATACAACCCCTGGATGCCGTAAAAGGGGCGGCCGATGTGGTCTTCCGAGCAGCCATTGAAATATTTGAGGCCGAGTTTGTTTTCGATGGCGACGACGAGGCGGCCGCCGGGAGACAGGAACTGGGCGGCATGAGCGAGGTAATCGCCCACGGGATCCGGCGAGCTCGAATAGGCCGGGGCGTATTCCAAGACCCCGATCAGCAGGACCCAGTCGTAAGTCGCGGGGGAAGAAAATCCGGCCAGATCGTCCAGATAGACGGCGACAGTGGGCAGATCCCGGCAGCGCGCCGCCGCGATTTGGGCCCGAGGTCGGCTGCCTTCCACGGCATCGACGCGGGCGCCGCATTCTCCCAGGTAGCGGGTGAGGGCGCCGCAGCCGCAACCCAATTCCAGAACGCGGGCGCCGGGCTGAATGTCCAGCGGGCGAAGCAAGCAATGCCGCGAGCGGCTGAAATGGTATTCCGTCGGCCAGTCCGAAATGGCCGCGGCCAGTTCGCCGGACAGGGTGCCGAGGTCCCGGGCGTCGCGGACAAGCTTCAAAATGCGCGATTCGGCGCCGTCCGCGTAGGTTACATGCGTCCCATCCGGGCGCTCCCACACCCCGGTTTCGGCATGGCGTTGGTAGTCCGGCTTCATCTGCTCCGATTCAAACCGATTCCGCTCAGGCGTTCCAGCAAGAAGCGCGAGTGGAACTTGTCGTCCCAAAGCGGTAACCGGTCGACCTCCCAGCCGTCGGGATCGCGGTCGCGGAAGACATTGTACTGGACATGGACCCCGTTGGCCACTTCTGCCGGATTATAGCGGGGAAACCGGTCTTGATAGATTTTTTTGCGGGCGTGCTCGGGGCCGCGCAGAGGGTAGTGCTTGAGGAGGAATTTCAGGGGAAACACCCGGCGTCCCTCAAAAACCACCTCGTGTCCACGAGATGCAAACAGATCCGTCCGGATCCGAGACGAATGGCGCCAGGCTTTGATTTGCAGGAAATGGCCGGGGCGAAGGCCAAACTCGAAGTGGCGCATTTGTTCCGCATACGGAGCGGAGGTCATGTGCTGCCCCTTGGCATAGCGAAAATCGATCACGGTGAAATCCACGGCGTTGTATCCGAAGGATTCGACATGGGCGAAGGCCTCCGCCAGCGTGATGCCCGGCCAGGGCGAACGGCGCAGTTCGTCGGCATCCAGATGCATTATCCATTCATAGCCATTGGCTGCGGCGCGGTTGGCACGATCGAGCAGAATATTCAACAGGGTAAATCGATCATAGATGCGTGCCTCTTTTCGGGAGTCTTTGTCGAGGATCATGCGGGGGGTTCCACGGGCAATGGCCTCGAGTTTTTCAAGAGTTCTATCGGTGGAACCATCGTCGAGAACAAACACGTCCAGTCCTTGCCGGAACAGATCGGCGACCGCTTGCTCGATGACGTCTTCCTCGTTGTAGGTGGTCATCAAGGCCAAGGCTTTGGCGGGTTTCGGCGGCGCGGGAACGGCGGCTTCGCGCCCCCCCAGCGCGCAACAAGCGGTTTGCCCATCCATGATGGAATGGCTGGAAAAGGAAGGCTCGATTCCAAGGCGGAGGCAAAGGGTGTCGAATTCCTGCTTCAGCCGTTCTCCGTCGCATTCCGCCGATTCCGCATGGAGCAAAAGATAGGGGGCTGTTCGGGCCAGAATCTGGAGATCGCCGATCGGCGAGCCCAAGCCGGAGACCCGCACGACGGCAGAGTCGAGGGGTTCGGCGCGAAGCACGGAAGTCCATTGATTGGGATTGCACGCCAGCCTGCGGTGCGCGAGGGCCGGGCGAGCATCCGGGGCGGGACAACCGGCATTCGCCTCGGCCGGCCAATCGCAATTCCAGATGGAGAGAGCCGGCGGATTCGGGTGCCATTCGATCAGGCGCGCCGCGCGGGATCGGCACACCAGATGCCAGGCGAACTGCTGCGGCAGCGCGAGCCCCGATTCGGGAAACGGAACGGCTTGGGGTGCATCCCGTTCATCGGGTGCGGCCGGCGAGGAAAACCAGCGGCGGAGGAGGTCACGCATCCGAGGGATCCTCCTCCAGCTTTTCGCAGGACACGGTCGGGGATTCCAACTGCACGTAGCCGGCCTGCTTGTAGGGAAGATGGGGCCGGTTTACAGAAAACAGCCAGGCGTCGTACACGTGGCACAGCAGCGTGTTGGCGCCGGGCACGCCGTCGTCGAGTCCCACGGATACGAGGTACTGCCCTTCCCGGAGCGGAGGCAGGGTCAGCTTGTAGGTCGCCTGGTAGCGGATTCCCGCGCGGATGGGGGGGATCCGGATGCCCGCCGCCTGGTTGTTGAAATGCACGACGGGTTCGTTCAGCTCGTTGTGGATGCAGAATCCGAACAAAGGGACCGGGATGTCCTGGTCGGCACGGACGATGGCCTCCATGACCAGGTCGTGGGGCGCCGAATCGGTCAGGCGTTCCAGCAGAGAGCCCTCTTTCTCGAGGGTCAGTCGCACGGCCTCGATGGCCACTCCGGTGCGGTTGCGCACATTGTGGCCGGCGGTCACCGCGCGCCAGCCGGCCTGTTCCGGCAATCGATCGAGGAGGGCGTCAGGGGGAGAAATCGCCTTGTGTTCGTCTTCGATGGAGTGGGCCATGAAATTGACGTATTGCCGAACCACGACGGAGGGATCGCCATCTTTGAAGACCGATCCGTCCCGCAGCCAGACCACGCGATCGCAAAACGCCTCGACGATGCCCGGGCTATGGGTCACGAACAAAATGGTTTTTCCCTTCCGCTTGAGATCCTCCATGCGGCGGATGCATTTGTTCTGGAACCGGATGTCGCCGACGCTCAGGGCCTCGTCGACGACCAGGATGTCCGGATCCACGTTGATCGAGATGGAAAAGGCGAGGCGCACGACCATTCCGCTGGAATAGGTCTTGATGGGCTGGTCGATGAAATCCCCGATATCCGCGAACGCGAGGATGTCGTGGAAGCGCAGGTCCAGTTCCTCCTTGGAGATGCCCATGATCATGCCATACATGTAGACGTTTTCGCGTCCCGTGAATTCGGGATTGAATCCGGCGCCCAGTTCGAGCAGCGCGGTGATGCGTCCCTCGATGTCGATGCGGCCGCCCGACGGGGCGAGGGTTCCGCAGATGATTTGCAGAAGCGTGGATTTGCCCGCCCCGTTCTGCCCGATGATGCCGAGCGTCTGGCCTTTGGGAATGTCCAAGTGAATGTTCTTCAACGCCCAGAACGGGCGGGAGTATTCTTTTTGAGGGAGCCCCAGCAACGCTTGCAGCTTCGGCATGAAGAACTGCATGAGGCGTTGGCGCGGCTTGTCGTACAAGTGGTAGAGCTTGTCGACGTTCCGGATGGCGATGGCGATCGCGAGAGGGTCAGAGGACATCGGCGAACCCCGTTCTTGTTTTCTGGAACCAGGCGAACCCGAGCCAGGCGAAGACGAAGCTGAGCAGGCCATACACGGCCAGGACGCGGCCATCCGGCCAATGGCCCCAGAGAACCGCATCGCGCATTTGTCCGATGGTAATGGCGAGGGGGTTGACCCGGTAGATCCAGCGCATGGCCGGCGGGACGGCACTCGCCGAGTAGAACACCGGCGAAACGAACAGCAGGATGGTGGCGAGGACCGAGGCCATCTGACCCACATCGCGGACATAGACACCCAGCGACGCCAGGAACCAACTAGTGCCGATGGCGACCAGTACGAGGGGAATCCAGAGGATCGGGACCGCCAGAAGGGTGGGGGGTGGGAGGCCATGGAGAGCGATGAACAGGCCCAGCAGCACAAGGAAACTGATGGCGGCGTGGAACAGGGCCGACCCCAGCGCGGCGGGCGGGAGGATTTCCAGGGGAAACACCACTTTCTTGACGTAATTGGCGTTCGAGAGGATGACGGTGGGGGCGCGGACGAGGCATTCCGAGAAAAAACCGTGGAGAATCATCCCGACGAACAACACGAGGGAGAACCCCACGGGGTGATCGGAGGGCTGTTCGCTCCATTTCGCCTGGAAGACCATGGTGAACACGACGGTGTAGATGGCCAGCATGAGCAACGGGTTGAAAAAGGACCACGCCAGTCCCAGGAACGACCCCCGGTAGCGCCCGACCACTTCGCGCACGACGAGCCGATAGAGCAGGTCGCGGTTGCGCCAAAGAGAGCGGGCCATGTCGACCGCGGTTGCCGGGAATTTCTGGTGGATTTCCATGAATGGGTTCTTCCTGCGGCCGGGCTACACCTGGACCTGCTTGTGTCGGTGCTGGGCCCACCGACGCCATCGCGACCACTCCGCGGCGCCCCGGCAACGCAGGCGGCTCCACAAGGGACGGCGGGCCGCCTCCAGTTCCTGTTCAAGCCGGTGGCGCTCCACGTGCATGACCCATGCCGGGTAGGCATAGGCTTCCCGGAATTTGAATTCCTGAAAATCGGGAATCTCCTCTGGAAAGGGCCCCGGCGCGGGTGCTTTCTTGGCGTGTTCGGTCAGCAGTGCGCAGAATTCGGCATGGATGGTATCGAAGTCGAACTGCTCCCGCGCGTCGCGGGCGATTCGCTCTTTCATGCGGCGCTTGGCTTCGTCATCCATGCGCAGCGCTCGCAAAACGGTGGCGTTCCAGCTTTCATAGGTATTGTCGGCCAGGAAACCGGTTGCGCCGTTCTCGATGAAGCCGTCATATGGCTCCACCCGGCTGTAGATTCCGATCGTTCCCGCGAAGCCATATTCGGCGAACTTAACGACGGATTTGTGGCGGCTGAATGGCTCGTCTCGCAGGAGGACGAAGCCGAATTCGGGCTTCAGGCGGTCCAGCATTTGCTTGTAGGAACTGTAGGAGCGAAATCCCATCCAAACCACCCGCAGGCAGGGGTCGTCCGTAAAATGGTCGGGCGGGTCGTTTGAGAAGTAGTACAACAGGAGGTGGCGTCCGGATTCGCGGGCCGCGTCGCGGAGCGCCTGGAAGAAATCCGCCTTCATTTCCGGCACCCGGAAAAAGTCGCTGTTGGCCATGATGCAGGGAGTAAACGCGGTTCCGCTGCCGCTCCACACATTTCCGGCGTTGGGGAGGCAGCGGACTACCTTGCCGGGGTGCTTTTCGCGGATCAGTTGGCCGAGTGGTTCGGAGGGGGTGGTAACGCACGAGGCCAGGGCCAGGATCGGGTCGGTGTAGATTCGTTCGTGCCGCTCCACTTTTGAGTAGTCCGGGAACTCCCACACGTAGTCGTCGACGTCGCACAGGATGGGCACGTCGCATTCAGCGGCCCTGCGAGCCGCCATGAAGGAGGATTCATGGCGGTTGCGCGCCATGATCACCAGCGAAGCGCCGGGAATCCGGTCCAGCGCCTCGGGAAGTTGGCGAGGCAGCACAAGGATCGAAATCCGGTAGCTGCCGGTCAAGGCTTGCAAATGACGGACAATGCGCAAGTAACTGACCGGAGAATAGATTTCTTCTTCCAGGCAGACGACCAAGGCCGGGCGGTTCTGGGTCGAAACGGCACGCAAGGTGGATTCGCTGGTTGGAGAGAAATCGGTCATAATTGGAAACTCATTTCAGTATGGCAAAGGAGATCGGTACCGCACAATATGAAAACAGGGGCCGGGAAGCGCCCGGAGAGGCAACGGGGCGAACAACAGACCGAAGGGCCCATCATGCACGGTTTGTCCGCCGCCGCCGCGGTCATGGCCACTCGGGGGCACGGAGAAGGCCTCAAAAATAGCGCCGCATCAGGCCACGAGGGGAATTCAGCAGGCTCCCGCAGGTGGTCGGGTGTTGTCGGGCCAACAGGCGATCCATCTCGAGTCGGAAGCGGTTCCAGAGTTCAGGGGTGGGCCGCGCCTGGGTTACGTAGCTCTGGTGCATTCGCCAGCGCGTGAGTTTCCGGTTCACATAGAACAACGGGTATTGGGCGGCCAGTTGGCGCCAGAGCCACCAATCGGTGTGTTCGGGCCACGGATTGCCGGTGAAATCGAGCGAAAGCAGTACGGATCGCTTCACCATGCAGCAGGAGAAGGATAGCACCCAGTTGGCCCTGCGGAATTCTTGGGGAGAGAAGGTATTGATGGTCTGGCGGCACCGGCGGCGGATCCGCCGGGCGTTGCCCAGTTCCATTCGGACGCATCGCCAGGGGTTGCCGAACAGGTCCACATCGTTGGCGATCCAGACGGGATCCCGGAAGGATCGAAGGAGGCGCCTCTTTTCCTCGAGATGGCCCGGCGTCCAGGTGTCATCGGCCTCGCAGAAGGCCACATAATCGCCGGACGCGGTTTCGATGCCGTGGCGCAAGCTGGCTGGCAGACCGCGGTTTACACCGCCGGGATGTTGTACCAGGGTGATGTGCGAATGAAGCGTGGCATAGTTCCGAACGCAGTGTATGGAGCCATCGGTTGATCCGTCGTCCACCACGATGATTTCTGCAGGGGGGGAGGTCTGGGCCAGGAGGGAATCCAATGCATGGGAGATCCAATGTTGATAGTTGAAGTTGGTGACCACAACGCTGACGGTAGGATCCAGGGGCTTGTCGGCGCAGGCCCGCCGGTCTTCATCCGTGGGTTGATCGGGCTGGAAGGGATGCCGGGTGGACAGAAGGGCCGCCGTTGTTCTCGCCGCCCGGACGGCCAGGGTCCCGGCCCACGCCGCGAAAGGGCTGTCCGATGGGGCCGACAATCCGGAGCGGCCCGGACGAGGCATTGGCGGACAGGCATGTCGTGATTGCATGGAGGCCATGATTGGGAGGGCCAATGTAGGCGAGGCCGGAGACGGATGCAACGTCAATAGGAGGGTCAATAGGAGGGTCGTGGGCCGGTTGGGTGCGTCCACCTGTTCGGGGGCATCGGCAGGCATGGATTCCCGCCCGTTGCCCCCAACCAAGAATCGTCGTATGGTAGCGCGTCATGAATAGGCCGGTCGTGTTGAGAGGATGTGGCATGGTGAGCCGTCGCGAACAGTTCATCGAAGAGGAGGGACTTCTGGTTCCTCCCACGCCGCTCCGCCACCGGAGCGAAGAATACGACGAGCAGGAATTCGATCTGCTTTTGCGCATGCAGCGCGAGCATTTCTGGTATCGGGGGCGTCATCGACTGTTGCTTCATGTCCTGAGGAGGGAAATCGGCCGGCTATCCGGAAGGAACGGCCTACGGGCGATTGATCTGGGTGGGGGGTGCGGTGGCTGGATCGAATATCTTCAGGCCCATGGAGGCGGCTTGTTCGAGAACGTGGCATTGGGCGATAGCTCTCGTCGGGCACTGACTCTGGCCCGGGACGTAGTTGGTGCCTTTGCCGAACGATACCAGGTAGATCTTCTCGATCTTCCCTGGGCCGAAGAATGGGACGTGGCGTTTCTGCTCGACGTCATCGAGCACATTCCGGAGCAGGAAGAGGTGCTTCGCCAAGTGTTTCGCTGCCTGCGACCCGGTGGACTGCTGTTTGTCACGGCGCCGGCCCTGAAGTGGTTCTGGACCTACAACGATGAATGGGCCCGGCATCAGAGAAGATATCGCCGGGATGATTTCCGGACACTGGCTGGCCAAGCCGGTTTCGAGCTGCTGCGCAGCGACTATTTTATGTTTTTTCTCAGTTTGCCGTTAATCCTGAGCCGCCTCCTGTTCCGGCCCGCCGTCTCGTCCACGCCCGAACAGGTCCAACTACATGCAGCGAAGGCCCATCGGATTCCGGCTCGGCCTTTCAACTGGCTTCTGGGGGGGGTATTTTCCATCGAAGCCTCCTTAGTGAATGTTGTGCGCCTGCCATGGGGGACTTCGATTCTCGGGGTGTTTCGCCGGTGAGGGAGGACCCAGCTCCCACATACGTCCGGGATTACCACGGGTTTTGCGCTCGCCGCAGGTTGCCGACGAGAAATGCGGTTAGGTGGTCGAAGGCAGCCAGATATGAAAGCATTCGATTTCGGAGATTTTCTTGAAGCCGCATGCTTGGTAGAGGCGGCGCGCTTCCGGATTGCCGGACTGAGTGGCGATGTGCAGGTCGATGGAGGGTGCGTGGAAGCAACTACCTTCCGCGGCAGCGAGCAGTTTCCGCCCCATGCCTTGACCTCTGCAGTCGTCCGCCACCGCCATCAGGCCGATGCGGGCGGGGTCTCCGGGCTCAACGGTGATCAGGCCGCGGGGGGCCGCCACGCTGCCACCGACATAGGCCCGCCACCCGTTGTCGCCGCGCAGGGATCGGGCCAGCCATTCCCGGTAGAGACGTTCAAACTCCCTGTTTTGAAATTGGTTGTCCAGGCGGAACCGGCTGTGGATACCGCTTTCCAATGCAAGGTGTTCCAGCCGGTCGCTGTTTACGCGGCAGAGGAAGATGCCGGAGGTTGCATCGGCTGGAGGAGCGTGGCGAAGGGTCTTGGCATATTCGATCTTTCTCCCCAGGTCCTTTGCTCCCGCCTGCCGGAGAGTCGAGCGCAGATCGGCATGAAGTGGGGGCGTGAACAGATAGAGCAGGCGGATATTGGCGTCGCGGGCTTCCCGCAACATCGAGGGGAGATCGTGAGGGTTCCGGGCGGGGTCGCAGGATGCGACCGCCACGGGATATCCAAAGAACCGGGAATCCCACTCCAGTCGCCGGATCGACATTACTTCGCCTCCGGTTCCCGTTGGCGGGCTGGAAAACCAATGCGCTGCCGGATCACATAGAGTGGCCGGTTTTTGACCTCGTTGAACGCCCGTCCCAAATACAGACCGAGCACGCCGAGATTGGCCAAAATGCCACCGCCGATAAACCAGATCGATACCATCGTGCTGGTCCAGCCCGTCACCGGAGTGCCGAGAAGGAAATAGCGGATCGCTAAATACAAGGAGGTCAGGAAGGCGCCGGTGGCCAATACCAGGCCAGTGAGGATCGAGAGGTGCAAGGGCTTGTTCGATTGCGACACGATGCTTTCTGCGGCAAAGCGGAGCAGTTTGTGGAGGTCATAGGAGGTTTTTCCGGCACCCCGTTCGGCATGAGCGACCTCCACGTAGCCGATGGAGAATCCCAGCCACCGGATGAAGAGTGGAAACGAGCGGCTGTGTTCCCTCAGGCGGAGGAATTCATCGATCACGCCGCGGCGAGAAACGCTGAAATTGGCGACGGTGTTGTCGAATTGGGCATCGGTAAAAAAGTTGTACACGGCGTAAAAGCAGCGGGATGAGAAGCGCTTGATCCAACGGTCCCGGCGCCGGAGCCGACGTCCGAAAACCACATCGTAGTTTCCTTGAAGGGCTGTTTGAAGCAGCTTGCCGATTTCTTCGGGCTGATCCTGCAGATCGCAGTCCATGACGACGACCCATTCGCCGCGGGCGTGTTCCAGTCCGGCCGTAATGGCATAGTGCTGTCCAAAATTGCGCGATAGACGGATCCCTTTGCATCGGGGCTCCGAGGCGACCAGCCGTTCAATGGCATTCCAGGAACGGTCTGGGCTGGCGTCTTCGACCATAAGGATCTCAAAATCCGGTGAAATCTGCTTCAGCGCAATGACCAGTCGACGGCAAAGCTCATCGAGGCAGCCTTCTGCATGATACACGGGGGTAACGACAGATATGAACGGGCGGTCGATATTCACGTTTCGGTATTTACCCAAAGATGAAAGCCGGAAGCAAGCGAATCAAGAAGCGGCAGAAGCGGCAGAAGCGCAGGCGGTGGGGCGGTGGGCCTCTACCATTGTTGACATGGCCGTATTCCGCGGATAGAACGACGTTTCAAAAACCATGGTGTGGAGCGGCAAGGTTAGGTGCCTCTGATCCAATCGCACATCGCTGAAAGAAATGAAACCAATGCGGCAATACCGGCCCAGAATGCGAGCCGATGGTTTGGGGGATTGGACCTCCACCTGGAATCTGGTCATCTTTTCGATCCTGGCGGGGAGTCTGGCCACTTTCACGCTCGGATATAACTACGGGCTCAACAACCATGTCGAGTTGCTGTTGCCGATCATGCGAATGCTGGATTCGAGCTTCTGCGCCGGCGATTTTGTGGTCAACGCGATCTCCGGGTATGAAGTCCGTTTCTACTACTCCTGGATTTGCGCGATGCTGGCGCGGATTCTTTCGTTGCCGGCGGCCCTGCTGGTGTTGACCCTGGCTCAGAACATCGGCATGGCTCTGGTCACGGCTTTCGTCGCCCGAGGCTTGCATGGGCGAAATACGTTGGCGCCGCTTGTTGCGGTTGCCCTGGTGCTGTCCGTCGAAAGCATCCAGCTTGGAAGGGCGGCCTTTCTGCGCCAGCCCTTTGGATGGCCAGCGGTCCTGAGCCTGTCCTTCGCCATGGGATCCCTTTGGCAAGGCATTCGGTTGCGCCCTTATATCGCCCTGGCGCTGGCCCTGCCCGCGTCGCTGATTCATCCGTTGGTCGGTTTGGAGACGGGCGGAGTGGGCCTGGCGATTTGCGGGTTCTCGGCTCTGTTTGAAACGTCTTTCTCTCCGGCGCGCCGCTGCCGGACGGCTCTGCACGCCTTGATCGCGCTCGGCGGCCTTGTTTTGTTTGCCGTGCTGGTCTGGGGTCCCGCGCAAAGCCGTAATGGCATGGATGCGCAGCAGTTTCTGGACATCTACGCCCGGTTCCGGGTGCCCCATCACGTGTTGCCGAGCATGTTTTTGGGTCGGGATTATGGGTTTGCCTTGTCCTTTCTCGTTGCTTCAGGCCTTTCCTGGCAGTGGTGGCGAACTACGCCGGGGACCGACGGGCGCCTGAATCGAGGACTCCTGATCGGTACGGGCCTGATCCTGGTTCTGCTGTTGGGCGGCTGGTTGTTCGTCGAGGTGTTTCCCACTCGGCTGTGGGCCACGCTCCAGACCTTCCGCCTGGTCTACGTGTTGAAGTGGTTCGGACTCCTGCTGTTCGCCGGGACAATTGGTCGCGCCTGGGCCTCGACGGATGGGGGCATGCGCGTGTCCGGATGGCTGCTGTTCCTGCCGGTGGGGTTGGCGCAGCCTCATGCGGCGCTATGGGCGCACGGAATCGAGTATGCTCGGCGCGGGATTTCCAGAATCGCGGGTCGTTGGGCCGTATGGCTGCTGGCCATCATTGGTTTCGGCGGACTGTATGGACTTGTATCCTTATGGCCTTCCAGACAGACCCTTCCCGAACGGTTCACCTTGCTGGGTCTTCTGGTGGTGATGGTGTTGTTTCGGATCAATCGCGGCAGTTGGCTTCGCCACGGCCTCTCCATCCTGTGGGTGGGGGGAGTCATCGGCCTACTGTTCTTCAGTCGCTCGCATCCCGTGCCGGTCGTCGGTCCATGGATCCGCCCGTCCAGACCCATTGTCACCCTGGCGGACGCCTCCGATCCAGCGGATCGCGTCGCGTTGTTCTGCCGGGAGCGGCTGCCGCATGGCGCCGTCGTGCTGACGCCGCCGAACATGGGGCGATTCCGGCTGGTTGCGGGGCGGGCGATCGTCGTCGATTTCAAGTGTCCGACGACACAAGACGCGTCGATGATCGAATGGAAGCGGCGAATCGTCGATTGTTATGGCCCCGTGGACGGAGCCGGATTCGAAGCTGCTAAAACCATGGAGCAAAACTATCGGCATATGACCGAGGAACGGCTGGTTGACGTGGCCGGGCGCTACGGAGCGACCCATGCCGTGCTTTACCCCGAAACCGCCACCCGCTTCGAGGTGCTGTATGCGGACCGGGCCTTCCGGCTTGTGCGGATATCCGTCCCCGCTGGCTTCCATCTTGGAATCGAGTTCTGAAGTGAGGCGTTCACCTTGAAACGTATTCCGTTCCATCCCTATCTGCTGGCGGTTGTTCCCCTCTTGGCTCTATACAAAAACAATGTGCAGGAAGTGGCCCCAGTTGACCTCATCCGACCGGTGCTTGCATCTCTCCTGATCCCTGCGATTCTTATCACCGTCGCGTGCATGACCCGGCGAAGGCCGCATCGAGTTTCGCTTGTTGCCTCGCTGCTGATCGTTGCAATCTATGCTTATCCGTTCCTGTTCAATGGAATCAACGCCTTGGGGCTCTCGGCCGTAGCGGGGCAGCACGGGCCAGTTATGGTCACTTGGTGTGGTGTTGTCGCTGTGGTCATGGTCGCGGGGCTCAAGTGTATTCGACGGCGGGATTTCGACCTTGGGAATGCGACCGCCGGCTTGAATGCCTTTGCCATGGCCCTGGGCATTTTGGTCGTGGGTCCATTGGCGATTCGATCTGGCTCGGCGGGGGGCGCGCCGCGGTTACTCCATGCTCCGGGATCGGAAGCGGTGGAACCCGACGGCGCGCATTTGCGGGATTATTGGGTCGAGCAGGCGCTTGCCGCGATTCAGCCTGCGGATTTCCATCCGCATCCGGACATCTACTACATCATTCTGGATGGGTATGCGCGGGAGGATGTTCTTGCGAGCCGGTTCAATTATGCCAACCGCGAATTTTTGGACTGGTTGCGGGCAAAAGGATTTTATATCGCGGAAATAAGCCATGGAAATTACGCATGGACGCACTTGAGCCTCGCGGCGACCTTCAACCTTGAATACTTACAGGATCTGCTTCCGCCCGGATATGGGAGCGAGGCGCCGGAAGAATACCGGAGCCGCTACAAGTACTTTGTCGCGCGATTGGCCGATAGCCATGTCCGTCAAAACCGCGTACGACAGTTTCTGGGGGCATTGGGCTACCAGGTGATTACCGCGGATACCGGGTATGCCGTGACGCGCCAACTCCTTTCAGGGAAGCAAGAACTGTTGGGCCCTCTCACGCAATTCGAGAGAACCCTGATCCGAAAGACGGCATTTTGGGCGCTGGTCGAAGCGATCGAAACGTATTCGGCCAATCGGAAGATCGATCCGGGCACCGGCAGAAACGCACCTTCGGCCAACCGGAACGTGCGGTTGCTTCAGGAACTTCCGGTCGTGGCCAGGGCCCCTGGACCCAAATTTATTTTTTATCATGTCATGGCTCCCCATCCACCGTTCTGTTTCGACGAAAACGGTGATATCGTTCGTCCCCACCCGGTGTTCGAAACCACGTCGTGGCTGGTCGACTGCCAGAAGATACCAGGATACCGGGATTTCTATCGGAATCGCTATCCGATCAATATCGAAGGGCTCAATATTCGGCTGAAGGCGTCGCTGACGGCCCTGTGGCAACAGACAAGGGGCCAAGCCGTCGTCATTCTACAGGCGGATCACGGATCGCAACTCGGCATGGATCCGTTTGACGTGGCAAAGGCTGACATTCCGGAACGGTTCGGCATCCTGAATGCCATCTATCTTCCGCCCGGTTATGCTGGTGGGGGATTCGACGGAACTGTCTCGGCCGTCAACACGTTTCGCCTTCTGTTTAATGAACTCTTCGGCCTCGACCTTCCCCGCCTTGAAGACCGCGCATGGTTTTCCATCGGCGACTTGGACTTCACGGAAGTGACGGATCGGCTGTGATAGCCGGTTGTCGGTGACAACGGGGCAACGGGATGGGGATTCCCGATGATTCCGGGGCATGTCTGGCTGTGTTTGTCCGGCTGTGTTTGTCCTGGATTTGTCATTGTGTGGCGGCGAGACGAAGCGTTTAATGGCGGCGCCATGGATGGGCACGATCGACAGGTAAGTGGAGGGCCATTGGTTTCGGTGCTGGTTTGCGCCTATAACGCGGAGGCGTTCATCGGCGCGACGCTTCGATCGGTTTGCGCACAGACCCATCGCCACATGGAAATCCTGGTGTTGGACAACGCGTCGGCGGATCGGACGCCGGCGGTTGTGGCGGAGCTTGCGGCAACGGACCATCGAATCCGGCTCCGGGTGTCGAAGGTCAATCGCGGGGCCTATGGCGGTCTGAATGAACTGTTGGACCAGACCCAGGGCCGGTATGTGGCCATTCAGGATCACGACGATCTCTGGCATCCCGACAAGATCCGCTGCCAAGTGGAATATCTGGAAGCCCATTCGGATTGCGTTGGTTGCGGTACGGCCATCCTGAACCACTACGAGAAATACGACCGGTTTCTGCTGCGGCGGCAGACGCCGGTCTCCACGATCGCCTGGCATACCTCGCTGATGTTCCGCCGAGGCGCGGAGCGCTACGACACGTCCGTGCCGGTCGGCACGGATTTCCATTTCATGCGGGAGGTGCTTTGCCGCGGCAGACGGTGTATCGGCAACCTGCCGGAACCGTACGTGCTTCGGCGGCTGCGGGCGGACGGGAGCAATTTGTCGAGCCAATGGATGCAGGGACGAGGCCGGGAGATCTGGCGGGCGCGACTTGGGTGGTTGGACAAGCTGTGCCTGCTGAACCGCCTCTGGCTGCCGGCCGATTTCGTGGACCGCCTGGTGCTGGGCGTTTTTTTCCGGAACGCCGTCCGAACCCGTGCGAAGGCGCTGGCGGACCCGGTGTTGAAGGAGCTCGTGGCCCTCGCCCCGGGCGCTTGACTCGGTGGAAACGATGGGGCAGTCTTTTCGCGGATAAACGTTGCTATGGTGCCGCCGAAAAACACGATTGTGTTGATTCCCGTCTTCAACGAGGAGGCGAATATCTTGGTGCTTCTGAGGGAAGTGGAGGAGCATCTGCCAGGGGTGCCGGTGTGCGTCATCAACGATTGCTCGCGGGATGGCACGGCGCAGAAGTTGAAAAGGGCCGGATGCGCCCGTCTGAATCTTCCGTGCAATCTCGGGGTCGGGGGGGCGATGCAGGCGGGGTTTCGGTATGCGGTGGAACAGGGCTATGACTATGCGATTCGATTGGACGGGGATGGCCAGCATCCCCCCGCGGAGTGCGCGGCGCTGATCGAGCGCATGGGTCAGGGCAATGTGGATTTGGTGACGGGCTCCCGGTTTTTGGCGGACGGGGGCTACACCAGTTCCCGGGTGCGGCAGGCCGGAATCGCGGGGCTGTCCGCCTTCCTGAGTTGGGCGTGCCGCCAGAAGATCACCGATCCCACATCGGGCTTCCAGATGGTGAACCGGTTGGCCATGACCTATTTTTCTCATCAGTATCCATCCGACTATCCGGAGCCGGAAGCGCTGGCGCTCTTGAGCCGGCAGGGGTATCGCCTGGCCGAAGTCCCGGCGAAGTTTCGCGAGCGGCAGGCGGGCAAATCGTCGATTCGGCGCTGGGGCACGGTATTCTACATGTTCAAGGTGTGCGTGGCGCTGTTCGTGGACCGCTGCCGCGCGGTGGATCCGCGGTTCGACCGCCGGCACGTGGAGGCGTCGGCATGACGATTCCCCAGATGGTGTCGGCGGCGATCGGGACCGGTGTGCTGGGGGGCAGCCTGTATTCTTTTTTCCGGCACAACACCCGCCGGTTCAAGGCGTTGTTCTGGGGGGCCATTGGCGCGGCGATGGTGTATGCCGGATTCCGGCCGACGTTCATCGAGATTCTGGGGCCTGACTCCACCGAGCTGCGGATCCGGCTGATCGTGGCCTTGCTGAGTTTCATCGTCTTGACGGTGACCCTGGAGGCCATCCGGATTTCCCGCATGCAGGAGCGCTATGGGTTTCTCTGGCTGGCGACGGGACTGCTGCTGCTGGCGGGGGCGCTGTTTCCGGATCTGGCGCATGCGGTGGAAGCCTTGACGGGAATCGGCTACGGCGTGGCGGTGCTGGTGGTGATTTTTGCCTTTATCCTCCTGATGTTGTTTCACTTTTCGGTGGCGTTGAGCCTGACCCAACTCAAGCTGGGGCAGATTGCACGCGAACTCGCGTTGGCGGAGGAGCGCGTTCGCCGACTGGAGTCGAACCACGTTGCACCGGACCGTCCTGTGGAATTGATACGCTGATGGATGGAATGTGGTCTGATAGGACAAAAGGCGGGGTACTGCTGGTACTGTCGATCTGGCTGGTAATCTCCGCCTTTGTGCACATGTACACCGTCGTGACAGGTCATATCGACATTGTCCATTATGTCGATTCTGCCCGCGCAATCCTGGAGGCGAATACCTTGGGGGATCGCATCATCGCCATGTTCAAATGGGCGCCTATATTCCCTCTTCTGCTAGCCTTGGTAATACATTGGGCCGGGCCGGCAGAAATCTACTTCATCAATCCGCCTGTTGTGATTCTGCTGATGTTCACCATGTCATGCTGGGCTTGGCATGCCATGAAAGATTATTGGGTTGGAATGCTGACCGTATTGGTGGCGGCGACTCTGTTCCTGACTACGTTCGGCCATGCCTCGGCTTCCATGCTGTATCCCTATCGGGAGCCCTTATCCTTTCTATTCGTTTGGATCGGGATGCTGCTGGCCTTGAAGGCCGGGCCGTCGACCGGTGCAAAGACGATGTGGTTGTGGTTCGGGTCTGGATTCGCCTATGTCTTGGCTGCAGCCGTCCGCGAACCATCAATTCTGGCTATGACAGGTGCAATAGGATATGCCTTGGCCCAGTCGGGAAGATCTTATGGACGGCGGTGGAAAAACCTGACGGCTTTATTGATTCCGTTTCTTGCCGGCCTTATGGTCCTTGGCTTCATTTCAATTTTGACCGGCAGCATCGGGTCTGGCCAGTTTGCCGGCTGGAAGAGCATGACAGCCGGTCTAAGTCTGGAACACTGGCGGAGCATGTTGTGGCGGTATTTACATTGGTGGCGCCTGATGTGCGGCTGGCCGGGACTGATTTTGGCAGGGATCGGGGCGGCTTATTTGCTGTGCAAGCGCAATTCGGCATTGTGGCTTATCGCCTTACCCATGGTCATCACGTTGTTGTTTTATGCGGGATTTGTTGTGGCCTCGCGTTATGCAATTGCATCCGCCATGTATCTTGTCCCGTTGGCCGCACTGGGTGTTCGTATGACCGCCCGAGCGGCAAGTCGTCTCTGGCCAAGACGACAATGGCTGGTCGAGCGGGCGCTCATGGCGCTGTTTGCAGGATTCCTTCTCTGGCGGGCGGCATCTAATCCAGTACGGATTGACTCCCAGGACCGAGTAAGTGGGCGAGAAATGAAACAATTCCAAAGGAATTTGCATGCCATCACTGGTCCGAAGGCCCCGGTGGCAACCGAATACAGAGCCCGGAAGATGATTGACGCCTTGACGGCTCAGTTGGCTTATCCCCAGCCTGACATTCGGCGTTTTGGGAGTATGGTCTTGAGGCATGGTGAGGGCTATTATCTTAAGCCGATCACTAGCCTCAGCTTATCCAGCGCCAACGTGCCTTTTCCGAATATCTCTTTTGAGGAACACGTTAAGCAAGGAATGGATATAGAACCAGTCGTGAGCGAAGATAACTCTGTTTTAAGCGTTACACTGGGACGCGGTATCTATGAAGTGTATCGGGTGGTTTCCTGGTCTTGCCACGAAGTGGATATCCCCATAAGGAGTTCCGATGTTGTGGGACGGCTGTTGTGGTTAGATTTTAGAAATTCAGATTCGGAGGCTATACGAACTATTGAGTGGTTGGATCCAGGGGGGGGGGGACATCAAGCATGGCGCATCCAGCATGGCAATGGGTTGATTCCCTTGGCAATTCAACCACGCGAAAATCCAGATCAGAATCACTACCTCAAGGTCACCTCCTCCAGCCCCTTGCCCCGCGACTTGCTGGCTTCGCCGGTTCGCTTGGCGGGAGGAGGTTATTTCCCTTTAAGTGTGAATCGTCGCATTTCCATAATGGATTGGATTAGGCCGCCAACATATCGAGGCGCTCCGAACGACAAGTGGGGCGCGGTCTTCGGTGAAAGGGGGGCGTTTCAGATCCCTGTCCCTTTGGGCTGGGAGTCAGGTTCCTACATGGTCTCCATTGTGCTGGAGCCGTTTCGTCCTACACCCCAATGCGCTGTATTTCACTATTCCGGGCCGGATCGGATCTTGGGGGTTTTCACCAATTCACTGGATAGTCATCGGCTGTACCATGACCTTGTGCTGGCGCCCCCGTTGAGAACGGGTTCAGTGGCGATCAATGTGGAAGTTGAATCAGATAATCTTGGAAACAATCACTTTCGATTGGCGTATATTGGAGCCAGATTAGTAAGGGATTGAGCCCGGTTATGGCGGCTGATGCGCGCTGGCGTTGATAAACAACGGTAACAGCATCAGGTCGGTATCGATCAACAAGCGTTCGCTTTCCATCTGGGGGTGGGATTCAAACGGTTCCAGCCGCATGCGAACGATTTCGCCAATGGGATGCCGGGGTTCAACCTGGGCGGCATCCAGGATTGACCATTCGGCGACGACAAACTCGTTGTCGGGGAAGGTGCCGGACAGGACCGATTCAAGCGCATAGCGGTGGCCGCTGAGTGCTCGCCGGTACGGGGCAATGGATGAGGGTTCGGGAGGGGGGGGCGCCTCCAACAGGCGCGCGTCCACCACGGCCGAGGGGATGGCTTCCCGGCGGCCGAGCCGTTCGCGTTGGAGCGTGGCATGGGCCTGGATTTCCCCCGCATTCAGCGTGCGCGAATAGATCGCCACGGCTTCGATCTGCCCGAACCATGAAGAGTCGGCCGGCCGGCCTCCGCCGAAAAGGAGGGGTAGCGGTTCTTCATCGGGAGGCCATTCTGGAGGCGCATCGAGGGGCAGCCGCACCAGGCGTGATCCGTTGAGCCAACTTTCGATGCGCGGCGGATCCGGGCTGAGGGTAACGATCACGTGGTGGGGTTGGCCCGGGGTCAGCGCCAGAACGGGAAGACTGGTTTGCGGTCCATGGGCGGACGGCCAGACGATGCGCAACTGGTTTTGGGTTTGCACCCAAGCCCAGCGGGGCGTTTGCTCATCATCGACCGCCCCCCAAATGAGCGCATCCTGTCCGGACAGATCGGCGTGCGGCGTCAGGACGGCTTCAAACGTCATGCCGGCGTCTGAGGCGGCCCCGGAAGGATCCGGGCGACGTTCGGCTGCAGAAGCAAACCGCCCGCCCGCCAGCCACATGTCCTGGTGGCGGCCCCAGAAGGCGCGTCCGGAGCCTTCGATCGGGCCGTGGGGGATGGAGGCCCCATCGGGGCCATCCAGTTCATCCGGCTGGCCGGCATGGTCCCAAACAAAGCCGATCGAGTCGCGCACCCTCGGCCAGCGGTCGGTTGGCAGCACGTCGCGCGATGTCGCGGCGGCGGCAACCGCCCGGTCCGGCGACGGGGAGATCCACAGATCGGGATAAAAATCGCCGCGATGGTTGGAGGTGATCTGGAGCCACGCTTCCACGCGTTGGTAATCGGGGCTGAACCGGCCCACATACACCTCGATTTCCGGGCCGCCGGCGGTGATCAAATTCTGCCCCATCCGCCCGGTTTTGTACGGGCCGGTTATCACGAAAAACCGCCGATGATTGCTCCACCGGGGATGATAGACCTCGTATCCGTCCATGCCGGGGGCGGAATGAATGTCCACCATCCAGGCGCGATCATTCACGGGATCGTGAATGGTGACGTTGCGGTGTCGTCCGTCAAACACCCAGGTCCAATAGCTATTGTCCGGCGCCATCGAAGTCCAGCACCCCCGCGACAGCGGCATCCACCGGTGCCGCACCAGATTCGCAATTCCCGCGCGCGGATGGGGGAATTGCGCACAGGCCTGAGTGCCGTCGGCGGATAACTGAAAGTTGTCGATGGTGATGACGGTGCGATCCCAGATCTTCTCCACCGGCCCCGGTTCATCCAGGGGACGCCGGTACACGACCGATCCGTGGTGCTTTTCCCACTCGTCGTGGCCGGTAACGGTGTAATACACCCACTTCACCTGCGTCTCGGGGTCCCGCCAAAGGGCCAGGGCGTAGCCTTCTCCCAGCTCCTCCAGTCCGGTGCCATCCCACTGAATCCGGTAGTACCGCCGGCTGGTATGCTGGCTGAAGATCACTTGCGAGCCGGACGGCGACAGGATCGGACGATGGTAATTATCCACGCGATCCAGCAGGACCCGTTCTCCCCCGGGGTCTTCCGTGTCCAGCGCCATCAGCACATGCCGCCGTTCCCAGCAGAATGGATCATCGCCATTACCATCCACCTGTTGGATCCAGACCAGTCGCGCCGGGGCCCCACTGAACGTTTGGAGCGCAGCGGGAAGGCGGTCCGTGAACGCAAGGGGGGGGCGGCATATCAGAAGAACCCCGAAAAGCCAGCCCGCGAGGCGAAGAGGGACACCGGCATGGCCGCCATGGGGGGGGCGGTGCTCCAGAACGGGGGGAGGGGTGTTGCCGGTACTGATCAAATCCATGCCCCCCATCATAGCCGATAGGCGACGCGGCGCAATCCCCTTGGCGACAAAGTTCTCGCGCGTCGCGTCGCGCGTCCCGTGGGGCACATCTGCGATTCGGTGCAGGTTCTTTGGCAAGGTCCAAAGCGCGGCTCACCAGGGACCATCCTTCGCCAAGGCTATGGAAGGCATGCGCTTCGCCCAACCGGGTGCGGAAACATGCGTTTTGGGTAGGGCGAGGCGTCCCTGCCGAGCCGTTCCTACACCCCATCGCAGATGCGCACTGTTCCGTGGGCGCTGGAGGGGGGATGCTGGACTTGCCAGACTTCGACTGCGAGAGTATTTTCCGTAACATGTAACGTGAACCGAGGTGGCTTGTTGATTCAGGATAGCCTTGCTAGGTTGTGCGTGGATTACAGAGGATCGCATGATGACAAGGAGAAGAATACCGGTTGGCCTCTTGATTGCGTCTCTGCTGATGGGGGCCATGTTGTGTCTGGTTGGATGCAATGACGGCAACTCATCCGGGGAGGACGATGACGAGGCTCCGGAGCAGACATCGGGCGATGAAACGGGGCCGGAGGAGGACCCCGGCCGCCCAACAGGCGACGCCGCCGATGCAGCGGATGAAAAATCCGATGAGGATGAGGAGGGGTCCCCCCCTGCGCCTCGTCCGATCGTTGCGTATGGGGACAGCATAACCGCCGGGTCCGCCATCCCGACGGTGCGCCCCTATCCCGCCCGGCTGTCGATCGAGATCAATGAAACCGTCATCAATGCCGGTATTCCCGGCCAGAGTGCCTGCCGGGCAGTGTCGGAGTTGAATAGAGTTATCCGGCACAATCCAAAGATTGTGCTGTTCTTGCTGGGGACCAATGACGTCATCGGAGGGCATGATCTGGACAACTCCAGGGAATGCCTGCGAAGCATGATCCGCTCCGTCAAAGGAATCGGGGCCCGTCCCATCCTTGCGACGATACCCCCCATGAATGGAGAGATGGCCACGTACATGACCAATGTGAACTACCTCAATGGGTTGATCCGCGCGTTGAGCCAGGAGGAATCCGTCACGCTGGTGGATGTCGCCGCGGAGTTCGGCACCGGACAATGGTTGCTGTTGGCGGATGGATACCATCCCAACGAGACCGGAACGCAAGTGATTGCTTTTGCTTTTGCCAAATCGTTTTAAGATCGACCGGGGGGCGTCGTTGAAGCATGGAGATGCGCGGGGGGCATCCCACATGACAAACCAGTGCGGATCATTATAGTGTGAGAGACATGTTGAAGCCGCATCCATGCAGGGACTACCGGGTTGGGCGTGCGGGACTGGTGTCGGGAGTCCTGGCATTGCTCATCCTGGCCGCCTCGTTTTTATATACGCGCTATTCGGCGATGGTGGGGGGCGACAGCTATACCTATATCGGCTATGCGCGCGTACTGGCGCAGGGGGGGGCGAGTTTGACCGGCCCGCTGCGGGATCTGATCCTGACGCACATGGCGGCCCCGGCGGCGCTGGTGACGCCGGAGTGGAATACGGCGGTGCTACCGGACGGGCGCTGGGTCTATACCGTGGCGCCGGGGTATCCGCTGCTGCTGGCGGCGATGCTCCGTGTGGGCGGCGAATGGCTTATGCTGCATGCCAACATCCTGCTGCAAGTCTTGGGGCTGGCGTGCATCTGTTATCTCATCGCAACCACCTTGCGCGGTGCGCCCCGGGCGGGCTGGGCCGGACTGCTGGGGATGGCGTGGTTGTTGACGCTGAACGTGGCGACCCAGCACCAGTTCGTCATGTTGTGGCGCGAGCCATGGATCTTTCTGCTGCTGCTGCTAAGCGCCTTGGCGTATGTGGGGCTGGACCGGCGCCCGGAGGCCTACTGGGTGATCCCGTTCCTGCTGGGATTGGCATGCGCGGTGAAGGAATCCAGCATTGTGTATGCGGGATGGATGGGCGTGGCCCTGCTGCGGCATCCGGCTTTCCGGTCGCGTCCCGCCTTGTGGCGGGCCATCGGGCTGGGCATCCTGTTGTTTGCGCTGGGGTGCGCTCCGTTGCTGATCCAAAACTGGAGTTATACGGGTCGCCCCTGGGCCAGTCTCTATGTCTTGCGCGAAACCAGCGAGTTTTCCCTGGTGGAGGGCGGAGCCGGTCTTTCCGCCGGCAACTTCTGGAGGACACTGGGGCGCTATCTGCTCATGTACCGGCCGTATCGCTGGGATGTGGGGCTGCTGGTCCTGACCGGAGCGTGGGGCGCCTGGACACATCGCAAAACCCCGGCCGTGTTTTTGCTGGGGGGATGGTTGCTTCTTCATGTCGCCCTCGTGCTGCAATGGGGGAATGCGGATTTCCGCCACATGTATTTCGCCAATTTCCCGCTGGTTTGTCTCGCGGCGATAGGGGGGCATGATGTGGTGGAGCGGTTGGCGTCCGGGCCGCGATGGGGTTGGGTGGCGCTACCGGCCCATGCCGCAGCTGTGGCCCTGGCGGTGGGTGTGGCCATCCACCGCCAGCCGCCCCGGGCCGAACACCGGGCCGGGGATTGGCGGCGGTTGTCCGCGGCCATCGAGCAGCACATCGAGCCGGGGAGCGTCGTGCTGGTGAACCGCCGCCTCCGCGATGTGCTGGGCGGATATTCGGATTTGCACATCGGGCGCCTTCACGAACTCATTCACATATCGGGGCGCGAACCAGCCGACCTGATTCGCGAACTTGCAGAGGATGAGGTTCCGGTCTATTTCATCGACAGTCCGGACCGGGACCCCGCCAGCGTGGTGCAGCGTGCCAATCTGACCGCGATGGACTGGAAATATCTTCTGCAGGGCTGCGATCCGGTGGAAACGGCCCGTTTCGACGCGCCGGATCGAAGAATCGCCCGGTTTATCGGACGTTCCTTTTTCCGGCTGTACCGGCTGGAGCCTTGGAGCCGGCGCGTCTTGGAGGACACGTGGGAGGTTCCTCGCGGCGGTGCGGCATTCCTGGCGTTGAATGCCAAGGGGCTGGAAGACGATCTGCACATCGAGATCAATGGGATTCCCCTGGAACATGACATTGCCGGGGGGGCTTGGGTCCCCTTGGACATCGCGGCAGGCGTCATGCAGATCTCGGCGCGCCGGATCAGTGGCGAGCCGTTGCCGGCCACCTTGGATTGGGAGCTGGTGGACTGGGATGCTCCGATCATTCTGCCGGTGGGTAAAGACGTCATTCCGGACGATGCGCCCGTATGGATCCATCCTCAATCGTATCAGCCGGTTCAAAGCCTGCGGCGTTTCGACGAAACCATGCATGCCCGCGTGCCGGTTCGCGAGGGGATCGATCTGTTCACGGTGTTGCAATTCCAACTGCCGCACACCCCGTTGGAAGGAAAAGAATTGGTGGCATACGTTGAAGAGAATCCTGGCTTCGCGGCCTATGTGCGTCATCATTTCTTGTGGATTCCCCTCCAGCCCGCCGCGGATGCATCCCGCCAGGCCACCTATCGGACCGTTCGCGTCGAAGTGCCGAAAGAGGCTCATCTGAGGGTTTCCCGGGTCATCAGCCGCACGGCTTGGCGCCGGTGGCCCCTCCCACGCGATGACGCCGGCGCGTCGGGCCTGATTGTCCATGGCGTGCTGGCCCGGATGGAGCCGGAAGTGCCTTGGGCCTATTACGAGGACGACCGTCTCATTCGCGGCGGCGACCGGTTGCGAGCCAATCCGAACCAGAATCCCTTTGCGGTCTTTCTACCGGCGAGCCGGGTCGGGCAGGTGGAGGTGCTTCGCTGGGAAGGCGCGGGGCTGTTGGATGCGCGGGGACAGCCCGTCGGAGACTCCTTCCGGCTCTCTCCGGAGGACGCCTTGGCCCGGGCGCTGCTCGATGGTTTTCATTCAGCCGAGTCGGATGCCACCGGTTCTTTCCGCTGGACGGGGCCCCATGGTGAAATCCGCCTGCCGGCGATGGGCGGATCCAATGGTTTCCGCCTGCGCCTCGAAATGGCCAACCATCCGCTGTGGCGCTCCAGTCGCGTGGCGGTTTCGATCGGAAGCCGGCGCACGGTATTCGAAGTTGGCAACACCGTCGCCGCCCATGAATGGGACGTCGACGCACCCGATGTGGAGGGCGATTGGATCGTCGTGCGCCTGGAAGCGGAGCCATGGTCGCCCTCCGACCATGGCAGCCGCGACAGCCGGACGCTGGGCGTTCGCTGGTATGGTGTCGAGTGGGAGCGGCTGGACGAGGGAGGAGAACCATGACGCAACCGGCAGCCCATACGCCGCGGCGGATCCTGATCCTGACATGGAATTTTCCTCCGACGCTCGGCGGCATCGAATATGTGATGGGACATTTGCATGACGGATTGGCGGCCCGGGGGCATGCCGTGCGGACGATCGCCGCCGCGCATTCCCAGGCGGATCGCATGGCCGATCGATCCCGGGGAATCCACCGGGCGCCGCGCGCGGGGCTGGTGTGGTTTTTGCTACACGCCTGGATCCAGATGATCAGGGCGATCGTGCGTGAGCGACCGGATGTGATCGTTTGCGGGACTCTGGTGCCGGCCGTTTGTGTTCGACCGCTGGCATGGATCCGCCGGATTCCCTATGTCGTGCTCGTTCATGGCAGCGACATCTTGCGCGGCGGATTTATGTACCAACTCATCGCCCGGTGGGCGCTTCACGGCGCGGAAATGCTCTGCACCAATAGCCGACATACCAAGGAGTTGTTGGAGCAAAAGGGATTCGATCCGTCGCGTTTGCGCGTCGTTCATCCGGGAGTGGATGTCGACGCCCTGGCGCCGGAGCGGTGTGCGGTGGAAACCGCCCGCTGGCAGGAGGAATGCAAGGGGCGGTTTGTGGTGCTGGGGGTTGGTCGGCTGATTCGCCGCAAGGGATTCCTGGAATTCATCGAACACGTCATGCCCCGCTTGCGAGACATTCACCCCGAGGTGCTTTTCCTGCTGGTGGGCGAAGATGCCGGGGCATCGCTGATGCACAAAGAGCGGATGAAAGACCGCCTGGCGGCCGGCATCAAGCGGTTGGGACTGGAAAACCACGTGCGGCTGCTCGGATCGCTTCAGGATCTTGAATTGGCTGGCCTTCTTCATCGAACCGATCTGTTTGTCATGCCGTGTCTTCAGATGGAAGGCGATGTCGAGGGATTTGGTATTGTGTTCATGGAAGCGGCCCTTGGCGGAGCTCCCAGCGTGGCCACCCGGGTGGGGGGGATTCCGGATGCCGTGGTGGATGGGGAAACGGGGCTATTGGTGGCGGCCGGAGATCCGGACGCCATGGTCGCCGCCCTTTCTCGACTGATCAAGGACCCGGATCTGCGCTCCCGTTTGGCCGCCGCCGCGGCGGATCGCGCCCGGTCCTCGTTCTCCTGGGAGGCGATATGCGGGGTATATGAATCGGTGCTCGAAGAAAGCCTTGCGGCCACGACCCCGTCGTGACTCGGATCCCGCCATGAATCCCGCCGATAATTCTTCGATCACGACTCCAGGCGATCCCATCGGACGATCGACAGTTGACCTTGGCCAGCGGTCGCCTTCACCCGTCGGTGTTCTGGCCTACTACAACGTGAACGAGGGCAACAGCGGGGGGCTCCGTCGTGTTCACGAGCTTTTGCACGCGATCGGCCCGGAGCGGGCCTGGTTGATTCAGCCCCGCCCCGCGCATCCCGTGTTCCAAACCGACTGTTTTTCCCGCGATTTCGGGGTTCGTCGAGTGGGCATCAATTGGGGCATTTTTAATTATTATTGGCCCCCGACTTCGCGCCGGGTACGGCGCTGGGTGATGGAACGGCAGCCGGCATGCCTGGTCTTGACCTCGATTTGGGCCTGGGCTCCATTTGCCCGGGCGGGGGCGCCGTGTCCCGTCATTCTGGATGCTCAGAACGTGGATGCCATTGCGATCGGCGAACGATTCGGATTCTCCCATCCCTTTACCCGGCGGGTGACTCAAGCCGAACAGAAAGTCCTGCGGGTGGTGGACCGGATATTCTGCTGTTCGGATGTGGATCGGGATCACGTTGCCGAACGTTATGGCGTCGAACCAGAACGAGTACGGGTCATTCCCAATGGAGCGGATGTTCCCTCCGATTCCGAGATTCTGCCGGGTCGACTCGATGCGGATCTGGAATCGTGGCTGGGAGACGCCACCGCGCTTCTGTTCGTGGGCGGAAAACTGGACTATCCGCCGAATGCGGAGGGATTGTCCTTTATCTGTGATCAACTGGTCCCCGAATTGGAGCGCCGGAAAGCCGGAGCGTACCGGGTGCTGGTCATGGGTGCCCCGGTGCCGAGCATCCGCCTGCCCGAATCCGTCCGTTGCCTCGGGCGGGTGCCTTCACTGGCGCCCTACCTGCGAAGAGCCGACATCGGGTTGGCGCCTATTTTCAGCGGGTCGGGCACACGGTTGAAAGTGTTGGACTACCTGGCCTGGGGGAAACCCGTGGTGTCCACTCCCAAGGGCGCCGAAGGAATCGATAGCCGCGACGGGGAGCACCTGATCCTGGCGCCCAAGGAGAAATTCGCGGATGCCGTTCATCGATTGGCACAAGATCCGGCAACCGCGGCCCGGTTGGGTCAGAACGGACGCCGGTTGATCCAGGCCCGCTATTCGTGGACGGCGATACGGGACCTGTGGCGGGCCGGGGTCGCTCTCGATTGAGCATCGTGGGTTGCGAATGAGAGGGCGCCGAACATTGTGGTGGGGACTGCTTGGCATGGTGGCGGCGGCGATGGCCTTGGTGATCTCCGAGATGGTGTTGCGCCGAATGGCGAGGACCAGGCCTGCTCTGGCCGTCGCCTGGGGACGCCAAGAGCCGCCGGAGGTGGATTTTCGCATCAAATCTTCCCTATTGATGTCCCGCCCTAATCCTGATTTTCACGAACATGATCGGGTTCTAGGCTTCCGGAATTTTGGACATTTGACCCGTGCCGAGATCGTCGCGATGGGGGATTCCCAGACTTACGGCATGGGCCTTCCGCCCGGTGCGGCTTGGCCGCAGCAACTGGAGTATCTGTCGGGAAGGACGACGTACAACATGGCGTGGGGTGCGTTTGGCCCCATCCACTATCTATATTTGTTCGATGAGGCGCTTGTCGTAAAACCCCGTTGGATTCTCGTTGGCTTTTTTGCGGGGACGGACCTATACGACGCCTATTTCATGGCCTATGAAAGAAACAAAGGGCGTTTCTTGGTGGAGGATCCTGAAGAGCCGCTCTCCTTGCTGGTTCAATTGGGGGTCCTGCCCGACCGGGAGGAACGGATCCGCCTGATTCTTGAGCGATCCGACAAGGCCCGAACCGTTTCGGAGTTGCCTCGGTATGATGAAGAACCGTATGTCCCGACACCATTGCCGCCTCCGGTGGAGCCCACGGAGTATCGGGGCCAGAACCCCCTGTTGCCCGCGGCGTTGGATTACAGTCTACGCCGGTGGATTCGGCCCTATTATCGCCTGAAAGAGGGTCGGGCATGTCGACGCCTGGTTCGCTCCCATCGTATGCCGTTGGCCCTGGTCCCCGGTGAGGGCCCGGCCCCGGTGACCCAGCCCTATGACCATCGGTTCTATTATCAAGGCCTCTACACGGTGGTAACGCCGGAACTCCGATCTCCCATGCTGGACCTCACGGATCCAATGATCGCGGAGGGTTACCGCCTGACGGTTGCGGCCTTTCGCGAGATGAAACGCAGGACAGATGAAGAGCAACTTGAATTCGCCGTGGTGCTTATCCCAACCAAAGAATTGGCGTTTTGGGAACTGGTCGATCGCGTTGCTACGGACATACCCCAAGCTTACCAAGAACTAGTGGACCGTGAGGAGTTGATTCGTCATCTGTTGCAGCGTGCCCGAATCCTTAGCGAAGGGCGAAACTACCCGCATCGACTCCCGCCCTGAAGGCAGACGTCCCTTTGCGGCGCCGTCGAGTCGGCGCAGAAGTGCGAGAACCCCTCGTTTGGAGGGTCGGTCAAGT
>Ga0334882_1000636_pt1 | contig 52255 bp, 44 predicted proteins | sample GraSluR1_MG_5_FD_207226 | JGI IMG/M metagenome (GOLD analysis project Ga0334882, IMG submission 207226) | Sludge microbial communities from methane-producing bioreactor in Wageningen University, Netherlands - Granular Sludge_15_04-R1 | ecosystem: Engineered > Bioreactor > Anaerobic >... | reverse complement strand
GTGTGTCCTGCGTTACCACAGGATACGAAGATAAGAAAAGTTCTTTGAAGTGGTAACATAACTTTGAAAGAGATGATAGAGGGTATCATTAAAATTCTTACGAGTAACTGCGGAGGTCAAGCGAACCGACTGGCTGGGTTATCCGAAGAGCGAATAGGGTATCTGGACTATCGGTAAAGGCTGTTCAGGCAGATTTACCAAACCGCCTTGAGGTGCTGCATTTTCACGGTGTGGTACTGAGCGTCAAGGTTAAGGCAAAGTCAGGCGTGTATATGTCGAGGCTTTGTATGGTATGAACAGAGGAGCTGAGCGCAAGCGAACCGTTATCGAGGTGTCGAAAATAACTTTTACTGCGGTAAAATCAAGGAGGCGGCCGCTCTGCGAGACCGAGTGTAACAGCGAACCTGACTTACGGTTACACACCGCACGGCATAAAGACGGCAGGAACTCTGTTCGGGCTCTTTCAAGGAACAGGAGAAGCAATACTGCAATGTTAAGCCAAACGGCGGAGAACCCGTATGGGAAACGCAAAAAGTAGCGATGTGCAGTATTGTGGCAGATGAAGCCGTAGTAGCGAACATATCCAAGAGAGTGGGAGTAATGACCCCACGAGCGAAGGGCTTCACATGGTGATGCCTTTTACTGTAGAACAAGTTACTAGTGTAACGATGATTTTGGGTAAAAGGCGATAGCAGAAATGCTACACTGTGAAGAGCCGTATGAATCGAGAGGTTCACGTACGGTTCTGTGAGAGGCTTGGGGGTGAGATTCCCCCTTGCCTACTCGATCCTTCGGGGCTAATGCATCTGGCGTTGCCCGATGGTAGGGTATGTCGCCCCTTCGGGGCTTGGCTATCGGGCTTTGCCCGATGTTTGGGTATGCCGCCCCTTCGAGGCTAAGACTTATTTATTAGCGCTGAAAGCGCGAAATACATAAGCGATGGATGAAATCCATCGCTAGTTGACGAGAAATTCCAGAGCCCTGAAGGGGCGAAATAGCATCAACCCTTCGGTGCTTGCGCATTGGACCTTTTATTTGCTGTTTTCAAACCTCTTCTCTATCATTCTCCAATCGACAATATTCCAAAAAGCTTCTATATAATCGGGCCGACGATTTTGATAATCAAGGTAGTAGGCATGCTCCCACACATCGCAGGTTAATAAGGGTTTATATCCATTACGCAAGGGAGTTCCTGCATTTGATTCCTGTATGATTTCGAGATTACCATAGGTATCCTTAACAAGCCATGCCCATCCGGAGCCGAAAAGAGTAGCTGCAGCTTTTGAGAAAGTTTCTTTAAAGCTGTCAAATGATCCGAAATCCCGTTCGATGGATTTTGCCAATTCTCCTGTTGGTTCTTCCTTGGGATTTTTTGCAAAGGCTTCAAAGTAAAAGGTATGGTTCCATACCTGTGCTCCATTATTGAAGATACTCCCATCGGATTCCTTAACAATGGTTTCCAGATCGGAATCTTCAAATTTTGTCCCCTTAATAAGATTGTTAAGATTGTTAACGTAAGCCTGATGATGCTTTCCATGGTGAAATTCAAGGGTTTTTTTGCTGATCATTGGGTTTAAGTCGTCCAATCCAAAGGGTAATTGCGCTAATTTGAATTCCATTTCTGTTAGAATTAGTTAGAAAATGTTTTTAATTGTAACCTTCTATGGAGAAAAATAATCATTACCTACAAATTTAATAAAAAATGAGAATTAACAATTGAATCGGAAAATCGTAAGTTATGTGTCCTGTAATTCTTCTACTGTAGTTCACAGTCTGCAGTCCAACGGGGAAATGCAAGGCTTTTCATCGTATTGAACTGGAAATCTGACATTGGTAGTCACTAGTTTCGGGCAAGGAATCTTTAGGAAGACTTTTCCTTCCTTTCCAATCAGAGAGAGACGACAACGTAGCAGCGAAGCTTAATCTTCTAAAGTTTTAATGGAAATGTAGTTCACAAGTAAACAATTTACTGTTAAAGGCATCAAAATGACAGAACTATTCTTTAACATATTTTTTTTCTCAATTTTCCACTAACTTTGATCGTTTAAAAATTTGATCCCACTATGAAAAAATTATTCACATTAAATCTTTTGATTTTGGCTTTATCCTTTTCAATCGCTGCTCAGGATATTAAGGTTGAAGAGGCTCGTAATAAGGCAGTTATATCATTTGAGACCCTGGTTTACGAATATGGTGAAATTGAATATGAAGGAAATGGAGAGTGTTCCTTTGAGTTTACCAATACCGGTACAGAATCTCTGGTACTATCCAATGTTCAAGCATCATGTGGATGTACTGTACCCAAGTGGTCCAAAGATCCTATTAAACCAGGAGAAAAAGGTACTATTACAGTTAAGTACAATACCAGGATTCCGGGGAATTTTAACAAAAGCATAAGGGTTTATTCCAATGCAGATCCCTCTCAGGTTGTTTTAAGAATCAAGGGGAGTGTAAAGCAAAAGGAGCAAACAGGACAGAAATAGTAATTAAAAAATATAATCATGCCACAAATTTCTGAAAAAGGGAAAGCCATGCCCGCTTCCCCAATACGTAAACTTGTTCCATACGCTGAGGAAGCTAAACGGAAAGGTAGAAAAATTTATCATCTCAATATTGGTCAACCCGATATTTCCACCCCCGAGGTGGCTCTGAAAGCCATAAGGGATAACGCATTAAGAGTGGTAGAATATAGCCATTCGGCCGGAAACGAAAGTTACCGTAAGGGGCTGGCTGCATACTACCAAAGCGTTGGAATTAACGTTATGCATAATGATATGATTATCACCACTGGCGGTTCGGAGGCCATTACCATAGCATTCATGAGTTGTTTAAATCCGGGCGATGAGGTGATAACTCCAGAGCCCTTTTATGCTAATTATAATGGCTTTGCTACAACTGCTGGTGTGAAAATTGTTCCCGTCACTTCTTCCATTACCAATGGATTTGCCTTACCGCCAATTCCCGATTTCGAAAAGCTGATTACACCGAAAACTAAAGGTATTGTTATTTGCAATCCCAATAACCCAACTGGTTATCTTTATTCGCGCGAGGAACTTGAGCAGCTTGCCGTACTGGTTAAGAAGTACGATTTATACCTGTTTTCCGATGAGGTATACCGAGAGTTTTGTTACGATGGCCAAACCCATTTCTCGGCCATGAACCTTAAAGGGCTTGAGGATAATGTAATCCTGATGGATTCAGTATCAAAACGCTATAGCATGTGTGGGGTAAGGGTAGGAGCAATGATATCACTCAATTGTGAGGTTATGAAGACTGCCCTAAAATTTGCCCAGGCCCGTTTATGCCCTCCATCGTACGGTCAGATTGCAGCCGAGGCTGCATTGGCTACTCCTAAGGAGTATTTCGAGGAGGTTTACAACGAGTACATTGAACGGCGCAACTACATGGTAGAAGCGTTGAATAAGATGGAAGGTGTTGTTTGTCCCAAGCCCAAGGGTGCATTCTATACAGTAGTTAAGCTACCGGTTGACGATGCCGATATTTTTTCTCAATGGTTGCTTGAGAACTTCGAGTATAAGAACCAAACCGTTATGCTGGCACCTGCATCGGGCTTTTATGCAACTAAAGGTTTAGGTAAGAATGAGGTGCGCATTGCATACGTTCTTAAAATCGAAGACCTAAAGAATGCCATGGAAACCCTTGAGCAAGCATTATTGCAATATCCAGGCAGGAAAATCTAAGGATATAACTTAATAAATTCTGAATTTTTCCTAGGATTGTAAGCTAAAACGCTAAGTAAAAGTCTTTGGTAAGTAGTTTATACTTTTCGGAGAATGTATCGTCAGAATTTCTAATGATTAACTCGGATTCTTCCAAACCCTTTTTTTCCTGACAAAATTCCAAAAGCAACCTTTTAGGGGGTTGCTTTTCTTTTCCCAAAATGTTTACCCTTTTTTGGCAGTACAACCCGTAATTTGCTGCCTTGGCAGTAAAAATATTACCTTCAAGGTAAGGGAAGATACCGGCAAAGCGACCATTTGCTTCAAGCAATTTGCAAATGCCATTGAGTAGATCCTCGTGCGGGAGCAATTCGGTGTGCCGTGCAGTAGTTCGTGCTAATTCTGGGGATTTGAGTGACTTGATAAAGTAGGGAGGATTCGATACGATAAGATTATATTTCTTGGTTTCTTTTAATGCAAAACTTTGGAAGCTTTCGTTGAATATTGTAATTCTATCCTTCCAGGGGCTATTTTCCACATTTTCTAGTGCCTGTTGACTTGACAATTCGTCTATCTCTACTGCATCAATTAGAGCGGATGATCGCTGGGCAATCATCAGGGCAATTAGTCCGGTTCCTGTTCCCACATCGAGAATATTTTTGACACTGTCGATATTTACCCATGCACCCAGCAATACCCCATCGGTGCCAACCTTCATGGCAGACTTTTCCTGCCTGACGGCAAATTGCTTAAAGCGGAAGTAGGTGTTACTCATCCTTACCAAACTTTTCGAAAACTCCAAGCCCGAATAGCGCAAAATCGTACTTTACAGGATCAGAGGGGTCAAAGGTACGAAGATTTGCAGTAACCTCTTCCACTGCCTTCCAGTCGTTCTGTTTGCGTTTAAGTAATCCCAGCAACCTTGATACCCTTGCTGTATGAACATCGAGGGGTAGCATAAGCGCCGAAGGCGGTATATTTGACCATAAGCCAAAATCAACACCCTCCTTGTTGGGCCGAACCATCCAGCGAAGAAACATGTTAAGGCGTTTTGCAGCAGAACCCTTACTCACGTTGGATACATGTTTGACTGACCGTAAAGCAAAGTCCTCATCCATAAAAACATCCCTAAAATGGATTAATGTGGAAGAAATGCTTTGATGCTGCTGAAAACCATCACTGAAAACTTTTTGTAACCCACCATGATTCAGGTAAATGTTTTTAAGTGCATTAAGAAATGAAATACAATCGGTTTGGCAAAAGGTTCTATACTTATAATGATCAAATTTTTCGTAATGTTTTTGTTTAAAATGGCAGATAAAATCATAGGGTGATTCACTCATACTTTCTAGCAATGAGCCAACATACCTGATTATCATTGATCGTTGGCCCCAGGCAAGGCTGGCAGCCATAAAGGCAGCAATTTCAATATCCTCTCGTTTTTGGTAGCGACTAGGTATTTGAATGGGATCGTTTTTGATAAAACTAGGTGAAGCGTACAACTTATACTTTTCCTCAAGAAAATCCTTGAGATCAGTTTGTGGAAGAAAATAGTTCATTGTTCACAGTTTACAGTCTACAGTCTACATCCCGAAACTTCGGGACACAGTCCACAGTCTATGTACCGACTGTCAGATACTGACTGAGTACTACCAACAGCCAACTGCAAAATGAGGATAAAATCAAACAAACACCCCATCGTTCATGGTTAGTTGAACATCCGCCATGGCGGCCAGCTCCTTATCGTGGGTAACCACCACAAAGGTCTGTTTGAACTCATCGCGCAGGGTAAAAAAAAGTTTATGAAGTTCCTCCTTATTCTTAGAATCGAGGTTTCCCGATGGCTCATCGGCAAGGATTACCTTGGGCTGATTGATCAAAGCTCTTGCAACTGCAACCCTTTGCTGCTCCCCACCCGATAGTTCAGCGGGTTTATGGTCGAAGCGTTCTTTTAATCCAAGGAATGAGAGCAAATCCTTAGCACGTTGTTCGGCTTTATCGCGAGACTCTCGGGCAATATAAGCCGGAATGCAAACATTCTCCAAAGCGGTGAACTCAGGTAAAAGATGATGAAATTGGAATACAAACCCAATATTTTTATTCCGAAAGTTTGCCAGCTGCTTGTCGTTTAGCGAAAAAACATCCCGATCATCGATAAAAATCTTTCCAGAATCGGCATGGCTAAGAGTACCCATTATCTGGAGTAGCGTGGTTTTACCAGCTCCGCTTGGACCAACTATGGCCACAACCTTTTCTTTGGTAATCTCAATATCAACCCCCTTAAGAACTGTAAGGCTTCCAAACGATTTTATAATTTTTTCAACTCGTATCATGGATGTTCAATAATTGCTAGCAAAGATATGATTTTTAAAATTCAATCTATACCTTAACCGAGGTATGAAAGATAAAAGCATAATATAACCTAAAAACAATGTTGCGAAACATATAGTTCTGAAACTAAAACGCTAATCTTTCTCATTCATTTTAATGTAGAATAATTTCAAAATGCACTATTTTCGCATGCAATAATAAAATGATTATTTAGCAAAGCAAGTTGATAAATCAATAATTACAAATTACTTAAACAGATCTTCCATGAAAAAAGTTCTTATTCTGGGCGCAGGCATGGTGGTTAAACCCATAGTACAGCATTTGCTCAAGAGTGGTATTCAGGTTACTGTTGCTACACGTACAAAATCGAAAGCCGATGAGATGATTGCTGGTCATCCCAATGGAATTTCATTGGCATGGACCGTTGACGATGAGACAACCCTCGATAAGCTGGTTGCAGAACACGATCTTTCGGTTAGTCTTTTGCCATATGCATACCACTTAATGGTGGCAAAGCATTGCCTTAGGCACAAGAAAAATATGGTTACTACATCCTATGTTAAACCCGAAATGCGCGCTCTTGATCAGCAAGCAAAGGATGCAGGTATCATTATCCTAAACGAGTTAGGCCTTGATCCCGGAATAGATCACATGTCGGCTATGAGGATCATTGACCATATACATGACAAAGGCGGTAAGGTTGAGGAATTCTACTCATTCTGTGGAGCTTTAGTAGCCCCTGAAGTAGAAAAAAATCCTTTTAACTACAAATTTACCTGGGCACCCAAAGGAGTTGTTATGGCAGGGAACAACGATGGAAAATACCTTCGCAGAGGTAAAATCCATGAGATTCCCACTGAAGATCTTTTCAAGAATCCTCTTAAGGTTGACTTTACCAATGTTGGAGAACTGGAAGTATATCCAAACCGCGACTCATTACCATATGTTGAACTTTACGGAATTCCCGAGACCAAAACCATGTTCCGTGGAACATTTCGCTATACCAAGTGGTGTGAGGTAATTGATGCCATGAAGAGATTAAAGTTGCTTTCGTATGATAAGTACAGCATGGTTGGAATGACCTACGCCGATTTTATGGCTAAGCAGATAGGTGCTGCTAACTCTACAGATATCAAGAAGAAAACATCTGAATATTTAGGGATTGGAATCGACTCTAATCCTATCATAGCGCTTGAATGGCTAGGTTTATTCACCCAAAACCCAATAAATCGCACCGAAGATTCTCCCTTTGAGGTGGTTTCTGATATAATGATCGAGAAGATGATGATTAAGGAGAGTGAACGTGATATGGTGGTGATGCAGCACACCTTTGTAGCCGCCTATCCCGACGGCAAGGAGGAGGTTATCCGTTCTCGAATGCTCGATTTTGGGACGCTCAAAACAGATACTTCGATAGCCAGAACGGTCGCCCTACCTGCTGCAGTGGGAGTTCAAATGATATTAGAAGGAAAAATTTTGGCAATGGGTGTTCACATTCCTGTTATCCCCGAAATCTACAATCCAATTCTCGATGCACTTGAGAGGTTGAACATAAAAATGGTTGAGGAGTATGGATTGCCCTTAAGTGAGAACATAAAGTAGCAATAAGTATCAATTGATTAAAAAACATCAAGCTTTGGTTTGATGTTTTTTTTTGGCAAATCGAAACATGTAGTTACCTTTGGCGTTAGTAATGTAAAAGGTTGTCAATGATACTATCATTCGGTTCTAAAGAAACTGAAAAGATATGGAATGGCTTTCGGGTTGCTAAGATGCCATTGGAAATTCAGCAATTGGGGAGAAGAAAGTTAAGGATGCTAAATAACTCGCAAAGCATAGCCGATTTAACCATTCCCCCATCCAATAGACTTGAAAAGCTATCGGGTAAATGGAAAGACTATTTCAGCATAAGGATTAATAATCAGTGGAGAATTATTTTTAAGTGGGAGAACAATCAAGCGAAAGAAGTTGAGATAATTGACTATCATAAATAGCAAGAAAAATGGAAAAGTTAAAAAACATTCACCCAGGAGAGGTTCTAAACGAAGAATTTTTAGTTCCTATGGATATTTCTGCTTACAGATTATCTAAAGACACGGAAATACCACAAACCAGAATATCGCAGATTATTAAAGGAAAACGGAGCATAACTGCCGATACGGCGGTAAGATTAAGCCTATATTTTGGCAATAGCCCAAAATTCTGGCTGGGTATTCAGGATGATTATGACATCGAAGAAGAAAAACGCCAAAAGGCTGAAATATTCAGAAGGATAAAAAAAGCAAAAAATGTTTTAGGCTGATTATTAACTTTTTTGTTACTTTCGTATCGATCAAATATTCTAGAATTGAAATCAACATTATCTTTAATACTGTGCCTTACGCTTTTATCTTGCGGAGGTTTATCCACTAAAAAAGATAGTAGTTTTAAAACCATTAAGGTTGGCTGTGAGCGAATAGATGAATATCTTTCTGATCTTCAGAATAAATCAATTGGCATTGTTGCAAATCACTCTACCATTATTGGAAAAACACATCTTGTGGACAGCCTTCTGTTCAGGGGGGTATTAATCACTAAAATATTTAGCCCCGAGCATGGGTTTAGGGGCGATGCTGCTGATGGGGTGTTGATAGAAAATGATGTAGATTCGAGGACAGGTATTCCTGTAATTTCGCTTTACGCCAATAAACGTAAGCCATCCAAAGAAGATTTGGCTGGTATTGATTTAATGATATTTGATATTCAGGACGTGGGCGTTAGGTTCTACACCTATATTTCAACCATGCATTACCTTATGGAGGCTTGCGCAGAGAATGCCATTCCCCTTATTGTACTAGACAGACCCAACCCTAATGGGTTTTATGTTGATGGACCTGTTTTGGACACCAATTTTAGATCATTTGTGGGGATGCACCCTGTGCCGGTTGTGCATGGTATGACCGTTGGGGAATTTGCCCTGATGATCAATGGCGAGGGATGGCTGAATAAGGGGGCTCAATGCAATCTAACGGTTATTCCATGTTATAACTATTCTCACGATTCCACATATACTTTACCAGTTAGCCCTTCGCCAAACCTTCCCAACCAAACCTCAGTTTATCTTTATCCCTCTTTATGTTTCCTTGAAGGAACGGTGGTTAGCATTGGCAGAGGAACTGATTTCCCCTTTCAGGTTTTTGGACATCCCAGTTTCCCTGATATGGGCTTCCATTTTACTCCTGAGAGCCGCCCCACTTCTAGCATTAATCCTCCACTAAAAGATCAGAAATGCTATGGATTTGATCTTCGCGACTATACTGACAAGTATTTTTTGGATACTAGATCTATTAATCTTAGCTGGTTGATTTTTGCCTACCAAACGTTTCCTGATAAACAAAAATTCTTTAACAATTATTTTAATACCCTAGCCGGAAACAGAACTCTAAGAGTGCAAATAGAAAAGGGTTTTGATGAGCAAACCATTAGGAATAGCTGGATGTCTGATATAGAGCAATTTATGGAAGTTAGGCAGAAGTATTTGCTTTACCCCGATTTTTCGAGATAAGATGGCAAAGCAGAAGTTTTACGTTGTTTGGGAAGGAGTAAAGCCGGGTATTTATGGCTCTTGGGATGAGTGTCAGCTGAATATTAAAGGCTATCCTAATGCCAGATATAAGGCCTTCTCGAGTATTCAGGCTGCTGAGGCAGCCTACAAGCGCTCATACGAGGAGTATACCACCAAAGAGGTAAACGTGAAACTTCAACTCGAGGGGATTCAGGAGAACCAGCCTAAACCCATTTTCCCTTCCCTAGCAGTTGATGCCGCTTGCAATACAGTTACAGGTGATATGGAGTATAGAGGTGTTGATGCACAAAGTGGCAGGGAAATTTTTAGGCAGGGACCTTTCAAGGATGGAACAAACAATATTGGAGAATTCCTTGCCATTGTTCATGGTTTAGCTTTGCTAAAGCAAAAGAATAGCGAATTGCCCATATACACCGACTCGAAGACAGCTATTAGCTGGGTTAGAAAAAAAACAGCTAACACCAAGCAGGTTGAAACATTTAATAATGCTAAGCTATTCGAGTTGATTCTTAGAGCAGAGAAATGGTTACGCGAGAATACATGGAAGAATAAGCTGCTAAAATGGGAAACCCAAGCATGGGGTGAAATTCCTGCTGATTTTGGAAGGAAGTAGAGAATAACATCTATTAGTATCCCCAAATATTTTTTAAATTTGCCCTTCAAATAATTTCAGCTTGAAAATAGAGCAATTCATAGCCCAACGTCTGAGCAGCCCTTCCGGTGGAAGCAGAAACCTTTCACGTCCTTTCATTCGCATTTCCACGGTTGCAGTTGCACTAAGCCTAGCAGTGATGATTATCTCTGTTGGTGTAATCATTGGCTTTAAAAAAGAGATTACAGAAAAGACCATTGGTTTTGGAAGCCATATCCAAATTGTAAACTACGATAGCAATATTTCCTTTGAAACCAACCCAATTGTAAGTGACCTTGAATTTATCCCTGAACTTAAGGCAATTAGGGGGGTTAAACATGTACAGGTTTTTGCGGTAAAGCCGGGTATAATAAAAACCGATACTGATATTCAGGGCGTTGTTCTTAAGGGCGTTAGCCACGATTTCGACTGGTCATTTTTTGAAAAAAATCTTGTGGATGGGCAAATACTCACCCTACCCGACTCAGCCATTTCCAATGGCGCAGTTATTTCAAAAGCAACCTCCCTGTTGTTGAAGCTCAAGGTTGGCGATAACTTTGATATGTTTTTTGTTCAGGAGCCCCCGAGAGTTCGACGTTTTACTGTATCTGGAATTTTTGATTCGCAAATGACAGAATTCGACAGGCTTTTTGTGCTAGGTGATATTAGACATATCCAAAGGTTAAATGGTTGGGAGCAGGATCAGGTAACTGGCTTGGAGCTATTAATTGATGATTTTAGGCAGATAAACAACATAACCTATCAAGTTGAGGATATTGTGATATTTAACTTCCTGGAAGATGGTTCGAGGCTTAGGGTTATGAATATCATTGAAAAATATCCTCAGATTTTCGATTGGCTTGGCTTGCAGGACATTAATGTGGTAATTCTGCTGGTTCTTATGATTGTAGTTGCTGGTATTAACATGATTTCAGGTCTTTTAATAATTATCTTGGAGCGAACCAATATGATCGGTTTGTTGAAAGCCCTTGGAGCAGAAAACCGAGTGATTCGGAATATATTCCTTATTCAATCGGGACAAATCATTGCTCGAGGACTTTTTTGGGGAAACCTATTTGGCTTGGCCATTGTTTTTTTACAAATTCGTTTTGGAATCATTAAACTCGATCCAGAGAATTACTACCTATCCACTGTGCCAATTGATATTAATCTGATTAATATTATTTTACTTAATCTTGGAACTTTTTTGTTAACCATCACCATGTTGCTTGTCCCTTCAATGGTTATCTCACGCATAAGTCCAGATAAGACATTAAAGTTTGATTAAGTTTTGTTTTTTTCTAACCAACAAGTTTTCAATTCTTTAAATTTATTGCTATTTCAAAAACTCCTTTTCCTGCAACGATTGCGGGTTAATAAGTGTTAAAAACCAGAAAACTCAAATCGTTTTTTAAGTTTTATGTTTAGATTTGCAGTCACTTTTTTACACAAAACAACATTAAAGATATAATCATTCATCCAATATAAGTTGTTAAATATGTCGCAAACAGATATTTACTATAAAATAAGGCGAATTCTCAGCTTTAATTTTGGCATTGATGATCAGGGAAATTTATTCAATGCCAATTTGTACAACAATTTAGGGTTGAATACCTGGGAGGTAAATCTTTTGCTATACCACATTGAACAAACTTTTAGCATCAAGTTAAGGGAAGATTTGGAGTTGGAGGTTTTTAGTTTGAATCAGCTGGTAAAGCATGTTTCTGGAGAAATTAGCAGACAAAAGCCCGCTTGTTAGCGGTGAATGCCAAATTTATTTTTGATAATTCATAATCATGGAAGTAAAGGAGAGGATTATTGCTCAAGCATCGGAGATGTTTATGAGAGAGGGAGTACGAAGGGTGACAATGGATAATTTAGCATCATCCATGGGTATATCGAAAAGGACGATTTATGAAATTTATAGAAATAAAGACGAGATATTAAAGGAGTGTATTGAAACACATATTCGTTTTCAAAAGAAAACTTTAGAAGAGTTAGCCAAAAATTCTAAAACTTCCGTCCACCTTTTTCTATCTCTTCTAAAGAATGGGATTGATAACATGAAGAGTCAAAATCCCCAATTTATCAATGACGTCAGGATATATTATCCTTCCATTTGGAAAAGTACTCTTTGTGCAAATCGCGATTACAATAACGAGCAAACTATAAACTTTTTGAAAAGGGGAATAAATGAAGGTGTTATTAAGGAAGATATCGATTTACAGATAATATCAAAGCTTATCATGGAAATATTCGAGTTATTAGCCAATAGCGATATTTTCCCCTATCATCTTTACCCCCCGTCCTTACTTTATGAACAAACTATGATTACTTTAATTCGGGGTATTGCATCACCTAAAGGTTTAGCCATTATTGATGAATTTACTGCTCAAAAAACAACTTCATAATAATTATTCTTAAATCAAAAAAACAAAAATGCGTAACAAGTTGAATCCATTTATTATTACTGCTTTATCTGCAATATTATTGAACCTTTTGTGCAGTTTTATTTTAACAGCTCAAGATACGCTAAGGCTTGATCTAACCCTTAGTGAAGCCCAAGCCCAAGCGATTGAGCATAATAGAAAGCTTAAAAATGCTTCGCTCGAAGTTAAAAAAGCCGAAGCTATTCGTTGGCAGGCTTTTGCGTCAATGCTCCCCCAAGCAAATTTGAAACTTGATTACTCAAATTTCATGGGTTACGAATTAATGTTTGGGGCTATACCTATTCCAATGAACCCTTCAGGAAATATTACTGGGCAGGTAGCCATAGCACTCAGTGGAGTCCAGATAATTGGCAACCAATTAGCTAAAATGGCCGAAACGATGACTCAAGTTAATCTTGAAAAAACAAAGCAAGAAATAGCAAATCAGGTAAAATCTATTTACTATTCCGTTCTAATTATGGAAGAAATGGTGAACCTGCTTGAAAAGAACCTTATAAACATCCAAAAGTTACACAATTACACTATTAATGCCGTAAAGGTTGGCATTGCCGACCAAACCGATGCCGACCAATTGCTGGTTCAGGTATCAACCATGGAAACTACTATTAGTTCGACAAAACGCTCACTCGAAATGCTATTCAACTCGCTTAGGCTGCAAATGGGGGTTGAAGCTAATACCAGTATTACGTTAACACAAAGTATTGAAGATTTGCTTAACCTTGAAAATGCTTTGCAGCTATTAAAAGCGGATCTAGTTCTCGATAATAATTTCAATTATCAATTGGTAAAGCAATCTACTGATTTATTGAAGAAGCAAATTGCACTAAAAGTTTGGAGCTATGGTCCAACTATTAGTGCATTTTACCAGTACACCCAAAAATCTTACTTTGGGAAAGATGAAGGTTTTAATATGACACCTCCCAACCTTATAGGTGCAACCCTTTCAATACCAATTTTCTCAAGTGGAATAAACTATGCAAAAGTTCGTGAGGCGAAGATCACCTATGAATCCCAGCTAAATACCCTTGCTGATACCGAACAAGCATTGAAAATTCAGCACAACCAACTCCAGTATAACCTCACATCGGCCTACGAAAGTTACATGAATCAGAAAAAGAATATTGAAGTAAACCAACGTATACTCGATAATATTTCAAAAAAATATGAGCAGGGAATGGCTTCAAGCCTTGACTTAACAACCACTGGAACAAACCTTATTTCGGCGCAAAGCAATTACATCAAGGCCCTTCTGGATGTTATTACAGCTCAAATTGCATTAGAAGAGCTTTTAAATACAAATAATCAGTGAAAAATATGCTGTTAAAACTTATTTGATGAGACAATTACAGGAGAAAATCAGGTATATACCGCTTATGGTAAAAAAACTAACTTTTTTTAAATAGAATCTAACACACATAATTGTTTATAGCTAATGAAAACTTTAAACTTATCAAAATTTATTATCATTTCGATAACCATCGCTTTGGCATCATGCTCTGCCAATGTACCTGCTGAACAACAGTTAGCCGAGGATTCCAAAGTGCTTGTGCGCATAGCAAAGCTGGAAAGCAGTGCCATTGAGCAAGAGGTTGATTTCACAGGGAATGTGGAAGCCTTTAGGCAAAACCATATCAGTTCTAATGCACCATCTCGTATTAGCAAGATACATGTTGAAGTAGGTGATATGGTGAAAGAGGGACAATTGCTGGTTCAGATGGACGAGACAATGTTTACCCAAACGAAAACCCAGTTAGCTAACCTTGAACGGGAGTATGCTCGTTTGGATACACTAAACAGGGTCGGGAGTATTTCGCAGCAACAGGTCGATCAGGTGAAAACTCAACTCGATGTGCTTCGCACTACTTTCAGAAATATGTCGGAGAATACCCAGTTACGTTCCCCCATCGATGGTATAATTACTGGCCGATACTACAACGATGGGGAGATGTACTCCATGACCCCCACGCTGACCGGCAAGCCCGCAATTATTTCGGTAATGCAGGTTCAGCCAGTTAAGGTTTTGGCCAATATCCCCGAGATATATTTTCCTAAGGTGAAGGTGGGGATGGAGACCACCGTAAACCTCGACATTTACCCCGATAAGGAGTTCAAAGGGAAAGTTTACCTGACACACCCCACCATTGAACCGCTTACCCGTACTTTCGTGGTGGAGGTGGAGATTCCCAATCCCAATATGCTCCTACGTCCGGGAATGTTTGCAAGGGTTAAATTTGGATTTGGTGAAATGCAACGAGTTATCGTTCCCGATATGGCTGTTCAAAGACAGACAGGTACAAATGAAAGGTTTGTTTTTGTTGTTGAAGATAATGTTGCAGTAAGGAAAACGATAATTATTGGTCGCAGGATTAACGACAGCTACGAAGTGCTTTCGGGATTAAATGCCAGCGAATTGGTAGTTGTTGCGGGCCAAAACCGGTTGCTTGATGGAACCGCAGTTGAGGTTGAAAAGTAGATTGATAAGATTAAATTAAAAAAAAAGAAGTAGTAAAATGAGTTTATATAGCACAGCTGTTCGCAAACCGGTCAGCACCATTCTAATCTTTATTGGAGTTGTAATCTTTGGAATGTATTCGTTCAATAAGTTATCCATCGACCTGTATCCAGAGATTGAACCCCCAATTATCACAGTGTTTACTGCTTACCCTGGAGCAAATGCTGCTGATATCGAAACTAATGTAACCCGCTTGCTTGAGGATAATCTTAACACGGTGAGTAATTTGAAAAAGCTTTACTCAACATCAAAGGAGAATATTTCGCTTATAATCCTTGAGTTCGAATGGGGTGTAAACCTCGATGAGGGTACAAACGATGTACGCGATGCAATTAGCCGTCTTGAAAGGTACCTTCCTGAAGGTTCCGAAAAACCAGTTATCTTTAAATTCAACACAAGTATAATGCCTATCCTCATGCTATCTGCAACAGCAGAGGAGAGTTACCCAGCGCTTAATAAGATTCTTGATGAGAGAATTGTCAATCCCCTAAACCGAATTGATGGAATAGGTGCAGTAAGCGTTTCGGGTGGTCCAAAGCGTGAAATACAGGTAAACGTTGATCCCCGTAAGCTTGAAGCGTATAATCTTACAGTTGAGCAGTTGGGTAATGCCATTCGCATGGAGAACATCAACCTACCTGCTGGCAACCTGGATTTGGGATCTAAAACTTTCCCCATAAGGATTCAGGGCGAATTCAATTCGAGCGATGTTCTCAAGGATATCGTAGTGGGGAGTTATGCTGGGCGAACAATAAAACTAAAGGATGTAGCAGAAGTGAAGGACACCCTTGCCAAGCTAACCATGGATGAACGCAGAAATGGGATTCCAGCTGCACGCATAGTGGTACAAAAACAATCCGGGGCAAACTCTGTAAAGGTGGTACAGGATGTGTTAGAACAGCTGCCAATCCTTATGCGAACATTACCCCCTGATATTAAAATTGATACAATTTTCGATACTTCGGATTTTATCCAGAACTCTATCAATAGCTTAACTCTGGCGGTGCTATTTGCAGGGGTTTTTGTAATGCTTGTGGTACTCTTCTTTTTGGGTCGATGGAGAGCTACCTTTATCATCATTCTTACCATCCCGATTTCGTTGATTGTATCATTTATATACCTTTACATATCTGGAAATTCTATCAATATTATTTCTCTATCATCCCTTTCAATTGCCATAGGCATGGTGGTTGACGATGCCATTGTGGTACTGGAGAATGTTACAAAGCATATTGAAAAGGGAAGTTCTCCACGGGAAGCATCCATTTACGGAACCAACGAGGTGGGCTTAGCAGTTGTAGCAACAACACTTACCGTAGTTGCCGTATTCTTTCCTTTAACCCTAGTTGGCGGGTTAAGTGGTATCATGTTCAGACAGTTGGGTTGGATCGTATCACTTGTAGTAAGTGCCTCAACACTTGCTGCCTTATCGCTAACACCAGTTCTTACCTCCCAAATGCTAAGGCTAAACCCTCCGAGAAAAAGGGGACTGGCAAAGTTGATATTCGATAATTCCGAAAGGATGCTCAATGGTTTGGATAATATCTATGAAAAGACTCTGGTATGGGCTATTAAACATAGAATATTTGTTCTGGTTGCATCAATTATTATTTTCGTTTCAAGCATATTCCTCGTAAGCCAGGTTGGAACCGAATTCATTCCTCCCTCCGATAATGCTCGAATTGGTATTCTCGTTGAACTTCCATCTGGGGTTAGGGTTGAAAAAACCAAGCAGGTGGCAAGGTTGATTGAGAATGAGATTCAGGATAAGTATCCAGAGGTTGAACTCATTTCAACCAGTTCAGGTTCAGCCGACGACAGGAATATCTTCGCTTCTTTTGGATCAAGTGGAACTCATATTATCAACATGACCCTTAAGCTTTCTTCAAAAACACAGCGTGAACGCGATATCTACCTTATCAGCGATTTAATAAGAAAGGATTTAGATGGCTACCCTGAAATTGTGAAGTATAGCATTACTCCAGGAGGTGGAGGAATGAGTTTTGGGGGGCAGAGTTCACTTGAAGTGGTAATCTCGGGATATGATCTAGATGCTTCAAATAAGTTTGCACATGACCTTGCAGAGAGAATGAAAGCCATTAAAGGTACTCGTGATGTGGAAGTCAGTATGGAGGAACCACGACCAGAGTATCAGATTGTTTTCGATCGGGAAAAGTTAGCATTCTATGGACTAAACACAACAATGGCATCAACATTTGTTAGGAATAGGATTAATGGTTTGGTTGCAACTCAATACAGAGAGGATGGGGATGAGTACGATATTGTGGTTCGCTATGCTGAACCCTTTCGCGAATCAATTGAGTCTATTGAGAATATATTGATCTATAACAACCAGGGAAGGGCTTTAAGGGTCAAGGATATTGCTACAGTGGTAGAATATGCTGCGCCACCATTTATTGAACGTCAGAATCGTCAGAGGATTGTTAAAGTTACATCGGCTCTTTACAGAGCTTCAATTACCACTGTTGTTAACAATATTTGGGCTGAAATCGATAAAATGGATATTCCATCGGGTGTTGGAATTGATATAGGTGGCGATGCAGAGCAGCAACAGGAGTCTTTTGCTGACCTGTTAACATTACTGCTTTTAGTTATTGTGCTGGTTTACATTGTTATGGCCACCCAGTTTGAGTCTTTACGTTCACCGTTCATTATTATGCTTACCATGCCATTTGCCTTCACAGGTGTTTTCATTGCCCTATGGATAACAGGTCAAACCCTAAACCTTATATCTATGATCGGGGCTGTAATGCTTGTAGGTATCGTTGTGAAAAATGGGATTGTGCTAGTCGATTTTACAAATCTTATGCGCGATAGAGGTCTGTCTATTTCTCAGGCAGTTCTGACTGCAGGTAGGTCAAGGCTTCGTCCTGTACTTATGACAACCTTAACCACCATGCTGGGTATGTTACCGCTTGCTCTAGGAATTGGTGAGGGTGCTGAGATGTGGACTCCGATGGGTGTATCTATAATTGGAGGGTTAGCTTTTTCAACTGTTATTACCCTTGTTCTAATTCCAGTAGTTTATACAATGTTTGGTGCCAATAGGATGCGCCGGGAAAGGAAAAGGATGGCAGAACTTGAAGCAACATTATAAAATCAAATTTTATTATGCGATGTGGAAGTAATTTTCCACATCGCATAATGAACAAAAAAACAAAATAGTAAAAAATGAACCGAGCCATGACAATTTCATTGACACACACATTTTGATTATTATTGTGGAGCTGCGTAAAGCCATCGGGTTGGCTTTATGAATCATGGCGAGCTCCATCTGTACCTTTGAAAATAAAAAAAAGCAGATGAAAACAGTTTTTATAGCATTTAATCAAGCCTTAACAGAGCGTATTGAAACCATATTAGATCATCAGGGAATACGAGGGTTTACCCGATGGGTCGATGTTCAGGGTCGGGGTTCCAATACAGGTGAACCCCATATGGGAACCCATACTTGGCCAGCCATGAATTCTGCAATCCTTACAGTTATTGAAGATAAGGATGTTGAGTCATTACTTGACAAGCTTAAAAGGCTTAATGAGAAATCGGAAATGCAGGGGCTAAGAGCTTTTGTTTGGAGTGTAGAGGCTCAAATATAGTATTGCCTTGGTTTTTGTGCTCTTAAAATTGAATTGCAGAGCAGAGTTTATAAAAAACAATCCCCCTTTCACTTTGCATTATCGGTAAACAACGCTATATTAGGGCTTGCAAAAAGCGGATGTCTTTATCCGCTTAACGCCTTTTAAATCAGCCCTTAAAATGAAAAAGAAATTAATTCAAACAACCTTTAATCCTCGAAAGAATTATCAGCAAACCATGAAGACCATCGGCTACGTTAGCCGATCAAAGGCAAAAAAAACCGACTACTTACGCATAGGTTTTAAATCGGGACTCGAGGTTCATCAGCAGCTTAAAACAGGACAAAAACTCTTTTGCCGTTGTCCGGCAGGTATATACAACGATAACGATACTTATCATGCAGAGTTGATTCGTCATATGCGCCCAACGTTAAGCGAAATGGGCGAGTACGATGGCACCGCCTTAATGGAATTTAAAACCCGCAAGGATATTATCTATCGAATTCATAATGCCACTACGTGTACCTACGAAATTGACGATACCCCACCTTTCCCCATAAACCGAGAAGCCCTTGAATATGCTCTTGAAATATCATTGCTCACCAAGTTAAACATTGTGGGGGAAGTACACATTACCCGCAAACAGTATCTTGATGGTAGCATCCCAACGGGATTTCAGCGTACTGCTATTTTGGGAGTTGAGGGTGAGATACAGCTTAAGAACAAGAAAGTTGGAATTCTTCAGCTTAGCATTGAGGAGGATTCGTGCCGCGAAGTATCAGATATTGGTCATACCCGTATTTACAAAACCGATAGGCTGGGCATGCCATTGATTGAAACCGTTACTCATCCGCACTGCTTAACCCCTGATGAGTTGAGGGAAGCAGCAGAGCATATTCGTTTTTTGAATAGAAGTTCGGGTAGGGTTCGTACCGGAATGGGTGCAGCCAGAGAGGATGTAAACGTAAGCTGTGAGGGTGGTACTCGTGTTGAAATAAAGGGTGTAGCACATAACAAGTGGATCCCCGAACTTTCACACAATGAGTCTTTTAGACAGTATGCTTTGCTAAACATCCGAAAACTTCTTCTGGAACGCTATCCAGATCCCAAGAGGTGGAAAATGATCTGGAAGGAGATCGCACCTAAAGAAATAAACATACAGCATGCTAATGCTCTCCATTTCCAAGCGATGGGCTATAGGTATATAGCCATTAACCTACCAGGATTTCAAGGCATACTTTCGCACTTTACACAACCCGGTAAATCATTTAACGATGAGATCAGCGATAGGCTAAAGGTTATTGCCTGTGTGGAAAAACCAAACATGACCAGCACAGAGAAGCTGAATGATCCCTTAAGCAAAGCTGATGCTGAAAAGTTGGCTGATATTTTACAGAGTAAACCCAACGATGCCATTGTGCTACTATGGGCACCCTCCGACGATATTCCAACAGCCATCGAAACCGTGGAGGAGCGATGTCAAATGGCATTTGAGGGTGTTCCACGCGAAACACGTAAGGGCTTTACCGACGGGACAACCATTTTTGAGAGGGTCCTCCCTGGTGCCGATCGTATGTACCCCGATACAGATTCACCACCCATACCCTTATTGGAGAACTACATAGAGAATTTAAGGCGAAGAATTCCTCCAGATGTGGCCGAACGGTTTGCTCAGCTAAAAAAATGGGATATACCCGAGGATACCTATACTTTCATTCTGAAAAGGAATCTTGTTCCTATCATAGAGGAATTGGTGGAGTTGGGTATTCCAAGTCGTTTTGCAGGAACCTTTCTTGGACATACACTTAAGCATGTTGAAGGACAGATAGATAGGCATAAAGACTTTTCCTATTCCCGAGTAGTCGATCTTTTCAAATTTTTGCTTTCTGAAAAACTGGAAAGATCGCTTGCAAAGACCATGTTGCCGGTAATTTATCAACATCCAAACATGGACTTTCGTTCAGTTCTTACAAGCCTTGGGTTTAAACGAAAGAGTAAAGAAGAACTCATAGCTCCCATTGAGTACTTGAATGAAAAATTTAGGGAAATCAAGATATCAAAAAACGATACAACGCGCACTACTGTATCATGGGTAATGGGTCAATTGCATAAGCAAGCTCTAGGCAATATCAACCTTGGAGAACTCCGAAAAGAGATTGAAAAGCGAATAGCCTAGGGTTAATTAAATTATTAAAAAAACAGCAAGTTCAATAATAGTAAAAGCATGGAAGATTTTTTTCAGGGATATAAAGGTCGTGCCCTCGATGTTCTCAAAAAGTATAACGTTAGGGTTTGGGGTAAGGTGATCATCAATACTACTCGTGGTGAGTTTAAAGGCACTATTCTGCCTCGTGCTGAAAACGACGACGATAAGCATATCGTGCTTAAAATTGATACCGGTTACAATATTGGGATTGATATTTTCACCATAACGGCCATGAAGGAAACCGGATACTATAAGGCAACTTATAAGATACCGGAAAAGGAATTTCCCTTTACTCCAAATTTACCAAAGGTAAAGCTATTTGGAACTGGTGGCACAATTGCTTCGCGTTTAGATTACCGAACTGGTGCGGTAATACCTGCCTTTTCCCCCGGTGAGTTGTATGGAGCTGTACCTGAACTGGCTGATATTTGTAACCTTACCACCGAAAAGCTATTCGCAGTTTTTAGCGAGAATATGGGCCCTGAGCAATATAAGGCTTTGGCTATTGCCATTGGAAAGGAAATTGAAAATGGTATTGATGGGATCATAATAGGGCATGGAACTGACACCCTGAGTCACACTGCGGCAGCCCTTACTTTTATGGTGCAAAATTCTCCGGTACCCATTGTACTGGTTGGTTCGCAACGAAGTTCTGATCGTCCAAGTAGTGATGCAGCACTTAATCTTATGCACGCCAGCTACACAGCAGGGCATTCAGATATTGCAGAGGTAATGGTTTGCATGTTCGGACCAACATCCGATGAATACGGATTCCTACATCGTGGGACAAGGGTTCGCAAGATGCATTCCTCATATCGAAGTACATTCCGGACAATAGGCGATATCCCTTTGGCAACCGTTAGCAGAAAAGATGGTGTTGTACCGCTAAAGGAGGATTATAACCACAGGCGAAAGGATAGGAAGGTGAATGTTTTCCCCTACTTCGAGGAGAAGGTAACCATAGTTTACTATTACCCCAATATGCAACCCGATATCATTGATATGCTTGTGGACAGGGGATATAAAGGGATTATTATTGCCGGAACAGGACTGGGACATGTTAACAAACCGCTTTACCCTGCTCTGGAGAGGGCTAAGAAAAAGGGGGTGCATGTTTATATGACAGTTCAAACTTTATGGGGATTTGTGCACATGTTTGTATATGATACTGGTAGGGATATGATGGCTAAGGGAGTGATCCCAGCCGAAAATATGCTGCCCGAAACGGCATACATTAAGTTGGGTTGGGCATTGGGACAAACCGATGACCCTGAGCAAGTTCGTAAGTTGATGCTTACACCAATTAATGGTGAAATAACAGCTAAAGAGCCTTACAATGGATACCTAATATATCAGGGCGGGGTTCCTGAAGTCGAAAAGTTTATCAGGCAGTTTAGGAAGTGATTTTCATGTAAGGGTGTGATCGATTCTAGTCCTTCAGCTTATGAATTAATGTGGCAGGAATGGACAATTTTGAAAATACTATAAGCATAGTTAGAGAAAGGTTACTAAAGGATCTTCCCGGTTCTGAGGTACAAAACCGTATGGCCCCATCCTTTAGGGTAGGCTTTCCTTTTCGCAAACACCCCAATTCGGCAACACGTCAAAGTGCCGTGCTCATTTGTATCTATCCAGAACAATTCGAAGCAGCAACCATATTGATTAAAAGATCTACCTACAATGGTCCACATAGCGGTCAGGTAAGTTTTCCCGGTGGAAAGTACGATGAAACAGATGAGTCGCTGGTTCAAACTGCCTTGCGCGAAGCACAAGAGGAGGTAGGGATTGCCCCTTCTGATTTAGAGGTAATAGGATGTCTTACTCCACTTTTTATTCCAGTAACAAACATGCAGGTTTTGCCAGTAGTTGGTGTGATGTTAAATCCTCCGACATTACATCCAAATTTACAGGAAGTGGAGTACCCCATTCTGGCAAAGCTGAGTGATTTTAAAAACCCCCAGAATAGCTCAGTAAAAACTTTAAGAGTATTGGGCTTTCCAATCTCAGCACCATACTATTCTATTGGTGGTGAGCATGTTTGGGGTGCAACGGCAATGATAATCTCCGAATTTACAGAGTTGTATTGATGCTTTTTAGTGGCGGATTATGTTCTGGTAATGTTTATACCGATCCATAATTTGATTGACGTAGTTGTAGGTTTCAACACCCTTAAAGTACCCATACTTAACTATAGAATCACAATAATAGTCAGGGTTAGATTTATTCAGAATAAAGAAATCGACATTATTCTCCCAAACATTTGGGTCTTTACCATGCTTGCGAGCCAAATTGCGTGCATCGATAACATGACCGAGACCTGCATTATATGAGGCTAGAATAAATTTAATTCTTTCTTGTGGGTCAGTTACACTGTCTTCAAATCGCCTTTCGAGCCATTTTAAATATCTTGCACCTGCCTCAATCTGAGTTTGAGGATCAGTTTTATGTTTAATTCCAAAAAAATCAGCGGTTGATGGCATGAATTGCATTAAGCCGTATGCTCCTCTTCGAGATTGAACGTTATGCTTAAATCGACTTTCCTGGTAAACCATAGATGCGAAAAGCCTCCAGTCCCAATCGATGTTGCTGCTTACATGCTTAAACCTTTCATCAAAGGGTGAGATTTGACCGGTTTTAATTAGGTTGTTCTCATTAATAATTCTCTTGGCCCAAAATGGGTTGTCGAAGTACTTACCCCTGATTATCCTGTACTCTGCTGTTTTTGAGAAGTTCTCAAGCCATTCGTTAAGCTTATTCAGTAATTCTGTCGATTCTATTCCAACGGCCCAAGCTAGGTTTTGCTCAAAACTAACCGGGGTTTCGATATCGATATTATCGTAGTAAAATGAATTTACTCTGGCAATATCCTCATCGCATACGGTATAGTCTATCTCTCCATTGGCTACAAGTTCTATGAGCTCGTCTGCTTCGTAATTGGGCATTTCTACGATTACGATGTTGGTGCCAATTTCGTCGGACAGGTTTTTCAGCCTATGGGCTGAAGCAGAGCTTTTTTGAACATATACAATTTTGTTGGCCAGTTCAATGGGATTGCGTATTGGTTCACTACCATTATTGCTAACTTGCTGTTTTTGCTGAACCAGTACCTGACGGGTTTTGCCATGAGGAATGGTAAAATTATACTTCTTACTCCTGGCAACCGTTATGGTTAGGCTATTGGCAAATATATCTACCTCGCCTTTTTCAAGCATTGAAAAAGCTTCATCTAAATTATTTTCAGCAATTATTTCAAGTCTTACTCCAAGATGAGATGCAAACGCTTGTAGCATATCAAACTGATAGCCCATAGGCTCTCCCTTATAGATGAAATAGTTTGTAGAATTAAAATCCGTTACTGCTACCAAAACACCCTCTTCAATGATCTGCTCAATATCTCTCTTACCATCGGATCCTTTTAAACGGTTTGATTGGTACTGCTGGTGACAGCTGAAAAGGATAATAATTGCTAAACTAGAGGTTAAAATCCACTTAATGTTACTAGTTTTCAAATACTTCATTTAAATGTATTTTTTAAAAACAAGCAACAAAAGTAATGCTATTTTGTTTAATGCAAACTTTTTTTTGATAACTAGTCGTAAAACGTCCACGAAACTCCATATTTGAATATCCGAGGATTCATTGGATAATGGAGGGCTGAAAAGTATTGACTATTAGGAAATCCCTGATTGGCATGTTCGTATTTTAGGTAGATCAGCACCCTTTTCCATTTTAAGTTTGCAAAGATGTCCACAGCGGGATAGTTTCCAATTAATTTTTCGCGCTGGTTGTAGAACTGTCCAAGAGCTGGGCTGTATGCATCGGCATAAAACTGACTTCGAAAGTGTACATTTGCTCCTAGTTGAGCCGTGAGGGCATTCTTTACCAGCTCCCTTTCGTAAAAGAGTGCACTAAAAAGCATTAGTTGGGGTACGCTCAACACATTGGTATTGGTGTTGGCCTGCCATACAAGCCGGTTAAAGAAGTTTAAACCGCCCAGTCGAATGTTCTTCTGAAGATAAGCTGAAGTTATGGTAACATTATCTGCCTGAGATGGACTTGCCATTTGATCGAAGTAGATGAAATCGCTAATATGCATTAAGTTATAACCAATCTCGGCTTCCCACCTTTCTGCAGAGAGTGCTCCTGAGAGAAGAAATCGCTTTTCCTTATTGAAGTTGGTTTCCCACTTGTGATGGTTTGAGAAGTAGCTATTGATGAAAATGTCAGGTGTTCTTTCATCAATCAGAATATTTCCTTTAAGTTGAGGCATCGATGTATCTTTCCAAAGGGAAATCTTTATTTGCCCAGTTAGCTGCTTATCACCAGCCCTGTATCCGTTTGCAAATATTCGCATAGCACCCTGATAGGAAAGGTATGGACTTTGGCTATATGCACCTATGCCAATGTGGCTATTATTATACTTATCTTTTTCTCTTGTGTATAAAAAATCTCCCGGTTGAAAAAAGTAGTAGTTTGCCTCTTCGTAACCAATCCAACCTCTAATCCCAGGCATGCCAGGTATCCGGGCAAACTGAGCAATTTCGAGCATTGCAATGGTTTCAAATGTGGATAGAGAAACAGAATCGCTGGTTTTATTTGGATTTATGTAAAAGGAGGTGTAATACTCATCGTTTGGTGAGTTATCGTTATATATTCTGCTGAAACGACTACTGTTAACAATCAATTTTGTTGATATCAAGGGGATATACATCTCTTGACTTTCCGATAAGGTATCAAGGGAGAATTGTCTTATGTTTAAAAAAGTATAGCCTGCAACTACAGAAAAGCTACGTTCGCGGGTGATGCTTTGAGCATTCTGTAACCAGAAAGGTACCAATTGTGATTCCATCAGGGTGTCCTGGATGAAATAATCATTCTTCAACCCGCCATTCTCCTGATTTTTAAAAACATTATTCGTGAAAGAAGCTTGAACAGAAACGTTACCCTTGTAATAGCTGCTATATAGTGAAACGGAATTATTTCTGGTTTCTTGATGCCTGTATTCCCCTCTTGTGCCAAAAAAATTGTACTCAACACCAAAATTCAAGTGAGGATTAACATTTTGAGTATGTAATACACGCAATACTTCTTCTGCCTGCCTTCGGCTACCTGCGGTTGAATATGTTAAAATTGTAAAAGGGTGCCTCACATTGAAATGACGGTGATTTATGTTTTGAGTGCCAAAGTGGTAGGAGTTTCTGGAGAAAAGGAAGGGTAACCCATACTCTCGTGAAAAGAAATGATCAAATTGACTGGGGCTTCCGAGGTTGCCAAGAAAGGTGTAAGTTTCATATTTATCCTGCTGCGGGTAAAAAAGTTGATTCATCCAAAGAATGGTATCAACAGGGGTTCGCTCTAGGGATAAATATGTGGAGTTAAATTTCCAGGAAACAATTTTAATGTCGGGTTGAACGAGTAAATGTTCCCTTACATTACGGTTGCTTATTGCCTTATTGATTCTAGAACCTCTTGTACTTTCTGGTTCTATAATCTGGGTCGGGAATGGAATTGTATCACTGGGGATGGAATCGTTACCAAGGTCTAAAAAGGGAGTAATGCTCAATGTATCAGTATATTCAATAGAGTCAGTGTACAAATATAAATTGGGAAAGGTTAAAACCTTTGCCTTAGAGAATCCCAACTCAGACGCTCCTAAAAGAAAAATGCTCAAGTAAAAACCGATGTATCTGCCTCTCATAGGACAACAAAAGTACAAAAAAAGCGAATTGAATTATTTAGCACTTTTTTAAAACGAAATGGCAATAAGCAATTTCATTTAAAGCAAACGATAAAAACTAGTTTTTCACATAATAAAATAAAAAAAAGAGAGCTTTTTCTTTTGATTATTTGGCTCCCTTTTATGAAGAATATTTTAAATCTATTTATGCAATGTGTAGAAATTTGTCCACAAGTTTTTTTATATCTTCATTGTTTCCATAAAGTTTCTCACTTAATCCCTTATCATTATATGCCTTCAACTTGGCAATTCGGCTGTCGATTAGTCCTTTTGGGAAGATATGATTTTCCTCAAAAATTTCTCTTTTTGCCCCTAAAGCATCAGCCGATTCCCAGCACGAAAGAGGAAGTTGCTTAAGTTGAGCAAGTTTTTCTTTATGCTCAGGCTTGAAGATATTTACATCGACGTAAAGTTTTTCTGCTAGTTCTAATGAATTGGGCATATTTATACCTTTAAGAGCGGTAATAATTAAACCGGCAATGGTAAGGTAAATGTCGGCAGATCCATCGGGAACCCTGAACTCGAAAGTTTGCTTCGATTGTGCTTTTTGCTCTGGTTCATGAAAATTTGGATTGGCATCCTGAATCATGTTTGATGCACCAGTCCACCCTAGGGGTACTCGGATTACCACCGACCGGTTACGGTCGCCCCAGCAGATATTGGTAGGGGCTTCCTGATGAGGGACTAACCTGAGGTAGGAGGTAGGGATCGTATTGCCAAAAGCGGTGAGAGCATCGGCTGATGATAGAATACCAGCGATCATCTTTTTTGCCAGATCGCTTAGTTTACCACTTTCAGCGGTGAGGTTTACTCCATCCTTTTCCACCATCATGTGGAAGTGCATTCCACTACCAGCTTTACCAACAGTGATTTTGGGAGCATAGCTAATATTCACACCATACTGGTAGCCCAGCATTCGGAGAATCCATTTGGCGATAATCATCTGCTCTGCAGCTTCCTCAACATTAGTGGGGAGAAATTCAATTTCATGCTGCTCGTAGTAGTTTTCTTCATCGGAGAAGCATCCAACCTCAGCATGACCATACTTTACATGACCTCCTGCTTTAACAATAAGCCGTAGGGCTTCGGTTCGAATGTCTTCAAATTTTGCGTATGGGGCGCTGGAATGGTATCCTTTCTGATCAACTCCCTGGTAAAAATCCTCCTTTTCACAGGTAACATAGTATTCCAGTTCGCCCAATGCCTTAAATGTATAACCCGTTTGACGAGTAAATTCTTCGTTGGCTTTACGAAGTACATAACCCGGATCACTTTCAAGGGGTTTCCCCTCGTTGTTATAGAACGAGCAAAGTATATCGATGGTGGGTACTTCGGCAAATGGATTAACAAAAGCAGTGCGATAGCGTGGAACAACGTATAAATCACTACTTCCTGCCTCAATGAATGAGAATAAACTGCTACCATCTACCCGTTCGCCTTGCGATAGTATGGTGTCTAAATGATCCATTGAGGAAATAACAAAGTTTAATGTTTTCAGCTTTCCATCTTCAGCAACATAGCGAAAGTTAACCACTTCTATTTTATATTCTTTGCAAAATTTAATGATGTCATTTTTTGTAAACTCTGAGGTTGGTTTTTTAAGAAACTGAACCAGCTTGTTTGGATTCATTAGAATTTGAGAATCTTTCATAGTTTTATTATTATTTGACAGTTACAAGTTAACAAAAACTTCTCAAAGCTGGAAAACTCCTTTGAAAAAAGCAAGTTAAAGGTAATGTTTAGAAACAGGAATCAAGGATAAAAGCTAAAGGTTAAAGGATAAAGGTTAAAGGTTAAGGTTAAATTTTAAGGGAGAAGTCCGAAGATAGAAGACGCTTGTTTTGGAAAATGAAAATGATTGCCACGGAGCCTCGGGGGATTGAATGATTGAGTGACCTGCTTAAACGGTCTTTAATTAGGTGCAGGCAAGTTGATTGGTGGGAGAGGAGAACAACAGACAAAAGTGAAAAGAAAAGGACTTTGTACAATGAAAAAAACTATAAACCCTAAATCCTAAACCCTAAACCCTAAACCCTAAACCCTAAACCCTAAACAATGAACACTGAACCCACAACCAATTACTTAATAAGTGACTCAAAATCAACACTAATGGGCTTTTCGTTAATAAAGTCGTATAGAGTTAGTTTACGCATATTGAAGTAGAATTGCCAGTAGTTGCGCATGGCAGCGATGTAACGATCGCGCGCATTATCCCTCTCGGTTTGAGCTATGTTTAGTTCAAGCACATCAATTCTTCCGATCAGAAATCGTTCTTTGGTAACGTTGTATCGGCTTTGAGCAATGGTATCGGCTTTGGCTGCAAGCATAAGCTGGTCATCTTGTAAGTTGAACTGCATAACCTTTAGGAAAACATCTTGCTCAAAATCCACAATGGATTGCTGTATATTGGTGCGAACCACCTCACGACTCGATTCTGCCATTTTTACTTTGCCTTTTCCAAGTCCCCAGTCGAGAATGGGAATAGTAACTCCAACTCTAACCCCTTGTTGATCCATTGGATCGCGGTAAACATTTACCAGCTCATCGGCTCTTTGGGTAAGCCCAAAAGTTGCATACAGGTTAGCGTTAAAACCCCTATCCGCTTTGGCTTGTGCAACATTTCGATCGGCTTCAATTAAGGATCTTTGGAACTGAACCATTCTGGGGTTATTGGACCTTGCTAAATTTAAAACATCATCGTATTCAAGTGTTGCACGAGGAAAATCAATAGGAACAATTAGTTCCAAGTCAAATTGATCGTTTAGCCCAAGAAATGATTTTAGCCTGAACTTCTTAAGCTGCAAATCGATATCGGCCTCATTTACAGAGCTGCCAGCATTCAGGTAGCTAAGTTCCATCTGTAGTAACTCATTCTCAGCAATAGTACCAATGTTGTATCGCCCTTTGGCGATCTGGTAAAGAGTGTCGGTATTGGCAAAATTTAGTTGAGCGGTTCTAACATTTTGCTGCGCCAGAATTAAGTCGAAAAAAAGTCGAATAGCCTCAGAAGATATATTTTCCATGGATTCGAGGAATGTCTGTTTCGCTTCAAGGTACTTTAAGGGTTCCACCTTTTTCTTCCATTTTAGCTGGTTAAAGCCAAAGATTGGCTGGTTAAAACCAATTTGTACGGGTACCGACATGTAATCTGTTCCCTCGTTGTTGCCAAACAAATCGGTTCGTTCAAGGTTTGATCGGGCAAATATTCTACCCCCTGTTAACCCAATGTTCTGGTTAAGCGAGAGCCCCAGGGTAGTTGTGTTCGAGTTTTCCTCTATGTATACATACGTACCATCTTCCTTTTGATACCTTACCAAGCTCCTGTTAAAATCAGGGAAAGTCCCGTTAAGGGTTAAGCTGGGAAGGAACTCTGCCTCATAGGTTCGGTGTTCCCAGTAAGCTGCACGGAATTGATGCTTGGCAAGCACAGCTTGCGGTGAGGTTTCGCGAGCTAAATCTAACACTTCGTTCAATGTTAGCGTATTCATGGGAATCTGACCGAATGCTTGGGATAAGGTGATTGTTAGAAAGCAAAATAATGTTGATATCCTAAGGTTCATGATGTTTAAGTGTTGTAAAGAATGTGTATAAAGTTTAAAATATCCTATTCGTGTCGTAATGATTCAATGGGATCCTTCTCTGCTGCACGCTTGGCTGGCGATAGGCCAAAGATCACCCCAACAGCCGCTGAAACGCCAAAGGCAACAAGTACCGAGAAAGGTGAAACAATGGTTAGTATGCCCGAGAAGCGAGTTATCACAAAGGAGAGAATTATCCCCAGTACTACTCCAATAAAACCACCGGTTACGCTAATAAGGACAGCTTCTGCAAGAAATTGAGCAACAATATCGGCTTTCTTTGCCCCAATGGCCAACCGGGTTCCAATCTCCTTGATGCGTTCCATAACCGATGCAAACATAATGTTCATAATGCCAATTCCCCCTACAACCAGTGATATGCTGGCAATTGCTCCCAGCACAATGTTGAAGATATCCTTTGTCCTCTGTTGTTGCTTAAGCAATAGTTCAGGTACCACTATTTCAAAATCTTTCACATCGGCATGGCGCCGAAGCAGCATGCGGCTTAGTACATCGGTGGTGCTGTTGATGTCTTCAGTTTCCTTAACCTGAACAATTATCCTATCCAACTGGTGATAGTTCTGCTGCGATTGAGTTTGGGGTGAACCTCCAAAAACCATAAACCCTCCTCCAAATCGCATTGTTCCTGTTTGTAACTTACGAGCGCTAACCAGAGCTCGGTTTTGATAGCGCATTAGCATTGTCTTAATGGGGATGTAAACATTATCGTTGTAAACGTTCACCCCGGCACTTTCAAATCCTGTGATGGCAATATCAGTTTTTTGTAGCACACCAATAACCTGCAGCCAAACATTTCCAAACTTAATGTATTGCCCAATGGGATTAACGGTGCTAAAGAATTTATTCTTAATGTTTGCACCTATAATACATACCGGAATGCCATGCTCTACCTGGAAATCTGTGAAAAAAGTACCATTTTCCAGAGGTAGATTGAATAGCTCGAAGTAATCGGTGGAAACCCCCATGATTTTTGCAGGCATCCTATTGGCCCGAAACTGAACAAATGAGTTTAAGCTCACCTCAGGGCTGATCCTTTGAACGGATGGAATAATGCTTTGAATGGCTTCAACATCAAGGAGGGTTAGGCCGGGTGAGAACTTTCTATTTTGCCTATCCCCGTTCTCGCTCTCGCTACTTTCATCGCTTTCCTCAAAAATTGGATTGATAACAATGTTGTTTACCCCTACCATTTTAATCTGGTCGAGAATTTCTTTTTGAGCTCCATTGCCAATGGCAAGCATGCTGATCACTGCCGCAACGCCAAAGATGATCCCCAGTGCTGTTAGCATTGACTTAAGCTTGTTGGCCAAAATAGACTCAACCGCTATGTTGATATCGTGAATATACCTTTTATACATCTTGATTATGTGATAGTCTTTTCGCTTTTTTTTGAGCCATTAGTTTGCTCTTCTTCTAGTCATTTCAGGTTTCCCATCTGCAGGCTTCTCTTTTGGCTTTTTAGCCTCCTCCTCCGCGCGCTTTTTCTCAGCAGCCCTCTCCTTGATCTCAGAAATCAACTCCTGTCCCGTCAACGTGAATTTTTCATACCCTTCGGGGACGCTAAGGTAAACCTCATCTCCTTCGTCTATCCCCTTTTCAACAATAATAAAATTTTCGTTCTGGGCTCCAGTGATAACAATCTGCTTTCGGCCCCGAGTGCTATATACAAAACTCAGACTATCATCGGCATGGATGGCCTCAAGTGGCAGGTAAAGTGCATTGTCAAATTTTTGTGTGAGAATTTGGTTGCTTGTTGTCATTGAAGGACGAAGGATAGGATCGTATTCGTTAACTCTAATGGTAACCTCAAACACTTTTGCATCGGTATTGGGCAGTTGCTCGCCGATATTAGCCACTTCCGTCACAACTCCTGTGTACTTTTTCTCGGGAAACGCATCTACCCCAATCCTTACCTCTTGTCCAACCTTCAGCTTGCTTACATCTATCTCGTTAACGTATGTTTTTGATATCATCACTGAAAGGTCGGGAAGTATGGCAACAGTAAGATCCCAAGGGCTGACACTTGATCCTACCTTACGTTTCTGACCGCTCCATTCACGATGATAAATTACCATTCCTGGCTTAGGAGCTCTTATTACAAATTTGCTTAGAACATCAAGCATATCCTGCCTTTCGCGTTCCTGACGTGAAAGGTTGATGGCAACTTCTCGCATCGAAGCTATGGCTTGCTCCCTTTTCAGCTTATAATTGTGCTGCGCTTGCTGTAAGTTTCGCTCAGCTTTCTCCAAATTTATTTGTGCCTGACGTTGAGTAGCAGGGGGTTCAAATTTCGATTGTTCAACAACAATTTTTTTCTCCTCCAGCTCAAAGTTGAGATTAATCAGCTCATCTCGTAAGTTTCTCAGTTGAAGGGTTGTGTCAAGTTCAGTTTTCAGGTACTGCTGCTGACTCTTCTCCAAATCATCCTCAATCTCTTTGAGCCTATTGCTTAAGGCGCTACGGTCCAAAGTCGCAACATAATCGCCCGAGTCAACAACTGTTCCCTCAGGAACAAGATCCTGTATTTTGATATCGGAAAATCGAAAACTCCGACTTTGCCTAAGTTCAGGAGGTGCTATGATATCTTCTTTGTTTTTTGCCTGAAGTTCGCCGGTTATTGTAACCAATACTTCAAAAGGCCCCCGAGATACATTCACTTTTTGGGGTGCTACACTTTGCTGACTTGATGTTCCAAAAATCAGTACAAGCAATAGAATAGCTGCCATTACTGAAATGGTGATAATGATTTTTTTCTTCATATTACTGATTAGAGATTATTGTTGTTTAAGTTTTACTATGACTGTATAATGCCCAATTCGTTTAATTTTTTAGAATAGTTTAGCTTTGATTTGAGTCGAATTAGAGGTTACATCCAATTTTTGATCAATTCCACAATACTTAAAGCCATTTTATTGGCCATTTCTTCAGTTTTGCTTTCAGCATAGATTCTTATTATAGGCTCGGTATTGGACTTACGCATGTGTATCCATCCTTCCTCAAAGTCAACCCTAAGCCCATCAATTGTGTTGATATTCTTACTGGAGAAGTGCTCTTTCAGCTTTCCAAGGATTTCATCAGCATTAATTGTGGGGCTAAATTCAATTTTGTTTTTCGATATGTAATAGTTGGTGTAGGTTTTTCTTAGGTCGGAGCAATTCAATTTGCTTTTGGCGAGATGTGAAAGAAAAAGGGCAATGCCCACTAACGCATCCCTTCCATAGTGTGAATCCGGGTAGATTACTCCACCATTCCCTTCACCACCAATTACTGCATCGTATTCTTTCATCATGGCAACCACGTTAACCTCACCCACTGCAGAGGCAAAAAATTTTCCCCCATGTTTATGCGTAATATCGCGAAGCGCAGCAGTGCTTGATAGGTTTGAAACGGTATTCCCGGGGTTGTACGAAAGTATATAATCGGCAACGGCAACCAGCGTGTATTCTTCGCCAAACATGGTTCCATCCTCGTTTACAATGGCAAGTCTGTCAACATCTGGATCTACCACAAAGCCAACATCGGCTTTATGATTAACTACTGTTGATGATATCTCAGCAAGATGCTCAGGCAATGGCTCGGGATTATGCGGAAATTCTCCGGTCGGATCGGTATACAGCTCAATAATATCATTCACACCCAATGCTTTTAGCAATCGAGGAATGGCAATGCCTCCAACAGAGTTCACACAATCTATGGCAATCCTAAAATTTGCCTTAGTTATCGCTTCCTTGTCAACTAATTTAAGCTGAAGGATTTTTTCTATATGCCTATCGGTGAAATCGTAATTGCTAATAACTGTTCCCAAATCATCAACTTGAGAGAAAATGATCTCATCGCCTTCAGCAAGGTTTAATATGGTTTTTCCATCCAAATCGGAAAGGAATTCTCCCTTTTCGTTGAGCAATTTTAGAGCATTCCAATTTCTTGGATTATGACTGGCAGTAATAATAATACCTCCCTGAGCATTCTCTTCAACAACGGCCATCTCAACAGTTGGTGTAGTAGCCAAACCCAAATCAATAACATCAATGCCACACCCTAAAAGTGTTCCTACAACGATTTGGTTCACCATTTCACCCGAAATTCGCGCATCACGCCCAACTGCTACTTTACATTTTGTTTTTGGATAACGCTGTTTTACCCATTGTGCAAATGCGCTTGTGTAAAGTGATATATTGAGAGGATTCAGTCCGTCGTTGGAATTTCCACCTATGGTTCCTCTTATTCCTGAGATTGATCTTATAATGGGCATACAATTCGCTGTTTATTGTTTGATATAGCAAAGGTGGTAAAAAAGGTGAATTTTCACAAAAACAAATTTGATATATAAAAACGTATTAATTTGACATTTAGTGCTATTGAAATAAAAAAACGGGGCATTTATTTGCCCCGCTGTATCATTTTTATTGTCTAACTTGTTTTCTTGGTGCAAGGTACCTGTTGTATAGTAATAACCCTACAATGGTTAGTACTCCAATTCCGCTGAACATTAACCAAAGTAAACCAGGTCGTCCCATTTCATTAACAAATTTTACGTAGGTAAATGCTCCTAACACGCCACCAATTCCACTGCCAATTACACCATACAAAAAAGAGTAACCCAAATACAAAGCCTTTTTATCGGGTGGTGCAATAAGTCCAACATATGAAATGAATTTTGGATGAGCAGTCATTTCTCCGATGGAGAAAATGATAATACCTGCCATAAAAATCCATGCGTGGGTTGATATTGCCAATATACCCATGCCGATTGTTCCCATGGCAATACCTGTAATCATTGTTGGCAGTGCTTTGGTGCTCTTTACAATGTACGATACTAGTAGTTGGAGAAGTATTATTGTTCCAGCATTAATAACGGTAACGTGTTCAGCATCGAATCTCCAGTTAGGGTTTTCGGCAAATAGGCCAAGGAAAGAGTTTACAACATTATTTACCGGTGTCATATCCATGTATTCTGTAAGATACCAAAGCACTGTATCGAACATTTGGAAGTAGAGTATCCAAAAACAAGAATAAATGGCAATCATAACAACGAATCTATAGTCTTTGAGCACCAAAACAGCACCCTTAAGAACTTCGCCAAGTTTCTTTTGAATTGCAGGTCGTGCAGGTTCTTTATAAATAAAAAGGGCAAGAATTAGAAGCCAGCCAGTGCCAACCGCTGACATGATAAAGATATAGTTCCAGCCGAGACCCTTCATGAAAGGAACCAAAAAGAGTGGAAATAGGAACGCCCCAAGGTTTATTGTCCAATAGAATATTCCAAACCCTAATGTTGAGTTGCTCTCATCTGTGCATCGGGCAATACTCCCCGATATGATGGGTTTAAAGAAACCTGCTCCGGTCACCATTAACAGCAAGCTGGCAAAAACAACGTAGTAACCAGTGCTAAAACTTGTGAACAGGTAACCTAACGACATCACAATGAATGAAAACACGAGTGTTTTCTTGTATCCAAACTGATCGGCAAGTGCTCCGCTTAGTATTGGGAGTAAATAGAGTAATGGTGTAATAACACTTTTTATTACTCCTACACTCTCCTTCGAGAAGCCTAATCCTCCTTGATTAATATCCAATACTAGGTAAACCGAAAGGATTGACATTACCCCATAGTACGAACCACGCTCAAAAAACTCCATTACAATTACCGTCCAGAAGTTTTTCGGGAAGGATGCTATTCCTCTTTTCTCAACTTTTTGTTCCATATATTATTAATTAAATTATTTGTCAATCAAAGAGCACAAAACTAATAGTTTTTTCAACTTTAGAAAACTATTTTGAATTAGCATAGCAATGCATTGAATTAACGAATTTCAAAAAAATAAGGGAACATGTTTTCAACAGTTCCCTTTACAATATGAATTGGAGTTATTATTAATCAACTATTGATATTCTGGCAATGCGTTCATTAGTTTCTGTCGTGAAAAGAAAATACGGCTTTTTACGGTACCAATTTTCAGGTTAAGCTTATCGGCTATCTCTTTATACTTATATCCTGAAGTATGCATTTGAAATGGAATTTTGAAGTCATCGTCTAATTCTTCAATTTTTCGATTTATCTCACTATGCGAATAGGTTGAATCTGGCCCTTCATTGTATGCACGACCATTAATAAGGAATTGATTGTCGCTCGAGTCGAATGTGGTTCTTTGTTTTACCGCTTTGCGGTAATTATTTATAAAGGTGTTCTTCATTATGGTAAAGGTCCATGCCTTTATGTTGGTATTATCCTCAAACTTATCCTTATAGGTAAGTGCCTTTAAAAATGTTTCTTGCAGTAAATCACGGGCATCCTCAGGATTAGCCGTTAGGCTATAGGCAAATCTCTCTAGATTTGGCTCCAACTCTATGAGTGCGGTGTTGAATTCTGATGTTGACATGATTTGTATGGTTTAAGTTTTTATTTAGACTAATTAAATGTTTATGCAAATATACAATACTTTTAAACAAAACGTACTGAGCATATTGGATTTAGACCCTATTTCTGTGATCATTCTAAATAAGAAATGGGATAGAATCTCTGTAAAATGTGGGACTGGGGCTGCCATTCTAAATTAATTACAAATAGCATTTTTTTAGAGAAGAGGTTTTTTACTTTCAAAAATTTTCAAGATGAAAAATATGGATTTGTGATTGAAATTATAGTGTTTGTAGTAACTTTAGAGGCTTAAAAAATGTTTATGTCTGATATTGTACTATATATTCTTATTGGTATCGTGCTTGGAGCCATCGTTGCAGCCCTCGTTATCCGATTTGTTTACAATAAGGGGGGCACTTTGCAACAGCCAGATGGAGGCCAGCAGCAAAAGATCAATGAACTTGAAGGGAATCTTCGAATTTCCAACGATAGATTAGAAAGACTGCTTGAGGATTTACGTCGTCGTGAAGAGGAGTTAGATCAGGTATCCAGATTGAAGGAAGAGCATGCCATGCGTTTATCGTCTGCCAATACACTTATTGAGGAGATGCGCAAGCAATCTGATGTCTTTAAACAGGAGCAGACAAGGTTAGTTGATGAGCTTAACAAGAAGGTTGAGGCTTTTCAAGAACTTAGCAGAAGTCACTCAGGTCTCCAAATAAAAGTGCAAAGCCAGCAGGAACAAATAGCCTCATTGATAAATGAGGAGGAAACTTTAAAGACAGAGCGAAAGAATCTTTTGCAGGATTTATCCTCAGTTAAAGAACGATCAGTTGAGCTTGATAAGGAGAACAAGTATCAAAAAGAGATGCTTGAAAAGCAGAAGGCAGAGATAGAAGATATAGGTAAGAAGTTTGCAGCTGAATTCAAAATACTTGCCGATTCCATCCTCGAGGATAAAAGCAAACGGTTTACTGAACTTAACCAGAAAAATATTGAGAGCCTACTTAAACCCTTGGGTGAGAATATAAACCTTTTTCAGAAAAAGGTGGAAGAGGTTTACGACAGGGAGAGCAAGGAGCGTTTTTCATTGGGCAAGGAGGTTGAAAAGCTGGTCTTATTAAATCAGAAGATTAGCGAGGAGGCCAATAATCTCACCAATGCACTTAAGGGGCAAGTTAAGCAGCAAGGCAACTGGGGTGAAATGATTTTGGAGAGTATCCTCGAAAAGTCTGGGCTGGTTAAGGGGCGTGAGTACTTCGTTCAGGAATCGCTGAAGGGAGATGAGGGAAAACGGTTGCAGCCTGATGTAATCATCTCATACCCAGATGATAGAAAGGTGGTGATCGACTCCAAGGTGTCGCTTGTAGCTTACGAGAGGTACTGTTCAGCAGAATCACCCGAGGATCAGGCCAAAGCACTAGCGGAGCATATGCGTTCCATCAAAGTTCATGTTGATACTCTAAGCGGAAAGAGTTACCAGGATTTATTGGGATCACTTGACTTTGTAATGATGTTTGTTCCCATTGAGCCTGCTTTTATGCTTGCTATGCAGACAGATTTGGAACTTTGGAGCTACGCCTATAACCGGAGGGTATTGCTTATCAGCCCAACCAATCTTATAGCAGCACTTAAAATGATTTTCGATTTATGGCAGCGAGAGCATCAGAATAGACATGCCTTAGAAATTGCCGAGAGGGGAGGGAAGCTCTTCGATAAGTTTGTGAGCTTTGTTGAGAGCCTCACATCGATTGGTGTAAACCTCGACCGCAGCAAGGAGAGCTATGAATCGGCCCTTAAGCAGCTTTCAACGGGTAGTGGAAATTTAGTTTCACAAGTTCAAAAAATCAAAGAGTTAGGAGCAAAAGCCAAAAAATCGTTGCCTGAGTCGATGCTCGAATCGCTTGAGGAGGAAGTAAAAGATCAATTACCTGAATAGCTATGATATCTATTTGTCTACCCGTTTATAATTTTGATATAACAGAGCTTACTGAGGAGTTGATCAGTCAGGCTAAGGATAGCAATATCGATATCGAAATTCTTGTTTTCGATGATTTTTCAATTTCATACTATAAGAAACGGAATGCAACCATTGCTGTGAATAGCCATGTGAGCTATTTAGAGTTCGACCAAAATTTGGGTAGAAGTAAAATTCGTAACCGATTGGCCGATTTTGCCAAGGGTAACTGGTTGCTTTTTTTGGATTGCGACGTAGTTCCAGAATCTCCTCACTTCCTGCTGAACTACAATAATGCCATTAGTGAAGCCGATGTAATTTGCGGTGGCATTGGTTATGGAACAAAGCCTATTAAGAATGAATTTTTACTCCGGTGGAAATATGGGGTTAGACGTGAGAGCAGAAATGCTGCCCGGCGGCAGTTAACACCGCATGCATCATTTTTAAGTGGAAATTTTATGATTAAGCGTGAAGTTTTTCACCAGATTCGTTTTAATGAGGAAATATCTGGTTATGGTCATGAGGATACCCTTTTTGGTCTTGACCTTAAAATGCACAACATACCCATTTACCATATTAATAATCCATGCATTCATCTGGGAATTGAGCCTTGCTTCGAATATTTGGCCAAGTCGGAACAGGGGATTGTAAACCTTGTACGATTACTCCGTATAGTTCCTCACCAGAAGAAGGATTTACAGAGTAATATAAGGTTGTTGAGGTACTATCGATATTTCAGATTGATTGGTCTTGCTTACCCTCTGAGGTGGTTTTTCCGTGTTTTTAACCCGTTAATTCGTAGATTGCTTTGTAGCACCAGACCATCAATTTTTCTATTCGATCTATATAAGTTGGGGTTAATGGCGCAGATATTCAAAAAGCAAAATTTAACTGATGATAGAAAAGCAGATTTTATGGAATTTATGATTTCTGAGTAGTTTTTCCTAAATATCAATCATCCTTATTTTAATTGCATACTTCACCAGATCTACAGTAGTTGTGAGTTCTAGCTTCTGCATGATATGGTTTTTATGCGATTCGACGGTTCTAACGCTTATGAAAAGTTTATCGGCAATAAGTTGGTTTGAGTATCCCTCAGCCACCATTTTCAGTATTTCCATTTCTCTTGGCGTAAGTTTTTGTTCGTGCTGGTCGCTTGCCCTTTCAGGATTTTTAACCTGATGAAGATAACTTTTCAGAATTATCTCTGATATATCCTTGCTGAAATACTCTTTACCACGATATACTTGCTCAATTGCTTCCTTCAGTTCGCTTTGGGTTATACTTTTATGCAGATACCCTTTAGCACCAGCTTTTACAGCATTAAACACAAAATCTTGCGTAGTATGCATGCTCAGAACTATAACCTTAATTTCTGGGAAGTCGCGGCTTACGATTTTAGTAAGTTCAATTCCTGACATTTCTTGAAGCGAAATATCAACCAAAAGTACATGGGGATTTGCATCAGGTATTTTGTTAAGTATTTCAGCAGCTGTTTCAGCCTCTGCTACCACTGTTATGTTTGAGGCTCCTTCAAGTAAAGCCTTTATTCCATCCCTTACAATTTGGTGGTCGTCAACCAGCGCTAAGTTAATAGTTTTCATTACTATACTTTTGTGTAGTGATTTTCAAGTGGAAACTCAACTTTAATTTTAGTTCCCTTCCCCGGCGAAGATACAATTTCCAGTTTCCCATTAAGTAGATTTGCTCTTTCCTTCATATTGTAAAGTCCGTTTCCAATTTCTGATTTTTTACCTGGGATAAACCCGCAACCATCATCCTCTACTTGGAGATAAATTTTTTTAATATCTGAAAAGACAGAAACCACAGCTCGGTTTGCTCCTGAGTGCTTAACAGTATTGGTTAAGGCCTCTTGGGCAATTCGGTATGAATAGGTTTTAATAAGCAAATTAAGAGATTCCGGAAGCACGCCAACAACAAGTGAAATGGGGATTCTTGAGTTTGATTCAACTTCTGTACAAAGGTTTCTTAGCACAACCGCTAAGCTGAACTCCGTTAAGGCAGCGGGCATAAGGTTATTGGAAATACGGCGTGTGTCCTCAATGGTTTGGTTAAACATTTGCTTTACGAGTTCAATGGTCTTTCTCTGCTCTCCAAGTTCATCGAGGGGGATGCTTTCTAAACGGAGTTTTATTCCCACAAGGGTTTGTCCCAAACCATCGTGCAACTCGCGCGAAAGTCTTTGCCTTTCCTGTTCCTGTCCATCAATAACGGATCGCATACGGTGCAACCTTTCAACTTTTAGTTCATCTTCTACTGCTCGCCTTTGCGAGATGTCTCTAATTACCAGAACTTCAACTTCCTGATCATGAAATGTCATTTTTTTGCGCTGAACCTCAACAGGAATTTTTTCATTTTTCTTTGTTATTAGTAAGTCTTCAAAGGAGTTTTGTCCCTTTGTGCCGTCATTAAGTTTAAGGTTATTTTTGTTGAAAAAAAGAGTGTTAGGAGACATTTTCATCAAATCATCCTCAGGATAACCGGAAAGAACACTCAAGGCACGGTTAACAAGAATTGGCTTACCCTCCTTATGAAGCAGAATTCCATCGATGGTGGCCTTGTAGAAATGTAATAAGCGTTGCTCTCTTTCCCTAAGTCTTTGAGTAGTTTGTCTAAGTTTTAGGGTCATCTTATTGAAAACTTGAGTCAATAACCCTATTTCATCGCGTTGTTGAACTGGTAGAAGCCAATCGAATTTTCCATCCCCAACCCTTAACGCTGCATCCTTAAGTTTAAGAATGGGTGCTGTAAGCATTGAACTAAGAAAAAAAACACCAATGGCAATAAGTATGAAAACGGTGAATCCTAACACTAGAATCCTTTTTTTTAGTCTAACAATATCACGAAGTGCCTCACTCCAGTCCATTTCTGAGACAATAGCCCATCGCAATTCAGCAATTACAAGAGGACGGTATGAACTCAAAACTATTTCATTGCGATAATCAATCAATTTATCAGTTCCTGAGTTGCCTGCCAATGCATTTTTTGTTGCTTCAGTTTCACAGACAACCGAAAGAGCTGTACTATTAAGAAAACGTGATGATGATCTCATTAAGTAATCGCTGCCAACAAGGTATACTTCTCCTGTTTTTCCCATTCCCATTTCATCTAGCCTTTCGGCCATCAATTGGTTCATTGCTATTTCGGGTATTTCCAGAAAAATAACCCCAACAATTGAATCATTTGAGCCAAAAATTGATGCGGCAATAAAAGCACTGTAGTCTTTATAAAGTTTGTTTGTAGTATAATCTTTTACAATTACTCTTTTTTCGGTTACTACTTTACGAAAAAAATCATACAATTCAACCGATTTTAAACTTGTGGTTGTAAAACCATCTAGTGTTTTCTCAGGATCAAGTTTAATATATATAAATTGCCCGCTGGGTAAGCCAAAACCAATGCTGCTATAGCAAGATGCAGACAAAAAGAAATCTATAACTGGAGATGAAGTTAAGAATTGTTTAACTAGGCTATTAGTATTTGAAGAAATATGATGCTCAAAATATTCTGTTAGCTGACGAACGCTCTCCAATTTTGATGCGAATTCAACTTCACGTATTCTATCATTGAAGAAGCGTTCTACCTGCTGTGTTTTTTCTTCCCTTATCGATGTTAGCTGATCGAAAGTCCTTTCAAGCAAAGCTTTTCGGGCAATCCAGTACGAGTATCCCCCAACAAGAAAAAGTCCCACAAAGCTGAAAAGCATGGAAAAAATAATTAATCTTGTTCTAATGGATATTGCTCTCATCTGGCCACAAAGAATGTTCTCAAAAATATGAATTTTATATCTATTTCCGCAATGGAGTAAGTTAAAACCATTGTTTTGCTAACTTTGAACCCTAACAATTTTGATTTTTTATGATGGAAACAATCTCATTTAAGGTCCAAGAAATTGAGAGAAGCAGCTTTCACCCAATAATTCAAGGACAGATTAACGGAGAGGAAGTTTTATTAATACTCGACACAGGTGCATCGCGAACAGTTATTGATAAATCCATTACATCTGGAATGCCTATTATTGCCAATGAACACAATGAACCTTTTGCTGCAGGTATTAATGCACAAAAGATATCAGTTGAGCAGATTGAATTGCCTGCCATAACTCTTGGAGATATTGAGTTCAATAATCTTAAAGTGTTTAGCTCAGATCTTCGACCCATATCTAAGTTATACGAGGAGTTATCCGGAATAAAGATACATGGACTGCTGGGCTGTGATTTTTTGGTTGAATATAAAGTGGTTGTGAATTTTAAAACTGGAATGATTCAGTTAAATAGAAATCCCAATTGGGTTAAATCGGTACAAGAACCTTGAATAATATGATAATGACTATTTAGATTATTTCTTTTTTTAAAGCCTCTTAATGGCAATCCTCAAAAAAAAATAATTTCATAGCATTGTATTCTTTTCGTTTTATGGCATTTCAGAAAAAAAATAATATCTTTGCCCACGTTTTTTTAAAATAAAGTAAAAGTAATCAATCGTTTAACACAAAGAACCAATGCAAAATAGAGGCGCTATTAAGTTAATTGCAATTGCTCTAACGCTGGTTTGTATCTACCAGCTATCCTTCACCTATTTTACCAAAAAGGTAGAACGCGATGCTGTTCGTTATGCGCAAGGTGATCCAAAAAAAGAGTTTTACTATCTCGATTCCATTTCCAGCGAAACGGTATATAACTTCCTTTGGCTAAGAAAGTATACTTATAAGGATTGCAAAGAGAGAGAAATAAATCTTGGTCTTGACCTTAAGGGTGGGATGAACGTTACTCTTGAAGTTTCGGTAGTCGAAATTTTACGTTCCATGTCAAATTATAGCAACGACAGTTCATTTATTGCTGCTATCGAAATGGCAAAAAAAATGCCCCCCAGCGAGGACTTTATTACCCGATTTGGAAATGCATTCGCCACGATTGCACCCAATGCTAGGCTGGCATCCATTTTTAATACTGTAGAGCTTCGCGATAGAATTTCCTTTAATTCGACCAACGAAGAAGTTCTTAAAGTTATTCGCAAGGAGGCCGAAGATGCCATTGCCAACTCCTTCAATATTTTACGAAACAGGATCGACCGTTTCGGGGTTTCTCAGCCAAACATACAAAGACTTGAAGGATCGGGAAGAATACTGGTTGAACTACCTGGTGTAAAGGATCCTGAAAGGGTACGTAAGCTTTTGCAAGGAACTGCAAGCCTTGAGTTTTGGGAAACCTATGAAAATGACGAGATATTCCCATCATTAGAGCAAGCCAACAAAAAGATCAAGGAGATTAACGATGCTTTGACTAAATTGGAAAAACCTGATGCTGAAAAAGTTTTAGAAGAAAAAACTGAAAAATCTGTTATAGATGAAATAAAAATTGATACTACTGATATTACAAGGAAAGAGGACGAACTTATTGATTTACTGAAAAGCAAGGAGGACTCAACTGAAGTAAGTAGCGACCAATGGGCAAAAGAGTATCCTCTTTTTGCATTGTTAAATCCATCAACAAATCAGCAAGGACAACTTCTTCCAGGACCCTCAGTTGGGTTGGCTCATTATCGAGATACATCAAAAATTAACGAGTACCTAAATACACCACAGATCCGTCAACTTTTTCCACGTGATGTTAAATTCCTGTGGACTGTAAAACCAGTGAAGTGGGATAAAACGCTCAGCTATTATGAGCTGATTGCCATTAAGGTTACCAATCGCGATGGCAAACCTCCGCTAGATGGTTCTGTTATTACCGATGCAAGGGATGACTTTGGTACTACCGGTTCTGCTGATGTATCCATGAGCATGAATGCTGAGGGTGCAAAAATATGGGCGAGATTAACCGCCGATAATGTTGGAAAATGTATTGCCATTGTGCTCGATGATTATGTATACTCTTACCCAAGGGTTAATCAGGAGATCAAGGGAGGACGTTCGTCCATTACAGGTGATTTTACCATTAACGAGGCAAAAGACTTGGCCAACGTGCTAAAATCGGGCAAATTACCTGCACCTGCCAGAATCATACAGGAGGAAATTGTAGGGCCTTCGCTTGGTCAGGAAGCCATCGACTCTGGTTTGAGATCTTTTATTTTCAGCTTTATCATTGTGCTTTTCTTCATGGTGTTTTACTATAGCCATAGGGGAGGGTTAATTGCCGATATGGCCCTTATCGCAAACTTATTCTTCATTTTCGGTGTTTTGGCCTCATTCCAAGCTACACTTACACTTCCTGGTATTGCCGGTATTGTGCTAACAATGGGTATGTCGGTGGATGCTAACGTGCTAATCTTTGAACGTATACGCGAAGAGCTAAAGGCGGGTAAAGGCATCAGCCTGGCCATTTCCGATGGTTACAAGAATGCCTATTCTGCAATTATCGATGGTAACGTTACCACATTGCTAACTGGTGTAATCCTTTATCTTTTTGGCTCAGGACCAATTAGAGGTTTTGCAACTACTTTGGTGATCGGTATTATTACTTCACTTTTCTGTGCAATTTTCTTAACCCGACTGGTTATTCACTTTATGCAGAACCGAAAATACACCATTACGTTCTGGAACAAAATAAGTGAAAAGGCATTCCATAATACCAAGATCAACTTCATTGGGCTAAGAAAGTATTCGTATGTTATTTCTACTGCTGTTATAGCCATTGCCATTTTATCTCTTGTTACTCGCGGATTGAACCCTGGTATCGATTTTACTGGAGGTCGTTCATACGTTGTTCGGTTCAATCAGGATGTTTCAACAGCAGAACTGGCAAGTGAGCTTAGAAATGTCTTTGGCGAAAGTCCTGAAGTAAAAACCTTTGGTTCGCAGAATCAGGTAAAAATTACAACCAAGTATAAAATCAACGAAGACGATGAAAATGTTGACAATGAGGTAGATTCACTGCTCCACTTGGGTGTATTGTCATTATTACCTGAAAATGCCGATCTGGAAACCTTTAGGGATGTTTATAAGCAGAGCAGTATGAAGGTTGGACCAACTATTGCACATGATCTTCGCCAAGAGGCCATTATTGCCCTTTTCTTTGCACTTGTGGTAATCTTCCTATATATTCTCATAAGATTTAAAAACTGGCGCTATGGCACAGGTGCTGTTGCAGCGTTATTCCACGACACAATTGTAGTTGTCGGGATGTTCTCAATCCTTTACAATAGAGTTCCCTTTGGATTGGAAATAGATCAAGCATTTATTGCAGCTATCCTAACTATTATAGGATATTCCATCAACGACTCTGTGGTTATTTTCGACCGCATTCGTGAATATATTGGTCTTTACCCAAAACGAGACAGAGAAGTTACAGTTAATAACGCTTTGAATGATACATTAAGTCGTACTTTCTCAACTTCTTTCAGTACGCTTGTGGTACTCATTCCAATCTTCTTCTTTGGAGGCGATAGTATTCGTGGGTTTATTTTTGGTTTGATTATCGGTATTCTGGTTGGTACATATTCGTCATTATTTATTGCATCTCCTATTGCTTACGATTTGCAGAGGAGAAAATTAAAGGCAATAAAGGAGAAATAGTATAACCTAATCCACTACATAAAATCCTGCACATTATTGCAGGATTTTTTTTATTTTTACAGTAAAATTAGTATAAGATAATGTTAGTTTTTATTGGTACCCCAGAAATAATCTTTATACTTGTTATTATTCTATTGCTCTTTGGATCAAAAAAGATTCCAGAGGTGGCACGATCATTAGGAAAAGGGATTAGAGAATTTCAGAAGGCTACCGATGACATTAAAAAGCAGATGTCCGAAGTGGAAAAAATGGATTTGGACGTTGATGATAAGCAATTGCATGATGAGGATTCTAAAACAAAACCCTAACATTTTCTCCTTCAAACTTCATTTTGTTTTCTCGCAAGGCTTTTCCTTAATTTTTTTAGATTAAGGAATTAGATTGCTTAAAATTAACATTATCTTTGCAGCCCAAATTTTAGTTTTCATTATTAACTAATTCAGTATCCGTTTATTATTAAAAGGAAAATAAAGGCTACCTGAATACAAATTTATTGAATTGAGAGAAAAGAATGATTACGGAAAGAAACCCGTGAGGAGGAGTAAGTCCGTGGAAAACGAACCCGCAAGGGTTTACCGCCCCCGAACAGTTAAGTTAACAAGTTGGGAGCCAATAGAAAGGAACGATGAGAAACCCTTTGAAGGGGATACTCAAAAAGAACGCAAACCGGCGCGCTCTACAAAAAATGAAGATTCAAGAGAGAATTTTCGTAAACCTAGGTACCAAGAGGATACGGGGTACAGCAGAAATAGGGCAAGACGTACCTCAAAAGAGAATGATAAAGGTGAAACGAAGGCTAAAAGGCGCATTATAAAAAAGGATGATGCCGATTATAGCAAACCCCGTTCAAGAGGTTATGAGCCTGACAGGTCCAAAAAAACATTTGGAGAGAAAGGTAAAGGAGAAAGAGCATTAGACAGAAGAACTAAATCGCGAAGTGCTGACAATCGGTACGAAAAAAAACGTGATTATAGGGATAAACCCTATGAAAAAGACACCAGACGTGGTGAGGGGAGGTACACAAAAGAAGGAGGGTTTGATAAGAGAGAAAGGTTTAGTAAGGCCTTTTCAAGTTCTGATTATAAAAAAGATAAGGAAAGCAAACTAACTGGCAAAAAACTTTTAAGAAAACCGCCTCAAATAGATTCAGATATTAAAACGGATAAGGATGGTAATATTCGTCTGAATAAATTCATTGCCAACTCTGGGCTATGCAGCCGACGCGAAGCAGATGAATACATTGCGAAGGGATACATTACTGTCAACGGGGTTACAGTGAATGAACTGGGTGTTAAAGTTAAAATTACCGATGAGATCCGTTTCAAAGGTAAGGAGTTGGATCCCGAGCGTAAAGTTTATATATTGTTAAACAAGCCTAAGGATTATATTACAACTGTTGACGACCCCAATGCAAAGCGAACCGTTATGGAACTCATAGAGGGTGCGTGCGATCAAAGGGTTTATCCGGTTGGTCGGCTCGATAGGAATAGCACAGGTTTGCTCCTCCTTACTAACGATGGAGAACTAACCAAACGTCTTACCCATCCGAGTTTTATGAAGAAAAAGGTTTACGAGGTAGGGCTTGATAAACCAGTAAGTATTGAGGATATTGAAGCCATCGCTAATGGTGTTGAAGTTGATGATGAAACGGTAAAGGCTGATGCTGTTGAGTATATTGATCCTAAGGATAAATCGCTGATAGGCATTGAAATACACAGTGGGCAGAATAGGATTGTTCGTAGGATTTTCGAGATGCTAGGCTACAGGGTGCAAAAACTCGACAGGGTTTATTTTGCAGGGCTAACTAAGAAAAATCTACCCCGAGGAAAATGGCGTTTCCTTAACCAGAAGGAAGTGGATATGCTCAAGATGAATAGATTTTGAAAAACAAAAGCGGAGAAATTAACATCTCCGCTTTTGTTTGCTATTATTGTTTTGTATTCTCTAGTTTATTGATTTTCATCCTGCCCTGACATTTGGCTCAACTTTTCATATTTCTTTTCCAACTCCTGCATACGCTCCTGAAAACGATCCATAACGCTGGCAAAAGCCATGATTTCGTCATCGGAAAGTTCGTCCTTCATGAACTCACCCTTCTCAAGGTAGCTAAAAAGGGGTTCTGCTGCTTGGGCAATATCCTGAAAATGGGTTGCCAAAACCTGCATTAGCTTGATCTTTTGGAATGTTGTAGGTTCTTTCCCTTCTTTGATGCCCATTTTATAAATTTCTGAAGCCATCTTATCTAAAGTTATAGCATATTTATCAACAGCTTTTGACATGTTTTCGATGTATTCAACAGCTTCGGGATTATCCTTAAGCTCATCAGGTATTTGAACTTCCATTGGCATAAAGGTTGATGTTTCTACTTTTTTCTCCCTTGATCCACAACCAAAAAGAATTAAAGTAGCAAAAAGAAAAGCAGAGATAAAATGTATTTTCTTCATTTTATAGATTTTTTAATTAGGTTTATTAATGACTTAATACAAAAAAACAAAATTTTATATTACTATGCAAAATGTAATAAAGATTTACTTCTGTCTAAAGAATATTTGCATGGGAACTCCAGAAAAGTTGAACTGTTCGCGGAGTTTATTCTCAATGTAACGTTTGTATGGTTCCTTAATATATTGAGGTAAGTTGCAAAACAAGGCAAAGGATGGGGCATGGGTAGGAAGTTGAGTTGCATACTTGATTTTAATAAACTTCCCTTTGTAAGATGGAGGGGGATATGCTTCAACTGCATCCTGAATAATCTCGTTCAGCTTCGAGGTGGGTATTCGTTGTTTTCTATTTTCAAAAACTTGAATTGCCTCTTCGAGCACTTTTAAGATTCGTTGCTTGGTGATTGCCGAAGCAAAAATTATGGGTACATCCTGGAAAGGAGCAATTCGTTTCTTGATTAAATCAGTGAACTCCTTGGTGGTTTTGTTATCCTTTTCCACAAGGTCCCATTTGTTTACAACGAGCACAACACCCTTACGATTACGAATAATGAGATTGAAGATGTTCATGTCCTGTGCTTCAACTCCTAGAGTGGCATCAATCAGGAGAATGCATACATCTGAATTCTCTATGGCTCTCACCGATCTTAATACGGAGTAGAACTCTAAATCTTCGCTTACTTTCGACTTTTTTCTAAGTCCTGCTGTATCAATTAGCAGAAAATCATGTCCAAACTTATTATATCGTGTATGCACTGCATCGCGAGTGGTACCAGCAATTGGAGTAACAATGTTCCGCTCCTCTCCGATAAGGGCATTTATTAATGAAGATTTGCCAACGTTTGGGCGCCCAACAATTGATATGCGGGGAGTCTCTGCATCCTCCTCTACGTCAGGTTGTTTTTCAAAGGGTTTTACCAGCTCGTCAAGAAGATCACCGGTTCCACTGCCGTTGATAGAGGATATGCACCATGGATCACCAAGCCCTAAACTGTAAAATTCGTAAGCTTCCTGTATCCTTACATTGTTGTCAACTTTATTGACAACTAGCAGTGAACGCTTTTTGCTTTTCCTTAATATATGAGCCACTTCAACATCCATGTCGGTTATGCCTGTTGCTACATCAACAAGGAAAAGGATAACATCTGCCTCCTCAATGGCTATTTTTACTTGTTTCCGGATTTCCTCCTCGAAGATATCGTCAGAGTTTAACACGTAACCTCCAGTATCGATTACAGAAAATTCAATTCCATTCCAATCGGATTTGCCATAAATCCGATCGCGGGTTACCCCTGCCGTTTCATCAACAATTGCTTTACGCTGACCAATTAGTCTATTGAATAAAGTTGATTTTCCCACGTTGGGCCTGCCAACTATTGCAACTATGTTTCCCATTACATTTTTTTATTGGTTATACCCGAATCTCATTAATTTTAAATCGTTATTACGCCAATCGGGATCAACCTTAACGTAAATTTCAAGAAAAACCTTTTTCCCAACAAACGATTCGATATCTAGCCGCGATTCTATTCCAACTTTTTTAAGTTTTTTCCCCTGATGTCCAATGATGATTCCCTTCTGCGAATCTCTGTCTACATAAATAATAGCTCTTATTTTATCAATTTTTGGATCTTCGATGTATTCTTCAATAAGAACTTCAACGGAATAGGGAATCTCCTTTTGGTAAGTTGTAAGTATCTTCTCCCGAATTATTTCTGAGGCAAAAAACCGTAATGTTTTATCGGTTAGCGTTTCCTTTGAAAAATATTCTGGCCCTTCGGGTAGATAATGCAATATTTGCTTAAGAATGATGTCAGTGTTAAATCCATGTAGAGCAGATGCAGGAATTATTGTGGAGTTGGGCAATAATATTTTCCAAAGGGCTACCTGTTCTTCAACTCTTTGTTGATCTGACAGATCAATTTTGTTGATTACTATAATGATTGGAACGTTTTGGCTACGAAGTTTTTCTAAAAACTCTTCGTTTTTTGTTGGTGTTTCAATTGTGTCGGTAATGTAAAGGATAACATCGGCGTCCTCCAATGCTGACATCACAAACCTCATCATCGATTCTTGTAGTTTGTACGCAGGCTTAAGAACACCAGGAGTATCGGAGTAAACTATCTGAAAATCGGCACCATTCACAATGCCCATTATCCTATGCCTGGTTGTTTGTGCTTTGCTGGTGATTATGGATAGCCGTTCTCCTACCAAAGCATTCATCAATGTAGATTTTCCCACGTTTGGGTTGCCAATAATATTGACAAATCCTGATCTATGCGTCATATTTAACTTTGTAAATGACTGCAAAGGTAGTAAGAATTAGCAGGCTTTTACTTGCATTGAATTTGTTTTTAAACAAATAATGGTTTTGGAATCAACTCCTTCTCAAAAAAAAAACCGAGATGCTGAACTAATGTTCTTTATCCCGGTCAACCCCTAAAACTTAAACCAAACCAAAAGGGGACTAGAAGTTTTTTTACAGTAGATTAAATCGATTTTCAACCTCTTCCCAATTAACTATATTCCAAAAACTATTGATATAGTCTGGGCGTCGGTTTTGGTACTTCAGGTAGTAAGCATGTTCCCAAACATCGAGGGCAAGCAATGGGTGACCCTTTATTTCAGAAATATCCATAAGTGGATTATCCTGATTGGGCGTTGAGAATACAACTAACTCACCTTGCCGATCAACAAGCCATGCCCATCCTGAGCCAAATCGAGTTGCTGCAGCATTGGAGAATTTCTCCTTGAACGCATCAAAAGATCCAAAATGCTTATCAATGGCTTTGCTTATCTCGCCGAAGGGTTTTCCCCCGCCATTGGGCGATAATATGCTCCAGAAGAGATTATGGTTATAAAATCCCCCACCATTATTCCTCACAGCAGGTGAACGTTTTGATACATTCTTTAATATCTCCTCGATGGACAATTTTTCAAGTTCTGTACCCTCAATGGCTTTATTCAGATTATTGGTGTACGCTCCATGATGCTTTGAATGGTGAATCTCCATTGTTAGGCTATCAATATGTGGCTCTAGCGCACTGTAACTGTATGGCAATTTTTGTAATTCGAATGACATATTGTTTATGTTTTTAATGTTAGTTATTTAGAATCTATCTAAATAAAAAACACAAACTCAATCAAAATGTTCATTCTTTAATGAATAAAATAAATTGATTTATTAATAGGAAAGCAATTTAAAGGGAGAGATTAAAATGGTGATAATGTAAAAAGATTCCTTCTAAAGTGAAGTTTTTACACAATTTCTCTTGACTACTTCTTTTTTTGTTGCAAAAATTTCGATGCCAAAGAAAAAATAATGGTTCTCCCAAAATTCAACACACCACTTTTTATCCAATGAATAAATTCTTTCTAAAAGAATTTTACTTTTCCCAAAAAATGGGTGAGTGTCTTTACTCTCTTTTTCTTTAACTTCTTGCAAGGAAATCGGCATTAACTATTATTAATAATAAGTTTACAAAATTGTTAGTTTATTAACGATAATCCAGCAATCAAGTTCATTTTTTATCAACATAAAAAGTCTGTTTGTCAAAATAATAAGGTTCTACTACCATTTTAGTGGATAAAGTTCTAACCCTCCATGAAAAAACAGAATTGCACTTCTAAAATTCTCAAATCTACGATAGCCTCTTGC
>Ga0334882_1000635_pt1:30000-52263 | contig 52263 bp, 47 predicted proteins | sample GraSluR1_MG_5_FD_207226 | JGI IMG/M metagenome (GOLD analysis project Ga0334882, IMG submission 207226) | Sludge microbial communities from methane-producing bioreactor in Wageningen University, Netherlands - Granular Sludge_15_04-R1 | ecosystem: Engineered > Bioreactor > Anaerobic >... | reverse complement strand
AGTTAAAAAATCATTCAAAGTAAAATAAAAATGCACTTTTAGAAACCAAATATTATCACTATACCAAACAATGAAAATAAGGGTTCATAAACCCCCACTAACCAATGAAAAATGGAGGGGGTTAAAAATCAACTTCAAGGATTCTAAAATATTTTTAAGGGAAAATACTCAATTTGGGGAACACTAAAAACAGGTAAAAACTAGGAATCCTAATTTATTTTAATTCATTCCTTGAAAAAAAGACTGAAACATGTTTTATCAGCGGTTTTTATCTCCAGAGAACCTCTTAACTGCATGGTTAGGGTTTGAACAATCAGAAGTCCCAGGGTACCGGTGCTTTCAAGATCAAAACCTTCAGGAAGACCCACTCCATCATCGGCCACTTCCAGCAAATATCCTCCTGACATTTTGGAAAGGTTAATCTCTACTTCACCATTTCTATCCAGGGGAAAAGAATGCTTGAAACAGTTCGAGACCAGTTCATTAACAATTAGCCCCATTGATATGGCTGTGTCTATTTCCAGGAAAACATCTTCGCAGTTTAAATGAACCTTCACATCATCCTTTTTTTCCTTATGGAAAGTTGAAAGCATTTCCACCAGGCTTTTCAAATATTCTCCAAAGTCTATATGGGCCATATCCCCAGATTGGTACAGTTTTTCATGGATAAGAGCCATGGATCGGATACGATTCTTGCTTTCCTGGAACATCTTCAATGTTTCTGGTTCCTGAGTGTATTCAGATTGTAGGCTCATTAAACTGGAGATTATCTGCAGATTATTTTTAACCCGATGATGAATCTCCCTTAATAATACTTCTTTTTCCTCCAGAGAAGCCTTAATCTGCTTTTCAGCCATGATCATATCACTAATATCTGCAAATGTGGCCATAACCCCCTGAATGTTATTATCAACATTTAAAAGCGGTGCGGTGGCCATCATAGTATAAATCTGTTCCCCATCGTTTCTTGCACATTCTAATTCAAGATCTGATTTAAATTCACCAGAAAGAACGTTATGCATGATATTTTCATACATAGTTCCTTTATTATCATTTAAAAAGGGTAATGGTTTCCCCAGAACTTCCATTCTCTTCCAGCCGAAAATGTTTTCTGCTGCTGGGTTCCAGAGGGATTTCACCCGACCATCCAGATGTAAATCAACGATTGCAAAAGGTGAAGCATTTATTATAGCCTCCAAATAGGTATTCACATCGTGTAAACGTTTTTTACTCTCAATTAAAGCGTTTTCAGCAGTTTTACGTTTAGTGATGTTTCTTCCAATTATTTGAATGGCGAATATCTTCCCTTCCTTTACAATAGGTGCGTGATGGACTTCAATATATTCAAAACCCCCATGTCCCTCTATTTTTATTTCCATTGGCTCAGTATGATTGCGTAAATAGTCCGTGATTTCCCCATTGTTAAATTGGTCACCCACAAAATCCCGGGCAATTTCATTGGCATCTTTACCAACAAAATCCTCCCTGGAAATACCACTGTCTTCTTCCAGCCGGTGATTTATATCCAGTACGTGGCCATCTGGATCCAAAACCATCATATAATCAGGGGATAATTCAAAAAGTGCCCTGTATTTTTTTTCACTTCGTGCCAACCTTTCTTCAGCCCTTTTCTTGTTTAAATGTTCTTCCGATTCCTTAAGAGCCCTTTTAACAGAATGACCTAACTTGGAAAGGTTGTGTTTTAGAACGTAATCTGTGGCCCCTTTTTTGAGCATCTCCACTGCGAATTCTTCACCCATCTGCCCACTGACAAAAATAAATGGAGTTTCTGGTGTGATCTCCTGAGCAATGTACATGGCAGATATACCGTCAAAGTGGGGAAGGGAGTGGTCCGCCAGTATGATATCTGGTTGAAACTCTGTTATGGATTTCCGGTATTCTTCTTCCTCCTCTACACAATGTGATAGAAAATTAATACCATCCCGTCTAAGTTCAGCCTCCATTAGCTCCAAATCCAATGGAACATCTTCCAAAATTAGAATACGAATATTACTCCCCACTTTATCACCCTGATTTCTCCCACACTTACTCCCCTCCCCAATTTTAACACCCTATGGGGGCTTGTTTATTAACATCCAGTATAATCCCATGGTAGAGACGGCTTCCAGGAAATCATCGAATTCCACTGGTTTACTTACATAACTATTCACCCCTAACTTGTAGCTTTCCACCACATCCTGATCCTCCTGTGAAGAGGTCAGAACCACTACTGGAATTTTTCGAGTCATTTCATTGGCCTTAATTTCCTTTAGAACCTCCAGGCCATCCACTTTAGGCATACGTAAATCCAGGAGTATCAATCGAGGTAAGTCTTCTGAATTCCTATCTGCAAACTGTCCCCGAGCATAGATAAAATCAAGTGCTTCTTCACCATCCTTAACCCAAACTAACCTGTTTGCCAAGTTTTTCCTTTTCAAAGCTCTCATGGTTAGCTCAGCATCAGTGGGATTATCTTCCACCAGGAGAATTTCCAATTCTTCCAAATTCATAAAATAATAACCCTCCACTACTCATGATGATCCAAGGTAGACTATGAAAACATTGAAATTTATATAAATATAGAGTTTGCAAACACACGGAAACCATAAATCATTATATCCCCTACGGTTACAAGTTCAACCCGTGTGGTTGTAAATCGTCGTCAATTAATATTTTAGAAAACATGATATTGGAATTTAAACGTTCCCCAGGACAATATTAGCCCATATAGCTTTTTATCTTCTTCTTTTTCATTGGTAATTATTTTCAGTGATTTCCCTGGAAATTCCCATAACTGCGTATATTTTGCCTTCATTATTCATTAAGGGTTTTAATCTGGTGTCCAGCCACACTTTACAGTCGGGAAAAATGAAAGGGCTTTTAACGCGCATTGAATTTCCAGTGTTAAAAACATTCTGGAGTGATCTTATTTGTCCATCAAAAGCCTGATTTGTGAAAATATCCTGCACTGGTTTACCTATAATTTCTTCTTTGTTGAGTTTCAGATATTTCAGTGAAGATTGATTGGCATAATCCACCATTAAATCTTTGTTTATGATGAAGATCATATCTTGAGCATTCTCTGCAAGAATTCTATAGTGTTCTTCGCTTTTTTTCAGCTTTAAATTGGATTCGTAACCAAAAAAAGCCATTTCAATTGCGAATTTAAGCTCGTTTTCATCGAAGGGTTTGATAAGGTAGGCCTGGGGTTGGGTGATCTTGGCTCCTTGAAAAGTTTCAGAATTACTGTAAGCAGTCAGATATATGATGGGAATTTCTTTATTTTTCCGGATAATCTTCGCAGCATCTATCCCGTTCATACATCCTTTTAACAAAATATCCATTAGAATAAGGTCCGGTTCAAGCTCCATTGCTTTTTTAACAGCATCTTCCCCCGAGGAAACTATATCTACCACATCGTAACCCCATTGAATTAGTTTTTTCTGGAGTTCCATTCCAGTGAGGGCTTCATCCTCCACCACTAAAATCTTGGGCCGCTGTGACATTAAATGACTCCGGGACAGTTATTAAATTAATCAAGACAACTATTTTTTTATGTTATTAACCACTATTATGTTTAACCAATATTATGTTTTTGGAATTTTAATGATGAAGTTGGCCCCATCATCCCCTTCCAATTTAATAGAACCTTCAGATTGCTCTACAAAGGTTTTAACCAGTTGTAAACCAAATGAATCAACAGTTTCAATGGATATGTGGGATGGGATTCCAACACCATTATCCGAAACCTTAATTACCATATCTTCATCCTCATTCATCACTTCCACCACAATTTCTCCCTGTTTTTCATTGGGGAATCCGTGTTTTATGGAGTTTATTACCAATTCACTTATCATTAACCCGGATAATACTGCCATATCCATATTCAAATGAACATCATCGGTTTTGGTGATTATGTTTACATTTTTGGCTCCGTGTGAGCGTGAAATATCATTCAGGATGCTTTCCAGGTATTCCCCTATATCAACGTTTTCGAGATCCGTGGATTGGTATAACTTTTCATGGACCATTCCAAAGGATCGAAGGTAACTGCGGCCATCTTTTAGTTTGTCCACCATCTCTTCAATAACATACTCAGAATGCAGCCGGTTAAGACTGGATATCATTTGCATATTATTTTTAACCCCGTTATAGACGTTTTTAATGGTTTTTTCCCGTGCATCGAGGGATTGTCTGGTGAGTTGTTCTGCTTTTTTGAGTTCTGATAACTGGGACTGGAAATCATTTTCAAGTTGGGTGATGGTTTTTCTTTTTTCTTCAAGGTCATCCCTGATTTCTTGAATGGTTTTTTCAGCCTTGATTCGCTCGGTTATTTCAAGATTCAGATCATGGGTGATTTTTTCCAGCTGTTTCTCCTTAACTTCCAATTCATTTTCCAGCTGTTTCCGTGATTTTTCCCATGAATTTTTCAGTATTATAAAGTCTTCAATTTCTTTCTCCTGTTCACTGATGAGGGATAGGGCTTCCTCTGTTTTATTAACCTGCATTTCCAGGTCAAGAGATTTTTTCTCTAGATTTTCTTCAGTTTTTTTTCGGATACTTCTTTCTGCAGCCAGAGCTCTGGATGATTCCTTATAATCCGCTTTTATTCTCTGTATTTCATCTTCCAGAAGTTTCATGTCTCTTTCCAGTGCAAACTCCCGGTTCTGGGAATTATTAAGTTCATCTTTTTGACTTTGGATGGTTTCTTTGAGTTTCTGGAATGTTTCTTTGAATTCCTTATCCATATCCTCATTTAATTTTTCAAGAGCACCTATGGTTTGATCTTTATCCTCTAATCTGGACTGGAATGATTTTTTAATTTCATTTAATTCCTTGTTTTTTTCATTGATTGAAAGGCGTAGATTATTCAGATTGTTCTGAAGCCCTTCAATCTCCTGATGATGGGAAGTTACATCACGTCCCACTGACTGATATTCTTCGATGTTACCATCATTATCATACTTGGCCTGGGTAACCCATTGCCACCATCTTAATTCGTCACTGCCAATTTTTAAGGGTCCTTCCATGATTTTGATGGGGTTTTCCTTATTTAAGGATTTCAGTTGAATTTTCAGCTTATCCTTATCTTCAGAGGATAATGAAAACACGGGATTGACTTCATCTTTTAAACCGAAATAATTATAGTATGCTTCATTGGCGAAAGTGAGTTGGAGATCATGGTTGAATCTGCATACAATTTCACTTTGATCATCAACCACCGAACGATACAGTTCCTGGTTTCTTTTTAAATCCTCTTCTCTTTTTTTAATATCAGTAACATCATTCAAAATTAGAATTATGCCGTTAAATAATTTGTATGATCTTATTTCAACAAATGAGTAGATTTCATTCTTTTGGAAGCTTTTAATGACATTATGGTGGTTTCTTGTTTCCAGTGTTTTCAGGCACATTAACTCCAGTTCTTCATCCCACAGTGATTTAACAGAATCTGGAAGGGATTTGCCAAGCACATCTTCTTCAAAACCTAAAAGTTCCCCAATACGGTTATTGGAGTATATACATTTTAGGTCAGCGTTATACACCATTAAGGCCCCATCTACTGTTTCTAAAATTTTTAAATATCTTTCACTGGTGTCTTTAAGATATTCTTCCATTTTTCGGTGCTCAGTGATGTCCTGGAATTGAATAAGATATCCATCAGGAATTTCATCCAGTTTAAGTGGACTTATATGGATATTAAGATATAAAAATTCTGATTTGGTTGTTTTATTAAATCCAAGTTCATTTAACTTTTTCCAATCGAATTTGGAGTCAAAAATAACCTTTTTACCTTTTTTTAGTCTATCTATTTCTTCAGATTTAAGTTTGAAATCTGTAAATAGGTTGAACCTTTCAAGATGATCAAAGGATGAGGCACCAAAAAGACTGAAGCAGGCTGGGTTGGCATCTAATAAGTTTCCATTCGCATCAAATATTTCCATTGCTAGGGCCTGGGAATAAATTTTTCTGAATTTTTGTTCCCGTTCCAGGAGTGATTTTTCATCCTTCACCTGCTGACTTATATCCTGGAATATGATGCTGGCCCCTATAGATCCCTGATTTTCTCCACCAATAGAAGTAATAGTGTACTCTATATGAATTTTATTCCCAGATTTATGTTTTAAAATTGATTTAGATGTTTTAGGACTCCCATCCCCAATAAATTCATCTAAATATTTCTGGATATCCTCCTGGTCTTTAATTTCTTCCAGGGAGAAGACCTCGGCCAGTTCTTTAAATACAATCTCTTCTTGACCAAAACCAGTTAAATTAGAAGCAAACGAGTTTATATATTTTATAACACCATTCGAATCTATAACTATAACTCCGGAGTCTTTTAATTTGTTATCCAGACGTTGCCCAATCTCATAAAACTTTTTTTCAAGTTTATGATCAGATAATGCATTTTCAATTTTATCCTGTAATTCATTTTCTTCAAATGGTTTGATTATGTAATCAGTGGGTTTGGTGAATTCAGCCCGTTTGCGGGTTTTTACATCCCCGTAGGCAGTTAAATAAATGATTGGAATATCTCGAATGTTTTTAATCTCATTGGCAGCATCTATCCCATCACCCTGACCCTTAAGCATTATATCCATCAAAATTAGATCCGGTTTTATTTCTTTAGCCTTTTTAACCGCATCCTTACGTGAAAAAGCAAATGATGGAACTTCATACCCCCATGTTTTTAGTTTTCTCTGGAGCTCCATTGCAGTGAGCCCCTCATCCTCCACCACTAAAATCTTTGCTGCTGACATAACCCCCCACCCTCCTTAAAAAATAAAAATACAATATTGATGACAATATTGTTCGATATTATCAATACATTATGTTCATTCATCTTATTTATAATTTAAGATATGAATATTGAATCCCAGATAATCTCCAGTATTAAACATAAAGTATGCTAGATTCCTTGGTTTCCCAAGAAAATATTTAGTAATTAAACGGAGAGAAACCCACATTAATATCGTTCAAAATGTAATAAATCCTCCAAATCACGCCTTGGAGGAGGATAAGGTTTTTCGTCAGGATACCCCATGGGAATAAGTGCCACCGGCCTTATATGATCTGGTATCTCCAATAACTCAATGACTTGTTGTTCATCAAAAGCCCCAACCCAACATGCACCCAAACCCATTGCATGAGCCATGAGCAGCATGTTCTCTACTGCACATGAAACATCCTGTAAGGAGTAAAGCTCTGCCCCCCGCTTACCATAAACCCCACCAGAAACACGCAAGTTAACACATGGAATCATGACCATCGGCGCTTTAGCTATGAATTCACGCAGGTAGGCTGCTTCAGAGAGTTTTTCCCGGGTTTGGGCATTTTTAACCAGAATCAACTCCCAGCTCTGCAGGTTACCTGCAGAAGGTGCCCAAACCCCAGATTGAATAATCTTCTCAATTAAGGATTCATCCACATCTTCTGTTTTAAACCGCCTAACGCTTCTTCTCTGACTTATGGCCTCAAAAACTTCCATATCACCATCCCCTGCAACCCATGTCCTACAAATCTCAATTTTTAAATATCTGGGCATCCACCACCATGTGGTAAACCCCAGGAGAATACTTCTTTATAACCCTCTGGTTTAATATATCCACGTTAAAATCCTTGGCTGCTTCCCTAATTCTATCTGACGGCCTTATATACTTCAATTTATCCGGAACAGATTCATGGTAATGGATGATCCCTTCATCCTTGATTATATCCATGGCCACATCAAGGTACTCATCAGTATTCCCAATATATCCCATTAAAACCCGGTCAGCCATATTACGTGGTGCCACATCCCGACAGTTGCCCAGAATAGGCTCAACCACATCCAAAACCTGGTTGAGTTTTATGTTTTCCAAAAGGTAACCATGGGCCACCGGGTTTATCTCCACAGCATATATTTTTTCAGGATTTCCATGCACAGCCATTGGCATGGTGAAATAACCAATACCTGCAAACATATCCACTACAGTCTCCCCAGGCCTTACCAGTTGCCCCATTCTCTTCCTTTCCGTGGTGTTTCCCTTGGACCACATTATCCGGGCCACATCCAGTTTATATTGGCAATGATTTTCCCGGTGAATGGTTTCAGTACCCTCACCTAAAATTATCTCCACTTCCGGTTCTCTCTTAGGTCCATTTATTCTGCCCAGACGCACTGCCCGTTTAACTCCAGGAATATTCAGGAGTTCCTGGGGCCTATCCACATGATTCTTTAAAACCAGAATGTCACCAATGACCTTACCTTTCATGGTTATATATTGGAACTCCAAGGAGGTATAAAATTAATGGGAAACTACCCCACCAAGTTGTATAGTAATAAAATAAATTGGATGATGATGAGGGTCCCAAAAGTGGTGGTAAGATTAATTTGGTTAATTTATGAAAGTGTCCCAGAGCATTGCAGTAACATAGAATTTGTTGAAATATTACCGATCTTCGATCCACGTTTCAGTACCCAAGTTTCGCCCTTATAAACCATTCAGGAGGAATACTTCCCCTGATTGATGATAAAAAGAGAATTTTCCAGTGACAGCTTATAAACTATAAAAACTAAGGGAAAACACTTATATAGGCCGGGCATATAAAAGAAGGACAGAAAACTGGTAATTAGATTGAATTTAACCAGCAAGATTAAGCAATATTTATATACCATGAATCTTAAAGTAGCAACTAGAAAGCTATTTTTAATCTTATGTTTTTTTGAGGTGTATTCTATGAATGATGAAAATCGACTTAAAGGCACTACAACTGTTGGTTTAACCTGTAAAGACGGAGTTGTTTTTGCTACCGAAACAAGAGCTACCATGGGCAACCTCATAGCCCACAAAGTAGCCGACAAGATCTTCAAAATAGATGATCACATTGGAACCACCATTGCCGGTGCAGTTTCCGATGCCCAGAGCCTGATGAAATACATCAGAGCAGAAGTGGCACTCTTCAGACTCCGAAATGGTAAAAGAATCAACGTAGAAGCCGCAGCCACCCTCACCTCCAACATCTTACACTCATCAAGGGGTTATCCCTTCTATGTACAGACACTCCTGGGGGGAGTGGATGATAAAGGCCCTGCCCTTTACTCCCTGGATCCCACTGGAGGAGTAATTAAGGATCTTATGATTTCCACTGGCTCTGGTTCACCAGTAGCCTATGGTGTCCTGGAAGATCGTTACAGTGAAGACCTGTACGTGGAAGAAGGTGTAGATGTGGCCATTCGAGCCATTAAATCTGCCATGGAAAGGGATGCTTACTCTGGCAATTCAATCCTGGTAGCCACCATTACTGAGGAAGAAGGATTTAAAAAATTATCCGAGGAAGAGGTAAACCGAAAAATAAAAGAACTTTAACTAATTTTTTATTAACAAATTAAATTTAACCAGAGCCCCCATGGGCTCGAACTATTTTCTATTTTTCTAGAAGTGATGTTATGGGTTCAGAGATTCAAGAAATTAAAAACACAATAGTACAAAGATTACCCAGCCGAGTTCAAGTGGCAAAAGTGGAATTTGAAGGTCCGGAAGTGGTGATTTACACCAAAAATCCGGAAATAATCACCGAAAATGGTGATCTCATCCGTGACCTAGCCAAGGACATTCGAAAACGTATTATTATCCGTTCTCACAAATCAGTGCTCACCGAGCCCGAGGAGTCCATTAACCGTATCCACAGCATAGTCCCTGACGAGGCCAAGATCACCAACATCTCCTTTGACGATGTGACCTGTGAAGTCATAATCGAAGCAAGGAAACCGGGACTTGTAATCGGAAAATACGGAGCTACATCCCGTGAAATTGTTAAACAAATCGGATGGGCTCCTAAAATATTACGTACACCACCTATTTCTTCTGAGATTATCCAAAGGATCAGACGGACACTTAGGAAGAACAGTAAAGAGCGTAAAAAGATCCTGCAAGAGTTGGGGAATCATATCCACCGACCAGTATCCATGGAAAATGAATGGGTACGAATCACCGCCTTGGGTGGTTTCCGTGAAGTAGGACGCTCATGCTTATTCATGCAGACATCAAACAGCAAGATATTGCTGGATTGTGGGGTTAACGTGGCAGGTAAAGATGATAAAAGTTCATACCCTTATCTTAACGTCCCTGAATTCGTCTTAGACGATCTTGACGCAGTTATAATATCCCACGCACACTTGGATCACTCCGGATTCTTACCATACCTTTACCATTATGGTTATGAAGGACCAGTGTACTGTACAACTCCCACCCGAGATCTCATGACCCTTTTACAGATGGATCATATTGATATCGCCCACAGGGAAGACAACCCCTTACCTTTCAACGTGAAACACGTTAAAAAGAGCATCAAACACACCATAACCTTAGACTACGGGGAAGTTACTGATATCGCACCGGACATCCGACTCACACTACACAACGCCGGACACATCTTGGGTTCAGCCATTACCCATATGCACATTGGTGACGGTCAACATAACTTTGTTTATACCGGAGATTTCAAGTACGAACGTAGCAGACTCCTGGAACCTGCTGTAGCTAAATTCCCCCGTATAGAGTCAATGGTAATGGAGAGCACCTACGGTGGGCACGAGGATGTGCAGCCCACCCGGAACGATGCCGAGAAAGATATTGTCAAAACTATCTACAAAACCTTGGAACGTAAAGGTAAAGTTTTAATCCCTGTTTTTGCAGTGGGAAGAGCTCAAGAGATGATGATTGTTTTGGATGAATACATCCGCCACGGAATCATTGATGAGGTTCCGGTTTACATTGATGGTATGATCTGGGAGGCCACCGCCATCCACACTGCCCGACCAGAATACCTCAGCAAAGACCTCCGGGACCAGATATTCCATATGGGACGTAACCCATTCATTTCTGATGTTTTCCATAAGGTTAACGGTATTGATGAACGGAAAGATATTGTGGAAGGCGATCCATCCATCATACTCTCTACCTCAGGTATGTTAACCGGTGGAAATTCAGTGGAATACTTCAAATGGTTATGTGGAGATGAAAGGAATTCGCTGGTCTTTGTAGGATACCAGGCTGAAGGATCACTGGGACGCAGACTGCAGAAAGGCTGGAAAGAAATACCCATCAAAGAAGAGGGTAAAACCAACGTTTACAATGTTAAGATGGGTATTAAAACCATTGAAGGATTCAGTGGACACTCTGACCGCAGGCAGCTCATGGACTACGTGCGTCGCATAAGTCCCAAACCCGAGAAGATCCTGATCTGTCACGGAGATAACTATAAAACCCTGGATCTGGCCAGCAGTATCTACCGGAGTTACAAGATCGAAACCAAAACTCCCATGAACCTGGAAACCGTTCGAATCCAGTGAAAAATAAATTTCCAATATCTTTTATTGGAAGGGATAGTGGGTTAATTGACCCACATTTTCATATTTTTTTTTTTTAACCATATTGTCTATAAACTTTTATTAGGTCCACGACCAAACCATATATTAAATTGACTTTTATTGTTAGTCTTATCTAGGTGATTTTTCATGGTAACCTATTCAGAATCAGGGGTAGACATCGACCTGGAAGAGGTCACTGTCAGCGCCCTAACTAAAAAACTAAAGAAAACCCTCCAATTTCAGGATGTTATAACCGAAAGCGGTCACTTCGCAGCTCTAGTTCGCCTGGGAAACCAGGCCCTGGCCATGAGCACCGACGGTGTGGGAAGCAAGATCCTGGTGGCGGAGATGATGGACCAGTATGATACTGTGGGTATTGATTGTGTGGCCATGGTGGTCAACGACCTTATCTGCGTGGGAGCCCGTCCCCTGGCCATGGTAGACTACTTGGCTGTGGAAAAACCAGACCCGGAAGCAGCCAGCCAGATAGGAGAAGGACTGGCCGAAGGATGTCGCCAGGCCAATGTGGCTATGATCGGAGGAGAAACCGCATCTCTACCTGGAATTGTGAAGAATTTTGACTTGGCAGCCACTGGTATTGGGCTGGTGGACCTGGATGGAATAGTCGCTGGGGATAAAATAGCCGAAGATGATGTTATTCTAGGTATCCAGAGTAGTGGAATTCACAGCAACGGTTTAAGTCTGGCCCGTAGGGTTTGCTTTGAAGAAGCAGGTCTTAAGGTGGATGATCCCCTCCCCACCAATGAAAAGGTTACAGTGGGGGAAGCATTACTGGAACCCACCCGTATCTATGTGCAGGCCATCAACCAGTTACTGGAAAAAGTGGAAGTTCACGGCCTGGCCCATATAACCGGAGGCGGTTTCACAAACCTTAAACGGCTTAAAAAAGGAATCAGTTACCTTATTGATGACTTGCCAACACCCCATCCATTATTCCAGTTCATTGCATCCCAGGGAGTGGAAGTTGAGGAGATGTACCGAGTTTTCAATATGGGCATTGGATTTGCAGTCATTTTACCACGGAAAAATGCCACTGAGGCCATGGAGATCATAGGGAACCATTTCCCAGTTCAGATCATTGGAAAAGTTTCCGAAGACCCTGAAGAGAAGGTTGAAGTTAAAACCTTCCAGGGAGGATGGATAGAACTGTAAATAAACTCAAATTTATTCCATTTAATTAATAATACAATTTTTTTATATAATTTAATTAGTATTAATGGATATTTTGTAGAATTAAGGGATATTTGATTAAACTTATAGGAAGGTGAATACATGAACATTACTCCAGAACAGGAATTATCTTTGATCATTGAGATTTTAACCCAGCTAGACGTACCAGCAGAAGAAGCATCTATAGTCGCCGAAGTGACCCTGGACGCGGATCTTAAGGGTTTCTCATCACACGGAATTGGCAGATTCCCCCAGTACATTAAAGGACTGGAATTTGGCACCATCAAACCCCAAACCAAGATAACCGTTGAAAAGGAAAGTGCGGCCACTGCAATGGTAAATGGTAATCATGGATTTGGACATGTGGTAACCTACCGGTGTATGGAACTGGCCATCCAGAAGGCTAAAGAAACCGGGATTGGAATGGTGGGTATTCACAACTCCAACCACTTTGGGGTGGCTGGTTACTACTCGGACATGGCCCTGATGGAGGACCTCATCGGGATCATTACTGCCAACACCGAACCCGCAGTGGCCCCTGTTGGTGGGAAAGAACCCATACTGGGAACCAACCCCCTGGCTATCGGAATACCCTCTGGCAGCCATTACGTCTCCGTGGACATGGCCACATCAGCCTCAGCCCGGGGAAAACTATTGGAAGCCAAACGCAGGGGAGAATCCATACCCGAGAACGTGGCCCTGGATGCAGATGGAAACCCAACCACCGACCCTGCTGAAGCACTTAAAGGGTCAATACTACCTTTCGGAGCTCATAAAGGATACGCCCTTTCGTTCATGATTGAGATAATGGCCGGACCACTGGTTAATGCCTCTTTTGGTAAAGCAGTCACTGGAACCGCCAACCCGGAAGTTCCCTGTACCAAAGGAGATCTCATCACCGCCATTGACCCCTCTAAATTTGTGGATGTGGAGGACTTTAAAGGGGATGTTGATGATTTGATATCTGAAATAAAAACCACACCCAACGTTATGATACCCGGTGACTTTGAAGTTATGAATGTGAAACGCCACCAGGCCGAAGGCATACCACTGGATGAAACCCTCCTCCAGCAACTCCGGGAAATAGCCAACAGGGCAGATGTAAATGTGGTGAGCATACTGGGAGAATGATTTCCCAGTGGATTAAACTGGAAAGATTAAAGGAAGCACCCTATAAACCATGATTGGTAAAAAAGGAGATAAAATCCATGGACAGCAGCCAGGCAGTGTTTGAAGGACTGAAAAAAGCAGGAATCAATTTTGTGGTGAGTGTGCCTTGTGTCAACCTGGGGAAAGTCATGGAAATGGTGGACTGCGACCCGGATATCACCCATGTTCCTGTAACCCGGGAAGAAGAAGGATTCGGGATTGCAGCCGGAGCCTATATGGGTGGTAAGAAACCAGCCATCCTAATGCAGAACTCTGGATTGGGAAACTCAGTGAATGTCTTGGCTTCTCTTTTTAAACTTTACCAGTTCCCCATACTAATGATCATCAGCCACCGAGGTACTGAGGGAGAATTCATGGGAGCCCAGATCCCCATGGGAGAAGCCACCACTGGAATACTGGACACCCTGGAAATCGCCTACATCAATCCTAAAAAACCGGAAGAAGCACTTAAACTCATACCCGAATCATGGTTACTGGCAGAATTAGGTGGATCGCCACTGGGCATACTCCTGGAGATTAGCTTCTGGTAGAAACGGTTTCCATTGAATATAATTGAATATAATTGAATATAATTGAATATAATTGAATATAATTGAATATAATTGAATATAATTGAATATAATTGAATATAATTGAATATAATATGCTCAAAAAAGAGATATGATTCAATAAAGGGAGACTCGGGAAGATGGAAAGAATAAAGGCTCTGGAACAGATCACCAAACAGCTGGAAGACGAACTGGTTATCTGCAATATCGGATTCCCTTCAAGAGAGCTTTATCATGTTAAAGACTCTTCTAAGCATTTTTATATGATGGGATCAATGGGTATGGCTTCATCCATTGGCCTGGGACTGGCCATGGCTCAGGATAGGAAGGTGATTGTTTTCGATGGAGACGGATCACTTTTAATGAACCTGGGCAGCCTGGTGACTATCTACAACCAATCCCCTGAGAACCTGATGCTGGTGGTTCTGGACAATGAATGTTACGGTAGCACCGGTAATCAATGCACCTACTCCTCCACCACCAACCTTAAAAAGGTGGCAGAAGGAGTGGGTTTTAAGAACACCGTTTTTTACCAAGAATCCCCAGAAGAAATTGATTTCACTCCCGTTCTAGAAATGGAGGGACCTGTTTTCGTTCATGTGAAAGTGAAAGCAGGTAACGCAAGTGTACCAGTGATCCCCATGGAACCCGAGGAAATCAAAGAACGGTTCATGGGTGAAGTGCAGGGAAACTAAAAAATCATTAAATCCCCTATTTACTGCTTTTATTCATTAAATAATCTACTTATCCATTACCTATCTACTTACTACCATTCTATTACTATCATATTTACTGACATTATTCACGACTACAATACTTATTTAATCTGTCTTCCTGCAGAAAATGCCTTTCCCACCAATTCACCCACCCCATAATAGGACTGATTATCAGGACTGTAAATTAATGGTTTTATTTTTTTAATTAAAGACTCGTCATCGGATATCAATGATTCATCCACTTTTATATCTTTTATTTCCCCTATAAACTGGGTGTGCAGTCCTATCTTCACTGATTGTAGTAATTCACATTCCAGAATGAAGGGAAACTCACCTACGTAGGGTGCATTCACCACTTTACTTTTAACTGGGGTGAGGCCTGTGGCCTGGAATTTATCCACATCTTTGCCAGAGGTTATCCCAAAGTAATCTGCTTCCTTCACCTGATCCTCAGAGGGGATGCTGATGGTGAAGGCCTTACTATCCATGATACTGTGATAAGTATAGGTGGCCTCCCTTAATGAGATGGCTATGCACGGTGGAACAGAACAGCAGATTCCACCCCATGCTGCAGTCATAGCGTTAGGTTTTCCTTTCGAGTCATAAGTCCCCACCACAAAAACCGGGGTGGGATAGGTTATGGTTTTGGCTCCCAATGATTTTTTCACATTAAAAACTCCTGCATTTTTTAATGATTCTTATTTCCGTGTAATCCAATAAATAGCCCATTAATGATCCCATCATTGTTGATTCATCACCATTGCTGGTAACGCACCAGTTCATCCAGATCTTTCCTGGTTTTAGTCCCTATTTCATCGGCAGGATATCCCAGTGGAGTGAATAAAAGTGGTTCCACATCATCTGGTGTTTTAAGAACTTCTCTGGCTGCTTCAGCATCGAAAGCTGCAATCCAGCAGGTGCCCAGTCCCAGGTTAGTGGCAGCCAGTATTAGGTGGTCCATGGCAATGGTGGTGTCCACATCCACGTAGTTACGGCCATCTCGACGGGTCCATGACTCTGATTTAACAGCACAGGCACAGATAACCAGGGGTGCCTGGCTAAACCAATCTGCAGGGTAAACACGTTTCAACTCATCCTTTCGACCTTCAGTTTTAACCACTATCAACCGGAAAGGCTGTTTATTGGCCGCGGTTGGTGCCAGGCGTGCAGCGTCAAGTACTTTTTCCAGTTTTTCATCTTCCACTGGCCTGGACTGGTAACTGCGTACACTGTATCGTTCCTTAATCAAATCTTCAAATTCCATCTGTAAAAACCCCTTAACATCTATTTTGCATTTTTTTATTGAAAATTATCTTCAATACCAGTTCTCCATAAAATTCTTCTGTTTATTATTATCTTTTTACTCCCACTTCAATATACCTTAAAAAATTGAATGCATAATTTTACTTGGTAAGGTTTATTAATTATTTATTCATTCGATTTTTTTTATCCCCAACGTATTTTAGGCTGGTTTCTTTCCGGTATTCTCTGGTGCTGATATTTAGGATACCCCACCATGAATGGGTATATCACTGTATTTTTTTCTGGAACTCCCAGTACATCCTTAAGTGGAGGGTGCTGATTACAGGCAATATTCAATATACCAGCCCAGCATCCACCCATTCCAAAGGAGGGTAAGGCCAGGTCAAGGTGAGTTAGGGCGATTATGCCATCGGTGAAGGCCATGTTATTTTCAGAATGGGCATGGGCCACCACCAGGCATGGTGCTTTTCTGAGGATGGGATCCATCCCATTTTCCCAACTTTCAATCATGGAATCCAATGGCATTATATCTTTAATGGGAGAATCTCCCTTTGAAACCTCGTTCATCCATTCCATGGTTAGGGAGCTTATCTGGTTCACTTTATCTGGATCGTTGATCACCGTCCATTCCACTGGCTGGCCATTGGCAGCAGATGGTGCGTATCTAACAATTTCAAAGATCTCTTCCAGTGTTTCCCTGGTTACCGGTTGGTCACTGTAATGTCGGATTGATCTTCGCAATTTCATGTGTGATCCCATTTCTTCAGGAGTTATGGTGAATTTCTCGTTCCCCTCTATTTTAGATTCACGGAATCCGCCTATTGCTCCCTCTGGACATATGGCCAGGCAGTGCCCGCACTGGCAACAGAAGGCTTCTGCTGCTTTAGGAATTTCTGGCAAATCATTCATTTGTATCAGGTTCATTGGGCATTCCCGGACACAAGAACCACATTTTATACATATATCGGTGTTTAAATCTTTCATGGTCACATTTTTCCCCTATTTGATCTTTTTTGCTTGAGATTTTTCAATAAACCCCAAAGTAATAGTTGTATGTACAAGCAATGGCATATAAAGTTTACCTAAAAAATCTTAATAGAAAGGAAAGAACATATTTGAACTTGAGGTGCCTTCCTTCATGAATGAAAAAAAACAGTGCCCCACCATGTGCAGTTGCCTGTACTTCACTAGTAATAAACTTAACCGAATCCTTAATAAAATGGCGGAGGAGGAATTCCTGAAAACCGGTCTTTCACCCTCACACGCCCTGACCCTGATGAACATTAACTACCAGGCTGGCCTTTCACAGAAAGAGCTCTCCCAAATCATGAATATAAAACCATCCACCACCACCCGCTTCATTGACAAACTGGAGGGTAGAGGTCTGGTTGAAAGAAAGATAAAGGGAAAATTATCCTACCTCTATCCCACTAAAAAAGGGATTGATCTCCAAAAGGAGATTGATAAATGCTGGGGAAGTTTACACCAACGTTACTTGGAGGTTTTAGGGTGTGAAGAAGGGGTTAAACTCACTGAACTAATTGATAAAACAGCCAGTGAATTGGAAAAACACATTCCTTAGTTTTCATTAAAAAAAAAATAAACAATTATTCCTATTAAATTCCCCTTAATTATTTTATATTACTACATTTGTCCCCTATTTAACTTCCCATCTTACGGGCCACCTTTTTCAGTTCCTCCCGGATGGGAATGTGCTGGGAGCATAGTTCTTCACACAATCCGCACTCCAGACAGTTACCTGCCCTTTCAGTGTCCTTTAGCATGAAGTAGTACTGATTTTTAACTTCAGAATAATCTTCAAACATCCCTGCCTGGTTCAGATAACTAAGACATTGGGGGATGTTTATCCCACTGGGGCAGGGCATGCAGTATCCACATTTACTGCATTCCACACTGATTTTATCCTGATAAACCTCTTTAACCTCTTCCATCAACTTAATTTCCCCAGAAGTGAGGGAATGGGGCAGACCATTTTTAGCAGTTTGCAGGTTTTCCTGGAGTTGTTCCATGGTATTCATACCACTTAGAACCACACTGATCTCCGGTATGTCCCAAAGATAACTAAAGGCCCATTCAGCAGGGGTTCTCTTCAAAGGAGCATCATCCCATATTTTCTGAACTTCCGGTGGAACATAATCTGCCAGAACACCACCTTTGAGTGGTTCCATAATCACCACCCCTAAACCTTTCTCTGCTGCGTAGTCTAGGCCCTCTTTACCGGCTTGAATATTCTCATCCAAGTAGTTGTACTGTATCTGGCACATATCCCACTGGTAAGAATCCAGCACTTCCTTAATGAAATCTGTTTCATCATGAGATGAGAATCCCGTATATTTAATCCTCCCATCAGCTACTGCATCATCTAAAAAGTCCAGAACACCCAGATCCTCCAGGTGGAACCATTGCTTCTCTTTTAAAGAGTGGAGAAGATAAAAATCAATATAATCCGTTTGCAAGCGTTTGAGCTGTTGTGTGAGGAAGTTTTCCATGTCTTCCTCATTTTCCAGTCGCCACGTAGGTAGTTTGGTGGCAAGATAGACCTCATCACGCCGGCTGCTTTCAGTAAGGTATTCTCCAAGAAAGATTTCACTGTTTCCTCCATGGGAAGTGCTGATACCATGGTAAGGGTAAGCAGTGTCCATATAGTTTATTCCCTGATCTAAAGCATAATCCAGAAGATTGGAAGCTTTTTCAACATCTATCTGAACATAGCTACCCCTAATTGGCAGCCGCATACATCCAAACCCCAATATGGAAACTTTTTCCCCGGTTTTGCCCATTTCACGGTATAACATAACATGTCCTCTACTTAAACTAATGGTTCAATCAACTGATAACTAATAATAAGTTAACTTAATTTGGTTAAATTATTACTACACTTTAAATTTAATTAACCTTATTTAATTAATTCTCGCCCTATATTCCAAGCTTTACCCACCTTCTCTTTAACCGTCCAGTAATAATTATCAGGCATGGTTAGAAGTAAGGGGTTTAATTTGCCCAAGTCTGGTATCCCCTCGGTGAGGATTTTTTCATCAGCATAAGTGGCGATTATTTCCCCCATAAACAAGTTATGGGTTGGCATTTGGTAAACATCAACCAGTTTGCATTCCAAAGAGAGGGGACACTCCTTTATTAGTGGTGCGTCTTCCAGTTCACCGTATTCCACTGTGAAAAGAATGGATCTGTCTTCTTTTCATCCGGATACCAACCCACAATAATCAACTTCCCGCATCATATCTTCAGTGGGATAGTTAATGCTGAATTGCATTATTTTCCATTAGAACTGATTTGTGAGATGGGCTTTGTTTACCCCGGCAATTAGAAGAGGTGGATTTCCATTAGCCCTACTTAACCATCCTAATGCCATAAAATTAGCTGTTTCCCCATGTGTAGTGCCCAGGAGAGTCACTGGCATGGGATAAACAAAACTGTTATTACCTAGATTCGTTTTCTCCATTTGTATCACCCAAGTTATAATTTGTATGTACAACCAATATATAATTTTATTGTTTTATTTGGGTATTCTCATCACAAGAATTCAAACCCAATTTAAAAAAACTTATTTGTTGCATCACCAGGTGAAGCATAGAAAAATAGAAAAATATGGTATGATCCGTCATTAACCCCTTCTTTTCTCGAATTCCTGGAACAATTCGTCCAGGTCTACTCCCTTATACACCAGGAGGAGAAGAGTGTGGAAAATGAGGTCTGCAGATTCATAAACCAGGTCTTCATCATTTTTAGAGGCTATGATGACCTCGGCAGCTTCTTCCCCGATCTTCTCCAGGATCTTATCCTCTGCCTTTTTATCATCATCCTGCATGATCCGAGAAGTGTAAGAGTCAATTGGGTGGTCCCTTCTATCTTCCAGGACCTGATAGACTTCTCTGATGATTCCATCATTCATTTTTTGATCTCCTTGATATCCTTACGCAACGGACCAGTTATGGCTATAAGAGGGTGCTGGGCATCATCAATAATCTCAATATCCTCAAAGGAGTAAATACCCTCCTTATCTGCGGTTTTTTCCATTCCCATCTTTATATCCTGATCCAGAGCTATAACGTAGGAGTCTATTTCCTTGTATCCCAGTTTACGGGAGGCTACTGTCCGGTGATGTCCATCCACCAGTATGTAACGGTTACCTGTTTTTACCACTATAGTAGGTTCTGCCAGTCCCCTTTCAAGTTCGTAGGTACGCCCTTGAAGTTCATCAGCGTAGACCCGGTTCTGAGTGGGCCTTAAACGATCAATGGGGACTTTCTCATGAACCAGCCGGGTTCTAATGTTGTAGAGTTGTTCCAGTGTCTTTTTAAAGTGGTTCACTTTCATAGGAGTGGAACGCTCTATATGAGAGCGTACAATGTCGGTGTTGGTTATTATACCCACTAACATACCAGTTTCACTTATAACTGGCATTCGGGAGATTCCCATGCGGAACATGACCCTGGCCGCATCATTGAGGGACATGGACTGGTCCGCTACCACCACATCGGTGGACATGATGTCCTTCACCTCGTGGACCCAGGGTTTCAGTAACAGGTCAAAGGCGGTGACCATGCCAATGACTTCCCCATCGGTTTTAACTGGGAAACCATCGTGCCCGGTCTGTTTCATGAGCTGGATCACTTCAGCATTGGGTGTGTCCGGGGTGACAGTTATTACCTCCCGGGTCATGTAATCTTTAACCAGAGTTGACGTGGTCATCTGAACCTCCTATTTTAGGATTTTTATCCCATATAAGTTTGTTATCACATTCTATTCTTATTATGCGATGATAAGGAACCATAGCTCCGTCAACCATAATCATAAATCCTCCTTCTAAAGTTTGAATATCAGTGGCAGGGATGGTTTTAAGGTCGCCTGCACTTCCCCGGTGCAAATAGGTGACCTGGCAATTTTCCATGTTCATTTCCGGATGCCATTTTAGCATGTCCAGGATTCTCTTGGCCATTACTACTAACCTCGAATTTCTGGGGATGGCACTTTGAGATCTTTGGTTATCCTCAAAAGTGTTCTCACTCGAAAGTTTCTTTTAAATCTAAAAACCTGAACTTGAAAATTCTAAACAATTTCATACCTGAATGTAATATTCATTCCCGGGTCTTAAGTTCCTCTACAACCATCTGGTTGGTCTTTGCCGGATCTGCTTTACCACGGGTTAGACGCATTACCTGCCCCACCAGGAAGTTCAGGGCCTTGGATTTGCCCTGAAAGTAGTCAGAAACAGCTTCTGGATTCTCGTCTATGGCTTGTTTCACTGCAGTCAGGACAGTGTCATCTTCCACTACCCCAACCAGTCCCATTTCCTCGGCAATTAGGCCTGGCATTTTAGGGTTTTGGGGTAATTGTTCAATGATCCTCTGACCAGCTTTGGTGGTGATCTTCTTATCTTGTAACAGGGTGAGTAACTCCACCAGCTGGGCTGTGGTTATTTCACTTTCCTTGTAGTTGAGTTTGTTGTAGTAGAGAATCCGTTTGAGTTCATCCCTCATCCACAGTGCCGCGAACTGAGGATCTACTTCTTTGGCTACTTCTTCAAAGGCATCAGCCAGTTCCAGTTCCGAGGTGATGACCTGGGCATGGTCTTTTTTAATACCATATTCAGTTACAAATCGTTCTGTTTTTATGTGGGCTGGTTCTGGCATTTCCTCTCTTATGATTTCCACCCGTTCTTCCTCGGCAATCATTGGTGGTAAGTCCGGGTCTGGTATGTAACGGTAGTCCTCTGCCTCTTCCTTGAGACGCATTGGCACGGTGATCATCTGTGATTCCAGGAAGGCACGTGTTTCCTGTTTTATTTCAATACCTCGTTTTATTAGGTTCTTTTGTCGTACCATTTCAAACTGGAGGGCCTTGTAGGCTCCTTTAATGGAGTTCACATTTTTGATCTCCGCCCTTTTACCCCCCTCCATGGAGATGTTCACATCCGCCCGCATGGTACCTTCTCCACGGGCACTTCCACTGTACTCCAGAACCCGGATAAGTTCCCTTAAAA
>Ga0334882_1000635_pt1:0-25000 | contig 52263 bp, 47 predicted proteins | sample GraSluR1_MG_5_FD_207226 | JGI IMG/M metagenome (GOLD analysis project Ga0334882, IMG submission 207226) | Sludge microbial communities from methane-producing bioreactor in Wageningen University, Netherlands - Granular Sludge_15_04-R1 | ecosystem: Engineered > Bioreactor > Anaerobic >... | reverse complement strand
GTAATTTAATTGGGAACATTTCTGGATTTAAATTGTTTTCCGTGCAGAATTGGACCCCAAAATCAATTAATATCTGTACAGATTTTTTTAGCTCTTTATCATGCCTTTCTCCTAAAACTTTTCGTCTGTTCCTCAGGACATATGAAAAAAATACAAATAAGAGAGGTAAACCAACCAATACTAGTATCAAACATCCTTGAATTATGTTAAGAGAATAAAAATTTGTTATTCCGATAGTAATTGCCATTATAACAAATATATCACTAAATAAGAATACAATAGGGAGTACCATTTCTTTTGAATCAACTTTAGTATCAGTTCTAAAATCATACATCAAAGTTGAAATCTTCTGCTTAAGTTCACGATTATTTTTGAAAAAATAGTATTTTTGCCGTTGTTTAAACAATAACTCTATAGTTCTCACAACAGATAGAGAACTAACACCAAATCTCGAAGGAGGCCTCAATGAATCTAACTCAGTTATATAAACACTCAATCCTTCAACTATTCTACTAAATCCATAATGTGTTTTCATATTTTTTATTTTAAAAGTTTTCAGACTACTTGATCATTTATTTTTACCAGTCGAGATTCCTAAAATATTTAAGCTTCCCCCCACATTCACATTCGTCTATAAAATCATCAGATGATTCCCCAGGTTGTAGTTTGTAGTATTCAAAGCATTTATCACAGACCAAATAACCATTATCTACTATATCAGCTTCTGATTTAAGTGTAGACTCATAGTTTGTAATATCTGTTTTAATGAGTTTAAAATACGTTTTATAACCCATTATTACATCATTTTGATTAATTCTATCCCTATAATTCTTTATGGAACTACAAGCAGAGAGGAAAAGAATAAAATCTCTTTCAGTTTTAGAAAAGATGATATGAAACTTTCCAAACATTTTCATTCTAACACATTTCAGTGATTCTTTTAATTTATCAAATAATTGCTTACTATCCCTATTTTCCCATTTAATATCCTTCAGTTTAATAAAAAATTCATCTGTTATTCCAACAGATTCTATTATTTCATCAAATTCATTTAAATAGTAAGCTAGCCTCTCATCTATCCTACTAGCATATAAATTTCTAAAATCCTCAGCATCCATAGGTCGGTCTAGGTTGATATAATAAACATTTTGTAAAAACGGGTACATGCTTAAAAAAGTTGGGAAACATATTAGATCCGTAATTATGGGTATGTGGAGCGGAGGCATGCTTAAATTTTTGTACCCCATTTTTTGGAAGTTTGAATCCATGTAATTTTCGCGGAGAAGGTATTTTTCTTTACTTGTTCTGGTTTCTGGTGCGAGTTTATCACTACCCATATAAAAAGCATTATAAATTTTTTCATAGAATCCCAGTTCTTCAATATTTTTAATATCCATTATAACAGAATCTAAACCTTCAATTCTGGAATTCTCTAGCCCTTTTAAAATCCGAGTTAATCTATTTATATACTCTTCACGTAAAGAAAACATCGGGATCACTTTAAATTATTATTATCATTTATTTCATATTTATTATACTTATCCCCATATCCAGTACTTTAGTGGGTTGATAATTTTATCATTGATAAATTTAGATCCATTTGATATTATGTCATAGTAAGTTTTGGGAGCCATAACATCTGCAAAAACTCCCGATATAGGAGCTAAAAATTCAAATTCTATACCTACCCATCTACTGATCATTCCAAGAATTACTTCTAGAAGGTCAGATCTACTAGCCGCCCAAAATACAGACATAATATCTAGAACAATCGCAAAAGGATTTAAAATAACATAAAGTCCAAGATAAAGCATGCATTCATATAGGACACCCAATATGCCAATGAATATATCAAAAACTAAAGCAAATAAAAGTCCAATTATAGATAATGCTCCAATGAAGTATAATAAGGCCAATATCAGGATTATAGCCACAATTATAGCTAATACATATAGCCAAGTGTAATCAGGGGCAGGCTGTGCCTCATTAGGTGTTTCGGATGAATCTCCAGACCTAGATGGATCTCCGTTGTATCCGCTCTGGCTAGATCCAGATGATCCATCTGAACCTGAATTTCCATTAAAACTACCTACAAAACCTCCATTACCCCCACTGATTGCAGATAGGAAATTAGAGTAATCCACAGCAGTATATGAAACGTAACATATTCCCACATTTTCAGCATAATCAAATGCATTTAGCTGAATATTATGAGTTCCAAGCGTTATTATATGGGAGACTCCAAAGTTTAATATCCATTGGCCATTTGAATAGGTTAATGCCCTCCATGAATTATCAATTAGAGCGAACACATTTTTTGTGTCTGAAGAAGATTGCGCATATACTTGCATTTCCCTATTTTTTGAAAAATCGACAAATTTCAACATATCCGGAGTTATTGTTGCAGTTATCGTAGGTGGGGTGTTGTCTACAGTTAAGTTAATTATTTTAGTGTTTTGGTTGCCCGCATCATCGGTAGCTGTTATTAAAATAGGATAAATCCCATCAGGAAGGGTGGGAACAATAGTTTCTATGCCCCACTCACTAGCAGAATTTGCTTTATACCATTCCGACCATTTATAAAGCCAATTTAAGTTTAAGGTATTTCCAAAGACAGTGGCTGTAACTTTTACTGTATCATCAGGCACGAAATATGAACCTGTAGCACAGGAAACCCCCACCCCCAGTGTATCACCTGATCTTATAGGGTTGAGTATGAGGGATACTGAAAAGTTAGGGGGCGTGTTGTCGACTGTGAATCCAATGGTACTTTCTGCAGTGATAATGGTAGTGTAATCGGGCCTAAACCAACCCATCCCATATAGGCAAGTGATGTATATCGTTTTATATCCGTCCTCTAAATTGGGGACCGTGTAATTAAGGACCCATGATCCATTGGCTTGTTTTTCCAGATTCATGAATTCTGTAGGTCTTGACACGTAAACATAAACCTTCCAGGGGTCAGGGTTAACATTCACTGTTAAAACTAAAATATCTCCTGATTTTAGTTGATTAGGGGTGACACTTGAAGTTATGGTGGGGATTGTGTTCAGAACTGTGAAATTGATGGTTTGGTTACCCTGGTTACCTGACCAGTCCTGAGCGGTTAATAAAACTGTGTAACTTCCGGTCTCCAGCCAGTTAAAATACCAGTTTGTCCATGTACCGTCTTCCTGCCGGTTAAGAGTGTAAACATTGCTTAACACTGATGCAGTAACGCTGATAACATCCGGATCAGTAAATGCCTGGAAATAAATAGATGGTTTACTTGGAAATACTCCATTTATCATATTGGTATGAGTCACAGTTCCAGAAACTACAGGTGCCTGGTTATCTAAAGGATTGAAAACATTGAAACTGAGGGGAAAAGTTCTTGTATTGCCCGTACTATCTGTAGCTGTTAGTATGATAGGGTAATTATCGTTGAAGATATAAGGAACGGCATATATGAGGATCCATGTGCCATCAGATTGTTTGATTAGATTGTAGGTTTGATTCAAAATTAATGCAGATACACTAAGCGTATCCGAATCAGAAATTGCAGTTATGGTGATATTATCATTTGTTTTAACAGTATCTGGAGTAACTAAACCTGAAAAAAAAGGAGGGGTGTTATCCACTGTGAAGTTCAGTGTGGTTGAATTTTGATTCCCGGCTTTGTCAATTGCGGTTAAAAGAATTGGGTAGTTTCCATCGGAAAGCTGCAGAATCCAATAATAAAGCTTCCAACCAGTATCTTCTCGGTAGACGTCAAATGTTTCCCCCTGAATTATGGCAGTTACACTTACTGTATCTGGGCTGGTAACCACTTCAATAAAAATACGATCTCCTGATTTAACTAAATTTGGTGTGACTGTGGCTGAAATCACAGGATTGGTATTGTCTACAGTAAAATTAAGATTAACTTGTTCTTGATTATATTCACTATCAGCAGCAGTTAATAAAACATTATAAACTCCATCAGGAACTATTGGCACCGCATAATCTAAATACCATAAACCATCTGATCTTTTCTCCATTTCAAATGATTTACCTAAGATCAGAACTGATATACGGATAGAACTTGGACTATAAGCACTTACTGTTATAATATCTCCTGATTTTACTATTTTAGGATACAAATTTGCGGAAGTACTTGATAATTTATTATCAAAATGGACAAAAATGTTCCCATAATCATTATTATAACCCAGAACTAAGTTACGGGCATGAGAACTGAATGCCACATACTTTCCATCCCCATTTATAGCAGGATTATCACTATTGTCGTTAGCTTCTTCACCTGTACTGGAAACACTAATTTTTTTGGTGGTTTTCGATAAGCGGTCATGAACAAAGATATCCACAATATTATCTTTATTTCCAAAACTTAACATCATTTTACAAACAGCTACTTGCACATGACCCGTTACAAATGCCACAAAGCGTCCATCTCCACTAATAGAAGGATTATAACTATCTTCATCTAATTCTTCACCTACGCCAAGAATACTTACCCTTTCAATAATTCCGGAAATCTGGTCATATACAAAAACATCACTGAAACCGTTAAAATCATGTTCTACCAGATTATTCGCCCAAGAGGAAAAGGCAATATAACGACCACCAGAACTAATGGAAGGTTCATAACTAGAACCATTTGAGTCTAAACCCTCTGAAATGCTCACCATTTTAATGTTATTAAGATTTTGGTCATAAACAAACACATCTGACTCGCCATTATTATCATTCACTACTAAATTATCGGCATTTGATGTGAAAGCAATGAAATTACCATCGGCACTGATAATTGGTTGATAACTATCTGAGTTAGCTTCCCCACCATTGGGGGGAATGTTAATTATTTTAATGGTGTTTGAGATTCTATCAAAAACAAAAACATCACTGCAACCATTGGTATCCTGTTCCACCAGATTACTGGCCCAAGAATAAAAGGCTATGTAACGGCCATCAGAACTAACTGAAGATCCATAGCTATCATTATTGCCTTCTACACCAGTACTTGAAACGCTTAACCGCTCAGTAATATTCTGTAATCTGTCTCTTACGAAGATATCCGCAAACCCAGAAACATCATCCTTTACCAGATTAGTTGCATATGAAGTGAAAGTAACATAACGACCATCAGAACTAATAAACGGTTCATAACTATTATCATTTCCTTTTTCACCAGTGCTGGAGACACTGATTCGTTCTGTGATATTTAATAAACGGTCCCTGACAAATATATCTGAATAAAAATTAGTATCATCATCGACCAAATTATTCGCATAGGAAGAAAAAGCTACATAACGGCCATTTTCATTGATGGATGGCTCATAACAATAATCATTGGCTTCACCCCCATCAATAGGGATACTAACTAGTTCAGTGGAACTATTTGTGGCAGTAACCGTTCCAGAAAACGCAAATATTGAAAAAAATAGGAGCAATACAATAATTCGCCTAAAACCACCCATGAGCGTTACCTCTGTATCAATTTAATAAATTTTACAAATACAGTAATAATAATTCTACAAAACTTATATTTATTACTTTCTACCCATATTGTATTCATAACAAATAGTAAATTCAATTATTAAAAGATCACAGCCACGCTAAAATTTGTTTAAACCCTTAAATATTCACTTATTTTAATAAATAATTTGTATTTATTATCTAGATTTGTGTAATATCAAATTTAATAGAGCAATTTATATTTTTATGTAAAAATAGGCTAAAAGAAAATATCATTTTAATAATTTATAGCTGCATTTAGTAATTGAAAAATGAAATAATTTTTTTTTAAAAAGCACCACGTTTTTGATTAAAAATAACTGAAATACTATAAATAAACACCCATCTTCTTACCCTGGTTCTTTTTTATCTTTTTCGTGAATTTCCCCTTCTTTTTCACTGGTTTTGGATTTTTTATAGGCCAGCACTGCTGCATAGGCCACTCCTAAAATTAAGGGACCTATTATAAATCCTACCAATCCCAGGAGCAGTGGTCCGCAGATGAATCCCAACAGGAAGATCATGGGATGTATATCCGCGTATCTACCTGATATCTGAGGGCGCAGGTACATGTCCAGCACACTCAGGGCTATGCTCAGGAGGATAACCATCACCATACGCAGGTAATTGCCAGCGAAAAGATCGTAAAGGGCCAGAACCGTGTAGGTGGGCCAATGCCCTATAAAAGGGACCACCTGGGTGAATCCAGTTAAGATCCCCAGGAACAATGCGTAGGGATAACCCATAAGGTAGAAGCCAACCCCGGAAATAACTCCCACCAGCATGGCAGTGAGGAAATGCCCGTAGAAGATACTCTTCAGGACGTTGTCCGTCTCCCGGAAGAGGTTTTGGAAGAATCCCTTCCTCTCGTGGGGTATGGCCATATCCACATAGGACCATAACCGGTCACCATCCCGGGCCAGGTAAAAGGTGGCTGCAAAGAAAACAAACAATTCCAGGGCCAAATTAGGGAGGGATTGAACCAGACCCACCAGGTATGATGCAACACCCCTTAATATATCTGATACTACTGTTTCCACCATCCCGGTTGCTGATCCCAGGTAGGGATAAAGACTGGTGGGGAAGTACTGGGTAAACTGTGGTGAACTCTGGATGGAACTAGTGGTTACATTTCCCAGGTTAGTGGCCTTTGCTGCACTTATAATTGCCGGAGCCGATTGTATGAGTGCATCTATACAGTAAATAACAATGATGATCAGAGGTAGTATCACTGTTACCATGGCCACCATTATGGCCAGGGACTGGTAACGAAGGTATGGTTCCATTCTTCGGGCTATGGGGCGTACTGCATAGGCAAAAACCCCAGCCAGTATTATCATACTCAGCATAGGGGTTAATACTAAAAGTGACAGGACCAGGAGAACCGCAACCACAAACAAGGCTGAAGTGAGGGTTCCCTTTATTTTATAAATCATCGAAGTTCCTCATCCATAAAAAGTTTAACACGTATTCATATTGAAACATGACTAAATAACCCCTACAACCTTAATAAAAACTCCCTTAACCACCCCAAGGCTACTGCAAACTCCCTACCTCACCTAAGATTTTTTTTTATTTTAAAGGATTTCCCATGGATGGGCAATTATATTCTTATTTATTAATCCTTGGTTAATAATGATGTTTAACCCCGGAAGCATCCCGGTGGTATTCTCCGAATTCGAATATGAGTTTTAGCTGGTCTCCCCAGAATACTGGTCCTTCTACACAGATCCTCCATCCCACATCATCCACACAGCACTGTCCACAGATTCCCAGGGCACATTTCATGTACCTTTCCAGGGAAAACTGTGCCGGGATCTGGTGTTCCTCGGTGATTAGGGATAGTTTTTTCATCATGATCTCTGGGCCACAGGCCACCACCAAATCATATTTATTTTCTTTTAGGCGTTTTTCGGCCAGTTCTGTGGCGAATCCACAGAAACCATGGCTCCCATCATCAGTGGTTGGTAACACACTTGCACCTGCCTTTTCCAGGCGTTTTGCGAAGAGTATTTCTCTCTGGGTGGTGGCAGCGGTTATTACATCAACCTGCACACCCCTACGGGATGCTTCCTCGGTGAAGGCAGTTACTGGTGCCATTCCAATACCTCCACCCACTGCCAGGATCCGGGAACCGGCAATTTCAAAACCACTGCCGTATGGTCCTCTTAATCCTAACCTGTCTTTTTCCTGGAGTTTGTGTAGTGACTTGGTGAAGGGGCCCACCATCTTCACTGAAATACCTATTTCCCCCTTAACCGGGTCGATGCTGGAGATGGACATTGGTTTTTCATCCTGGAAATTCCAGACCATCATGAATTGTCCGGGGGATAACTGATTGTCCTTAGTAAATTCCCATGGGAAGTAGAATGTTTTAACTGTGGGTGTTTCCTCAACTATCCTCTTAATTGGGGTTACCTGGGGGACATGAGTAGTATTTGTTTTTGACATGTGTTTTACACCTTCCTTTACTGGTGGGCCAGTCCCACCATCTCCTCCACAGTTTGGTAGTTCTTTTCCTTCATGAATTTCTGCAGTCCAGTGGCTATCTCCTGGAAGACTTCCAGCCCATGGTACATGACTGCGGTTCCGATCTGAACGCAGCTGGCCCCGGCATAGAGGAATTCCACCAGGTCCTGATGGTTGGTTACACCACCCACACCCATTATGGGGATTTTAACGTTCTGGTATGCCTGGTACACGCAGCGCAGGGCTATGGGCTTTATGGCTGGTCCGGACATTCCCCCGAAACGGTGGGAGAGTATGGGATGGGCAGTTTCCAGGTCGATCCTCATTCCCGGACCCAGGGAGTTTATGAGAGTCAGTGCATCGGCACCGGCACTTTCAGCAGCCTGGGCAATCTCCACTATGTCCGTTACGTTGGGTGTTAGCTTGGCAATCACCGGGATCTTAACTCTTTTTTTAACTGCCTTCACAAACTGGTGGGTTAACTCTGGATCCTGGCCTATTGATGCTCCGCATCCCTCCATGGCATGGGGGCAGGATACATTGAGTTCCAGGGCATCCACCAGGTTTTCCACCTGACTTGCTACAGAGGCAAATTCTTCTGGTGTGGAACCATAGACTGATGCTATCTGGGGAACATTGCCTTCCAGTTTTTCCAGTTCTGCTTTGACTGATTCCACTCCAGGGTTGGATAAGCCGATGGCATTGATTATACCACCCTCCACCTCCACGGTGGTGGGGTTGGGATAACCTTTGTTAGGCTCGGTTCCAAAGGATTTGGTTACCACTGCCCCGGCTCCACTTCGAGCTGCCCAGTTAAGGGATGAAGCCGTGCTTCCCAGAACACCCGCTGCCAGTGCGGTGGGGTTTCTCATTTTCATCCGGCATATTTCAATTTCCAGCATGATTACACCTTAAGTTTAGAAGGTTTAAATTCTTTCAAGTACAGATTAAAGTCTATGAAGTGTTATGTAGTTGGTTGCTTTGCAGGCTTCTTAGTCTTAGATAAAGATTTTAACCTAATGGATTATGAACTTTTCCCACACCCTGAACTCCTGGAAAAATGGTTCCAAATGGATGAGAAGGAAATAACCCCTGAGGAGAAGATTCTCCTGGAAAAAGTGGGCAAAAAGTGTGATGAAATCATTATCGAAACTTCCCGGAGCAGTTATCACTATCAAGACCTTAAATATCATTCTAAATTTACCTATCAAATCCCCAGTAAAGGTGGGGATTACTTGCGGAGTAATCTGGGAGAGGTTCTCCATGAGGCTGGTTTTCTGGATTCAGCAGATGATTTGTGGAGTGTGAAAAGGGAGTTAGCCTTTCAGGTTACGGAGAGGAGGTTGAAGGAAGCCTCACATTCAGGTGATCTTCTACTTATACAGGCCATCCATGCCATTGAGGAGCTGGAGGAAGCTGAAGTTAAACTGGTGGAAAGGATCCGGGAATGGTATCCAGTGCACTTCCCAGAAATGGATGATGTGCGGGATCATGGCCGTTACGTAGAGCTGGTGGCCCAATACGGGGACCGTGACACCATTATAGAGTCCGGTGCCCTGGGTGAAACTTCCAACGAAACCATGGAGCTGAGCCTGGGTGCTGATTTATCCCCCTCTGATTTGGAGGTGATCCAGGGTTTTGCCAGGACCATACAGTCCCTTCAACAATCCAAGAAGTCCACCACCGAATATGTTGATGTGAAGATGGAAGAGATGGCCCCTAACCTGCGTGATCTGGTGGGTGCATCTCTGGGGGCTAAACTAATAGCACACACCGGTGGTATTAAACGTCTGGCCCTTTTACCGTCCAGTACTGTTCAGATTTTGGGTGCGGAGAAGGCCCTGTTCCGTCACTTGAAAACTGGTGAACGCCCACCTAAACATGGTTTGATCTACCAGCATCCCGATGTCCGGGGTTCCCGGTGGTGGATTCGGGGTAAGGTGTCCCGGGCACTGGCGGGTAAGATCTCTCTGGCAGTGCGTAAGGATTACTTTTCCGGAGAATACGACCCAGAAGTAAAGGAGGGTTTCCAGAAGCGCCTGGAAGAGATAACCAAAGAACATCCCTTCCCTAAACGGACTGAGAAATCCAAGAAGAAAACGGACAAAAAACGGAAGAAGAAAAAGGATAAGTTCCGTTTTAAGAAGGGTGATTACCAGTATTGATGGAGGTGGTTATCCTTATTATACAGAAAATGACAAAAAATGTGAATCATTGGTAATACATCAAAACTATGGTGTGAATGAGTGTATCTGCTGATGTGTAAGTTGGTTTATTGGTGGTTCCATTTATTAAATCTTAAAAAGGTGTGATAAATAGTAGAGGTCGTGGTTATACTATCCATAATATCCATTATCTTTTCAATTATACTGGCAGTTTACACCATCCAGTTTTCCCGGCGGGTGGGGATCCACTGAGAATTTAGCCCAATATCATAATAAAAATTTTTAGATAAAACACCTACTTTACATAAAACGCTACCGGAATAATCTAATCATATATATTTATATTACTTGATTGTAAATAGGGGAACATGGTCAATGAATCCACCTTCCAGGGAGTGAAAATAAGATATCTGGTTTTATGGATCATTCTATTTTTTATAGTAATGACCGGACTCATACTGGCATCCCACAGCCTACTGAAAGGTGCTGAATGGTCAGTTGCCTACGGTTTGTTGTTCTATGCTCTCATATCCTACTGGATGCTCAGAAACTTCCGGAAAATTAACCTAGACTACTCCAGATTCATTGGCCACATACCCATAAATTACAACTGGCTCTTCCTCTTGACCATTGTCTTTGCAGTGATCCTTTTCTCCCAGGGCATGAATGAACTAACCCACTTCATAATATCTACCATTGACCCGGGGATTTTAGGGGAAATACCACGCACCAGCCTGTTTTACACACCACAGGACACTCCACTAGCCCCATTCATGAACTTACTGGATTTTTTAACAGGAGTGATTGCCGCCCCCATTGTGGAGGAGTTACTCTTCAGAGGAGTGATGCTGCACCGGTTCACCTTCAAGTTGGGTTTGAAAAAGGCAATACTGACCTCTTCAATCATCTTTGGATTGCTGCACGCGGATTTCATCGGGGCCTTTGTCTTTGGCATGGTGATGTGCATCCTCTACATTAAAACCGGAACCATCATCATCCCCATCATCGGCCACATGCTCAACAACCTGTTAGCATATGGTATGCAGATGCTGAGCAATATAAATCAGCAGAACAGTGCCCTGGTCTCATCAACACCCCACCCCAACATTGGTGTGGCAGCCTTCCTCCTGATTGTGGCCGGGATGATTATTTTATATTTCCTCTACCGGAACTGGCCCAGGGCTTACTGGAACCCACCCTACTTCCAGCAGGATTATCAGGGAGTTCAGGAGAATTATTACTACTAAAATATGGGTATTGCTAAAATAGTGAAATTATCCACTGGAGTACTGGAAAATTTAATATGTTGTCAACTCACAAGGTAAACCTAAGAGCAGACTTATTTTTATAAACTAATTATAGGAACATGTAAAATGGAGTTTAAACTGGAATCTGGAGATAAAATCCGTGGCGTGTATGAACTGGACGGTCACCTGGCCACCTGCAACCTCAACCCTGGAGTGAAGGTTTACGGGGAGAAACTGGTGGATTATGAAGATGTTGAGTTTCGCCTGTGGGATCCTCGTCGTTCAAAACTGGGAGCCGCCCTCTTGAAGGGATTGGAAACTTTCCCAGTTAAAGAAGATTCCCATGTTTTGTATTTAGGTGCTTCTGCCGGTACCACCCCCTCCCATATCTCAGATATCCTCACCGATGGTGTGATCTACTGTGTGGAGTTCGCCCCACGTATGATGAGAGAGTTATTAACGGTTTGCAGGGGACGAAAAAACATGACCCCCCTGTTGGATGATGCCAGTAAACCTGCCAATTACCGGGGATTGCTGGAGAAGGTGGACCTGGTTTATTCTGATGTGGCTCAGCCCAACCAGACTGATATATTCATGGATAACATGCGGATGTTCATGGATGATGAGGGTCAGGGTATGATCATGATCAAGGCCCGGAGCATTGATGTAACCCGTAAACCAAGGAAAATATTCCGTGAGGAAGCATCCCGGTTAAAAGAACATGGATTCAGGGTGATGGATAAAGTGGACCTGGACCCATACGAAAAGGACCACCGCTGCCTGGTTTGTGAGTTCGCTTTTTAGAGGTTTTCTATCAATATACTCTATTAGCATCAGCACCCCCAACAACTCCTGCCAAAAAAACCGGGTGAATGATTTGAAATCTTCCAGTTTATGATGTAGGAGAATCACAAAAGACAGGTTGTGAGTTCCGGTTACCGGATGTTAAGATTAAAAGCCCTATGCCCAGTATATGAGGATTATTTCCAGTTTAGATCTACCAAGAAATATAGAAATTCAAACAGAACGAACCACTCAACATGAGTTTAATCACTTCACATACAATATTATGATATAATATAAATAGGAGAATAGATCATAATATGTTTAGGGAGAGAAATTTTAGGAGTTAGCGGATAAGTTGTGGGATACTTACCAAAAAATATTAACCCCCTAAATTTTCCCCTCCTTTGCCAATCCTACCATAGTCTATTTTTATTGAAATGGCTTTTACCTTAATAAAAAATGGTTGATATGTATCCATTTTTTGATTAGATAGGGAAATATTAGTTTTCACAGAAGGTTACTGTGTCAATGCCATAGAATCTCAACCAAAATATTTAAATACCTTGAAATACTAGCTTAACAAATCCATTACTTCCCTGTTGGAATGTGGGATTTGGAAACCCATAATTATGATTTAATTCCAGGGTAAATTGTTCTAAAGGGCCCGTAGCTCAGTCTGGGAGAGCGCCTGGCTTTTAACCAGGTGGCCGCGGGTTCAACTCCCGTCGGGCCCGTTTAGATTTTCTATTATTTTAAAATCATTTGAATCTTTAAGATTCATACTAAATCCAGTTTTCATCATTCACCCTTAAAAGTTAAATTAATATGCAATCTTCAACCTATTAAGATCTAGGCAGGGGTACCCGAGTGGACAAAGGGGGTGGACTCAAGATCCTCTGGCGTAGGCCTTCAAGGGTTCGAATCCCTTCCCCTGCACTCATTTTAGGATTATTTTGAATCTTTAATATGCATTAAATCTATGTTAATAAATGCATTAAATCTATGCCCCCCCATTTTTAGTAAAAAAGCTTTTAAAAATCGGAATAATGAACTTATCACATTTAAGGAGTTTCCCTTTAAAACTAAGTGTGTGAAGATCATCTACCCCAAAAAGGGTTAAATTGATATAACATGACCAACCATCTGGTTATATTGCAGGGGTACCCAAGCGGTCAACGGGGATAGGTTCAGGGCCTATTGGTGTAGGCCTTCAAGGGTTCGAATCCCTTCCCCTGCACTCATATCTTATTTTAATAACCCCATGTTATCTGGATTTATATCGTAGATTATCCTGATATTTTGATCTTATTGATTATGGATCTTCTTAATCCTCTTAAAAAGGAGGATGATGGGAAAAAAAGAAGGATGATGGGATATATTACCCCCTCAACTCTATATCCACTTACTTATGATATATCCTCTTACTTCTGACCCTTATATCCTCTTACTCATGGTTCTTTTATGTAACTCCACAGCCAGGGTAAAGAAGAGGACTGTGAACACCAGGAGGATTATAAAATCCCATAAAACCGGGAAATAACTGGTTCCCTGAAGGGTGTAACGAACCAGATCCGTGAAGTAAGTCAGGGGCGAGAAAAGGGCGATGATCTGTCCCCAGGGAGGCATGGTCTCCAGGGGTATGAATATTCCACTGATGAACACCAGTGGAAATCTCACCAGGGATGAGATCATCATAATGTTAGAGGGGATGTTGGATGGTGGGGCAGAGAGTATCAGACCGAATGAGGAGAAACACGCTGCTGCCAGTACCAGGCCCAGTATGAGGGTTAAGGGATGGATTATACCAACACCCATGAGTAATCCCAACCCAATGGGTAGCAGGGGTATTATGATTCCAAATATGAATGATGCCATCATATCCCCCAAAATGATGGTGGTTATGGATATGGGGGTGGATATCAGCCTTTCCAGAGTCTGCACCTGGGCTTCCCATGGTGCAATTATAGGGGAAACTGCAGTGGCTGTGAAAAACACGGTCATCCCGATTAAACCAGATATCAGGAATTCTGGTGACAGGTTTCGGCTGCCAATAAAAAATGCCAGGAAAAGGAATAACGGCATCATGAATCCGAATATAATTACCGGTCCCTTTAGGTAATAGATACGTATGTCCTTTTTCATAATCCCCAGGGATCGTTTGAACTGGTCCAGGTTGAACATGCTTATTCATCCTCCCCGGTGAGCTGGATGAAAACCTCTTCCAAAGAGGGGGCCATGGTGTTCAAACTCATTATCTTAATGTTTCTGGATTCAGTAAAGCTGGTTAAGGAGGTAATGAGGTCACTGACGTTATCGGTGGATATTATGAGATTATCCCCCTCCTTTTTCAGGTCATTGATGTGGGGGATTTCGGTGAGGTTTTCCAGGTTCACGGTTTCGTCAAAGCTTATCTTCACTGAGTGGAGATTTTTAATCTGATTTTTAAGTTTTTCAGGACGATCTATGGCTGCGATTTTACCATGGTTGATGATGGCCACCCGGTCTGAGAGTTGGCTGGCCTCGTTCATGTTATGAGTGGTTAGGAAGATGGTTTTCCCGTTCTGAGGGAATTCCTGGAGTATTTTCCGGATGAGTCTGGTGCTCTGCACATCCAGACCAGAGGTGGGTTCATCCAGAAAGAGGAGTTCGGGGTCGTTAACCAGGGCCATGGCCAGGATCAGTCTCTGTTTCATTCCCTTGGAGAATCCCTTCACCTGGTCATCCTTCCGCTGGTAGAGTCCCATTTTCTCCAGGAGGTTTTTGGATCTTTCCTCGGCAATTTTGCGGGGGATTCCGTAGAGTTCGGACATGAGGATCATGTTCTGCCAGGCTGATAGGTCCACGTAGGCATTGGACGTTTCTGGGACCACACCAATGTTCTGTTTGGCCTTTAAGGATTCCTTCTGGATGTCATAGCCCATGATCACAGATTTACCCTGGTCTGGTTTGATTATCCCGGTGAGCATCCGGACGGTGGTGGTTTTACCCGCACCATTAGGGCCCAGGAATCCGAATATCTCACCCTTTTTCACTTCAAAACTCACACCATCCACTGCAGTGAGGTCATCGTAGATTTTGGTGAGGTTTTGAGCTTTGATTACACTGTCCATTCATTATCACCTATGTACTAATTCTGATAAATTGATTATACTAATTTTACTCCTTTAACCACTATAAATGAACCTTCACCATGCCCTTCCTTCACTGGCTCCCTATCCTTTACCTCCCCCATTGGTTTTGATATGGTCTGCCTAAACTGGAAATCCTTGAAATGTGCCTTTTTCAGGTGAAGTATGACTTCTTTTACCGTGTAGAATCTGGCTTCCCGGTAAAATGTGCTTTCCCCTTTATGTTCCTGGTAGAAATGACCTAATGGACTTTCAGCATCTATGAATCCTATTATAATGGAACCATCTGGTTTTAAAACACGGTTTGCTTCCAGGAGTGCTTTTTCAAGGTCGTCCAGGAAGCAGATGGTAGTGACCATTAAAATAAAATCGAATTCCCGGTCCGGAAATGGTAAAGATTCCGCCACTCCCTGAATGAATTTAATACCCCTTTTCCGGGCTAATTCCCCCATTGCAGAGGAGGGGTCAAGGCCCAATTTGATTTTAAGTGTACCTGCAAAACGTCCCGTGCCCACACCAACCTCCAATCCATTCCCGCCCTTAGGTAGTAGTTCTTTAACTGCTTCCAGTTCTGACTGGTAAATTAGAGGGTTCTTATCATACCATTCATCGTATTTCCCGGCATGAGTCTGGAAGGGTTTAATCTTAGGCATGATCTTTCACTCAACTAAATTTTAATATGTTGGTTATGGTTCATAATGATTCATAAAAAAAAAGGGCCATTATCAGGTTTTATAGTTTCCGAGGTAATTGAATCCCATTGAACATTGGGGATGCAGATAAATGTCCAACCAGGGTTCTAAAAATGCTAGATATTTCATCTATTTGCTGGTAAATCTAACCCCCATCTGGAAGGCCTTTTCACAGTCCTGGGGGAAGACTTCCCTGCGCTTTTTTAGTTTTTCTTCTGGGTTGAAGCGTGATGAAACATATTTAGTGTAATCATCAAACTGGTAGGTGTCGGTGACATAGAGTGATTCTGATTCACCGATTATGCGTTCTGTGAGTTTTTTTATGGTGTTAAAATACTGATGATAGCCTATTTCTTCCATGAGTTCCTCAACCACACCCATGGTGTAAATAAAACCTACTGGTATTCTCCGGGGAAATAAAGTTGATCCTTCAGGGTCATAGACCAGGTAGGGGAAGATAAGTCGTTCTAGGAAGGATCTCATCTCTCCGGTGGCAGTTCCCAGATAAATGGGAGATCCGAGGATGATGGCATCGGTTTCTTCGATCTTTTTCAAAACTGGGGTTAAATCGTCTCTGGCAGCACAGGTACCATAGCTTTTCCCATCTTTTAGTTTACAGGCAAAACAGCTTTTACAACCTTTATAGTCCAGGTCGTAGAGGTGTATGAGTTCGGTTTCTACCCCTCTTGATTGGGCTCCCTCCAGGGCTTTTCCAATCAGGGCTGCGGTGTTACAATTCTTCCGGGGACTTCCATTAATTCCAATGATTTTCATATTTTTACTCTCCATTTTTTTAAAAAGTTGAAAATCTTAGTGAATGCTATTAGTATAGTTCTATGGAAAAAGAAGCCGAATAAATTTTCTATTTAAGTCTTCATCGAATGATCCAAGGTAGGCAATTTCTAATTTGTCTCTTCATCTATTGGTCCAAGGTAGGTTGCAAAGAATCCATCAGTATCGGCATATACTGGTTTGAATCCCTGTTTTTCAGCATCATCCATGGTCTTCTTCAAGAAGTCTCTTCCCCAGGCAGTGATGGATTCTGAACATTGCAGACTATACCAGCGGAAGGTGCTGTGGTTGTATAATCCGTAAAATGTGTTGGCCAGTCTTTTCAATGCTTCCTGCTGAGCATTCAGAACCTGACGTTGCCTGTGGTCCGTGGACTGTTTCATGAGGGATTTTATTCTTATTCTATCCTGGAGAATTTGACCAATAGCCGATGGTATGAATCCCACTGGTTCTTTGTGAAATTTATAACCATCTTCTGGTGAAACATGGCAATTTTTTCCTTTGGGCTCTTTTTCATAAGTGAAGCTGTCCGGGGAGATGTTCTTGGATATTATGATGCTGGGGTAGAGGCTTCTGAAATCGAAGTAGATGATATTCTCATGCAAACCCTTAACCGGCTCCTTAACATATCCTCCCACCACATGGATATCTTCCCGTTGGGTTACCTCTGATGGGCTGGGTTTATTAGGCACCAGATTTTGGTACTGGAATGATTTTCTGATTAAATACCATTCAACCAGCCTTCCAGAAGCCATGCGGGAGACGTCGAATAATGGTTGGCCCACGATACGGGTTAACTCTGTGCTGAGGGGTATCATTCTCTCCCCGATCCTGGTAACTGCCACTGCATCGTGGAGGGAGTAATGGAAGAGAGTTTCCAGTCTACGGCCTCCTTCATCCCAGTAGATGTGGATTTCATCCCCGGGGATGTCCAATTTCTTATCCCCACATAGTTCCAGGTAAACATGTTCCAGGGTGTGACGCGCCAGATGCATATAACGGCGGACATTGAAGTAAAGGTCAATGTGGATCCGGCCTTTGATCATTGCAGAGTTGGTGAAACCTGTTCTGGTGAACTTGGGTGGGGATCCATCTATTCCCAGCTTGAGAGGCACCCCCAGTTTAGCGGCCCGGTCCCGGATGTAGGGGAGGTCGAAGGAGTCTGAATTGTAGCCCAGGATGATGTCCGGGTTTTCTGATTCCACAGTTTCCACGAATTTCTCCAGTAATTCCTTCTCATCATCCACTAATTCCACAAAGTCTAAGGGGCTGCCATTGGGGTCTGAGGAATCTGGGGGATTTTTGGTGGATAAGACTTTCCTGAAGCCCTGGTTACTGGAGAAACTGATTAAGATAATGGGGTCCAGGTCTGATTGGGGCATGCCCCGGGGGTTGTAAACCTCAATATCAAAACTTAAAAACTTGAATTCTGGTAGGCTGGAATCCATGGGTTTGGGAGGGTTTTCCATCTGGAAGAGGCATGGCTTTGGTGTTCTGTTATTTTCAGATCCTTCGGTTGCCCCTTGTGATTCATGTCCGTTTAATCCCTGTGATCTCCGTGAAGATTGGGCAGAATTTAAGACCTTACCCTGCACTTCCACCACGTTAAGGGGAAATAATCCTTTATCTATGAGGTATCTGCGGTAAAATGGAATATCATGTTCTCTGATTTCCTTTACAGAAGGTAAGTTCAATATCTTCTCCCTGAGTTTGGGAATATCCCTGGGATGCTTGAAGGTTACCTTCAGGACCTCTTTATGTTCCCCCATATCATTCCTGGGGACCATTTCCACCGAGATAAGTTTTAATTCACTTAACTCATGTGTGCAGTCAGTGATACAGTGAGGATCAGAAGGAATGACGTAGATGTAGGGTTTGAAGCTTTTATCCAGTACTATGATGTGTCCTTCTTCATTTTCTCCCATGAGCTTGCCGAATAACCTTATAACCGGTTCCTGATTCCGGGTGACGTAATCAATGTCCAGGAGAACGAATTTTTTAGTCTGCATATGGGCTTCACCAGTACACCTTGGTAGATGTTACTATGCGGAGTGAAGGTCAAGGCAGTTGAGGTAGAGAGAGTGATAAGTAATCATACTTACCAACTTCACACCATCTCGATAAAAAAATGAGGAATTCACTGGAAGTGTTTTAAAAATGTGACTGGTTTAAACTACGCCTGTGTTTTTAAAACTGCAACTGTTTTATGCTCTGGAGAGTGGAACATACAAATGTGACAGTTCCTTTCTCTTTTTCAGTATCCCTGATAAGTTTTATAGCAGTTCTCCTCCAGAGTTCCCCAGGATTTTCCCCCCTAACATCAGCTGAGCCCATTAGATCACCCTCATATAATTGGTCAGGATCAGGCGGGGATACGTCTTTAAGCCATAAATCAACTTGAGCTTCTTCTCGGGATAAGTTTTCAGGCCATGATTCATCAATTAAGATTCTGAATCCATCTTCTTCTTCAGGGAGTTGGTATATTCCTTTTATTTTCAACATGTGCATCACTTGTAATGGTTAATTTACCATGATTAAACATGATAATCAATTTAACATTATTAATCATGATATATATAATTAACTGATTTCAAATTCAACATTATCCTGGATCCAGATATAAAGGGTAACTAAAATTAAAAAATAATCGAAGTTTATAAACGAATCCTATCCTCATTTTTAGGAATTCCCTTTTCCACGGTGATCCAGTGTCCATCCTGATATAATTCATATTCCTCAAAACAACAGGGGATACCCTTAGCAGTGGTTGCATCAGGGCCATCCATGAGTTGGAAATGAAGGTGAGGGGCGGTTGAGTTACCAGAATGACCCAAATTCCCTAAAAGATCTTCAGGTTCGATTAAATCACCATTTTCTACTTTTACCGAACCAGTTTTCATATGCCCCAGAAATAGCCATATTCCATCCCATATTCGGTCACCCTGAATTATAACGAAATTACCAGCAATATCCTGGATGCTATGCTTGTGGGGATCAAAAAACCAGGCATTCTTAAAGGCCAATGAAATATCACGGAGTGGCTGCACAGGGTCGCGTTCAGGGTATCCGTCAAGGGCTTCCACTACCCTGCCAGAAATAGGTGCGTAAATAGGTTTTCCATAGGAGTAACAGTCGTTTAAATGCACCCGGCCTAAAACATGATCCAGAGTACTTTTTCTGTGGAATTTAACCGGTTTTTGGGTCCAGTCAACCTGCATGAGGTCGAAAGCATAGGTTGATGCAAAAGAATGAGTACCATGACTGGGAACTTTAGATCCAGGGCTGTTTACGACCATCCATTCACCCTCAAGAGGGGATTTTATGGGTACCGGTTCCATAGTATCTATATCCATGACCCTATCTCATATATGCATAATTTTATCCAGCCAGAACTCATTTCAACCAGAGCCCATAAGTTACACCGGCCCCATCAAGCAAACAGACCCTAAAAGCAGGAGCCCCATGGTTTTTTAGGTTATTTCTAAATATATTTATCAGTATTCATCTATTCAATGGAAGTACATTCCCAGGTTTCGGCTTCAGTATCGATGGTGGCGTATAATTCTGTTTCCACATCATTGAACAGGTCTTCACAACCGAATTCCAGGTCTGCTGATTTTTTAACCGCATACATTCTGCCACGGGCACTCTTGACTACTATATCTCCCTCACGGGTTATTCCTATAACTAATTGTTTGATTTCCTTTGCCATTTTCTTAACTCCTGATAATTTAATTTAATATTGTTACATTTTAAAGTCCATAATTTCCATGGGACCTTTCATGATCTAATATGTAATCAGATTATCAAATATTTTTATGTCGAATTATTACACAAACCTTCCGGGGAATTCTTTTGATCCAGCCTAGATTAAACCTAAATATGGCATTATAAACCCCCTAAGAAAATAAAAAATAAAAAAAAGAGGATAAAGTAATTTTATCCCCATGGTAACCTTTTCCCGTATTTAAATGGCTGATCAATCCCCTATTTTAGGTTTAATTATGGGGTGTGGCTAGATGATTAGGTCAGGTCGAAACGGTCCAGGGTCATGACCTTGTCCCAGGCCTTTATAAAGTCCTGGACGAACTTCTCCTGGGAGTCTTCACAGGCGTAGACCTCGGCCACTGCCCGGAGCTCGGAGTTGGAACCGAAGATGAGGTCCACCCGGGTGGCGGTCCACTTGAGTTGGCCAGTTGCCCGGTCCCGTCCCTCATATACATCCCCCTCATTTGAGGATGGATTCCATTCGGTTTCCATATCCAGCAAGTTCACGAAGAAATCATTGGTGAGTGCTTCGGGCCTTTCAGTGAAGACACCATTCTGGGAACCTTCATAATTGGCATTCAAGACTCGCATACCACCGATGAGAACCGTCATCTCCGGGATGGTCAGGGTCATAAGTTGGGCCTTGTCCACCAGCAACTCTTCGGCTCTGAGTGGGATTTCTTCTTTTTGATAGTTTCTGAATCCATCAGCGAGGGGTTCGAGAACATCAAATGATTCTGCATCGGCCTCTTCTTCCAGGGCGTCCATACGTCCCGGGGTGAAGGGTACCTTTATTACATGTCCTGCATTTCGGGCTGCCTGTTCAACACCAGCACAACCCGCCAGGACTATGAGATCAGCCAGGGAGACCTTCTTGTCACTGGTTTGGGCCTGGTTAAATTCCTTCTGGATGTCTTCAAGTATTTTGAGCACGGTGGCTAGCTGGTCTGGTTGGTTAACCTCCCAATCCTTCTGGGGTGCCAGGCGGATGCGGGCACCGTTGGCACCTCCACGAAAATCAGAACCACGGAAGGTGGATGCCGAGGCCCAGGCCGTGTAAACCAGCTCCCTTACTGGGAGATTGGTGGATAGTATCCATTCCTTAAGGGTGGTGATGTCTTCTTGGTTGATTAATTCATGATCAACTGCGGGGATGGGGTCCTGCCAGATGAGATCCTCTTGGGGTACCTCCCCTCCGAGGTAGCGTGTCCTGGGTCCCATGTCACGGTGGGTTAGCTTGAACCAGGCCCTGGCGAATGCATCGGTGAACTCCTCCGGGTTCTCATAGAAGCGCCTGGAGATCTTTTCATAGGCAGGGTCTAACCGTAAAGAGAGATCGGTGGTTAGCATGCCAGGGGTGCGGCGTTTTTGTGGGTCGTGGGGATCGGGAACAGTATCTTTGCCTGCTTCGCCCTTGGGCTTCCACTGGTAGGCTCCGGCCGGGCTCTTCTCCAGCTCCCATTCGAATTCAAAGAGTATCCGGAAGAAGTTGTTGTCCCACTGGGTGGGGGTGTTGGTCCAGATTACTTCCGGGCCACCAGTGATAGTGTCGTTGCCTTTACCAGTGCCTAGTTTGTTCTTCCAACCCAGGCCCTGTTCCTCGATGGGGGCGGCTTCTGGTTCCGGTCCCACATTCTCCGGGTCACCGGCACCGTGGGTTTTTCCGAAAGCATGGCCACCGGCGATGAGGGCCACGGTTTCCTCATCGTTCATGGCCATCCGGGCGAAACTCTGCCTTATGTCATGGGCCGCGGCTATGGGGTCTGGTTTGCCGTCTGGTCCTTCCGGGTTCACGTAGATCAATCCCATTTCAATGGCTGCCAGTGCTTTTTCCAGTTCCCGTTCACCGGTATGTCGGGTGTCGGTGAGCCATTCAGTTTCGGAGCCCCAGTACACGTCTTTTTCTGCTTCCCAGATGTCTTCACGTCCCCCTCCGAATCCGAAGGTTGCAAATCCCATGGATTCCAGGGCCACGTTACCGGCCAGGATCATGAGGTCGGCCCAGGATATTTTCCGGCCGTATTTTTGTTTGATGGGCCAGAGTAACCGGCGGGCCTTGTCCAGGTTGCAGTTGTCTGGCCAGCTGGAAAGGGGTGGGAAGCGCTGGTTACCGTTACTGCCCCCTCCCCGACCATCACTGATACGGTAGGTTCCGGCACTGTGCCAGGCCATACGGATGAATAGCGGCCCGTAGTGGCCGAAGTCCGCTGGCCACCAATCCTGTGAATCAGTCATGAGGTCCTGGAGGTCCTTCTTCACAACCTCCAGGTCCAGGCTCTCAAATTCACGGGCGTAGTTGAAATCCTCATCCATGGGATTGGACTTTGCGCAATGCTGGCGTAGTATGTCCAGGTTCAACTGGTTCGGCCACCAATCAAGGTTCTTCAAGCCACCCCTAATGCTCTTTTCACTTTTTTCATCCATAATTTCCACCCTCTTTTTTTACGTGTGATTCATTTTTTTTAATTGAAAAAAACGTGACCCTGGTGTTTAATGATTCAATTACCCCTGGAAAACATTCCCCCGGAGTAAATGTTGAATTTTTTAATTGTTTCTCACAGTTATTTATGAATTACAATTTTATTAAAAATTTTTATTTGTGCCGGAAATTTCATTAATTTTATAAGAATTTTTTTGATTTGTACATCGCAATTAATCTAATAACAATAAAAACCAGAATAGATTAACGTTATAATGGAGAAAAACTTTGGAAAAGATTGAAAAATAGGGGTTTTAAGATGTCTGGGAAAATACACATGATTAAAGAAAACAATAAATTCGTGCCGATCTAATCCCGATCTAATCCCGATCTAATCCCGATCTATGCACTAACATAAAACATAATATGAATATCTTCCCCTAGCTTTAAGAGATATTAAGCCTTTATCAACTAAATCTTTTAGATCATTTAAAGCAGCATCTTCTTTGATTTCAGGATTTATTTCTCGGTACTCCCTATTGGTTATCTTTCCATTTTTTATTAAGTACTCCATTGCATTTTGTTGTCTTAAACTTAATTCACGTTTCATAGATTCTGTATATTTATATTTTCGTAGAGTTACAACTAAGCTTCCTGATTTGATCTCAAAGAGCGGCTCGGGTAAACCCTGTTCCAGACAAAAATTGATGATCCTTTGCGTTCCAGTTCCCCATCTTTCTATAAATCCAATTTTAAATAGAGCTCCTGCAATTAGAGGATTTCTACGGATAGAATCATGGGTTTTTTTCAGATCTTCCACTGTTAACGGTTCAGGCAGAGGTCCACAACCCCATATCTCCATTCTGTCGTCAAATATGCGTAGTTGAACATTAGAATTAATTCTGTAATCCCTGTGGCAGATTGCATTGGTAATTGCTTCTCTTATTGATTCAATAGGATATTCAAACTCTTCAACACGCTCTGATCCCTCTATCCTCGCACTTCTTCGGATATGTTTTTCTGCAAACCGCAACGCATCATCTCTCTGATCAATGATAGTGCCATTAAAATCATGCATATCCTCAAATTCAACTGTGTCAACACCTTTGAATTTTCCACATTGCGTAAATGCCTGTAAAACAAATTTTTGAGGGTTTTTTCCAAAAAGTAGAATAGCAGCATTAGTTAATTTTCCATCTCTTAGAAGATCAAGCCGGGATAAGGCTTCTTCTACAGGAGATTTAGGATCTAAATCTAAATTTCTTTTAAGGACTGCGAGTTTTAGAAAATCAGTCAATTTGTTCCTATCAACATCTTCGAAACTTGCTTCGGTAACTGCCTGTTCATCCCAGGAGGTAACTCTATGTTCAGTAGTGATCAGGTTTCTAATTTCAGTTGAAGAAAGTTTCTGGTTCGTCCTTCCAACCCTTATATAAGCTTTATCTCTGTAGAAAACGGGTTTTGAAGTGCTTTCTGAGACTTCAATGGAAATTACTGTTTTATCATCTTGTTCAAAGTAATCAATGAAGGGGAATATCTTAGGGTCAGTTTCTCTTCTTATATTATTTGCAAGCCTTTCTAGAGTATTTGTCCCAATATCGACCCCAACAACATCACGATCATTATTTACACCCACTAAGATCGTTCCACCTCTTTTATTGGAAAAAGCAGATATTGTTTTCAATATCTCGCCTATTTCAGATAGGGACGTCTTGAATTCCACATTTTCCTTTTCATCATCTTCAAGAAGTGCAAAAATCCCCATTTATTATCCCTCGATAATGATATTGAATTTTAATGCTCTAACTGGTTTTAGATTCAAATCAGAACCATTTAAACAGGTTACTTGATATTATTATTAATACTCGAATTTGATATGATTTACCCTAGAACATTTGAGAAGTAATATAAAATTAACGCTCATATCCCCATATTAGTGCAAAGGTTTATGTGAGGTTAGTGCCATATTATAATGTATGAAATCCGAAAATTTAGTTCCAAAATTGTTTGTTCCAGATGAAGAAAAGGCCATGGATTT
>Ga0334882_1000633_pt1 | contig 52317 bp, 37 predicted proteins | sample GraSluR1_MG_5_FD_207226 | JGI IMG/M metagenome (GOLD analysis project Ga0334882, IMG submission 207226) | Sludge microbial communities from methane-producing bioreactor in Wageningen University, Netherlands - Granular Sludge_15_04-R1 | ecosystem: Engineered > Bioreactor > Anaerobic >... | reverse complement strand
AAGGCCAGGTTGCCCACGTGTTACTCACCCGTCCGCCGCTGATGTATTGCTACATCCGCTCGACTTGCATGTATGAGGCACGCCGCCAGCGTTCGTCCTGAGCCAGGATCAAACTCTCCAATAATTTTTTATTGTAGAGCTAATCTAGCTCCTTGTTACAAACATTAAATCTTACGATTCTGGCTTGTGTTGCATACCACTTTCGTAGTATGACTTTTTGAGATCCCTTCAGCTTTCCCTTACCGCACAGTAAGAGTCGCCTTCGATCCCTCGTTTTTGAATTGACCGGTTAGTAACTTTCCTTCGGAAAGTTATTTCATTAACATTTCCCAAAGAAAGTTAGCATTTTCTTCGTCACATTTTATTTTTCGCTGTTTAGTTCTCAAGGATCTGTTGCACTGCGAAGACGTTTGTCTCACGAGCGCTTTGTTATAATACCCGTTTTAATGCCGCTTGTCAAGCAAGTTTCTTCATCTTTTTTGTGGGATTTCCTAGGCAAGTATCTTTTCTTTTTCTTACAACTTTAATTCCGAGTAATGCTTTTCATCGACTAGTTCGCGGTATTTAAACACCACCTGTTTCTGGTCCTGCCAAACATCCTTTTTCAACTGCTCATTGCGCAATAATGCCGCCGGATGAAAGGTTGGCATAAACCAAACCCCGTTTTTCTCCACCCAATTTCCACGCACCTTGGTAATTCTCGCTTGCGGGTCCAACAAACTCTGAACCGCCGTCGCTCCTAAAAGAATAATAATAGTAGGCTTCAAAATCCGAAACTGCTGTCGTAAGATTGGCAAACAGGCTTGCCTCTCCTCTTCGGTGGGAACTCGATTCTGTGGTGGCCTGCATTTGACGACGTTCGTAATGTAAACATTGCTTTGGCGTGAAAATCCCCCAGCTGCTAAAATTCGGTCCAACAATTGACCCGCCTTTCCCACAAAGGGCTCCCCTTGATGATCTTCCTCTGCCCCCGGGCCCTCGCCGACCAACATCAAGCGCGCGGAGGCGGATCCCGTAGCCACCACAACCTGCTTACAACCGGCACGCAAAGGGCAACGCTGACAAGTCTTCGCCAACGTTGTCACATCCTCTAAACTCTCTTGCTCCCTCAAGGTTTGCAACCAGCGTTCTTCTTTCATCTTGCTCCCCCTTTTTAAAATGCGTTGAAATTACCCCCATAGACATACTGCAAGTGCTGCTTGGCAACCTTCATCAAACGCAGCAGTGTTGCTATTGGTGGTGAAATCATTGCAGCCACCCATGACATAGGGAGCACCTCCTATCGTTTTTTGGCGCATAGCTCTCGCCAGCGCATCATCCAGTGGTATTGTTCGTCAATACCGGGCACCCGTATGGTCTCGTTGTGCGTCAAAAGAATCGTCGCAAACAATTCATAATGACGGATTGGAATAAAGTCAAAGATTCCTCGAATCTCCGCGTCGCTCAAAGATCGCAGGCGAGAATAGCCTTGGTAAAAAGCTTTGAACATGCGCATGGTTTTATCGTAACCCTCTGTGTCAAAATTGTTGAAATGGGTTTCATCGCAAAGTGTAGCGACATCGATCACCGGAAAAGCGCTGGAAGAAATATCAAAATCGAAGAGGATAAACACGTATTGATTCAACACCATGTTGCCGGTATGCAAATCACCATGGCAAAAACCTTGAGGCAAGGGAGCTAAATTGCTCCAAAGATCATTACCGTACTCAGCAAACTCCCGAATCCGCGCCAGGTCATACTGATCTCGTTCAAGCAACTGAATGAAGCGATCGACATAAAACTCCTTGCCCCTGTGCAATAACGCAGGTGCTTTCGGGCTCAGCATCAACCGATGCAAACGGGCCACCTGTTCTCCAAGCTCGGCTGCATTTTCATGTGAAAGTCCCTCAACCTCTTCTCCCTCAATAAACGGATAGAGCACGCCGATGCATTCGCCCTCCGGACACTGCAAAACAAGGTGATCTGTCCCTGAAACAGTGGGGATGATACGGACAGCAGGATAGTCTTCTGCACTTAAATATTTCAAAATCCGTATCGACTGCAGCGCATTTTCGGTATTGATCGCACGAAAGATCTTGAACACAAACCGTTGCGAAGCACTTTGGAGAAAATAAACGATGCCGCCCATGTTCCGATGTTGCTGCAGAGTATGACCACGAACTGCATACTCGGTATTCAGTAACTTCAGCAGTGTTTCAGTATCTTCAAATGATGCTAGCAGGTGCAAAATCAATCACCTCTTCCTCTTATTTCAAACTATTGGCGAAAACCTCTGCCCATTCCTGCATGGTCCATTGGTTTTTCTCTATGGATTGATACAGCTCCACCTTGACCACTTGATTACCCTTGACCATGATAATTGTAGGGAATAACCCGCGAAATGCCACCACAGAATCTACATCCAGCTGGGGTGCGGGGAGGTCCTCATAAGACCTGGCTTCTCTTCTGGCCGTATGATGCAGTTCATCTGCTAACTTCTTCGCCAACCAAGGGGTTTTGGTTTCATAGTAATCGACCACTAAACCCCCTTTAAACAGCAATTCTCCGTCTTTTCGCAATGTGCCGGTTTGGAAAAATGAGATAATCTGCGGTGCCAACCAATCCTGTTTGACTTCAATGGTGTTGCCCACGCCAAAATCATCGTAAGAAAACTCGGCTGATGGAAGCAAATCCTGCAAGGTTGCAATAGGTAAGGGTTCCGTGTACGTCGTCATATCATTCTTATAAGCACCAGAGCTATCTTGATACCACGCATGTCCGAAACCGAAAACAACAATCACCGCGATACTGAGAAAAACAAAATTCTTAAGATGAAACCGCTTTGCTCTCTTCTGCCAGTCTTGGTTGTGAGTGAAGTCCTCTCCTCGCAACAAGCTAAGTCGAAGTTTTCGCAGATGAAGAGTCTTGACCACTTGATCAAGGGAGGTCCATAACAAGAGAAAAATAAGAGGGAAATAATTACTACTTCCCAAGCCGATGCTCTTCATAAAAAAATTCCTCTGAAGAATGATATTTAAGATCAATATAAACAGTAAAGTCACGGCAGAGGTATTTTCACGCCTTCTTACCAAATCTATGGTCATCGCTTGCACTGCTGCATCGGTATTCAGCTCTCGAGCTTGCCCGTCTTTGCTACAAAAGACATAAAAATCTCGGCCGGAAGTCACATACTCCCAACCAAATTCTTGGCTGAGTTGCCTCATTTCGGGATCCGGATTTCCCCCATGGTCATCGAATATAGATATCCTTTTTGCTGCGGCTTGTAAACGGTAGCGAACCTCTGCGGGTTGGTTCTGTTCAAAGAAATACAAGCCATAGAAGTTGCCCTTCAAAAAAGAGCCTTGCCTAGCCATTTCCTCTAGCCAACTCTCCATACACTCAACGTCATACTCCGAGCAGGGAGCAAATCGAATGATGCGTTTTCCTTGGGGGTTCATCTTGTTAGTCATATTCTATCAACCTCACTTTCGGCATCGGCGATGCATTGTCGTAAGCGAAGCAATTCTTCTTCATAAGCCGAACGGCCTAAATCGGTCAAGGCATAAGTGCGCTTGCGACCCTCGACTTCGGTTTCACGAATGTATTTCTCTTTTTCGAACTTTGCCAAAATCGTATAAAGAGTGGCTGAACCCAACAGCACTCTGCTCCTGGTCAGCTGTTCAATATGCGCAGCGATATCGGTGCCACACATGGCTGCAGCATGCAAGGCCATGAGTACATAAAACATGGATTCGGTTAAGCTCTCGAGCGCTTTCTTTGGCATGAGTTCACCTCCACATTACAATATCGTTATATGATATCATCTAACGATATTGTAAAACCCCTTGACGATTTTGTCAAGCAGAAAATAAAACGGCCGCCGAGTTCTAGCGAACCCAGCGGCCTCGTATTCAATTATCTAGAAATCTCCTAAATACATTAAGAGTCTGTACAAGATCACGGCGGCTTCTTGTCTGCTTGCCGTAGCACGTGGGAAGAATTCGCCATTGGAGCCGAGCACAATGCCCTGACTCGCTAAGAACGCCACTGCGCTCCGAGCATAATCGGAGATCTCTTCTTCATCCAAAAACTCCAAATTGCTCGCTTTTTCAGGGATCAAGCCCGGATTCTTCAATTGAACCAAGCGATACGCCATGACGGCCAGCTGCTCTCGGCTAATCGTCTGCTCCGGGGCAAATTGCCCTGGGGCTACCCCTTGAATTAGACCAAGTTGAGCCGCCATAGCAATTGACTCTGCGAACCACATGTCTGGGGTGACATCGTTAAAGCTCGCCTGGGGGTCCGAATCTCTCAAATATAGGGAGCGAACCAGAATCGTCGTAAATTCTGCTCGGGTCACCTGCCCTAGTGGCTCAAAGAAACCCTGGCCGGTGCCCTGAATGATTTGACGAGCTGCTAAAACCTGAACCGGATCTCTTGCCCAATCACTGGTTAGGTCGCTGAACTCGACTTCGTTTTCAAAAGCCGCAAATAAACCTAAGTTGCCTGTGCTAAATGAAATCATCCCCTTTGTTAGATCGGCTCTTCCGCCTAAGCTTAGCCAGGTATTAGTCTCAGCATCGAAGAAACAGACTATGACCCTCTGCGGATTGGAAATCTGCTCCAGTTCAAGGGGAACTTGAATGATGATATCGGTAGCGAGTTCTGTAACCGGCTCACCACCCACTCGTAGAGAGAACTCGAATACCGAAGACACACGCGTCGAATCTTCTCCCCCTTCTCTGGGAAGGATGACGAACTCTATCTCTTTTGTTCCGTCCATGGATAAAGCCCGGACCTGCTCCGGTGTCAGAATCAAGGTTCCGTTTGCTGTTTCTACCTCAATCCCCTGGTTATTTTGGATCAAATCCTTTAGGGATTCGGTATTGAACACCGTTGCTGCGGAGCCGGGTTTCGGATCCTCTACAGGAGGTTGTTGTGGTTGCTCCGGTTCCGGTTCTTGGGGGACCCTTGTTCCAGTCGTAAAGGTGATGACCGTATCGTGTGCCTGTAGTTGCAAATCCGCATCCTGCACGGTGCCTTTGGGCAAGTTCAAAGTATAGTTCGTGTTTTCCTCCAGAGAACCAAACCCGGAAATGGTCAACCATTCCCCTTGAACCGATGTCCAAATCGCAACCGGTGCAGCTTCGCTCACCTCGTTCAGGGACAACAATTCAATTTGCTCATAACTCGGCCCCGGCTGAACAGGTTTATTGTATTTGATTCGTACCGGTTGGCTCGGGTCTACCCCCAACAACTGGTCCCCGGGATTGCTAAAGATAATTTGCGGGCTCCTGGGTCCGGTCGTAAAGTTCAGTGAATAGGCTTGTTGTAAGCTCACTCCAAAGCGATCTTCGACAGCTCTCGCCGGCAAATACACCCGATACTCCGTAGAATACTGCAAGGGGCTTTGAGGAATCAGTTTCAAACTGTTCTCTGTAATTTCAACGGTGATCGCAAACGGATTCAAATAAGTATCGGTCAGGCTAATCTGGCTAAAAGAATCTCCTTGTACAATGGGTCGATCAAAATTGAATTGGGGACTCTCTTCAACCGAAACGTTTTTATCACCGTTACTAAGAGTGGAGGAATTTACGACCGGTGCTTGAGGGAAGAGCGTGAAATCGCGCTGATTGTTGCCTAGCCTTTCTTCCGTGACCCCGGCAGCAGCCCGAATTTTAACGGTCATGGGGTAGCGGCCATTGAGATCTGCAACCAGTGCTTGTGTAGAAATTCTAAAGTCCAAATCCACCGTGTCTCCCGGAAGCATCTGTTCAATGATTCCGGTGGCAAGCGTGCTGCCACCATACTCTACATGGACTTCTAAGTTTTCCAGGGTCAAAGCGCCATTATTGATCAAAACCGGTGAGACGATGTACTCTTCTCCAACCAGGTTTCGCCAGGCAACTTGTTCGAGTGCAAGGTCGGCTGTTTGAATGACCCGATGGGCTGTGTTATTGAAAGGATTGACCTCTAAGACACCCAACGCAGGAGAAACCACCGCATATAAATCATAGGCAGCGTTCTCGGTCTGTTCCAGTAGCCAATCCAGTTCCAGCCAGACGCTTGAATTCGCTGGAATTGGTGTTGCTGTATGAACTTCCCCGAGCTTTATCCCCAGTTCCGGTGCACCGCTATAAAGGCTTACCGTTGCCTGCTCAGCAAAATCGCCTCGGTTTTCCACCAATACGGAAACTGTCACAGATGTTCCCGGGAAGGGAATCTCTGCCGATACATCAATTGCCTCTTCAGCAGCGATTGCCAAATCATGTTTAGGTGTGTAGGTGAGCCAGCTCAATTCCACCTTGTCTCCCGGCATAAAATATTCAATGCCCTCGATGACTTCCGTTATGATCTCAGCCGCAGTGAATGCCACTGTTAATCCTCTGCTGCTCGAATAGAGGGGACTGAAGGAGCGAGTATAACCACTTTCAAGGGTCAAGGAGCTGGGATTTCCCCAAATCCCTTGAACTGTATCAAAGAATAGCACCGAGAGGTTTCTCTGGTTCTTCTCCTCTGCCTTTTGGTAGACTAGAGCGATTAGCGAACCGGCTTCATCGTTTCCGGTTAAGACATAATTGGGTGAGATCCCGTTTAGAGCTGCTTCGGTTTTGCTCTCCCCGTTTAAGCCAATTTGGTATTGAAAGTGGTCTTCTTGATTCCAAGTCAAAAACCAATTCCCAGTTTGATACACGGCTTTCGGATATGAATCGATAACCTCATTATGGGTAATCTGCACAGTTTCCTCCCAAGTATTGGTGTTGGCATAGTAGATTCTAGCGTAGATTTCCCAATCTGAAGTAGTGCTGGTATCGTTATCGGCATCCAGGGTATAAAGCAAGAGTGCTTGCTCGTCATTAGAGAAAAGTTGCGAAGATACGACTTGGCTTACGTCATCTTGTAAGATCGTTGCTTCACTCCAGGCGGTGCCATTCCAACTTGCGTAACAAAGCTTGTTGTCACTTGAGGTTGAAGAGAAACTGACCCCCGGAGATTTAATCCAAACCACCAGTCCATTTAGATTGCCCATCATGGCAATGCTGGGGGAATGATCATACAAGTCATCGTTGGTGAGTGTGATTGTATCAAGGTCTCCTGTGCCATGATACAGCGTCTGGTTTACACTGATTTCGGCGTTCTTTGCATAAGTATCGAGCGAGGGTTCATCGGGTAAGACTTGTTTAAGATTTTGCCATGCCAGAAGTGAGCCCTCGCTACCTGCGGCCAGTACCGGGGTAAAGTCGGCGGTGCCATCCTGATTTAATCGCACCGGTTCGCTCCAAGTACCTTCAATATTGAGCGCATAATGCAGTTGGGTTCGGTTGACACTGCTGCGGTCTGGATTATCATCCAACCAAACCATGGCGAGGTTTTGGCCTTGTTCCACCAATTGCACTTCTGAATACGGATAAACATTTGTTTTCAAGACTTGCTCGCTGTCGGTTGCCTGCAACTGCACGGTATCGGTTTGGTCCGCCGTAGCTAACCAGAGGGATTCGCTGTTTAAGTAATTCCGAGGAATCAGCACCAGTTCCGTATCCTCTGCTAACTCAGGAGTGGTGTGTAAGGTAAAGAGTTTTAGAGGAACCACTTTGTCTTTTCCATTGTTCCAAGAAGTAGTGGCTTCATCTTCATAAAATGTCGTCGTGACATAGGCCAAGGTACCTTTTACATAAGCCGTCAGGCTCGGGTCCACTTGGATGTAACCGGTCGGTATGTGCAATTGAGTTTTGATGCGTCCGTCGACTCCACCTTCAATATTCCAGCCCTCAACTCCGCCATAAACCTCCACGGTAACATAGGGTTCTACTTTGAGAATTCCGCTGTATTCGTGCTCGGCATCGGGTCGTTTATCAATATAGAGCGTACCACCCAGGACCGTACCGAGGGTCAAGGTGGCTTCCGCTCCCAATCGAATCACCGGCACCGTATAACCCTTCTTATAATATTTACTAATATCCCCAGTCAAAATCACTTCGCCAGTGTGTAATTTCCAACTGTCGGTCAGATTGTCATAACTGAGAAAGAAGCTGCCTTCCATTTCCCCTTCCATCTGGTATCCCACAGTCAAGAGTTTGGGCTTTTTCTTGGATTTACCGTAGGAGCCACTCTTTTCAAACTCCAGGAGCATTTCCATGCCTTCAGCGGTATAGTTCATTGTACCTTGTAGAGAGTCAAAATGGTTCATCAGCCCGGCACTGGTATCGTGACCTAACATGGGCATGTCGTTGATTTCACTATTTTGCCCGGCACTGTTGCTGTTGAGGAACATCGAGGTTTGAGCAACAAGCTGCCCGTTGACGTATTGAAACTCAATGGGTACACCATTGACTTCTGGAGGGTCAATCGTTCTCAGCTTGGCATCCACCCAAGGCGAAGCGTTGCCATAGGGTGTGACGGCTCTGACCAACAAGATATTACCTGGAAACAAGTCTAGAGGATTAAGGGTGAACTTTGGTTCCTTATATCGGTAGGTTTTCCAGTCGTTCAACTGCACCTCGTAGTAGCCGCTTCGATACTCCGCCCAATTGGCTTCTATGGTGAAATTCAAATTTGGAGGGGATCCGAAGGTGTTTTCGCCCCCAACGAAGGTAGTGGGAGTTGAGTTTCTGGAATCGGTTTGCTCGGACCAGACCCGAATTTCTCCTAAAGGGGTCCGTTGTACTTGCACCATTGAAACATCGACCCAGCCACTGTGCCAAAACTCTACTCTTCCGGAGTGTTCAACAAAGGGTTCTCGGGTGGGGTCCGGGATGATTTCTAACGTATGAAAACCGAGTTCTACATCCTTAATCACATAATAGGTACGATCTTCTTCCTTAAAATACGTTTTAAGAATAAAGGTCTTATTGCCGTCGAGTTCTACATAGAAGCCATTGTAGAGTAAGAATTCGCTACCCGTATCTGTATCGAATAACTGGATACGCAGGTCTTGCTTGCTTCTTTGGTCTCTGATTACCACGGTTCGCCGCATTTCAAGATCTTGGTAACGGAACACCAACTCATAGGTGCCATTGAGCCGAATGTTTTGATAATCAAATCCAAAATACCCCTGAGCGACTTCTTTCTCCCGGCCATTATTGGTTGTGGTGATGGTCCCGTAATCGAGCACTAAGGCATTATTCTTGTAGAGAGAGACGGAAATCGCTTCACCGGCCATGTAAACTCCATTGTAAATCAGACCAATGGTATAAAGCCGTGTGCCTGGCGTATAATCCAAGGGGTCACTGTACACATCGGTATGCACCAGATTTTGATTAGCATTGGGCGATACTTGCATGGTCACGTCTTCAGCATTAAATTCGCTGATCTCCAGGGTTCTTTGCAATTCATAGGAAATGGCGAGTTGGTCGGTTACAATCAGCTTCACTGTGTAAGAACCGGGGCTTGTGTAGGTGTGATTTGCCGAAGGTCCGGTGGCACTCGATCCATCTCCAAAATCCCAGGCATAGGAAGTAACACTTCTCCCTCGATTCCGAAAAGCATAGAACAATGCATCGGTTTTGAAGCTGAGCTCTCTTTGCACCAGCCAACGCGTGGCAGGATTTACAGTAAACGATTCTTGATCCTTGAGATTTAGTTGTTGCCCCGTTGTAAACGAAAAGGTGTAGGAATCGTTGGCCTGGTTCTCTTCATTGAGGAAAGCAGCGGCCGGAATGGTAACATCGTAGGTTGTTTGTGGGCTCAACCATTCATTCAAAACCCGGAACTCTGCTTTTTCGCCGGTAAGCGTCTGAATCATCAGCATTTCTTCACCGTCTGAGTTGCGCATTTCGATTGCCCTATTGTTGGGTCCGGCTTTTACGGTGCTTGAAAATGTCAGCTGTACGCGCATATCCATCGATTGTTCCACAGCGAAATCGCTTGGTGTTACCTGAAGTAAAGCCAATTCATTAGCTCCGGTCGTAAAACGGAAGACGGCATCTGCAACTAAGGGGTTGACCCCACTGAGGCGTGCTTTCGCATAGCCCTTAGGAATGGTTAGGGTATATGGAGTATTTGGTTGCAAGGGCTCTATTGGGTCAATCCAGATCTTGTTATCTGAAATAGTAAAGGCATCTACTGCAATCGGCACTGCATTTCCGGCTGGATCGGTCAAGCTGATTTTTCCTTGAGACACCATTGCCGCATGGCTCAACTCTACCTGGAGACTCTGGTTAATCGAAACTGAAACCTGATTGTTCTGCGGGTAGATTTTGCTGATTTGTAAATTGACGTCCTCGGGTATGGTAACGAAGCTGATCAGCGTTGCCGTGCTCTGATTGCCAAAGCGGTCTTGGAACGCTCCCGGTGGGATGAAGAGTAGATAAATTTGGCCCTTAGTGAGAGACCAGCCGGCGTATTTCATCGTAATCGTTACATCGCCACCGGCCAACTCGCAAGCAATGGGAATGTTGCTATATTGCTGATTGGAAAGCCCAATTAGACTAAAGTTATTACCCTTGCTGATGTCAGAAGAGCTGAGCTTGAAGGTAAGAGGGGTATCAAGCGCTACCGAATTTGCTCCGTTGGCAGGAACCGATGAAACAATATTCAAGGGTTGAATGATTTTTTCTTCCATTAGAAATTGAATCCTGATTTCTTCACTCAACGAATTCCCTGCCATGTCTAAAACGGCGGCTGCAGGAATCACGATTTCGTTCAAGCCACCGGCAAAACTTCCGCTCCTTTCACGTATGGTCAAGGTGTTATTCTCATAAATTAAAATGACTGTATCGGGCATCGCTCCGTTGACTGTAACGTTAAATGCCCTTGCATAATAGGCATACCCGCCGGTGCGTGTGGGCGGTTGAATGTTTTCATTAAAGGTCAGCACCACCTGATTGGTTCCATAGAGCACATTCATATTGTTGTGAGCCGGGCTGCTGGAAATCAGGGTCGGTGACGTGATGTCTCGCAGTGCCAGCACGGTATATTCAAAGGTTTTGACGCGTTGTTCCACACCCTTTTGCAAAGTGACCGTCACCAGCACACTCTGATGATCTTCTTCATAATCCGGTTGGGTCACATTTCCGATTGCGTTACCGTCGGGTTGGGGAATAATCGTCAAGACCGCGGGATGACTGGAACTGAGCGTAATGATTGAGCCATTGGGAGTATTGAGTTCAAACTGGAGGTTTTCTTGAAGTGAATACGCAGAAGGATTGGTGCTTAGAGTCTTTTGAATATCAAACCATTTTGCATCGAGTTCAATTGCTTCGGCATCGCTCATCGGCAAGGCTTTCATCGTGAAGTTGAAGCTTTTCCCTACCGTTTTCGTTCCGCGTAGCAGTTGGACTGTTACAACGACAGTTTGATCCCCAGTGGTAAACGACGGACGAACCAGTTCGCCAATGCTGGGACCTTCGGTCAAGATCCCACCGACCGGCAGACAGCTCCAACGAATCGTTGTGTTTTCCAGTCCCGTGGTTGGCAGGTTCAATGCTGTTTCCAGTTGGTTGGCGTTTGTGTTCGCAGCAAGAATTCGCTCTTCTGTTAACCAGGCGAGGCTAAGCGCTACCGCTTCTTCATCGGTCGCAGAAAGAGCGAGAATTGTCATAGGGAATTCTTTCACCACTTCTACACCGGCCCGGATGATCGTAGCGGTGAGGGATACACTCTGATTTCCCACAGTAAAACTCGGCTGAAAAACTTCTCCTAAGGAGGAAACAAGAAGCGGGTTCGATGTTTCCCAGGCGATACTGCTCCCGTATAACCCTTCGAGGGGTAGATAAAGGTTCTTTGTGATCTGATCCAAAGCTGCGTTACCGTAAAGGATACTTTCCTCGGTTAACCAAGCCACCGTCTCAGCCACCGCTTCCGTATCGGTAGGCTCTTTGGCAATTACGGTGAGGTAAAACGTTTTTTGCAGTTCTGCTGTTCCCTTGCGCAAGGTCGCAGTCAAAAACAACGAGGTTGATCCAGTGCGGTAATCGGGCTGCGTTACACTCCCGTTGGCTGAGATAAACTCCGGTTTGCTACTGCTCCAGGCAATACTGCAGTCGTGTACGCCGAGTGCGGGTAACGATAAATCGCTACTTATTTGATCTAAGCTGGTATTGGCATTGAGAATGCTTTCCTCCGAAAGAGCGTCGTAAGCTTCTTGAAGCAGATCGTCATCGGTTGCCGCTGTCGGCAGGACGGTCATGGTAAATGTTTTATCTTGGCTCTCTACACCCATAGCAAGGGTTGCGGTCAGTTGAACCTCAATGGCACTTGCCGGATACGCGGGGCGATTGACAAAACCGGTGGCTGAAACAACTCCCTCGTTTGATGAAACCCAAGAAATTGTGCTTCCGGCAGCTCCTACCGTGGGTACAGCAAGATTTGTCGTAATTTCAGACAAGGAAGGATTTAATTGCAATAATCGAAGATCGGTCAACCAAGTGGCATCGGAAGTTACCATATCGGCATCGTTGATTTTAATAACAACCTTAAAGTCTTTTACTCTGCTAAACGCCCCCAAACTCAAACGAGCCGTCAAAATTGCGACCTGATCCCCTTCGGCCAGGGTCGGTCTCGTCACCTTCCCAGTCGTCTCAAGAAAGCTCGTATTGGAACTAGACCAGGTGATGCTACTCCCGTTTGCTCCGCTTGTCGGCAGGAATAGATCGCTCCTGACAATATTGAGAGCTTGATTCGCCTGCAACAATATATCCGATGTCAGTTGATCATAATCCAAGTTGAGTTTGGCTTCTTCGGTCAAAATCAGTGAAGCGGAAGTTTCGCTAAAAGTCCCCCCTTGTGCAGTGCAGCGAACCAAGGCGTTCCCCTCAATTAGGGAAGTTAACAATATGGTTGCAGAACCTAGCTCATCGGTGACAAGATTCATGGATGATAAGGTTTCAAAGCCCCCAGCCGGAGCAGCTTTCAAAGTTCCAAAATCGCTTGTGAAAACCAGAGGCACTCCAGGAACCGGTTGACCTAAAGAATCTCGCAAAACAGCCGTGAGTTGAGCCGCGAAACCCTCGGTTTGATCGATGGTTTGCGATGTCAGTTCCAGATGAAAAGCTTCTCTGTACAAATCGCGAATCGTGTAGGGAGGAAGATTATAAGAAATTGGATATGGATCATTCTTGAAGCTCCATTCATAAAGGCTGGCATGTACACTATAAGCGTCAGCCCCATGTCCGGTAAACCCGGGGTAAACATCTCGAATCACTTGACCTTCCGCTGTTTGAAAAACGTTACTTAAATCCACATCTGCCGTAAGGGTTGGCACTGTGGGATCTTCCAACCCTTCGTAAACTTGGAAAACCTCTAGCTTCTTGGTTGAACCATTGTATTGAATCCAAACTTTAAACTTTTGATTCGCCGAAAGATTTCTCTCCCCTGTTTCCATATTATAAACCGCTACCGGGGCTACGGCGAGCGGATGCTGGTAATCGCCGTTTAGATACACGGCAATGTGTTGTTCGGTATCACTGCCGGCGTATTCGTAGGTCGCGATTTCACTGTCACGTTTGGTGTCAAATTCTACGCTAATACTGGGGGTTCCCTCTGGCACGCCCATGGCTTCAAAAGGACCGGAGCCTAGCGAGGTTGAAGCATCGGCTTGCACGGTAAAGGTGAAGCCTTCATCGTAATTCTGATACATAGAGCTGATATCGAACAGGAAAAATGTGCTAAACGACAAGTCTTCTGCCAATTGAATCTTCTGCTTGGTAAAAACGCTCCCCGCTGTTTCAGAAACATTATTCAAGCTAAAAAGATTGGCGTTCGACATATCGGTTACACCCGCCTGAGCAGAACCGTTGATTTGTAGCAAATCAGCAATGTTCTCGGTATCTTCATACTCCAATTGCAAAGCTAAACTGCCCGGTAACGATACCACAGAGGCTTCAAAATTCGAGACCGCTGTGGCGTCATTTAGACTAATTGTAGCAGTTAAAACCACATCAACCGTATTTGCACCGGAATATGCAGGGCGAATCACCACACCGGTATCGGTAAGGACACTGCTATTGCTTGAGCTCCACGAAATTTGGCTGCCGTTCGCACCGGTTGGAGGTAGCATTAAATCCGTCTTAAGCCAAGGCAAATAAGGATATTCATTTAATATGAGGAAATTCTCTTCAAGCCAACCCTTGTCTGCAGCAACGACATCCTCATCGGACAAAACAGCTGCGCTTACATGCGGTAGTGGCAGGCCGGTGAAAATGATGGCAAATACGAGCAAGCAGACGAGAAACTTGTTAAATCTTTCCATATTATCTCCTCATTTCTATCATACAAAAAAGAAATTAAATCATTCTTTCGAGAACTCTTTCTACAAATTCAAGCTGTTTACCTTCCCAACAAAAAGGTAAATCATTTGAGAGCTAGCAATAAAAAAGCCACCCTAAATTAGGGTGACGTTTCACATGAGGTTGCGATATGGTATTCAATTATGAATTTGAAGAAGTACGCCAATCTTCATCGAGCCTCTCTGAGATCAAGGCAGGCACTTCCTCTTTTTCGATTCCATAGACGACGGCCAATTCACCAAACAATAATTCTTCAGCCAACTTCAAAAACTTCTCATCAATGGTGCCCGTTTTTCGGCCTTCTTCCTCAAATTGTTGTTTCTTGGCGTAAACTGACATGCATAACTCTACTAAATGGACACAGTCATACGTGCTCAAATAGGAATTATAGTGCTCATTTAATTCGCGCAAAACCGAGCTGTGGAAAACTTCTGTTTTAATTTTGGGAATTTGCTGAATAATCTGATCGGCTTCCTCCTTGCTGATGATTGCACGAATCGGAATACTCGTGGCATCAACCGGTATAGAAATAACACAATCTTGGTATAAGGGCGTCAGAACATAGAACAATTGATCTTTGTCTATTCCAACCAGATTTCGAGTGGTGATATCTGTGACGCGACAAACTCCGGTGCTTCCATACAAAACCAAATCTCCAACTTTGAACATGACTTGTCCTCCAATTCTTCAAATTTCTCAACAAAAAAAGAGGGGACTCCTCTTTTGAAAAGCACTATTCAGCATTTTGTAATACTGTATTTACATTATAGCATATTTTCCGATAAATTGTAAGGGCTTTTTGGGTCATAATGCAAAGAAAGTGCTTGTTTCCCTTACTCAAGATTGACTATAAAAGCATTGATATTGTTATAAATAGTATTGATTTCCCCAATAAGCCGTGATATGATATTCTTAGCTTAAAAAGCTGAAATCGCGTTGAGAGGGGATGTTATTTATGTTGGCATATTTGAGTGAGGTTTGTTCCAACAATTGAATATGGGCATAAATCACAACCTTTTTATTGTACTGCAGCAGCAATCACGATAAGGTTGCTTGTTCTGCAGCTTTTTTATGCCCATTATTATGAGAAACCTTGGAGGTGATACCATGCCAACCACCACCGTTTGGACAAAACAACATACGGCAGTTTATGCACAACTTCAAACACATGGCAGATATACTGCAAAGCGCTCCTACATTCAGCGTGATCTGCAAGAACAAGCACCTCTTGTATTAGAAGTCTACGATTGGCTGGTGCAGCATCATCCACAAGCACAATGCAAACCCGCCGATGCTGACTACCCGATTTGGGTTTCCTTCACCGGTGAAGCTACCATGCTACCGAGTCCCGGTAGCGTAGTGCTGGAACTGCGCGTCCCTCATGAGCTGATCACGCCTATCCACATTGCAAAGTGGGGGACGGTTCTCAACTACGCCTATATTCCCTTAAACGAGACCGATGACACGCGGCACCAAAATCTGCTCCATGAATACGGCATCAGCGACACCCAAGCCTATATGTCTCAATTTTACCCCCAGATCAAGCGCGAAATAACCGATAGTTGGCAGCGCCTCTTTGATTCAAACATCCTGCTAAACAGCAATGCAACCTACGGAACGATATGGGAGATTCGAAAAGAATGGATCATCGATTAAGAAAGGAAGAAACTATGGAATCGATCAACCAAGCAACATTGCAACAAGTGGTAAGTACAATGCTCTCAACCCAGATTACAGAATTAACCTATGAAACTGAGATGCTACAAGGCGGAACCGTAGGGCATGTGTATTTGATTCACGGCGAAGCAACCACGTTAACCGGCACACTTCTTCCCTTCAGGGTAGTTCTAAAAAATCAGAAGAAATGGGAACGTCATGGTGATGCCGATTCATGGCGCCGCGAGTATGACTTGTATGCCTCGGATTTGGCAAGCACTTTCACGCCTGATTTTCATTGGCCTGCTTGCTACCATGCTGAATTGCATGAGGAAGAAACCCACATTTATATGGAAGCTATAGAGGGAGTGTCGGGCTTAAACTTAACCGGAGATATGTATGAAAAGGCGGCCTACGAGTTGGGGAAGTTTCAGGGAACATGCTTAGCAGTAAAACCCGTGGCTTTACAGAATATAACGAACCTCAGCCGTCTTGACTACTTGAAGCAATGTTACCTCCGCTACCGCACCTGGCCAGATGTCTACGATTATGTTCGCTCCAGCGATTGTGATTTACCAAAACACCTTTGTGAGATGATGATCGACCTTGATGCCCGTTCGGAGGAGATTTTTGCGCAGATTGAAACCCTACCAGTCGTGCTGTGTCACCGAGACTTTTGGGTGACCAATATTTTCTACGTGGACGGCAAAATCGTGCTGATCGACTGGGATACCGCGGGTTATGGCTACTTAGGAGAAGACATTGCCAGCCTGATTGCCGATGAAGCCGATGTTGAACATCTGGTGGAGTATTATGATTGCTGCGTTCAGGCCTACTATAAAGGTTTTTGCGAGGCGGCTCCTCGTCCTGTGAACACGCGTTCTTATATTAAAGAAATGATTCTCTTCATGTTCGGCTACAGGACAGTGGCAGACTATAAGCTCAAAAAAGCAAAGGAAGCCAAAGCACTTGCCCTGGCCACCTTGCAGAAAATATTCGATATAATTGATAAGACCTTCTAATTCAATATTTTCATTCGATATAACCAACAAAGTTGGCGAATAGGAATTACTCTTTGAAATCCTCAGCAATACAATTTTGATAAACTACCGGGTAATAAGCTTTGAGCACTACGTAGGCTCGAAAGGTGTTGAATCTGCCATACTTTTCGGTTTCCAATTTGAAGTGAGTTAAGCCTGAAATCCTAGTTCCCTTGGTCAACTTCCCATTTTTCAAATGACCTTTTAACACAGACAGCGCCGGTTCCATCTCTTTCTGATACGGATGCCCTATTCTAGCCAGCAATTCCAAGATACGCAAATAGTCGTATTTCCAACGGGCTGGATAATGGTGTTCCGTCATACTGGGATGAATGGGCGTGTCTGTGTTTTTTTTGTAGATGAGCTGGCGCGCCATTAGAACCTGAATGCCTCGCTCTATTGCTGCTTGCACTTCGTCTAGTCGGTAGAGGTATCCCCGCTGTACATACTCCACTAGACCCTCCAACACATTCATAGTGGTGTGCACGGAACTAATGTGCGGGCGTGGTTTACGATGCCAGCAACAATTCCAAGCGCCGTCGGGCATAGTACGCTTAAGACAATAACCTATCATTTGGTTTAGGCGAGGATCCTGGATTTTAGCATAGGATACTAAGTTGATCAGCATGCCGGTTATACATAAATCCATGGTGTCAATGCCATATTTATTGATGCTCTTCTCCCACTCGTGATCCATGTAGTGAAGCAGACTTTCAGTGTAAGCGGGAGTCTTAGGCATGATTTCCATATACTTAAGTTCCATTAGGGTGTAATGGGTGGAAACCCATTTGGGACCATAAAATCCATTGCCCCATTTCATGGTTTGCAGGTCAAGAAGATCTAAATAGCGTTGAATCAAACCTTGGTTTTGGGTTTCCGTTGGTTCATTGAGCAGATATTTCTTCACCAAATGAGCGATTACGGGATCGCCCCCCAACAACCATTCCAAATTCGTCATGCAAGCTCTCCTTCTTTCTCAAATCTTCTTCACCATGATCATACAAGGATTTTTTTATCCCACAAGGTGGGAAACACTTCAAGCTTAACAAAACCCATGCGCTTATAGAAGGTTACGGTTTGGTCGTATTCTTTGTAACGACCTTCCTCTACGGTTTTGACCTGTATATAATCAAAGCTTTTCTTAGCATATTGTTCGAGTTCGTTATACAAAAGAGTTCCAATTCCTTGGTGGTGAAACTTCATTTTAACACCCATGCAGTGCAATTCGGCGCAATCTTCGCTGGACTGAGATAAGGTTACAAACCCAGCAGTCTCATCTCCAACCAAAGCCAACCACAGAGGCAGCGCCTTCGAATCTTCAATATACTTTTTGGTGCTTTCGGGTAAACCGAACCAATCGGGCAAATCTAACAGAATTTCTTCTACGATCTTTGCTTTTAGCTCGGGTTCCATGATTTGATCAATAGAGACCTTTAGATTCATGATTTTGATTCCTCCAAGTTGAAATGAACATCGATTGAAGCACGATCACTGACCAAACGGATGAGTTCAGAGGAACCCTTGGTCATGGAGATTTCGACTCTGCCGTCGAGCGATTCCTTGATATAATCGCGCATTTCGCCTTGGTTCGGCGAAGCCAATGCTACCGGATTCTTTTGTTTCGCAAACAACTCAACTCGCAACGCTCCTTTACCAATCCTAGACCGAAAAGAGTCCTTTGTAACATCGAACTGCAACATTCTTGCTCCTTCAATAGAACTGAAGAAACTCTAAAATGCGGCTGGTTTATTGAACCCTACCATAATGCCAAACTGATTCATAGTTCACCTTCATATGTTTTGCTACTTCTTTAGATCTGCCTGTATAAGCTCGGCAAAGGCTTTTCCTGCTCCCTCTAATGCTAGGAGCATGTATGACTTGTTGAAGTGAATCACTGGGATGCGCTCTACCGGTTTCATGCCCATGTGCTTTAAGGTTTCTTCCAAATTGAACAAACACTTAATCGCTCCATTGCCACTTCCCCCGGCACAGGCAACCAGCATGCTTTTTTTGTCTTTGAGATAATGGTTATGAGCAGCTTCGCATCGACGTAAGCGATCTAAAAACGACTTGAGTGATTCGGCGAGGTCGTGCCAATAAACCGGTGTGACAAAGACAAGGCCTTCGGCGCGAACCATTGCTTCATAAATAGAAGCGAAATCGTCAGCAATAATGCAGCTACCTTTACTGCGACAAGTGCCCCAACCGTTATCACAGGTTAGACAGCGTTGAAGATTGCAGGTGTTCAGATGAATCGTTTCAGTTGCAGCTCCTGTTTGTGCTATCCCCTGCAAAACTCGATCTTTTGCTTGTGCGGTCAAGCCTTCTAAATTCGGACTTGCCCATAGTACTAAAATCATACTTCGCACCTCTTTCAATAATTTTCTTTACATAGCCAATATTCTTCCAAGACAAAGCAGTATCCTTTTATTTACTATAAATGAGGGTTGACAAAACGATTTTGTACGTTTAAAATAAGATTATATTTTTAACTTCTTTGCTCTTCTTAAAGTCTTTGCAACGCAGGATGTGACCTATCCACTCGCGTATCAAATATTAAATATTGGAACCTCTGTCTTTGGTATCCCCTACTTCATACTATAATCCCAACAAAAGAGGAGCTACTTTTTTAACATTTTTTTCATATATCGTTAGCCGCTTCTATCCTCTTTCAGTGGATTTGAGTAGCGACCGAGAACGAAGTTTTATAAAAAAACGCTGACAATTATATCATATATGATATAATTGAGCATAAGAAGAAGGGCACAACCATGTGGAACATTATCTTTTATGAAAAAGAGAACGGTACAATACCGGTTCAAGATTTTTTAGATCATCTGCCTGCAAAGCACTCGGCTAAAGCTCTTCGCGAAATTGAAACAGCAAATACTTATTTAAACGATTACCAAAAGAGGAACAGGAGATGACTTATAAAGAGTATAAAAAAGCAGCACTTTCGAAGAACCACGAACTCCGCAGGGAGTATGAAGCCCTTGCACCACAATACGAAATTATTGATGCCGTTATTTCAGCTCGTATTGAGAAACAACTAACCCAAGCTGAACTTGCTGAACGCGTTGCTACAAACCAAAGTAACATCAGCCGCTTTGAGGGCGGAAACGCTAACCCTTCTGTGGGCTTCCTGCAAAAGATAGCAGAAGCCCTAGGTAAAGAGCTCGTAATAACACTCCGGTAATATGTGGATGATATGAGAAACCAATATGATTGAAAGTATTACATGCTTACCGAAAAAAAGGCGAATATCCTGCTTTGATGCAAGATACTCGCCTTTTATATGTGTCTTATGCAGTCTTAAATACTCTATACAGGTTTACTAAAAATGCCTGCTATTCCCACTCAATCGTTGCCGGCGGCTTCGACGTAATATCGTACACCACGCGGTTGATTTCGGGAACTTCATTAATTATGGCTACGGATATTTGCTCCAACACATCATAAGGAATGCGAGCCCAGTCGGCAGTCATGCCGTCGACACTGGTTACGGCACGGACTACTATGGCGTGACTATAGGTGCGTTCATCACCCATAACTCCAACAGATTGAATGTTAGGCAGAACTGTGAAAGATTGCCAGATCACACGATCCAAGCCAGCTTTGGTGAGTTCACGGCGCATAATCCAATCGCTTTCGCGTAATACATGCAACTTTTCGGGGGTGATTTCACCCAAACAACGAATGGCTAAACCAGGGCCCGGGAACGGTTGTCGCTGCACCACTTGATCCGGCAGACCCAATTCCATCCCTAATTCACGCACTTCATCTTTGAAAAGCTCACGTAAAGGTTCAACAAGTTGGAACTTCATATCTTTTGGCAGGCCACCCACATTATGATGAGATTTGATCACGGCTGCAGTTGCTGTTCCGCTTTCCACAACATCGGGGTATAAGGTGCCTTGAACCAAGAAGTCAGTATCGCCAAGTTTGGCTGCCTCTTCTTCGAAAACGCGGATAAATTCGGTGCCGATGATTTTCCGCTTTTTTTCCGGTTCGGTCACACCCGCTAATTTGCTCAAGAAACGCTCGGAAGCGTCAACCGGAATCAGGTTCATCTTGAGCTCATCCCGGAACAATTTTATCACTTGTGCGCCTTCGTCTTTGCGCATTAAGCCATGATCTACAAAGACACTGGTTAGATTCGCGCCGATGGCTCGGTGTACCAAGGCAGCTGCCACAGAGGAATCGACTCCGCCCGACAGTGCACAAAGAACCTTGCGGTTACCAACACGCTCGCGAATGCGCTCTACTTCTTCGGTTAGGAAATTGGCCATAGACCAATCGCCACTCAAACCACAGATCCCGTATAGGAAGTTTCTCAAAACAGCCATTCCTTCATCGGTATGGGTAACTTCCGGGTGAAATTGCACGCCATAGAGCTTCTCAGAAGGCAACGCCATGGCTGCTACCGGAGAGTTGGGGGTTTGAGCTAAGACTTGCCAGCCCACAGGGGGTTCTTCAATATAAACACCATGGCTCATCCAACAAGTGCTTTGCTCGGCTACGTTTTGCCAAAGCTCACTGTTTAATAATTGCAATTGTAGAGGAGTTTTGCCAAACTCTTTCTTTTCGGCACGGCTGACTTTGCCACCCAGCAAATAGGCCATGAGTTGCATGCCGTAACAAATGCCCAAAACCGGGATTCCTAACTTGAACAGTTTGGCATCGACCATGGGGGCGTTTTCAGCATAGACTGTTGCCGGACCACCGGAAAGCACAATGGCTTGAGGTTCCATGGCTTTAAGGGCCTCATATGATATATTGTAGGGTTTGATTTCACAATAAATATGCAATTCGCGAATACGACGGGCAATAAGCTGCACATATTGACCGCCAAAGTCTAAAACCACCACTTTTTGATGTTTCATCTTGTGAGTTCATCCTCTCTTTTACTCTCAATGTAGTATGGACTCAGTATATCATATACGAACATTACTTGGCAAGTGTTTGTTTATTGTTCGCCTTATCGGTTTTTAATATTTATTGTCTTCTTTTTTGACCCTCTTTGTTGTAAGGGGTACTTCTCGTTGCAAAAGAGCCAACAATTCATATTTATTCTTCACCCCGGCTTTGCCGAGAATATTATGAACATGGAATTTAACCGTGCTGACACTGATGAATAAATGCTCCGCAATCTGCTGATTGGTAAGTCCTTCAAAAATATGGTCAAGAATATTTTTCTCGGCGGGGGTCAATTCCTTGAGCCACAAGGGATCACGATTAATAGAATCCTCTCTAATTAGATGATCTTGATTGTGCTCTTGCATTTCGGAGTAATGAAGATGGAAAAGCAGCAATACAAACACAAAACTCAAAAGCAAAGAAAGGAGCTTATATTCCATTAGATACGTAGCTAACACATCTTCATATCTTGCTGCAATGAAGGAACTGAACTCCATCACAAAATAGTAGCTAACTACACCCCATGCACAAAAGAGGACTCGTCTAAACTGTTTCGCCAGGTAGCTGATCATTAATAAAAGAAAACTGTCGACCCCGGCAGAAGCAATAACGAAAAGAGATAAGGATACCTCTTGAATCATCGGTATTCTTGTGCTGGGAATACTCAAAGCGAAGGCGCAGCCAGCTAAACTGATGATAAACCCCATTGTAAATAGGACTCGGTATTTCCGAATCAGAAATGGTAAACTCCATAGCATTGCTACGTAGAGTATGATAACCCAAATCACCAGGGAACTTCCAAATAATGAAATTTCTCGAAAAATTTGATTCATTAAAAAAGTTCCTTGTGTATAGACAATAAACATGGAAACGAGTGCTATCAGCACTAATAGAAGAGGCCTGCGGGGCATATCGGCTTCTTCGATTTCTTTTTCTTTGAGGAGAGAACCGTCCCCAACTCCTTGGAAAGAACCGTCCCCAACTCCAGCTCGAGCGGTTCCCAATAAAATTATGAGCCCCGTTATCGCTAAGTAAGCAAAGACCATGCCGGGTTGCATTTCAATCACGAAAGAGGTTAGGTAATAGAACAAGGTCGATGCCATTAGTGCTCCGGTCCATGTCGTAACGGCATCTTCTGTATGATAAATCAATCGACATTTTTGCCAAAGAATGGCTGCTGCACCGGAAAATTGAAGACAAAAGAATAGCGTATTGATCCATGAATGACTGACAAGAGAACCTCCCAGAAAACTAAGCCAAAGTACCATTTCCGGGAAATAGGGCCGATTTATTTTTGTTTGTACATCCCATATGTTTCTCTCAATTATGAACAAGAAGATGGAAATGGCTCCTGCCCAGATTCCAAGATGATTCCAAGACAAGGTAGAATCTGCTAACAGAGGTCGATAAAAAGGAGCTGAAATCAACCAACCAAAAGTCAGACCGATGAAAGCCCCCTCATACAAAGGTCGCTCTTTGAATCGAAACTTCTTCATGGTTGATCTCACTCCCGTCCCTCTCAAAAAAGTTATAAAACTAATTATTCTTTATCATACGACATATTCATATTTTTTGTAACCAATTTCATAATACTATACCTAGGTACAGTAGTCAATTCTTTTCGTTTCTCCTACAATTGAGATGGTGCCATATACCCTAACTCTACATTGCAAGGAGTGAAGCTTTATGCAGAAGAAAATCAGTTATCCTTATTTACTCATCGCACTCGTTCTGTTTATACTTTCGTTCATCATGCTGCTGTTCTCACCCGCCTTCGCTTCTGAATCGAAGTTTGAAACCTATATGGAGCCTTCCCAATCGGTACTATGGTTTAAAGAGTATGAACGCGGTTACACCAGCCCCATGCTTTATCCTAGCTCTACCCTACCTTTGCGCTCCGGAAACTTAGCCGTTGTTTACAAATATACGACTGTCCCTCAACAATTTCGCATCGATATCCTTTCCGACACCGGGCAGACCCTGTTGCAAAGCAAAAATTTCGGTATCAGTGGTATTATTCCTTATGCGACTAGGAATCGAGGACAAATCGAGATCATAAAAACTATGGAGACGACGGCTGGCCATATATTAGTCCTAGGTACGTATAAAGATAGTTGTTTAGTAGCCACCGGGAACAACACTGGAAGCTTCTTATTCTGTATTAATCCCCTTGACTTAAGCGTGTTTTTTCAAAAAGCACTTTATAATGAAACAAATGAGATTGTTTTCGAAGATCGAATTAACGATGTCATCGAAACTTCTACGGCGTATGTAGTGGGTGGCAACTATACTACCAGCAGTTACAGTCACCCTGTGATTCTTGGCCTTGACAAAAGCGATGGTTCCGTTGTATTTCAAGAAGATGAGACAACACGTCGGACTGGTTACGAAATCTCCCTGAATTCCCTTATTGCAACCAGTGATGGTGGATTCTTTGCTGTAGGCCGTAGCAATCATCCTAGTGTACCTAACTATGATTCCAACAATAAAAGTTATAGTTCCGATCCTCCTTGGAAATGCCACGATGGTTATATGGTACAATATAGCGCTCCCAATGAAGGTTTGGTGACTCGAATCTGGGATAAATGCTATGGAACGCTGAGTGTCGATTCTTATGATTGGGTTACTTCTGTATCGGATGGATTCATTATTCTCGCCGATTATGCGTTATACGATTCACCTAACACAGTGGGTGGTATTGAAATCACATTTCAACAAGATCAACACTTAACACTGCAAAAAGTCGATACTCAAGGAAACTTAAAATGGATCGAACATATAGGCTCCAAATCTGTAGGGGGAATCACCAGCGACACCCTGTTAAATGTTCGAGTGGAAGCAGATGATCATCTTCGCTTATTAGCAAAAATAGGGTTCGGTAATAAAAGCATTATAGTGACAGGGGATGCTGTTAACAATATTTATCATGGAAGTGCCTTATGGGATGCCACAATCGATTGCACTCCCGGCGAAAACCACGAACCTTTAGAAATTATCGAACAAAAGACCCTATTTGGGGTTTGGTCTTATCTTTCAACTCAAGGAAGTCCTAATTTACCAATGGTTCAATGGTTAGACAACGCGAATTATTTAATCTGTGCGCAAAGAGAGTACTTTGGTCACGTATTATTTGTATTCGAAGAACAAAAATTTCACGATATCTCCTCTACCTTAAGCACCACTGCTACTCCACCTCTCTATAGCGGCACTCCATTCAATGTAACACATCAAATCCAAAATAGTGGGCCGGATGACTTAGCAAATGCTAAAGCCACCCTCACTGTTACACCAGCTGAAAGCATGACCGGTATTCAAGTACAAGATGCCATTGGGGATACCCATACTATAAACGGGAATATTTTGACGCTTTACCGTAATCAAATCAGCAAAGAAGCTCCGAGGCAGAGCATCCTCAACATACAAATCTCCCCCACATATGTTGGTCCAATTACAATAAATTCTACCTTAGAATTACTCAATGGTGCCGATAGCGTTACAACCAATAATACCTCCAGTCTCGCCGTTACCATAGTGGAACCTCCCCATACTTGTGACACTTATGTAACCCTATCTGTGAGTGAAAAGGAAACCTTGGGCAGTTATACCGGCCGACTAACCTTTGGCAATATAGGATCCTTTACAGCTGAAAATGCCACGATTCAATATCTTTTGGATTCCCGGGTAGATTTGGTTACAGCTCAGCCGGAAGGGTATACTACCTCAGTGAACGAGCAAGAGCAGACCGTTCTAACCTGGAGTGTCGGTAATTTAACTTCCGGCTACTTCAATGAAACGATTGGAGATCCAGCAACTTTTTATATCGTTCACACTCAATTAAAAGATGGCGTTGAGCGCGGCACGTTACTGAAAGACACTGTAAACATCGTTAGTGAAACCGAAGATGCCGATCTCACCGGAATCGGCTCCCAAAACAGCAAAGATTTCTTGTATGGCTTAATTCCAGGGTTAGATCTAACCCTTCATGCGGGAAATACAATGATTCATACCGATGCCGAAGTACTACCCACCTATAGCTTTGAAGTTCAAATCCTAAACAACGGGAACGCCAATGCTCACGATCTGGAAGTACGGGTAGCTGTGCCAAGTGAATTCAAAAATCTGCAATACAGTATGCCGCAAAGATCCGGGCTCAGCCTCTCTTTTGATACCCTACTTAATGAAATCGTATGTGAATTCGATACCCTGGATTCTAAGGAAGAAGTCTTCCTCACTTGTTCTGCAGAAGTCCATTCATGGTTCAATTCCAACGATAATAATTTTGATCTGGAAGCCGAAGTATCCGGAAAAAGTAACACTTCCTTTACAGAAGCGGACTTAGGCGATCTGGAAAGCACAACCTGCTTTGTGTGGCAACCCGACCTTGCAGTAGAACTGAGTTACCCCGGTAACCAACAGCCCTTTTTGGTCTGGGATCGTTCTGTATTACCCAAGAAAAAAGTTCAAATCAATTTCACAAACCTAGGAGCGGGCAACAGTCATGCGGTAATCTATGATGTAATTGTTCATGACCCAAATGAGAACATTGATGCCATTTCCATCACAGATGCTTCCTTCAATATCCAAAATATTCAGCAAACCGCAGAGGGCTTTCGATTTGAAATTAAAAATCCACTCTACCAATATTTGGGATTGACCGGTTCTGAAAGCACACGAGCCTCAGTAGACAATAGCACCGCAAACATTGTATTCGAAATAGAATATGATCCCCTTGATTTATATTTCGATAGTGTAAAAGTAGAAGTACAGCCAACCTATGCTCCGGACCCCTATTTTCAAAACACCATCGTAGCCGACGATTATCCCTTAGCCGATTTCGATCTTTCCGATAATGACGCGAGCAGTTTCATCGAGGTTGTAGATCCTCTTTTGAGCGCATCCCATACCTCTTATTATGATACAAAAACAGGGGACGTATTACACGAACTGAACTCACAATTCAATTATCGAGCAAGCGGCTTCTCTTTTATACCGCTCACCCAATTGGAAACTACGATTACCCTCCCCTTCTATAAAGACCAGGGCTATGAAACACCTTGCGAAATCGGTTATTCTTCCACCAGTTACAAAAGCGTTGTCCGCAATATCCCCACCAGGAATGGCTTCCAGTTTGAAAACGAATTACCCCTATGGGAAGGATCGCATAAGATTTATACAATCTTTGAAGCACCCATTGAAGATTTTTCTCCTACCTATTTGGCAGCAAACTCCTTCCCCTGCACCGTCGATGTTTCTTTTATGGTAGCCGGAGATGCTACCGTTTATCACATTTCACTAAACACCACCTTTAGCATTGAGGCCAGTCGTCCCCGCATTTTTTCTCCGGGGAACGGGGAGTATTTAGATACCTATCTTCCAATCCCCATTGAAGGATTTGCCCGTCCCTTGGCGCAACTGTCCTTAGTCAACGCCAATACACAGGATGTAATCGATACCACCACTGCTACAGCCGGAGGTGCCTTCCTTTTCTACACCGTAGATGAAGACTTTCTCTTGGATCCCATCAGCTTTTATGTATGCGAAGGATCTCCTACGCCAAATTCCATAAAATCGGAAACGATAACCTTGATTGAATCCGGCGCTTGTTGGTGTCCACAACGTTCGTTCTGGCAAGGAAAATCCGTAGCCGGCAAAGATTATTTGTTTACGTTCCGCGACAAAACCGGCAAGTTCTCAACCACGAATTGGACCCTACCGGGTGTATACGGTTTTTGGGATACGAAACTATACCTGTATGTGAACCCCGATATCATCGGTGAGGTCTATGTCATTGCCGACAATGTAAAATATGAAAATTACAAAGTTTTGGGTAATTATTACGTTTTTGACATCGGCCTCGCTCACAACATTATGTTCTACGCAGATTGTGGATGTCTCAACAAACAAAAATCATCCAATGGAAGCATTCTGATTGATCCCGATGGCTTTGTATTTGATTCCGGCTTAGGCTTCTCCCATGTTGTTCCCGGTGCCGAAGTCACTTGTATGTTTTATGATGAAGTCAATAAAAATTGGCTTCCTTGGCCGGCACATGCGTATAATAACCAAGTCAATCCACAAATCGTCGATGAAACCGGTTATTTCGCCTTCTTCACTCCACCCGGAACGTATCGGTTGGAAGTTAGAAATCCACAGCCGTATCAGAACTGGACCAGCCCGGATTTAACCGTGGTAGATCAATTGGTTACGCAAAACATCCCCTATGCCAAGAATATTGAAGGCGATGCAGACTACCAGCTGCTTGTCACACAAAATGGTATCACCTACGGCAATGGCACCGATGCTACCACGATGACCATTCAGGAAGACCAAAGTGTCCGATTCAATGTTCATGTGCCTGCCACCGTCCCTTCGGCTCAAATCGCAGAGGAGCAATTGCATCCGGTCATCCGTTTACTCAGCACAATTCCGGTAGAAAGCAATGTGGCGGGTTTTGATTCCGGTCTACTCTCTCCTTATGACTCCTTTGTATTCACCTTCTCCTACCCCGGCACTTATGTCTACACCTATGATCATAAAGATGAAACCAAGACAGCCACCATTGTCGTTACCGGAGCGGAAACCGTTGATACAGAGGCGCCTACCATGCCATCTGCTTTACAAGCTCAAAAAAATGGTGAAGGCGAAGTCACCTTGAGCTGGCAGACCTCGACCGATAACGCAGGGATTCTGGGGTATCGAGTTTATCGAAAGGTTCTACCAAGTGAAGAGGTGGTCTTGCTGACAACCACACAAGTTTTGTGGTATAGCGATCGTCAGTTGACTTCGAATACCGATTATCAATATTATGTGCAAGCAGTGGATCTTTCGGGCTTAAGTTCGGCTCAGAGCAATGCCGTAACCGTGCAAATTGGAGTCATTCCACCTCCTCAAGAACCGGAAGAAGAGCCACCGGTGCAAAAGCCGCTGGTAATTAAAGGGATTCCGATTCTACAATGGTCTATCGAGCTCTTAGAGGAGGAATTGAAGGAAGACCACACTCCTTTGATCCTTGACTTGACCGAGACTATACTGCCAGCTGGAATTCAACTCAGTCCGGAACAAGTAGCACTGCTGGTAGAAGGAGTGCATACTTTGGAGGTTCAAACCATGCTGGGTGTTCTGGACATCCCTGCACCCTGCTTTGACCCGGCTATCCCCTTTACTTTGCTGTTCCACGAACTTGACCCCGCTGATTTGTCTTCCGCAGTTCAAGGAACCCCATTGGTGCTTATGAAGGTTGAAGTATTATCTCCTTTGCACGCAGCTGCGACCTTCCACCCCCACTTCAGTGATGAGTCCGAAGCGAACGGGGAATTGTTTACCTGGATTGCTCAAAGTCCCTTTAAGGTTTTGGCAACTGAGCCAACTCCCACTGAAGCCCTCTCCTGGACGGATTCCTTCCAAATGGTGATCAGTAGCGTTCAACCCGAACCGGAAGTGGCGCAGCACTGGGCAGCAAGAGCATTTACCTTTGCTCAGTTGCGTGGGATCCTCAACGAAACCGATGTAATTGCTTTGGCAACACCCCTAACAAGGGGAACCTTTACAACCATGATTGCCAAAGCGCTAAACCTTCAACTTGAAGGCGATGCCCATCATTTCTTTGACCTCACGGAAGATCATGTGCAGAATGCTGCAATTCAAGCAGCGGTTCATTCGGGCTTGGTTACAGGGTACCCCAATGGCAACTTTGAGCCCGAAAGATTGCTGACACGGGAAGAAGCGTTGATGATTCTTTCTCGCTGTCTCCACTTGAATCCGGTGGAGATTGATGCTTCAGCAGAGTTGGCACGGTTCGCCGATGCCGGAGAAATTGATACTTGGGCAATCGAGGGTATATTGGCTTGTCTAAAAGCACAGTTGGTTGAAGGAAATGCACAAGGAAAAATCGTCCCCCATTCTTCCCTCACAACAGCGGAAGCGGCAGCACTGATGTATCGGTTATTACTGCATCTGGAAGCATAACGTATGCTGCCGCACTAACAAAAACCGCCCACCGGCGTAGGAGATACGCAGGTGGGCGGTAATTATATACTTATCAAACTTTCGCTGAGGAACAACTAATAAATATTTACATATTAAAGTTGCCAGGGGGTCTTATCATGTCAATAATATTGACTTTTATTTCTTTTTAGATTATGATTCAATCAAGAGAAATAACTCTGTAAATCAGAAACCCAATCATAAATTTTAGGAAGTAATAGAAACGTAACAAGGAATTCATCAATCTGCCGTTGAACAATGGTATTACATATGATACCATACTCAAAAGGCACAACGAGGAGGACAATGTGTCGAGAATTGAGAAGTTGATTATGAGATTTCGTGAGACACCCACCCCCACTAATATCAAGCTAAATGAATTTATCCGTTTTGCTGAATATTATGGATTCGAGTTGAAGCAAGGATCGAAGCACAAGGGTTTTAAACACAAAGCATCGGGTCAAAAATTTCCTTTTCCAAATCATGATAAGGATATTGATGGCGTTTATATTGATCAATTTCTTGCTTTGATCGATGTGCTTGGTTTAAGTGAATAGTAAGGAGTGACAGAATTGAAATACCCATTTGAAGTGATTTTTGAAAAAAACGCAACCGATACCTATTGGCTCGCAAAGTCAAAAGTACTTGATTATGTTGTAGGAAAAGGAAATACACCAGAAGAAGCCATACAATTACTTAGCGAAATGGAAGACACTTGGCTTGAACTTTGCGATAGCGATGACGAAGTACCTATCCTCGAACCGAGCAGCCCGTTAAAATACAGTGGGAAAATTTCTTTAAGACTATCTAGACAAACTCATGCTCAAGCAGCGAAAGCTGCCGAAGAACAAGGCATTAGTTTAAACCAGTACATTAACGAAGCAATCATCGCAAGGAATACTGTTACCAATACTTGTGATAAATTGCTTGAATTATATGCATCACAGAAATCAGAAGGTCAAAGCTCTGTTATGAAAGGGGCCATATTAAGTTTAACTAGAAGTTGTGTTTAAATGTCGATACGATGAAACAATGAGTTAAAGAACTACATGAAACGCTTATAAAAACCGCCCACCGGCGTATCTCATACGCGAGTGGGCGGTTACTATGTACTTATTAAATTACTTTATTATCGATTCTTCTTTAAGCAAATGAACCTACATCATATCCATTCCGCCCATGCCGCCGCCCATGCCACCAGGCATTGCAGCAGACTTGGGTTCGGGTTTGTCGGCAACCAAAGCTTCGGTTGTCAGCACCATGGCAGCCACGGAAGCGGCATTCTGCAATGCAGAACGGGTCACCTTGGCAGGATCCACAATACCGGAAGCGATCATGTTGACATACTTTTCATTCAACGCATCGAAGCCAACGCCTTTTTCTTTGGATTTCACTTTTTCTACCACGACGGAGCCTTCAAAACCGGCATTCTGAGCGATTTGACGAACCGGCTCTTCTAAAGCACGAGCGACAATGGCAATACCCACTTTTTCGTCGGCATTTTCAGCTTTGAGGTTCTTCAAACCAGCTAGAGCATTGACTAAAGCAACGCCGCCGCCAGGAACAATACCTTCTTCAACAGCAGCACGGGTAGCAGAGAGAGCGTCTTCAATGCGAAGTTTGCGTTCTTTCATTTCTACTTCGGTCGCAGCACCGACTTTGATTACAGCAACACCACCGGACAATTTAGCCAAGCGTTCTTGCAGTTTTTCACGGTCGAAATCAGAAGTGGTATCTTCCACTTGTTTGCGAATTTGAGTAACACGTTGAGCAATGGCTTCAGCAGAGCCGGCACCATCGACAATAACGGTATTTTCTTTACCAATGCGAACTTGACGAGCACGACCCAGTTGTTCGATTTCGGTGGATTTGAGTTCCAAGCCCACTTCTTCGCTGATCACTTGGCCACCGGTCAACACAGCAATGTCTTCCAACATGGCTTTGCGACGATCGCCAAATCCGGGAGCTTTTACTGCTACGGCGTTTAAGGTGCCACGCAATTTGTTCACAACCAAGGTAGCCATAGCTTCGCCTTCTACGTCTTCTGCAATGATCACGAAAGGACGGCCGCGTTGGACCACTTTTTCTAAAACAGGCAGGATTTCCTGAATATTGGTGATTTTCTTGTCGGTGATCAAAATGTAGGGATCATCCATGATCGCTTCCATTTTTTCGGTATTTGTGACCATGTAAGCGGAAACATAACCGCGGTCAAACTGCATACCTTCCACGACTTCCAATTCGGTGAGCATGGATTTGGATTCTTCTACAGTAATAACGCCTTCACGGCCCACTTTATCCATGGCGTCGGCAATTAAGCGACCCACAGTCTCATCTCCGGCGGAAATGGAGGCAACTTGGGCAATCGCTTCGCTGCTCTCAATGGGTTTAGCCATATTTTTGATTTCGGCTACTGCTGCAATAACAGCCTTTTCAATACCATGACGAATCACCATGGGGTTAGCCCCGGCGGTCACGTTTTTTAAGCCTTCACGAACCATGGCTTTGGCCAACAGGATAGCGGTGGTGGTGCCGTCACCGGCAACATCGTTGGTCTTGGTCGCAACTTCTTTGACCAATTGAGCGCCCATATTTTCAAAGGCATCTTCTAATTCCACTTCGCGAGCAATGGTCACACCGTCGTTGGTGATTAAGGGAGAACCGAATTTCTTGTCTAAAACTACGTTGCGTCCTTTGGGACCCAGAGTAATAATAACGGTATCGGCTAATTGATTAATGCCGCGCTCTAATGCGTGACGGGCATCTTCATTGTAAATGATTTGTTTTGCCATGAGTTTCACTCCTTCTTCCTAATCGAAATTATTGAACGATTGCTAAAATGTCTTTTTCGCTGAGGATCAAATATTCTTGACCGTTGACTTTGATTTCACTGCCGGCGTATTTGGAATAAATCACTTTGTCGCCAACTTTGACATCCATGGCTAATTTGGTACCATTTTCTAAGGTTCGGCCATTGCCTACAGCTACGACTTCGCCTTCTTGGGGTTTTTCTTTGGCATTGCCGGGAAGAACAAGACCACTGGCCAATTTTTCTTCTTGCGGTAATACTTTAATCACAACGCGATCTCCTAATGGTTTTAAATTCACTTGAGATTCCTCCTTGATTTGTAATTCTTGTTGTTAGCACTCTAATGTGGTGAGTGCTAAACTCTGTTCTTATCATACCATAAAATGGGCATAAGGCAACCGACCAAATGATCGATTTTCGGCGATATTTCACCTTTATCGGTCATTGGTCGGTTTCTTCTCTTCCAATCTCCGTTTTATTCGTTCCATCTCCCGTTTTTGTTTTTAAAACAGGATACGCCAGATTCCGTTATCAAATAATCGACCGGCTGATCATGGCTTTGCGGGTGTAACTGTGGGACCCACTGCAGCTGAAACGCATAGGCCACTCGAGGTGTTTTTGCTTGCGTTCTCAGCAGATAACGGTCGTAAAAGCCGGCTCCGTAGCCCATACGGTTGCCAAAATCGTCAAAAACCGAACCCGGCATGACAATAAAGTCAATTTCCAAAGGATCTACCAAGGCGTGCACTTCCGGGTTTGGCTCCATAATGCCATACCGCCCGGGGATCAACCCTTCCCTATTATTGATTTCGTAAGCTTCCAGGCGAAACCCCTTGTGACAGCGAGGCACGACCACTCGTTTTCCGGCACGCCAAGCAGCTTCCACCAAAGGTGCGGTGCTGATTTCATCACCAAAGGAAAGAAAACAAAAGATGGTGTGGGCATTCTGCCATTCTTTTAAGCCCATGAGATGCTGAGATGCATAGGTGGCGGCCGCTATTCTAAGCGCCTCTGGCCACTGTAAGCGGTTTTGCAACACCCGTTCTCGCACTTGATGATCGGTCATCTTTAACCCTCCTTTTCACGTTGCAAGGGAATCTCCTGGCCCAAACGCAAATCCGGGTAGGCATTAAGGCTCAAATCGGCAAATTCGCCTCGCAAATAGCGATAATATCCGGCGGCGGCAATCATGGCTGCGTTATCGGTACACAAATCCAAGCTGGGCACCGAGAAGGGCAAACGGAATTCGGTAGCCACTTCTTCCAAACCAAGCCGTAACGCCTTATTCGCTGCCACTCCCCCCGCCAACATTAAAGAAGCGTAACCACCTTTGCCTAACTCTTTGCGAACATTGGCGGCCAAAGAGTCGACCACAGTTGCTTGAAAACTGGCCGCTAAATCGGCAGGATTCAACACTTCCCCATTTTGTTTGGCCTTGTGGTTGAGGTTGATCACTGTAGTTTTGAGACCGCTAAAGGACCATTCGGTATGATCTTGGATTGATGCGGAAGGCATGGCATACGCTTTGGGGTTCCCTTGTTGAGCCAATTTTTCCACAGCCGGTCCACCCGGGTAGGGTAACCCTAAGACGCGCGCAACTTTATCAAAGGCTTCCCCGGCGGCATCATCGCGTGTGCTGCCCAATATTTTCAGTTGATCGTGATTCTCAATGGCGATCAAATCGGTATGCCCTCCCGAAACCACCAAACAAAGCGATGGCAGCGGGAACTGCGGATCTTGCAAAAAGTTGGCGTAAATATGCCCGGCCATGTGATTCACAGCAATCAGGGGGATTTTTAAAGCATAGGCCAAGGCTTTGGCGGTAGAAACCCCTACCAATAAAGCTCCTACCAAGCCCGGACCACTGGTCACAGCAAGGGCGGTAATCTCCTTTAAAGTCACGCCGGCCTCTTGCAAAGCTTGGTCGATCACTTCATTGACCGCTTCCAAATGCTGCCGAGAAGCAATTTCAGGAACAACACCTCCGTATAAGCGGTGAATTGGAATCTGGGTAGAAATTAAATTGCTTAAAACCTTACTGCCGTTCTCAACGACCGAAGCGGAGGTTTCGTCACAGGAGGTTTCTAACCCTAAGATCAAAACCGGTTTACTGTTCTCCATGCTCCTCTTCCTCCTCTTCCACAATCACCCAATCGTAGGTCTCGTTGATCTCACTCATCGAGCGTTTCCAATACAGCAAAGCATCTTCTTTGGTGTCGGTGTAATACCCTTTGCGGACTCCTTCGGGCAAAAAACCGAATTTTTCGTATAATTTCTGTGCCGGCAGGTTGCTCCTGCGCACTTCCAGGGTGCAACTTTCAATCCCACAGGCCTTAGCATTGCTGAGCAAGCGTGTTAGTAAGGCCGAGGCCACCCCGCGCCGTTGAAAATCGGGATGCACAGCAATGTTGGTGATATGCCCTTCATCAAAAATCAACCAAACTCCGGCATAGCCAACAATTTGGCCGTCGATTTCGGCTACCAAATAGCGTGCCATGCCGTTTTGGGTCAGTTCTCCTTCAAAGGCTCCGCGGGGCCAGGGCAGGGTAAAACAAAGCTTCTCCATGATCACAATTTGATCTAAATCGGCTAAACTCATATTGCGCAATGTAATATTGTGCATCTGCTTCCCCTCCCTTCGTAGTAGCCTTTGTTGTGCTTATTTTAGGGCGCAAAATTATAGTAAAGAGACATTTCAGGGCCTTCCATTTGCCTGTAAATAAACCAATAGGCGGGGTCATACATGGAAAGGCCTGCGACAGATTGCTGGAATTCATCGGGGTTTTTCAAGTCAATCGAGTAAATTTTGCTGACCAATGCGCCCCCTAATCCATCGATTTGCTCGTTGATGCCCACCACCATGAGGAAGTTCACAGGGAAATCCCAACCATTTTTGTTGAGGTATCGCATAATAGTTTCGGAGCCAATAAACTTAAAGCCCTCTAATTTTACATTCCAACCGTTGAAGAAATAGGTCGTCGCCGAAGTCAGATAGCGGAAGTAATTCCAATTGTCAAATCCCCTTACTGCTTCTTGGTTCCAGGTGCGAATGATGTCGGAGATTTTTCCGTCTTCATGTTCTGTGAAAGAGTAGGGGAATAAATAGTCTACTCCCTCGTAGTTTTTCTTTTCCACAGCAATCATGAGGAAGTTCTTGGTGTCTAGGACAATATTTTCAGGGATCTCGGCTTTCAAATATCGATTTTGCGCCTCAATGTTTTGTTCGTGTTCTTCAATCAGACGCATAATCGTATTGTAGTAATCCCCTTCTTGGGTCTCGATTGCGTGATAATATTCCACTTGTAACAAGAGCATGGCTTCCTGGATCTGTTGAAAATAATCGAATTGCGTTTTTACAATCTCATAATCACGGTAGGTCAGGAAACGATTGCTGTAAATGATACTAGTATAAAGTTCCAGCAGCGGCTTGCGACCCGAGCTGCCGATAAGATTGTTGTGAATGATTTTATACTGAGGCAAGATGTTGTCGCGAATGCTTTGAATAATCGCTTGTCGCTGGCTTTCCGGGGCAGCCGGTGGATGATTGGCGAAATCGGTGATTTCATTCTGCAAGGAGATTATGCTGCTGATCAAAGAATCAAGCTCTGTAACTCGAATCTCATACTGTGTTTTCAATTGTTCAAGCCGAATCGCATCGAGCTTACCGATAATCTGATTCAGCTGGGCTTCAATGTGAGACAAGGAGTTCTTAATATCGTTGAGTTGTCCCTCCATGCGTGCCATACCCTCTTGAATGGCTTTCAGTTGTTCGGGCGTAAGATCTTCATCACCCAAATCAATACCGGCTTTTTTGAGGCCCCAGCCCATCAGTTCGCCTCCGGCATAGTTCAAAGCACCCTTGGCTAATTCTTTGGCAATAAAACTACCAGCAGATGTGGGCAAGGGTTCCGATTCCATGGGGACTTCCGTTTCGGGTTCTGTGGTTTGCTCTTCAATGCTAGGGTCCACCAATCTGCGTCCTGCCAGTGTGAGTTGATCCAATTTCCTAAAGGTAAATTCTCCGGTCTGTTCTAAAATCGGCAGCCCTTTTTCTTGAGCAAACGCTTCAGTTTCAGCCCAAGTGAAGTCTATCCCCTGTTCGTAGCCCATGTGCTTCAAAAGAATTTTCGTATAGGCTTGGAGCGTGATCGGTTTGTAGGGGTCAAAATCGAGAAAGGCATCACCTTGCCAGCCCAGTTCAGGATGTGCTCTCAAGTAGGCCATGATTTTGGCTTCTTCTGCACTGACGGTGTAGGCATCACCAAAGTTTTTCCTGCCGGTGAATTGTAGTGCCTCTTCGGCCAGCCCCACCTGTTGCAGGAAGGCATAGGCGGCTTCGATTCGGTTCGGTACGGTTGAGGTTAAGTATTCGGTTTGATAAAAGGTGGGGTTTTCTTCTGCCTGTACAATAGAGAATGGTGCTACGGTCTGAAGCGCGAGAACAAAGGTGAGAAGTAGTGCGGACCATCTTCTGATTTTGAACACCGGGTAACCCCCTTTAAAGATTTTGTTTCTTATTTCTATTTTACTTGCTAATTTCCTGTATTACAAGGAAAAAGAAAAAATTCTAACAAACTACTTGACAAACAGGCAAAATAATCCTATACTGAAAAAAATTTAATAGACTCTTATCAAGAGCGGTGGAGGGACTGGCCCGATGAAACCCGGCAACCTAGCTGAACCTAAGGTGCTAACTCCTGCGTAGCGGTTTTCCGCTTCGACAGATAAGAAAGATGACTTATAAACGCCTCTTTCCTATTTGGAAAGGGGTGTTTTTTGTTAAAGATTCTACTAGGAGGTGGCACTGTGCTACTGAAACTCCCCTTTCAAAGTTCTCGTCAAGAGACCTTCCGTTATTTGGGATATCAGGAGAACATGACCCAAGATTGGCCCCAAGTGGAGCGCTTATTTGAAAAAACTAAATCTAAAATTCAGGCGATTTGCGCTGTACAGGGCGGCGTTAAAACGTGGGCGGAACCACCCCTATCGCTTCAAGGCAACGATTTGCCACACTTGTTTCGCTACAGCAAACGGATCAGCATTCTGGCGGTTACCTTAGGGGCTGCTTTAGATCAATGGATTAGTCAGGCCATGAAAGAAGGCAATTATGCAGAAGCCGCCATGGCCGACGCCTTGGGGAGTGCCGCTGCCGAAGAAGCGATGGAGACGCTAAACCGCTTGGTCAGCGCCGATGCACGCTTGCAGGGATTTCGCACGACTCCCCGGTTTAGTCCCGGTTATTGCGATGCACCGCTAGAAATGCAAGCAGAAGTGCTGGATGCGCTGGGAGAGAACCGTCCCCAAGTTCAGGTGTTGGCGGGGGGGTTGCTTACACCGAGGAAGTCGGTGACGGCCTTATTGGGTTGGGAGCCGATGAAAGGCCCGGCAGCTCAGTTGGGGGAATCGTGCAATCACCACTGCGTTTTCTGCCCGTTAGAAGAATGCAAATATCGCAAAGCCTAAAAGACCGCGTTACGAAGAATTGGTATGACCTATAGAAAGAAAGCCTTATAAAGAGAAAGGTCTAGAAGAAAAAGAGACGGAGGAACTAGAATGAACCAGAACCACCACATCATCATTGGCGACGGCGCTATGGGCACCTTGTTGCAGGCCAAAGGCTTACTGCAAGGCGGAGGTTGCCCGGAGCTACTTAATCGCACCCATCCCCAAGAAATTCTTGAGATTCACCGACAATACGCCCAAGCCGGTGCTCAATGGCTGCAGACCAACACCTTTGGCGGAAGTCCTTTTAAGTTGAAAGCCTACGGTTTAGAAGCGGACACCGCTGAACTGAATGCGCGTGCCGTGGCCTTAGCCCGGGAAGCAGCTCCAAACCTACCGGTCTGGGGCGATATGGGTCCCAGCGGCCAGCTGATGATCCCGCTCGGCAGTCGCAGCTTAGACGAGATGATTGCCGGCTTTTACGTGCAAGCCAAGGCCTTAGATGACGCCGGTGTCGACGTTTTTCTGATTGAAACCATGGCCGATTTACAAGAAGCCAAAGCGGCGGTAATGGCGGTTAGAGCCCTCGGTCCAGGTCGCAGAATCGCCTGCACCCTCACCTTTGAGCCCGGGGTGCGCACCTTGAGCGGAGATGACCCCGAGACGGTCGCATCAGTGCTACAAGCGCTGGGGGTTGAGATCCTCGGTGTCAATTGCGGCTTTGGTCCGGAGCCCATGATTGAAATTCTGAATCGTTTCAAAGCCGTTTCAGACCGCCCTCTTTTGGTGCAGCCCAATGCCGGATTGCCAATCTTGCGAAATGGTGAGACCGTGTTCCCCAGCAGCCCAGAAGAAATGGGCGATTATGTGCCAAAACTGGTGGCTGCCGGGGCACAGTACATTGGCGGTTGTTGTGGAACCACACCGGAGCATCTTCAAGCCATGTCTGCTGCGGCAGCAAACCTGACACCGCTTACACCGAAAACCCTTAGCTTTAGCACCTTAGCCGGTTTTGGTGAAACCGTCGTACTCTCGGACCGCCTACCCATGCGCTGGATTGGCGAACGCATTAATCCTACTGCACGCAAAAAACTGGCAGAAAGCTTACGCGCCGGTGCTTATGAAAGCATCGCTTTAGAAGCCGAAGAACAGATTCGCGCCGGAGCTTCCATTATTGACCTCAATGTAGCCTTACCCACCGCAAGCAACAGCGAAGCCGAACGTCTACAGCAGTTGACCTTAGCTTGCCAACGCCGCATCCGTGCCCCCCTTTCCTTAGATACCCCAAACCCGGCCAGCATGGAACCGGCATTGAAGGTTGTGCGTGGTAAACCCTTACTCAACTCCACCAACGGAGACGAAGAGCATTTGCATGCGGTGTGCCAACTGGCTGCCACTTACGGTGCTGCGCTGTTGGGCTTGACCTTGGATCGTCAAGGCATTCCCTCTTCTGCTGAAGACCGGTTGGTCATTGCCCGGCGCATTGTACAGACCGCGGAGTCCTATGGCATTTCACGAAACGATATCTACATCGATGGCCTTACCCTTACCGCCGGTGCCAGCCAAGCCCTACTTCCCGAGACCTTGCGCTTGATTTGCATGGTCAAACAAGAACTCGGTGTGCGCACCATCTTAGGCGTCAGCAATGTATCGCACGGCCTCCCTCAGCGTCCGGTTCTCAACACCGCCTTTTTAATGGTGGCCATGCAAGCAGGTTTAGATGCCGCAATCATCAACCCCTTCCAGCAAGATTTAGCTTTGTATAGTGCAGCTGCCGATGTCCTGACCGGCAGAGATCAGAATTCCCAGCATTTTATCGCTCTTTCGAATCAGACCCCGAAGTCTAGCCAAGCAATCTCAGTCCAACCCACCTCTCCCCAAGCAGAAACAACCGCCGCAGTCGCTGCCCCAGACACCCTTGGCCAGCTGCAAAATGAGATCCTCTATGGCAGCAAAGAGCAAATCGAACCTTTGATAAAGGCCTTGCTGCAAGATTCAATGCCCCCACTTAAAATCGTCAACAACGGTATTCTCCCTGCCTTAAGCGAAGTGGGCGAACGCTATGACCGCAAGGTCTATTTCCTGCCGCAACTGCTGCTTGCTGCCGAAGCCGCCAAAAAAGCGCTCGCTTTCCTGCATCCTTATTTGAAACAAGAAGGTGCTGTTTCTGCTGGTACCGTCGTGATTGCTACCGTCCAAGGTGATATTCACGATATTGGCAAAGGCATTGTGGGATTACTCTTAGAAAACCATGGTTTCCGCGTGATCGACTTAGGCAAAGATGTTGCAAACCAATTAATCATTGAAACCGCCCTTGCCGAAAAAGCCGATCTAATCGCCCTCAGTTCATTGATGACCACCACCCTGCCGCAAATGGGTCTGCTCTGCCAAACCTTGCGGCAACGCGGTTTAAAGATTCCGGTTCTAGTCGGCGGTGCCATTGTCAACGAGGCCTATGCTCAGGAAATTGGCGCCCATTACGGTGCCGATGCTACCGATGCCGTTCGCCTAGCCCTAAAGTGCCTCACAAAGGAGGTACGCACATGCTTGAATTAGTCGATTATTTACAAACCCTCCCCTTCGTTCTCACAGTGGAAATGGAACCTCCCAAAGGCTGTGACTTAAGTTCGGTCTATAAATACGCCAAGGCTTTAAAAGGCAAAGTTCACGCTGTTAATATTACCGACAGCCCCATGGCCAATATGCGCATGAGCCCCATTGCCGTAGCTCATATGGTGAAACAAGAAGCCGGAATTGATGCTGTCTTTCACCTCACCTGCCGCGACCGAAATGTGATTGGCCTGCAGGCAGAGCTCTTAGGCGCTCATGCCTTGGGAGTGCGCAGCATTCTGGTTTTAAGCGGAGATCCGCCCAGCCGTGGAGATCACCCCAATGCCCGTGGCATCTTTGAAGTGGATTCAGTAGGTTTAGTCAAAATCGCCCATTGCTTAAATCAAGGCTACGATTGGACCGGCCATGCCTTGAAAGGTGCCTCCAACTTCCATATTGGCGTGGCAGCCAACCCCTTAGCCGAGGATATGGAAAAAGAATTGGAACGGCTGGCGGAAAAGATTGAAAGTGGAGCCCATTTCATACAAACGCAGCCGGTTTATGAGCCGGAAGTCTTGGCTCGTTTTGTTGAACGCATCCGCCCCCATGACCTGCCGATCATCGCCGGAGTCCTGCCGATTAAGAGCCGCAAAATGTGCCAGCATATTCTGCACAACATTCCCGGCATTCATATTCCGTCCTGGTTAGTAGCAAAAATTGAAAAAGAAGATCGGCAAGGCGGTGTCGATGCCGCGCGTCAGCTCTTGCGGGAATTACCCTATGTAGTTCAAGGTGCTCATATCATGCCGGTAGGCAGTGCCTCCTTAGTGCAGGAAGTCTTAGCACCCGTGAACAGCCAACAGGTGGCCGGGATCTAATAAAAAAGCAGATGGACCTCTCAAGCAATTTTGAAGGGTCCATCTGTTTTCTTTTTTCATCTTGTCTTGGTGCTCTATTTGTATGGTTGCTTTACTTGTATAGTTGCTCTACTCTTTTGCTTCTAACGCTAAACGTTCCAGCCGTTTGACTTCGGCTTCCGACTTTCTTAAATACAACGGGCGCAGTTGGTGGTAATCTAAGACTTCCCCCCTACGCAAGCGTTCTAAACCCAATTGAGCCAGCACCGAAGGCCTCGGCACCCGGTAACACTCCGGCGTAATCTGTAACCGTTCTCCTAAGGCCTCTTTTAAGCGCTCAGCATCACGGCTGACCGCATCGCCTACCGCCCAAATCGTTCCTTCATATTCGGCAAGCAACTCCGCCATGCCAATCAAGGGCTGCTGACGAGGCTCAAGCAAACACTCCAAGCTTTGGCCGACTTTGCGGTACAAGGCCATATAAAACTCGTTACGGCGTGCATCGAGCAGCGGCAGCACCAAGCCATCTCCTCCGGCAAAGGCAGCCGCCCATAATTCCAAAGTCGGCACCCCCACTAAAGGGATCTGCAAACCTTGGGCTAAAGCGCGCGCCGTTGCCAAGCCAATGCGCAAGCCGGTAAACGAGCCCGGCCCTTGACTCACCACTAAAGCGTCAACTTCTTGAATGCTGATATCGGTCTCTTGCAACAAAAAATCCAAAGCCGGCATTAAGCGCTGCGAGTGGGTCAACCCCGAAGACACCAGCCATTCTCCGCGTAAAACCTCGTCTTCAAGAATCGCCAGCCCCGAATAACGGGTGGCGGCATCCATACTTACGATTCGCATGGGATCATCTCCTCCAACAAGGCTTCATAGGCTTTGCCCACGGCGGTCCAGGTCAAATTCCGCCCCTCGTCACCATATTCCAAATTCAATTCCAAATATTCGTCCGGATACAGCTGCGGAAAGCGATTCATCCACTCCACCAGCACCACCGATGCATCGTTTTGCAGCTCATCCCAACCTAAATCCAAGACTTCCAACGGGTGTTCCAAGCGATACAAATCTAAATGATGCACCAAAAATCGTCCCTCGTAGCTCTGCAGCAGACGAAAGGTGGGACTTTGCACCGATTCCTGCACCCCCAAAGCGGCCAACAATCCTTGGGCAAAGGTGGTCTTCCCGCTGCCCAAATCGCCGTTCAACGCCACAAACGCCCCCGGAAACAACTGTTTCGCCAAAGAGCGGGCAATCTTATTCATCTCTTCCACGCTATGTTCCTTCTGATGACGAATCAACCCTGCACACCTCCTTTAGCTACGATACGGCTCCACATTGGCTCGGGGCACCAGCACGGTGCCGCTTGCCGTCTTAATTTCATAGACCAGGGTTTTTACCCCGGAAGGCAACACAATTTCATTCAAGGGGATAGACTCAATGCTGCCGACTTCACCAAACCAGGGCTCACGAACAATGCGCACCGTATTACCCACCACAAAATCTTCTAAGCTCCCTGCCGTTGCTTCTTCTGTGGTGCTAATGCCCTCGTCATCCTCGACCGGCAGCAACACCTCTGGCCGAATCACACCGGCGCGGATTTGGGTTAAGCCGTTGACGGAAATCAGCTTACCCTCTTTTTGCGCAATGGCTTGAAAGGCCTGGATGTTCATGGGGATCCTGCCCATGCCTTCGGTTACGATCAGGGTCATGCAGAGCACATTTTCAGGCGTGCCCGGCTTGATCTCATGACCACAGAGCTGGGTCACATCTTTATTGTGCATGCCGCCGCTGATAATCGCCTTAACACCCATCTTTTGGGCTTTTTGTAAGGCGGCTCCTTCCACCATGGCACCGGCTAAGAGGATTTTGTCTTTATCAGACTCCAGAATGCCTTCGGCTTTCAAGGTCTCGGTTTCGTTGGCAACGGCTACCCGCAAGACACCCCAGGTCTCGCCGCCCACCCCGTAAACACCGGGCACGCGTAAGACATCGCTTTCAATCATGGCACCCAAATCCGGAACGATTTCGGTGACAAAACCGCTGACATAGGCAAAAACCTGACGCAAGACAAAGGGACGTTTAATGGAAATGGTAGCGCCCTTGATTTCGGTAATCAGCCCAGCAATGGGGGCAAAGACTTTCTTCTCTTCGTCATCTTTGGCTAGGGTATCGCCCATTTTCACCATGGCACCTTGGCGCACCTCAATAAAGCGCTTGGCCATCAGCTCCGGCATCTCGAGTTCGGCGGCTACATTGACCACCCGCACCGGTTCGTCGGGGTCGCCTTCTAAGCGTAAGGCAATCGTGCCTAAGAGTGGGGAAATATCTTCAATTTTGCCTTTTGCAGGAGAATGAACTTCGTATTCTAAGCCTTCAATGATCACACCGGCTAAAACTTGCCCGGTTTCCACCAGGTCGCCGACCTTGACAATGGCCATTTGGTTCATCATATGCGGTGGCAGGCCCAATTGCTCGGTTACCGGAATAATGACCGGTTCCACCGGCTGCAACTTGGTTTCGGCAACAATGGTATACGGGAAGACCAGCTGCCCCTTCTCCACCATTACCTGACCCACATCGGGTAAGACTCGTTTAAAGGTTTCGCGTCTGGGCATCATACTCGGTCACCCCCTTGCATCCATTGTGCTAGCCAAGCTTGGCTTTGTTTTCGTTGTTGACTCAATTTCTTTTCCCAGCGCAATTCGCGGCCGCGCATATCGACTAAAATCCCTACTTCACCACCGGTCACGGTTTTGCTCAACGATTTCCAGAAACCGTTGCCGTAGTTCAACTTCCAGTGGCCACTGACCGTAAGCTCGGCCTCTTCGTTCGCTGCCAACGGTAAAATAGCAATCTCGTTGAAGCGCACATCGCGGGTAATGCTGGCGCCCTTCTTAGGTTCAAGGGTGACGCGGGCCATCTTTTCATTGTTCATACCGTAACCACTAATTGGCGAAACAACGCCGCCTAAGGGCATGAGGCAGAGGTCTTCTAAAATGCGCAGAGCGTTTTTTTCATCGACTTGGCTAAAAACGCCGGCGTGAGGCAACATAAAGCTGCGGTCGAGCGAAAGCTTGGTATAGCCTTGCGGCAAGAAGCCATCGATCATCATCATAGCGGCTTGCACCGGATGCGGCGCATGAGAAACCACACCGCCGCTGCCGATTAACCAATCTATGTCTTTCATGCCGAATAAGACTTCGGTGCCAAAGAATTCTTCACTGGATTTGGTGGCGTCACCTTCGCGTTTGTTGCCGCGCAAGGCCACGGTTAAATTGAAATGTTGCTTGAGCGACAAGCGCAGTGCTTCTCTGGCTAAGGCCTGCTCTACCTGCAACGCTTCCGGGGTCACCGGTAAGGTGGTGGGGCGTAGCATCTTGTTATGCAACCAGTCGCGCACGATTTCTTCGCTTAACTCTTCGGGCAGCCAGCGCAGAATGTTATCGATGCCCGCTTCCGCCAAAACATGCATGGCACTGTAGCTCATCCCTAAATTGGCGCTGACGGTTCGGTAAAAGGTGCCTTTGAAGACCGAGAAGACGTCGGTGGTGGCGCCGCCAATATCCATGGACATAACATTGTGGCCATATTCCTTAGCTAAGAGTTGCAGGGCTTTGCCGACCGCTAAGGGGGTGGGTAGAATCGGGGCGGTGACGCGCTTGCTGACCTCGGCATAACCGGGAGCTTGGGTCATAACGTGGTGCAAAAAGACTTCTTGAATCGCCAGCCGCGCCGGGTTCAAGTCTTCTTTATCCATGGTCGGACGCAAGTTGTTGACAAACTGCACCTCAAAAGGATGCTGAATCGATTCAAAATAAGGGCGGACATCGGAATTGCCGGCATAGATCAAGGGCACCTTGTGGTCGCCTAAGCGACTTTTGGGGTCAGCTTTGGTCAAGATATCGACCATGACCGCTACTTCTAAAAGGGCTCCCCCTTCAATACCACCGGCCATGAGAATCATATCGGGGCGCAACTCACGAATACGAGCCACCCGTTCATACATCTCTAAACCGTCGTCCTGGGCCATAACATCGAGCAAGACAGCTCCGGCACCCAAAGCCGCCCGCTCGGCCGACTCCGCAGTCATGGTTTTGACCAAGCCTACCACCAGCATCTGTAAGCCGCCGCCGGCGCTACTGGTGGCCAGTAAACCTTCAATGGCATGGGTATTGGTTTGCAGAAAGTGTTTTTCATCGGTCAAAGGGATTTGCAGCTGCTTTTCCAAACGGCTGACCGCTTGAAACAAGCCTAACTTAACATCGTTATACGGGGCTTCCACGGTGGTGGGGGCATCTGCTCCGCCTAAGAGAGTCACCTTTTCTTCGCTGATTTCAAACAACAAAGCCTTGGTGGTAGTGCTGCCTATATCGGCAATGAGATAACGTTTTCCATTCATTTTCGGCTCTCCGCCTTCCTCACATAGTATGTATATAGGGGTCCGCTGGCGGTGTAGGCCAAAAGCGGAATGATTACATAATCAATGCTGCCATATTGAACCCAAAAAGCAGCAAACAATAAAAGAAACCCCACCAGAATGATCCTCTTGCCGAGAGATTTGGGCAGGTGCACGGCTTTAAAATCCGGATACCGCCAACCGCTGACCATGAGATTCCCCAGCAAAACCGCAAACATTATCAAGCCTAAAGGGGTCAAGAGATTCGGCCGCAAAGCCACAATGGCCAACATACCGCCAGCTCCGGTAATGGGCATACCGGTAAAGCCCTTCCCCGGTGTAGCCGGACTAATGTTAAACCGCGCCAAGCGCATGGCTCCACAAACCGCAAAAAAACCGGCAGCCAAGGCGGCTTGCCAAGGGTGGGTGGGTTGTAACACCCGGTACAACAGAAACGCCGGGGCTGCGCCAAAGCTGACCACGTCGCAAAGCGAATCGAGCTCTTTGCCAAAGGCACTGCCGGTGGCACTGAACATGCGGGCAATTTTGCCATCGAGCCCGTCAAAGACCATGCCGGCAAAGACCGCTAAGGCCGCCCAGGTAAACTCGCCCCGGGCTGAAAACTCAATAGAAACGATACCGGCCAGAAGATTCATGGCCGTACACAGGTTCGCCAGCCAATGTCCGTAATTCATGGAGCTTACCCTCCTTTTAAAGCATGGGCTATGGCTTCTTGAATATTTTGCACCGGGGTGATTTGTAAGCCCGGCACCGAAATCACCTTGCCACTGGCCGGAATAATAGCGCGTTGAAAGCCCAAGCGCGCTGCTTCTTTTAAGCGTTGTTCCAAGCGAGCCACATTGCGCAATTCACCGGTCAAGCCCACTTCGCCAATGGCGACCAGCGTGGCGTCAATGGCACGTTCACGGTAGGAAGACGCTAAAGCTAAGACCACTGCTAAATCTGCAGCAGGCTCGTTAATGCGCAAGCCTCCCGCTACATTAATGTAAGAATCCAACATGCCCATTTGGTAGCCTAAGCGTTTTTCTAAAATGGCAATCAGCATGGCCATGCGGTTATGATCAAAACCATTGGCCAAGCGTCTGGGGTTTTGGTAATTGGTGTTGCTGACCAAAGCTTGCACCTCGGCTAATAAAGGCCTACTGCCCTCTAACAACGCTGTTACCGCCGAACCTGGGCCCTGCGTAGAGCGTTCTGCTAAGAACACGGCCGAAGGATTCTTAACTTCTTCTAAGCCGTTTTCGCCCATTTCAAAAACACCGATCTCATTGGTGGAGCCAAACCGGTTTTTGACAGCGCGAATGATTCTAAAATTATGGTGGCGGTCGCCTTCAAAATAAAGCACGGTGTCTACCATGTGTTCCAGCATTTTTGGGCCGGCAATGGTGCCCTCTTTGGTGACATGGCCCACAATGAAGACCACCAAGCCACTCTGCTTGGCAATGCGCATCAGCTGCGCGGTAATATCTCGCACCTGGCTAACCGTTCCCGGTGCCGAAGTTAAGTCACTTCTGTAAACGGTTTGAATAGAGTCAATGATTAAACACGATGGATTCAGCTGCTGCAACACTTCCGGCAGCCGGTCTAAACAAGTCTCGGACTGAATATAGACACTGGCCGGAATATTGCCCAACCGATTCGCCCGCATTTTGATTTGCTCCATGGACTCTTCTCCGCTCCAATAGAGCACCGAAGCCTGACGTTGACCCAACAAAAGGGTGGTCTGTAACATGAGCGTAGATTTGCCAATACCCGGATCTCCGCCCACTAAAACAAGGGAACCGGCTACTAAGCCGCCTCCCAAGACGCGATCTAATTCATCTATGCCAACCGGCGTCCGTCCCTCTTGACGCAAGGTTACTTGCACTAGGGGTTGAGGCTCCTGCAGCATGGTTCCCTCTTTACTGCGAGCCGGCGGGCTCTCTCGTTCTTCTTGAAAACTGTTCCAGCTCTCGCACTCCGGGCAACGCCCTAACCACTTGCTGGTGACATACCCACAATTTTGACAAACAAACTTGGTCTTCTCTTTGGCCAGCACGGCCACCTCCGTTTCCTTAGGAGTAATGGTCTAAAACTATTATTTCGTCAGGGGGTGGCTGGAATCCTTGTTAGGGGGGAGGGGGGAGATTTTTTGTAAAAACCTTCAAGGGTGTTTACATTTTGCAAATATATAGTATAATATAAACAGAAGGAGGCGAATGCAATGTTTAGCAAGAACCTTAAATACTACCGTCTAAAGAACTCATTAACCAAAAAAGAACTTGCAAAGCGTTTAAATATCACCTCAATGGCTATTACCCATTACGAAAACGGTAACCGGAAACCCAATATGGAAATCCTAGAACAACTCGCTCGAGAATTCAAGATCCGAGTTTCCGATTTTTTATCGGTTCGCAACGAAAACCTAGAGTTTCAACATGGTGAGTTCAGAAAGAATACTTCACTTACGGTCACTCAACAAGATTATATTCGCGAATCGGTCGAAGAGTACCTGAACCGTTTTATGAGCGTTGTGGAAATCCTCGGTGGCGAAGTTTTACCCGAAGCACCCGAGTTGCATACCTTGAACTTACTCGACGACGATGAAATCAATGCACAAATGCTCAGAAGGCATTTACAACTTGCACCCGATGGTCCCATCGATAACCTAATAGGTCTGCTCGAAAACAAGGGCTTCTTAATCCTGCAAAGTGATATCAAGGGTCAGAAATTCTCTGGTATGAACGGGTTGGTAAACGAACACCCCTATATCGTGTTAAACCCCTCCATGACCACGGAGAGAAACCGCTCAACGATTGTTCATGAATTAGCTCACATGATGTTTAACTGGCCGGGTGAGTCAAATGAAAAAAGCATTGAAATGAGAGCCACTTCCATAAGTGGAGCATTTCTCTTTCCGAAGAAAGATGTCATTCGCGAACTCGGTATTCGTAGAAACAGCATTGCTAACGATATGACTTTAACTGCGAAAGAATATGGTATCTCCATGCTCCTTCTGGTCACTCGTGCCAAGATTTGCTCTGTTATAAACGAGAGTGTTTACCGAGATTTTTTCATAAAGGTCTCTACCCTCGGTTGGCGCAAAGACGAGCCTACTCGCATCGTAGAGGAGGAACCAAAGCTTTTTGAGCAACTAGTCTTTCGAGCCATAAACGAACGTGAAATCAGCATTCAAAAGGGCGCAGAGCTTCTTAAACTACCCTATGATGAAGTTACGTCTCGTTGCTGCTTTGTTGAGGAGTAGCAAATGGAGTATATTAGCAGTGATACAAATGTATGGATTGATTTCATGAAGATTCATCGACTTGCCTTGCCTTTCAAATTGCCATACACTTATATAATGAACAAAGATGCAATGGAGGAAGAGCTTCTTTCACCTACCGGTCTTCGAGACGAACTGGTTCAGTGCGGGCTTGTAGGAGTCACTATCCAGATAGAAGAATTCGAATTAGCTGAGAAGTTTGGACAAAAGTACATTCGATTGTCTATTTTCGATCGAATCGCTTTGTCTATTGCAAAATTCCGCAACATCACATTGCTTTCGGGAGATGGGGCTTTGCGAAAGGCGGCCCTGGAAGAGGGAGTAACCGTTATTGGAACCATTGGAATTTTGGATCAACTGTACAACGGGTTGTTTATTGATAAGACCGAATATGTGTTCTGCCTGCTTGAATTACAGAAACACAACGGTCATGAAGTACGAGTTCCCAAAGAAGAGTTAACATTACGTTTAAACAGAGTACGTTAGTTTATAAACTGCTAAACGGGCATGATTTATAACACCGATAAAAGGTCATTTCCGATTTCATTAAAACGAGAGAACACGCTTTGTGCATGTTCTCTCGTTTAATATTTGTGTAAAACCGGGAATTTCCCCTCTACAAACTCGACATAATACTAAGCAAGGTTTGGTAGCTATCGACATCATGGTATTTCACTTGACTGGTAGAAATTTCATTAAACAGCTTCTTGGCACACGCAATTTTGGCTTGTTCTATGGGCCGAATGTTCATACTGTCCATGGAACCTTTGGTTTCGGCAATAAAGTAAATATGCTTCACTGAATCTTGGTTAAAAGCTATTGCCCAGTCGGGTGAGTAATTGCCAACCGGGGTTGGTATAGAAAAGCCCCGCGGGAGTTTAGCATATACACACACTTCTCTGGCTACATCCAGATCTTTGGCAAAATTCATCTCTTTGTTCTCATTAGAGATGCCATCAGTAAAGACATAATCACGAATGTGCTTTTTTGCCCGAAATGCTTTGTCGAGTGTTTGCGCTGGCTTTTCTGCGGTGAATATCGTGCTATCGTAAGCACCTTCCGATTGATTGTAAGATATGTGTTCCACAATCATGGTGGACTTTTGCTCTTTTATCAGGCGAATCACTTTACTGATAAACTCTTCCGGGTTGATTTGGAACATGTTGAATTTGGCTGGTCTCAATCCCTTTAAAATGGCTGCCACCGTTCTTCGCGTCAGAGTCGTACCTTCTGCAACCTTTCCGATGAGATCGTATTTGATTTGACTTTTTCTAGCATTCTTCATCGTCTGGTTCGAAATCTCTATGGCCACAAACCCTTCCTGGTTTTTAATTTTATATTCATCCAGAACATCTTGCTGCACACCGGTTGTTGTAGTGTATTTCAACTCAGATACAAACAGCTTATCATTTATGTGATCCATTGCCTTGCGAATTAACTCGCTGCTATCGAACTCCACGGTATAAGCATATTTGCGATTGATGTAACCCCAAAGCGTTTGAAACTCTTGTTTGTAAAAGTTATCGTTCAGCTCGTTATCGATAACCTTGGTTGCATTGGCATTTTCGAACATATCGGCCAACACAGTTTCATCAAAGATAGCTTGCACCAAAGTGTGAACACCCTCAGAAATACTCTGTAGATCCGCTGGTAACAATGCTAGATTTCCATTGGCCAAATCGACTCGGTATGTATCGGTCACCTTATCCTCGTCGTCTATGTAATCATGCTTTATCAAATAACGATGAATCTCGTTCGCCTTCTTGGCATCGATGAGGATTAGTTGTTCACCCACTCGAATTGTCTTTCCTTCAAAATACTCTTTTGTGGCTTTTACCGGTCGCTCATAAAGAACTGCTAAAATATCTTTCTGCAAATCTTCTACGAAAGACTTATAACTCTCGCTAGCTACAACCGTCAACTTATTAATATCGTGAATGGTGTCTCCGCAAGCTTCGGCATCCATGCGTGTCCCTTCTTGATTCACGCACAAGCGCAAGCCCCGGCCCACTTCCTGACGTTTCATGGTTTCGCTATTGCCATACTTTAAAGTGCAAATCTGAAATACATTAGGGTTGTCCCAACCTTCGCGTAAAGCAGAGTGAGAAAAGATAAAGCGTGTCGGTTCTTCAAACGAAAGCAACCGTTCCTTGTTTTTAAGAATCAGATCATATGCCGAGATATCGTCGGAAGACTCGGAACCTCTCTTCAACTCACTATTTACGCTACGACCTGTTCTCTTATCGATACTAAAATACCCTCTATGGACTTCCCCAGGTATAGAACAAACTTCACGTAGATACTTCTGGTATGGGGTCGTATCCAACTTCAAATACTGATTCAAAACATCGAGATACTCCTGCTCAAAAACCTTGCCGTATTCTCCCAGAGCTTCCTCGCCGTTCTCATCATATTGCCTGTACTTAGCGACTTCATCAATAAAAAAGAGCGAAAGCGTCTTGATTCCACGACGATACAGCTGCTCTTCCTTTTCAAAATGTGAGGCTATGGTTTCACGAATTTGTATACGGCGCATGTCGTCTTCTGAAACGTTTCCAATGACTTCCCCGGTAGCAATCTCCACACCATTGAGAAACGTCACTTTGCCGGTAAAAGGGTCAATACTATTCACAATAAACCCTTTGTACTGCTCCATTTCGTTAGAGAGATAAAACAAGTTATCCCCCACTCCTAGAATCCGAGCTTCGCGTCCGATCCCTTGCTTTCGTGCAATCTCGATTTCCATTTTTGCCATGGGTGGTCGTTTACTCGATAAAACGATTTTTTCAAAATAAAGATAGTGATTGGTTCCCTGCAGGTTCTTCACCTCGAACCCTTTTACCTCAATTTTTTTAACCAACCGTTTGTTGTAGGCATCTAGAGCATCCAAAACATATATTAGGTTGTGTTCTATAGCATGAGTTGCAGAATAATTCAGGGTAAACAGAGGATTGAAGTTCTTTAAGGCCTTACGAGTCACTTCTCCACCCATCTTTTGTGGCTCGTCTAAAATGACAATGGGTCGATTCGCCCGAATAACATCAATCGGTCGTCTTGAGCCAAATTCATCACGCTTGGAATAAATAATTCGAGCAGTGGCATCTCCACCTCTACCCTCTTTGCTCTTATCTTCATTTAACGACGTAGCAAACGCTTGAGTATTTATAATCATTACATTGA
>Ga0334882_1000631_pt1 | contig 52398 bp, 45 predicted proteins | sample GraSluR1_MG_5_FD_207226 | JGI IMG/M metagenome (GOLD analysis project Ga0334882, IMG submission 207226) | Sludge microbial communities from methane-producing bioreactor in Wageningen University, Netherlands - Granular Sludge_15_04-R1 | ecosystem: Engineered > Bioreactor > Anaerobic >... | reverse complement strand
TAATCATTTTTTCTTCATCAAAGGTGGCTTTCTTGAGGTTGCTTATTTGGTTTGCTAAGAAATATTCACTATAGCAAGAAGAGACTGCCGCGGCAATTTTGCTATGATCAAACAGTGAAATATCGGCTTCCTCAGCAGAGGCAGTGCTGGAAGGAATAAAACTGATATGCGTTTCCAAGAGTGTGAGTAATGAATCTAGGTAAGGATGTTCAAAAAGAATGCCTTTCAAGCCATCTTTTAATTCTTGAACAATGTGAGAGTACCAACCCGAATGATATTCTGAGTTGATATCGGCTTTAGGAATCGGTAAATTACCATCGAGCTGTTTCGCCGGAAGGGTGAGGTTTCCATTGTTTCCGTTTAATAGATTGAATAAAGATGTTAAGGGCTGGTCTCTCCGATACGGTTGTTCCCCTTCTGGAGGTCGGTCTTTGGTTCGACGGTCAGCCGCAGAAGCAACATTATCAGCCAAGTACACAATATAAGCCGGTGAATCTTTACTCAATGTGGCTTGCCTGAGTTCGGATTTGTGATGATAACGAACGCAATCTAGGATGTTTTTGGTAGGATTGAAATCCTTAAGAAAATCATGACCCGATATGCTGTGACTTCTGCCATCGAAACTCCCTGCACGGTGAATGATTTTGCCCATGTCATGAAGAAGGGCACCATAGGTCGCTTCTAGGGTTTGTGTTCTCAAGCTTTTTCCTCCTTACTTTTAAATTCTATTTTTAGTTGGGCTTTTAGGCATTCGTTCATTCTTTCATAAGCTGCCCAATCTTGATTTCTTGCTAGTTCCAAATCTTCCAAAGTCGTTTTGAGTAATTTCAAGATTTCTGCTGAGGATAAATTGCAATTTTCTTTGATCCATTCATCGGTAATTTTTGTGATTTGGTGCGCAGCAATGTTGCGAACAGTTTCTTCAATTCCTCGCAAGCGAAGTAAAGTTGTATACAAGTCTCGCATTGAATCGGAAGATGAGTCAGAGCGTTTGCTAATCAGAAGGAGTAGTTGATCATTCGTTATGAACGAAAGAGTGCGATTACTGCTAGCAGCTTTAACAATTGCTAAAATATCTTTCCCTTGATCTGAAAAATTAAGTTTTTGCTCATCCCAACGGTAACTTTTTGGGGAATTAGATTGGTTCTTCGTCTTAGTAATATGACAATAATCTGTAATAGTTAGATTGCATTTTATTCGAAGCGTTTCTACCATCAGTTCACTTACTGCGGGGGATATCGCTCGCAACATACCATCGTAATCATCGCGGCGTAGTTTCCCTTGTAAAGATAAAATATATTCAAAGAGCGGGGTAGAAAGCCGGTTGGTCCCAAACAGCAAATTGATTTCTTGGGAGGTTAGATTTCTTTTTATGTCGTCCGTAGCCAATTGAGTGCGCCAAACAGCTGCTTCTAAAAGAACGAAGGCACGAGGGGATAAGTGTTTACGTATTCCTCGGGCAATACGAACGGCTGCAGCATATTCATAATCATCGAGCAGGCCGTAGATCATGTCTAATTTAATCAAGGCGTATTGTAAGGTGGTATCGGATTCTTCTACTCGATTTATATTTTTGGTATTGTCTTCGTTATACTCCCACATAATTGCTGGGTCGTAATCGTTATAATCGGTTCTATTAGGGTTGCTTCTTCGGGCAGGTGTAGCTACCTGGTAAGCCGTTATGGCTCCTTCAGAGAGACCCGCTATGAGTTGAAGACTACTTTTCATGGCTGGAGTTCCGGAAGAAACATTTAGAATAATTTCATAATCAGGATACTTAAGTCTCACTTTCTGTATCTGATTGGTGAATTCTTTGATGAAAAAGTCAAAAAGATGAACATCATCAAGGGTGTTATTTGTTATAAACTCGACTTGCATTTCCGTGCCTAGAAAATCATTTAATCGTCTTATGGAATCGAGATAGCGATTGTCTTTTTTATGGTTTTCTAGCATTTCTGCCGATAAATAGAGAATGACAATATCGGGCTTATGATAGCGACAGATATGCAAATAAGACCCATCGTGCATGTTGCTAATTGGGTCTGTTGTACCAACGGCTGAGAAAAGGATTTTCTTCATGAAGTGTCTCCTTCCATTGATTATTTTGTTGTTTTGTGGGTTATATTCGTGATAAAAAGAGAGATTCCCTTCAGAAAAAAAGAGAAAAAGTAAAACGAATTAAATCTGAAGGGAATTGTGCTTTTGCAAAGAAATGAACAATAATTAATAATTTGTTGATGGGCAATTAGATCCAGAAAAGACTGTATTTAGCAACAAAGCACGTGCCGAAAATGGCGCGCTTTGTAGTTAAGGCGAGGTGGAAAATATTGAGTTTTCCCTTTCCAGAGCAAATTTTTTTAGTAAGCTGATATATTATTCACTTCAACCGATAACAAAAAGAACTTTATACGATAAATTCGATAAATATACGCACTTCCATAATATGTAATTTATTTCGAATTTTTACTATATTTACTTGTTTTATCTTGACTTAATCTAAGAAAATAAGTATAATTCTAGTGTGTACGGAAACATACGCATAACTAAATATTTAGTCATCCAATCCCTATAAAGGTTATAAGGAGGAAGGTTCATGAAAAGAATTATTCTGTCCAGCTTTTTTTGTGCGACACTATTAATGGTTCTCTGTTTAGGTGTTGTCAATGCAGAGGAGACAATTCTTGGCAGTGGAACATGTGGTGAAAATTTAACATGGACCTTGTCTTCAACAGGAGAGTTACGGATCTCAGGGACGGGAGAGATGTGGGATTATCCGTATTATAAAAATGAGAACGCCCTTGTCTCTTACTTGAGGCTTCAAGTAGGTTATATAGTCATAGAAGATGGTGTAACTTCTATAGGGGATAGTGCATTTTCCTTCTGTAGTAGATTTCAAAGTGTGACGATTCCTAGTAGCATAACTTCTATTGGGAGTCGTGCCTTTGCTTCTTGTGATACCTTACTAAGTATATCGATTCCCAACAGCGTAACTTATCTGGGGATAGATGTTTTTTCTAATTGTAACACTTTAAGAAGTGTAACCATTCCAAATAGCGTAGCCTCTATAGAGCGGGGGCTTTTCTATAGTTGCATATTTTTGGAAAGTGTGACGATTCCAGACAGTGTCATTTCTATTGGAGATTATGCTTTTTCCGGATGTGCTAGATTAACAAGTATATCGATTCCGAATAGTGTAAATTATCTAGGGAAAGATGTTTTTTCTGGATGTGTGAGCTTACCAAGTATGGTGATTCCTAATGGTGTAACTTCTATAGGCCAGGGTAGTTTCTACAATTGTCACAGCTTATTTAGCGTAACAATTCCGAATAGCATAACTTCGGTAGGCGCACTGGCTTTTTACGAGTGTGTTAGTTTAAATAAAGTATACTACATTGGAACCGAGGAGGATTGGGGAAAATTATATATTGAGCCGTTTGGCAATGAGCGCTTATTAGGCGCAAATAGATACTATAGTTATCGGACCTTAACAACAGGTTTTGTTCAGAACGGAACAGTCGTTTTAAGTAACACTCTTGCATTATTAGATTCAACAGTTACCGTTACAGCCACTCCGGCTATCGGTTATAAGTTGGTAAGCATTCAAGTTGACGGGTTAGATATTGGCGGAAACACTTTTGTGGTTTCCGGCAATCATGTAGTGACTGCTTTATTTGAGTTGAAGTCTTTAACATTATCTGTGGAGACTATTGAAAACGGTGGAGTAACTTTGAGTAGCTATCAGCCTCTATGGGGTTCCACTATTACAGTAGCTGCCATACCAAATACGGGTTATGAATTGGTCAGTATCCTAGTTGACGGTGTCGGCATTGAGGGAAACACTTTTGTGGTTACCGATAATCATCAAATTACTGCAACGTTTAAACCTAAAACTATGACGCTATCTGTTGGCACCACCTTGAATGGAGAGATTTTATTAAGCAATCAATTACCGGCTTGGGGTTCTACTGTTACTGTTACGACCATACCGAATACAGGATATCAATTAGTCAATATTCAAGTTGATGGTGTCGATATTGCTGGTAACACTTTTGTGGTTACCGACCATCATCAAATTACTGCAACATTCGAGCTGAGAACGATGACATTGTCAGTGGGGCTTGTAAATAATGGTATTGTTTCTCTAAATAATTCAACACCTTTGTGGGGTTCCACCGTAACTGTCACAACCCTTCCAGATCCGGGGTATGAGTTGGTTAGTATTCAAGTAGATGGAGTTGATATCGAGGGTGACACCTTTGTTGCTTCAGATAATCACATTGTCACAGCAACGTTTGAACAATATGGGGTTTTATTAGCTTCCGGAAGTTGTGGAACTGCAATTAAGTGGGGGTTACTCGCCTCAGGTCAGTTGATTATTCAAGGCAATGGCCCAATGGCTGATTACTCCGTCACTAATACTGCTCCTTGGCAACCTTTTTGGACTGAGATTAAATCTGTAGATATTGTTAGTGGTGTAACCTCAATCGGGAATTTCGCCTTCGATAGCTGCAGAAATCTAACGAGCATTACGATTCCAAATAGTGTTACCTCAATCGGATCCTTTGCTTTTATTTATTGTAGCAACCTCACGGGTGTTGCCATTCCAGAGAGTGTTACCTCGATCCAAGAAAATACTTTCTATGGCTGTAGCAACTTAACAAGTGTTACAATACCGAACAGTATCACCTCAATTGGCGATTTCGCCTTTTATAGTTGTAGCCGATTAACCAATATTGTGATTCCGGAAAGTGTTACAACAATTGGAAGAGATGCATTTGCCTTTTGTAGTAGGCTTATTAGTGTTCTGATTCCAGAAGGCATCTCCGCTATACGTGAAAACACCTTTTATAATTGCACTAATTTAGTAAGTGTGACTCTACCGAGTAGTATCACTTCCATAGGGGACTATGCTTTTCATGATTGCTCTAGCTTAACGAACATCAAGATTCCTAGTAGGGTTGCTTACATCGGGAATTATGCCTTCAAAGGGTGCATTAACTTAACGAATGTAACGATTCCTGAAGGCATAATTTCAATAAAAGATTATACGTTTGCTTATTGTACTAACCTCTTGAGCATAACAATTCCCAATAGTGTTACAACAATCGGCGATTATGCTTTTTCCGATTGCAGTAGCCTATTGAGTATGACAATTCCTAATAATGTCGCATCCATATGGGAAGGTGCATTTTCTAATTGTACTGGTTTGGAAACTATTAGTTTACCTGTAAGCTTGACTTCCGTTGACAACAAAGTGTTCTATAACTGTAATCACTTAAGTGACATATTCTATAGCGGAACGGCGACACAATGGGAAGGTATTGTCATAGGAATCGATAACGAATCTCTTTTGACAGCTACTAAATATTATGGAGCACCTCGTGAAGAATATAGGATTTTGAGTATTGGTCTAGTTCAAAACGGAGAGCTCTTTCTCACTAATCAATACTATCTTTTGAATTCTATGGTTACAGTTATAGCCACTCCGAATACTGGATACAATTTAGTCAGCGTCCAGGTTGACGGTGTGGACATTGTTGGAAACACTTTTGTGGTATCCGATAATCATGTTGTAACTGCAACATTTGAGTTAAAGAAATTCACTGCGTCAGTTGGTACTGTAGAGAATGGGAAAGTTTCATTGAGTGATGTAGCGCCTACCTGGGGTTCCACAGTTACCGTCACAGCCACTCCGAATACTGGATACAATTTAGTCAGCATCCAAGTTGACGGAGTGGACATTGTTGGAAACACTTTTGTGGTATCCGATAATCATGTTGTAACTGCAACATTTGAGTTAAAGAAATTCACTGCGTCTGTTGGTACTGTAGAGAATGGGAAAGTTTCATTGAGTGATGTAGCGCCTTCATGGGGTTCCACAGTTACAGTTACAGCTACTCCGAACATTGGATACGAGTTACTGGTTATCCAAGTTGACGGAGTGGACGTTGTTGGAAACACTTTTGTGGTCTCCAATAATCATACCGTGACAGCGTTATTTAGATTGAGAACTTTAACCTTATCAGTGCCTCCCATAGCGAATGGGAAGGTTTCTTTGAGCAGTCAGCAATGTCTCTATGGATCTGCTGTTACAGTTACCGTAACTCCAGATATAGGCTACGAATTGTTAAGTATTCTTGTGGACGGAGTAGAGATTGAAGGAAACATCTTTACTGCTTCCGAGCATCATGTTGTTACAGCTACATTTACACAATTTGGAGTTTTGCTAGCTTCAGGTGTTTGTGGAACTGATGTTGAATGGGGATTACTTGAAGCAGGTCAATTGATTATTCGAGGTACTGGTCCAATGTATGACCATTTTGTCTCAAGTACTGCTCCATGGTATTCTTTTTGGACAGAGATAAAATCAGTAGAAATATGGAATGGTGTTAGTTCAATCGGGAATTATGCTTTTGATAATTGTAGAAACCTTACAAGTATTACAATCCCCACAAGCGTCAAATCGATTGGCTCTTATGCCTTTGTTGGGTGTATCAGCTTGAAAAGTGTTGAGATTCCAGAAGGAATTACTGCAATAAAGGAGCGAGCTTTTTATGCTTGTAGTAGCTTAATGAGTGTTGTAATTCCCCAAAGTGTCTTTACAATTGAGGACTTTGCCTTTTACGGATGCAGTAAATTACCAAGTATTATCATCCCCGAAGATGTTACTTCAATAGGAACGGATGCTTTTGCTTTCTGTAGTAGTTTAACGAGTATTGCGATACCAGAAGGTGTTACTTGGATCATGGATAATACCTTTTACGGTTGTAGCAACCTAACAAGCATTACGATATCGAGTAGTGTTGCCTCCATTGGAGATTATGCTTTCAATAATTGTAGTAGCTTAACAAATGTTTTGATTCCAAGCAAAGTTTCCTATTTGGGGAGATTTGCCTTTAACGGTTGCAGTAGCTTAAAAAGCGTAACGATTCCTAATAGAGTTGTAACAATACGAGAATCGGCTTTTAACGGTTGTGGAAGCTTAACGAGCATGGTGATTCCAGATAGTGTTTCAGCAATAGGGAACAATGCATTTTTGAATTGTGATAATTTAACCACAGTGTCCTTTCTTGGAAATGCACCTTCACTGGGGACTCAGGTTTTTTCGATTAAACCTGCGGGAGGATTCCTAATTTATTATTCTAACGACAAAACAGGGTGGACTTCACCTTTGTGGAATGGTTACTTTTCCGCAGCAATTGGTAGCGTTCTCAACGATTATTCGTCACTTGACGATAACTCGACAAATTCACAAAATATAAAGTTCACATTGAACGATCAATCGAACACAGCATTTGTTGGTGATAATTCAACAAACAGCAATAATAGTGGGTTCCACGGATCACAATTAGGAAAGGTTATTATACCCGAAACCGTAACTAAATCCGGTAAAACTTATAAAGTAATCGGTATCGGTCAGTATGCTTTTGCAAACAATGATTTCCTAACAAGTATTGAATTAGGGTTGAATGTTAAATCAGTTGATACTACCGCTTTTTTGAACTGCAACTCTTTTGATTCCGTTTTGGTTTTACCCGGCAACACGCAATATAAATCAATCGATGGGATACTTTTTGATGCGGTTGGGTATTATCTATACATTTACCCGAATGCCAAGTCTGATTCTACATATACGGTTCCTGAAACCGTTAAAACGATCGGTACAAGAGCTTTTTATGGGAACAGAAATCTCACTAAAATAGTTGTTCCGAACAGCATAACAAGTATAGGTTTTAGTGCCTTTGAAGATTGCATGAATTTAAAGGAGCTTACATTACCATTTATCGGTCGAAGCAATGCTTCGTCAGATTCCTTTGCCTATGTTTTTGGCAGTAATAGCTCATATCTAAACTATAGTAAGGTTCCAGCAAGTCTTGAGACGGTGACTATAATGGGGGGCACTTTGAGAGCGGGAGCTTTTGAGAACATGCCACTTATAAAAAGCATATCCCTTCCTGCACTCGCTACATCCATACCAGCATCCAGTTTTAACGGTTGTAGCGGTCTGAAATCGATTATCTTTGCTGAGACCAGAGCAATATCCGAAATTGGCCAAGTGGTGCTTCCAGAACAAATTACCTCAATCGGAGATTACGCGTTTAACGGATGCTCCAGTTTAGAATCTGTAGTCATTCCGGAAGGAGTTACTACGATTGGATACCAAGCATTCTCAGGCTGCACAAATCTTAAAGGCTTTAATGTTCATGAGAATAATCCAAATTATCATTCGGACATGTGGGGAACTCTATTTACCAAAGACTTATCAAGCTTAATTACCTATCCCTCAAACCGCATCTGGCCGTATTACAATGTTCCAAATGAAACAACTACCCTACTAACAGGAGCTTTCAATGCCTGTTCGAATCTGGTCAACCTTTACATACCTGCCACTGTAACTAATCTGCAAAGCAGTAGTATTGCCAACTGCCCCGGTGTTACCATCTGTGTATATTTGAACTCCCCAGCTGACACTTACACAGGGAACAATAATCTCACAGCCTGGTATATGGACAATTACACCCTTCAAGGAATTGAAATCTATAGTTTACCGGAACAGAACGTTTATCCACTTGGGCAAGAAGACTTCAGTGGCTTATATTTAGTAGCGGATTATGGTGGCAAGCAGCTCCAGTTGGATGACTATGAACTCAACTACGATGTGAACCTTTTAGGGACTCAAACCGTCACAGTTGAACATTCGGCAGGAACGGCATCTTTTGAGATCGTGCTCTTTGATGCTGCATCCGAACAGGTTCTCGATTTCGGAGCGGTAGTTGCTCCAGAGGGAACAATAGCTTTAGTAGCCGTTTACGACACGTTTGGAAAAATGATTTGTATTGAATCTGCGATTATTAGCAATAGCCAGGGGAAAGCCGTAATCAGTAATAACGATTACAACAAGATGTCAAAAGCCAAACTGTTCGTTCTCGATGGCTTAAATCTAGCTCCTCAGCGAGAGGAATACAGAATTCAGAAGTAACAAGAAATAAAAACAAATACCCCCTATTGATAAAATAACTCATCAATAGGGGGTATTTAATTGCTTAAAAATCACTATGGTGTTCACTCCACCTCTTTAAACTCCCACTTACATGCCCCGGACTTCTTTATTTTCAATATCGCATAAATCGGTTTGGCAATCACGTTTTTCTCGCGGCTAATGCTGCCCGGGTTCATTATCCAACAAGTCTTGCCAGATAAGGCTTTGGTGCGGTGCATAAAGGCCTCGTGAGAGTGCCCGTGCATAAGAATATCGGCATCGTGTTCATCAATGAGTTTCAGCATTTTGTTGCGGCTGGAGATGCGGTTTTCATCGGTTTGTTTGGGGGCTTTGGTTTCGTTGATCATCAAATGACCGTGAACTAAAACAATACGCTTGCCGGCGATTTCGGTAAACTTAATCCATTCTTCGTTGACTTGATCGGAATCAATATTCCCTAAAACATTGATGAGAGGGAGACTGGGGTATTGAACTTTGAGTTGTTCCACATCGGCCTTGCCATCGCCCAAGTGGATGATCATTTCGGGCTTTTCTTTTTCAATCACCTGAACCATGATTTCAACATCGCCATGGGAGTCTGAGAAGATTACGACTTTCATTGGGGGTCCTCCTTATTGTTTTAAAAATTAATCGTGGGTAAGTGTCCGGGCAGGGAGCCGACGACGATTAAGTTTTCTTCGGCATCCCACAAAAAGTAGATGCGAATCAACCGCTCGGCATCGGTGCCAATTTTCAAATGCAGGTTCAATACGCTCTCTTGGGATTTTCCTTTTACAGATTTCCCGTATTTTATCTTATACTCCACTGGAAATTTGCTGGTGGTGGCTTCTGCAATACGCGTAATTTCAAAGGGCCGGGCATATTTTCGTTCACATCGGCGAGTGAGTTCGAAGGAGTCGTAGAGGTTCATCTTAAAGTCTCGGTATTCATTCGCCAAATATTCCAAGGCACAGCATAAGGTGTAGAGGTCTACATCGCTGTTGCTTTCGGCTTTGAGCAGACGTTGAGCTTTGCTGTGCAGCATCAGGCGGCCTTCCATCTGTTTTTCCACCCAGGGGGCTACTTCGTCTATGGCTTTGGGCCAATTGCGTTGCGACAGATACCACTCTACAATCTGTTTGTTTTCCTCATCTCGTTGCTGGAGGGCTTGCAGCGAGTACTTGTATTCCTCTTGCAGGCTCTGAATCGTACGTTCCGCTTGCGAGAGCTCCTCTTTGAGCCGATTCTTTTTTTCCTCTGTTTGGGTCAAGGCATAGTGTAGCTCTTGCCGTTGCTTGTCATAGTTTTCTTGCGCGGCTTGCATCTTTTCTGCCCAAATCCGTTGCACATCTTCTTTGGATTTTGCCAGGTGGAAGAGGGCCTCGCGTTCCAGGGTTTTGGCTTCTTCTAAAAAGACCACTCCGCCAAACTGATTGGGATGATGCATTGGGCTTTCTTGCAAATAGGCCAACAATTCTTCCCGCACGTTCTTCTTGTTGCTTGCAGTCAAGTGGAACGATTTCGCCGGCGCAAGCATATCGTTTTTGATCACCGGATAGACTTTGATCTCGTTTTCTGCCAGGTCGTCTTTGAACACGCGCTTGAACTCCGCAATGCAGGCAGCCGGGAGTACGAAAAACTGGGCATAACCCATGCGCAAGCGGGGGAGATCTTGCAATTCACCGCAAAAAGCATGTTCTTCAACGGTCGGGAGCGGAATTTGGAGGGAGCTGCCGGAACGTTGTAAGGGAGAGAATTCGGGTAGAGTGTGCAATACAGATGCGGGGTCGGGCCGGATGGCAGGGGGTTGAGCTTCGTTGGTGCGGGCAACCACCACCGGCAGGGTTCGCTCGTTGCTTTTTAGCCAGCCCATGAATTTGCCAAGCTCCGTTTTCTTTAAGAGGGTACAGTTTTCTGTAATGGGGTATTGCTGAAAGAGTTTTAAGCCGGAGCTACGCACCAATTCTTTGATCACCGCCGGGCGGTAGACTTCGCAAGGGGCGGTGGTGTTTAGGGGTTGGCTAACCAGGGTGCGAAAGCCGAGTTCCACATCGTTTTGGCGCAGGTGAAAGGCAATGTTGGTCTCAAAAATTCTGCCCGGAACGGCCGGTCTGCCGCCGGGGTGACCATCGCCTAGGTCGGGTTCGGTGAGCTGCAAGGCCCAAATGCCTTCTTGGGAAAGCCAAACCACTTCTACCGTGTAACCGACCGAGATTCGGAAGGAACGCAGTTGGTTTCGTGAGAAGGAGTCGGCTTCAGCCGGGGGCGGGGTGTTTAATTCAGGTGGGACTTCGATTTCCTGAAAGCGCTCGCGTAGCCAGGCCAAGGTGTATAAAACCGCAACGACCAGGGCTTTTTCAGGCGATTGTTTCCCGGAAAGGGTGGCGTAGAACTGATACGTGGCAAAGCGTTCGTTGGCTTTTAAGGGCAGAGGTTTTCTGTTCATTGCAGAAGGGTCTGTTGGCATGAGCATGGCCTCCTTAAGAGCATCGTTGTCTTTTATATTCCTTTAACAATTGTTGGAATCCTTTTCTAAGTTAAGAGAGTATATAAATATTGAGAGACCATTCAGCAATCCCACGCTTGCTTGTGGCAATAATGGATATTTCGGTACCGAAGGATTTTTGCCAATCATGTGGAATTATTGATTGTGATAAAATAGACAAAGTGAAAAGGGGAGAACGATATGAAGAAAAGACTCATTCCACTGCTACTGCTATTTGGGTTATTGGCCACATTGCTGACTGGGCATGTTTTAGCAGCCAGTCAAAAACCCGGGGATTTAAAGGAGCTATATTCGCAAGAATGGGAAATCCTACGGCTTACCAACATAGAGCGCTACAAAGAGGGTAAGCATTCCCTGGTGACCTTCGAGACCTTTGGGGCAGCAGCAAGAACACGAGCCTTTGAGAATTCCATTTACTTTGAGGCATCGCACTACCGCCCCGACGGCAGAGATGCGATATCGGTCTTAGATGATCTAGGCTATAACTACACTTTTGCAGGTGAAAACACGGCTTATGCAGATGATGTTACCGGAAGCAATGAAAGAGCCGTAGAAATGTGGATGAATTCTCCCGGTCACCGAGCAGCCCTTCTTAACTCGAATTTTCGGTATATAGGTATTGGCTATGCCACCGATCGTCTGGAGTATCATTTCTATGTACAGTTGTTTGGTAACAGCAGTAACAGCGACTGCGCAGAGATTTCTTTTAACGCCAATGAGCGCTACTTTACCTTGAAACTAAAAAATGGCACGATTGCCTATGCTCCTTACGACGAAAAATCGGTGAACATACAAGGCAACCAAATGCAGTTCCATTACCCGGGAGCCACCACCTGGTTTGACCTTCCTGCCACCGATACCACTACCTTAGTTGGAGATGCTCCCCAAACTACCTATGACCAATACGAGCAGTTTGGCATCACTCCTATTTATTACAATGACTTAAGAAAAATGATGTATTATGCCAATCATGATGTGGGTAACCCCTTCTTGGCATTGGTTTTTGACCTGGAGAACTGCGAGACTTCGGTTTTCATTACTAATCGAATCATGAGATATGCCATGAATAACGATTTGCACCTGTACTCCTTCGATATGACCCGATCTGGCCATTATGGCAAAAACGCCCTAGACTCCTTGAAACTGAGTAACGACCTGGGCAATCCCACTAACGCCAGCATCCCAGCTTTGGTCTATTTTGACGGCCAACAAGTGCGTTACCAAGTACTGGACGACGCATTTAAACAAGATAACCTCGCAGCACTGCTCACCAGCTGGGGACTGCAAGAATACAGCAGTGTCGCTCCCCTGAAAAGTGACTACCCTGAATACGACTTCACCGTAAATTTCCTCAGCGGTTTGCCAACAACCGGTTGGGAAGTGGGCAAACAGCTTCCCGATGTGAAACCTGTTTTTACCGATGGACTCTCTCACCCGTATACACTCACTTCCTCGAACCCGAGCGTGATAAAAATAAACAGCACCGGCAAAGGTTTTGAAGTGCTTACCATTGGCAAAGCCAACCTCATTGTAACCGTGCAAAACGGCAACTGGTATACCAAAACCTATATCAAAGAAATACAAGCCTACGATTCGAGCAAAACCGGGCTCTATATTGATAAACTCCCTAACAAGACCAGTTACAAAGTTGGAGAGACCTTAGACCTCACCGGCTTAGAACTCACCTTTTTGGATGCCGATAGCAAAAAGCTGAGCTACACCAACTCGAAATTAACCTATGTCATGTCGGGCGAATACGTGAAGCAGGGGGCGAAGCTGACCAAGAGCGGAACCATAACCATCCAAGTTCGCTACGAAACTCGCTGGTTGACCGATTTTGATATTCAAGTAGGGGCCACTACCACGCCGACCACTCCTACCACACCCAATACGCTTTTGACAGACGGTTGGTACCATTTGCGCGCCATGAACAACTACCTGAACCTCACCTCCAAGGGAGACGCCGAACTGCGTAAACTCAGCACAAACCAAGCGTATTATGCAGAGAACCAAGGCAATGGCAAGATCACGCTGAAACTGGCTGACGGCACCTACTTGGGGTTGAGCGGAACCTTGCAAAATGGAAACCGCCTCAAAGCCGTGAGCACTCCTTATTCGTGGAACATCTATTCTGAGAACAACAACGATATCTTTAGCTTTAGACCCTCGGGGAACACCAAAATGGTGGTCAATGCCGCAAACGAAAAAAACACCGACGGTACCTATGTGATCATTTGGTCGCATGAAAATCTAAATGCACCGAACCACGCGGAATTTCGCTTTATTCCAACCACGGAGCCCGAAAGCGCGGCACAGCCAACCCAACCCACCACGCCTACAGAACCCTCAGGACCTGCACAATCCAAACACAACTTCAGTGATGTTTCTCATGGTAGTTACTATGAGAATGCAGTCGTCTGGGCTTTGCAAAACGGAGTTACCTCTGGAATTAGTGCAACGGCTTTCGGACCCGATGTCATTTGTAATCGGGGACAGGTTGTCACATTCTTGTGGCGCGCGAAAGGCAGCCCGGAACCCAAAAGCAGTAACAACCCTTTTAGTGATGTGAAAGCCGCCGACTACTTTTACAAACCTGTGCTCTGGGCAGTAGAGCAGGGCATAACCAGCGGTACTTCTGCAACCACCTTTTCCCCTCAACAAGAGTGCACCAGCGCGCAAGTTATCACCTTTTTATGGAGATCCAACGGCAAACCAGCTGCTAGCGGAAACAGCACCTTGAGCACGAATTACCCTGGAGCTTTTTACACCGATGCCTTGGCTTGGTCTGATGTGGGCGGACTATTACACGGCACCGGCAAAGCTTTTGCTCCCGAGAATCACTCACCAAGAGCCGACATTGTGACTTACTTGTATCGCAATGCAGGATCTCCGGAGTTGACGTGAGCAAATCACCTTAAACTCTTGCGAAAATCAAGCAAGGCAAATAAATCATAAAACCCTTCGCTGGAACTCACATCCAACACCAAGGAAAAGAATTGGAACTTCCCCATGGTTTGCGAGTTTAAAATCATTTGCTTGACTTCCTCGTTTAGTGGAAGCTGAAGTGCTTCTGCTCGTGCCTTTTCGGGAACGTAGATTGTCACCTTAAAGAAGCCACTCCATACCGATAACCAAAAAACGGTGGCTTCTTTTTTGCCCCCTCGAACACCAGTCCAATAAATCTGCCCGTTGGCTAACCAGGCTTTGCCATCGGGGTAATACCGCCACACCAACTCGATGCCATGACTAGCCAGTTCTTGAAGGAAGGCAACATATGCAGCGTTTGCTTCGCCCAATGCCTCTGCAAGAACCTCATTGGTGGGTTCTATAGCGGAATCGCGCAGTAATTGTTTCTTAGTGTCTTTCACATAAAAACCTCCCCATTTTCTTTTGCTGTTATTGTTCTTTTTCTCTTGTGACAATCCTTTTCTCACAGATGATTTGCTGGAACGAATAAGCTGCAGTTGACGAGATAACCATTGATATTGTAAAATATTGGTAGAGAACACGCCGTTTCTACAACATTTGCATCGGTAGTCAAACCAGAAAAGGAGAATGACGATGAAGAGTGAGCAACGAATTTACGATTACTTTTACCAGCTTGAAAAAGACTTTAACCTTGCCACAAAAGAACGAGGAGCCGAAGGGTGGACTTCATACTTTGCAGAGAGTGCTGTTATGGTCGGAAAGCAAACCGACATTGTAGGTAAAGAAGCAATATTAACGGCGATGACTCCGGTTTGTGCTTTGCCTGGTTTTTCTTTTCATTGGGCACCAACCACTGTGCTAGCTTCGGATGACGAAACCATGGTATATACCTATGGCACCTACGAAAGAAAATACTGGAATGCGCAAGGAGAAGAAGTGACCCAAACCGGTAAGTATACCACCATATGGGCTAGGCAAGCCGATGGTGGGTATAAAATTGTGCATGACATTGGCAGTTGAGAAATCGTCTGTCTATATGCACCGTTTTAAGAATGGGTGTAGAGAATTAAACTTGCGCGACTATCAATATAAGTTTTCCGTTCTCGTCAAAAGATACATCCATAGCGGCTATTGTATCTTTTGCGGAGCTATAGAAACTGACATCACAATGGAGTTCACCGTTATTAATCTCGTAGAGCTCTTCGACAGACTTGACAAATAGATTCACATCATCAATAGAATTGAAGGTCACATAATTTAGCGCGAAGTAGTAGTCTTCGTTAGAAATAATTGGTGTGGCATCTCCAAAACGTTCATCTAGTTTCTTAACAATTGAATCGGTGCGTTCAATCCTTTCCCTATTCTCAGGAGATATATTCATTTCGAGTTGGAGTGCTGTAAAACTGGCGTGCCAGGGATATAGATTAGGAGCGAGTTTTATATCTACAGTAGGTTCAAGGTAACCAAAGCGGAGTTTACCGTTCTTCTGATCGCAAACGAATAACTTGTTTACCCAACACCCTTCAGTTACTTCCATTCCGGCATATTGAATGTATTCTGCATCTTCTTTCACAAGAAACTTAGAAATACCTCTAAGACCATATTTTAGATTCTCCAAATAATCTGCAACGAATGCAGTCCAAGTATAGGAGTAAGTTACCTTAAGCTGGATGCTTTTAGCCATTGGTATCGACTGAATTGAGTTCCAGGCCTCATGTGAGAATAGTTGGTTCTGCAAATCACGATCACATTCAGCAAAAGTCCAACCATCCTCTGTAATAAATAATAAATCCTGTTCTCGATCGGCCTTCATTTTGGTCATTCTTAAAGCCTTGTTATCTAAAGTTATTGTTAGTTCCTCAATATAAACACTAGTTAAGTTGTGTAGCTTCGCCATGTGTTCAAACTGTGTTTTTATGAATTCCAGAATTTGCCTAGTGCGTTCGTTCGTGGTTTGAATGTCATATCTTTCGGTAATCGTGTAACTAATACTCATTTGGAACCCTCACTTTCATTTGCTTAATTAGTAACAATAACATTGGAGTAGTTTTTGTAAATACTTTAGTCGTCAATCACATATTATAATACCATTAATACATTGTCAATCACGCTAAAAGGCTGTATATATGAATATAATAAGTTCATAAAAAATCAATATAAATGTACATAAGCGTACGTTAGACGTGGGCGAGTCAAAAAGTGATAAAAACCATAATTCGTGTCATTAAGACAATGAAAAGAGTGGAAAAAGACTATGCGAATTCTGATTAAGATACATAAAAAAACACAATACATCAGAATTAATCAAAAAACTCTAGAGATCAGTAAGAAACACTTGTAGCTATTAAGTTGAAATGGATTTCTGGAGTAAAAAACGACCCCCTGTAAAAGGGAGCCGTTTTACTGTTTTTTGAAGATAGAGTGGTGGAGAAAGGTCTTCATCTTTTCCGGTTCGTCGTCATAAAGTATGACTTGAGCAAAAAGTTTTTCTTACTAAGGTAATTCATGGAAAAGTTTGCTTATTGCTTCCATAAACCGCTTTGTTCCTTGTTCCAGCGTTGAAACTAAAGTATCTGGTTCTTCAAAATCCGGAGTGACGGCCAAAACGTTTTCCACAATGGCATCTAGGTTCGTTACATCGTGAAACGTAGGAATTCCTTGTAGTGGTGTTTCGTGAAGCACCGCTTCATATTGCCTGGTTAAAACTCGGTTGCGAGCTGAAAGCCAAACTTCAAATTGGTTTTTCTCGTGCCAATAGACAAGAGCAATCTTTAGGCCCTTTTCTTTGAGAGACTTGGTGAAAATCGAGAAATACGACATGTCCATGTAACCCTGGTAGAGTCCGCTAATTTCATACTGAGGGTATTGTTTTATGAAATTTGCTCTCAATTTCCCCATGAATTCTAAGATTCCCCTATAGGCTTGCTGAATTTCCCCTTGTTGCAAAAGAGCGGTATACTCGCTGATCTGTTGATTCAGAGTGTTCATGCAAATCCATCCCTTCAAAATCAATCTATTTTATATTCCTTTAACAATTGTCATAATCCTTTTCAATAAAAGGGATTTATGGATTCTAACCTTGAATTGTTGGTGATTTTCAATTATACTGCAATTGAGGGTTAATAAAGCAAAAAGACCGCACAAAAGGGGTATCCTTCGGTGCAGTCTTTGCGTATGAACTTTGCTTATGGGAGCAGGTTATGGAGTGGTAAGCTGATCCGGGAAAAAATCTTCAATAGGAATAGTATAGTTCGGCGCACCAACAGCGCTACTGTCTGCCAGAATGATAAGGGTGCTTACATCAAGTTCCCCGTCGCTATTTAGGGTCGCCGTGGCTTGTAGGTTGAAGTTTCCTTGCGTTTCTACGCCCTCATCGCTCGCCACGTCCCAACCTTTGCCCAGATGATACATGGTCCACAAGAAGGTTGCAGCGCATTCATCATCGAGGATGATTTCTTCGTAATTGCTGATTTCGTAATGCAGGCCATCGTAATACGGCGTGTATGCTTCGTTAAATAGCTCGGCTAAATAAGACTCGATTTGTTCTTGTAGGCTGAGTGCCGCACCGGTTTCTAGATCAGGCTTCTCATTTGGCCGGTTCATATTGCCTGAGTTGTCTACAATCGTCCACTCTTTGCTCTGTATATCCCGCGTTAGATAAAAGTACTGAACAACATCTCCGTCGCTTCTGGTTGTTTGGGTGTGGTCGTATTCAGCATAGTAAACGGCTTTGACAACAATAAAATGCTCTGCTAAATACTCGTCGCTCCAGCCGCGCCGCTCGGCGATTACGCCGCTGATGAATCGTTCCACAACACGCGCCGTCTCCACTTCATCGATTTCAAAGCTCTTGCCTTCAATGCGAATCGTGTAATCCTTGCCAACTTGGTTTTCAATTGCCGAGCGCACTGTTTCTGTTGGATTTTTCGCCGGTTGTTGTAGCCACAAGTCACCGCCGGTAGCAATATAATACGTAAATGCACAAAGCAATAACGATGCAGCAACTGCGGCGGCTCTAATAGAAGTCTTTCTAAACAGCATTACAACCTTTGATTTTTGGGGTTGCACCGCCACGGGTTGCGCCTCAGCGATATATTTATCTGCAATATTCCCTATGGAACATAACAGCTTTTCGTTTTTCATAGCATGACCCCCTCTCTTTCAAAGTGAGATTTCAGTTCCTTTCTTATTCGGAACAATGTTGATTTAACTTGGCTTTCGCCTATGTTGAACTGCTCTGCAATTGCCTTGATCGGCATGAGATACCAATACCGTTGAACAAAGATTATGCGTTTTTGCTTCTCCAGACCTTCAAGAAACTCGTCCAGCAAGGTCATTAATTCCTTTTCGTCCATGGCTTGTTCCACGCTTGTGGTTGAGGGAAGCACTTCATCTAACTCCGATAAAGCTATTTCCATTTGTCCATGTCCGCGTTTAGCAGCAGAGTATTTTTTGAATTTGTCAAGCGATAGATTGCGCGTGATCTTGCCCAGAAAGGTAGCTAAACAATTGGGGCGTTTTGGTGGTATAGCGTTCCAAGCATTGAGATATGTATCGTTAACACATTCCTCAGCATCTTCCTTGTTAAGCAAAATGTTGAACGCAATGGAATGACAGTACCGAGAATACTTTTTTGCGGTTTCGCCAATGGCGGTGTCGGATCGTTCCCAAAATAAATCAATGATTGTACTATCTTCCATCGTGTTTACCTCCTGCTCGCTTAGTGCGTTGAAAGATCTTTCATCCTTATACACGACAAAAATTGAATCTCGTTGCGTGAGAGAAATAATTTTGTGAAGAGAATCTTGTAAAATTATACTCCTTAAAAGAAAAAAGAGAAAGAGAGGGTCTTATATGAACATCCAAAAAGTATATGCGATGCCATTTGCCAAAGTGTATCCTATGTATATAGCCAAAGCCGAGAGGAAAGGGCGAACCAAAGCAGAAGTCGATGCCATTATCCTCTGGATGACTGGTTACAGCCAAGAAGAGCTGGAGGCTCAAATTGAAAAGCAGACCAATTACGAGGATTTCTTCGCTCAAGCACCCAATCTGAACCCCGCTCGGAGCCAAATCAAGGGGGTTATTTGTGGAGTGCGGGTAGAGGAGATTCAAGAACCCACCATGCGCGAGATCCGTTACTTAGATAAACTAGTCGATGAGCTTGCCAAGGGAAAAACCATGGTCAAGATTTTGAGGGAGAACTTATGAAAACAATCGGGATTATGGGCGCGATGAAGATTGAAATCGCCAAACTAAGAGAGGCCTTTCAAATCAGCGCCGAGAGGCAAATTGCTGGGTTTGTGTTTTATAGTGGCAGCTATGAGGGTGTTCCTGTCGTTTTAACCACCTGTGGGGTTGGTAAGGTGAATGCGGCATGTTGCACGCAGATTCTTATCGATCATTTTGCTGTGACTGCGGTTATCAACACTGGCATTGCCGGCAGTATGCACGACGAAGTGCATTTTGGAGATGTGGTGATTTCGGACCAACTTACCTATCACGATGTGCGACCCCAACAGATGCAGAGGCTTTTTCCGTTTAAGGAACATTTCACAGCCAGCGCTAGCCTGGTTGACTTAGCCAAACGCTCCGGGGAGAGTGTGCTTGCCAAAGAATACAAGTGCCATGTAGGCAAGATCGTCACCGGAGAGCAGTTTGTGACCGAGCAAGCGCTGAAGCAACGAATTGCCGATGCCTACCATCCTCTTTGTGTAGAAATGGAAGGCGCAGCCATTGCCCATGTGGCAGAGATCAACGAGGTTCCTTTTGTGGTGATTCGCAGTATTTCCGACCATGCCGATGAGAATGCCGAAGTAGATTACAATGTTTTTGAAGCGCTGGCAGCGAATCAGTCGGCGAATTTGGTGTTGAAGATGCTGGAGAAGATGCAAAGAGATAATCCCCGCAAGGAGGAATAAGAAATGAACACAACTTTTCTGAGAAAACGAAATTTTGGTATTGCAACGCTTGTACTTTCATTGATTTTTGTTGTTTGGTTTTTAGCAAACTCCAAAACAACCCTGGATTTTCATTTTGACGAGAACCCCATGGAGCAAGCAGTCAGCCAAATTGCGCGCGAGAATAGCGAAGAACCCCTGAAAATCGAGTTCAATACGGAGCAAGTGGCTGAACTCGTGTCTCATCTTGAAGCGTTGGGTGCTGTGAAAAAGCAAGATCGTTTCGCTGAAGAGCCTGTATTGTATGGGATTAGTGCAACCTCTGCAGACGGCGGGGCTATCCTCATCAACGGGTATTCTTTGACCGAGGATCAAATTGAGATTGTATATCAAGACAACCGCTATGTGGTTGAAGATGCTGATTTCAGCGCTTACTTTGCAACGGTTCGTGCGAGTCTCATGGCACAAGTAACGTATTTGCAGCTCTATGAAGATTTTTATCGGATCACATTGCAGCCGATATCTGAAGGAATTCAAAAACTAGCACTGTTGGATCTGGACTTCAATACTGTACCGGAATTGGTAGTATTTACACCCGGGGCTTCGGCTTCTTCGGGTTGTGTGATTTTCACAATAGAACAAGATGAAGTCCGGTTCTTTAATACCACCGATACCATCTCTGCGTATGCAGGCCTCGATTCCAGCGGGCCCTTGGCTCCGCTTGCGCAAAACGCCACCGTGCCGTTCTTTTGGGCGAATTATTTAGTAGCAGAATCCTTAGAATTTACGCAATCGCGCTTTTTACTATGCAAAGAACGGGTGGGAAGTCAGCTGCGCTGGATTCTTTGTTCCGCCAATGGCTATGATTCCGGTTCGTGGGGAACCTGGTACCGTTTCAGTACTAATGAAGGTGCTCTTGTAGTTGAATCGCTCTTGAATTACGAATTCGTAGGCCAATGGTCTCACAAATCTGCTAGCAAGGATCAATGGTATATCAACAGTGAAGAGGTCACGCAAGCGGAATACAAAGATACTCTCGCTGCCTTTCTCACCTCTTTAGAGCAGGAATATGAGCTGATGGATTATGCGATTGAGGAGTTTATTGTGGGTGAGTGATAAGTGGAAGAATTGATGCAACAATTTTAAAAAAGCCCTCCACTACGGAGGGCTTTTACTATTGGGGATTCTTAATTTTTCAATTCCAGATACTCATCATAGGTCATTCGTTTGTCGATAATCCCTTCAGGGGTGATTTCGATAATCCGGTTAGCAATGGTCTGCACGAATTCGTGGTCATGCGAGGCGAAGATTACAGTGCCGGTGAAGTTAATCAGGCCATCGTTGAGTGAGGTGATTGATTCCAAATCCAAGTGGTTGGTCGGTTCATCTAAAAGAAGCACATTGGCATTGCTGAGCATCATTTTGCAGAGCATACACCGCACTTTTTCGCCACCGGAGAGCACCTGGGCTTCTTTTTGAGATTCTTCACCGGAGAAGAGCATTCTTCCAAGGTATCCACGGATGAAGCTTTCGGCTTTTTCAGTGGAATATTGGCGCAACCAGTCGACCAGGTTAAGTTCTACGTTGTTGAAATACTCGGAATTATCTTTGGGGAAGTAGGCCTGGGAGGTGGTCACGCCCCATTTGAATTCGCCTGAATCGGCTTCGAGTTCGTTCATCAGGATTTTGAACAGGGTGGTCTTGGCTTGTTCGTTGGAACCGACCAGGGCAATTTTATCGCCTTTGTCGAGTTTGAAGCTGATGTTGTTGAGAAGCAAACTACCGTCCACGGTCTTGCTGAGGCTATCCACTGTAAGCAATTCGTTGCCGGCTTCGCGTTCGGGTTTGAAGCCCACATAAGGGTATTTTCGGGAGGAGGGTTTGATGTCTTCAATGGTCAACTTCTCCAATTGCTTTTTGCGCGAGGTGGCTTGCTTGCTCTTGGAGGCATTGGCGCTGAAACGGTCGATAAATTCCTGGAGGGCTTCACGCTTCTCTTCGGCCTTTTTGTTTTGATCACGTTGCATTTGCAGGGCTAACTGGCTGGAATGATACCAGAAATCATAGTTGCCGGCAAAGAGTTTGATTTCGCCAAAATCGACATCGGCGGTGTGAGTGCAGACTTTATTTAAGAAATGGCGGTCATGGGAGACCACAATGATGGTGTTTTCAAAGTTTAATAAGAAGTTCTCTAACCATGCGCGGGCTTTGAGGTCTAAATGGTTGGTCGGTTCGTCGAGCAATAAAATATGCGGTTGTCCAAATAAGGCCTGGGCCAATAAGACCTTGACCTTCTCGTCTCCGTTGAGTTCTTTCATGAGTTTGGTGTGCAGGGGTTCTGCGAGCCCAAGGCCACTTAAGAGGGTTGCTGCTTCGGCTTCGGCTTCCCAACCGTTGAGTTCGCCAAATTCAGATTCTAAATCGGCTGCCTTGAGGCCATCTTCATCGGTAAATTCCTCTTTGGCGTAGAGCGCATCTTTTTCTTTCATAATCTGGTAAAGTCGGGCGTGGCCCATGATCACGGTTTCTAAGACGGGATATTCATCGAATTCAAAATGATCTTGCTTTAAGACGGCAAGCCGCTCGCCCGGGGTGATGATGACTTCGCCGCTGGTCGGTTCCATTTCACCGGAGAGGATTTTTAAGAAGGTCGATTTACCGGCCCCGTTTGCGCCAATGAGGCCATAACAGTTGCCGGGAGAGAATTTTATGTTGACGTCTTCGAATAATTTGCGACCGCCATATCGTAAGCCAATGTTACTTGTTAAAATCACGGGTTGATCCACCTTTGGTTTATATTTTCTGGTTACACAGCAATTTAACAGTATATCATAGTTTAATGGAGAAAGCAAATTATGGAAAGCAGGCAAGTTGTGAAACAAAACCCTCGTTGAATATCGATAAGTGTTTCACAATTGTGGGATTCTGCACGAGGAATATAGGAGTTTTATCGCAGAAGAGCGAATTAGCAGATGAAGTTTAGGGGGTGCGTATTATGCACATTGCAAACAATATACTGAAATACTATTTGAGAAATGTCTTGTTTATTACTGGAACCGCATATGCCGGCAAATCGACCATGGTTCGAATGTTGGCTGAGAAATACGACCTGATCCATTGCGGTGAGAATTATCATGCAGAGATTCCAACCGAAGTTTTATCACTTGTAGAACAACCGAACTTGAATTATTTTAAGATGATGAAAGACTGGCAGGAGTTTGTCAATCGCACGCCGGAAGAATATTCGAAGTGGATTTTTGAGAGTTCAAAAGAAGCAGCAGAGATTGAAGTTGCGATGCTGATTTCACTTTCGCAAAAGCGCAAAGTCATTGCCGATACCAATATCCCCTTGGAGGATTTGAAGCAAATCGCGGGGTATAATCAGGTGGCAGTGATGTTGTCGCCGCAAGCAATGTCAGTAGATCATTTCTTTGAACGGGATGATGAGGACAAGATTTTCATAAAAGAACAAATCAAAAAGGCCAAAGACCCTGAGAAGACAATGCAAAATTTCCGCGCATGTTTGGCGAGTATCAATAGTAAAGAAGAGTATGAGAAGTATCTTCAAAGTGGCTTTTTTACTTTGATTCGTGAAGATGCCGAAAAGGATACGCGTAAGGAGGTATTAGACCAGTTGGCAAGGCATTTTGGTTTAGAGTGAGGGAATAAATACCTATGATGGAGGTAGAGGATTTTTGTGAATTGGCCTAGTGAAATTGAAAAGCTTCTTGAAGGGAAAAATTATTCGTACGACTCGGTGGGGATGTCGGACTCTATCATAGTCTTGTTTGATGAAAAGGTACTGAAAATTCAAAAGGCGAACTGGGAATCACACCATGAGCATTCGGTTATGCAGTGGTTACAAGGCCGACTACCGGTGCCAAAGGTGTTGGCTTTTGCTCAAGAGGATGATCGCGATTTTTTGCTAATGAGCAAAATTCAAGGAGAAATGGCATGTTCAGAGCAACTTTTGCAGGACCCGGTACGGTTGACATCCCTTTTAGCACAAGGATTACAAATGCTTTGGCAAGTGGATACGACTCAATGCCCCTTTACCGTGAGTTTGGATCAGAGATTATGTGTGGCCGCTGGTGCAGTGGAGCAGGGGGTAGTCGATCTTGAAAATTGCGAGCCCGATACCTTTGGACCGGCGGGTTTTAAGAATGTTCACGAGCTGCTTGCTTGGCTGCAAGCGAACAAGCCCGAACAGGAGCTGGTGTTCTCACACGGTGATTTTTGTTTGCCCAATATTTTCTTCCATGAGGATAAGGTCTCTGGCTTTATTGACCTAGGAAAAGCAGGCATAGCCGACAAATGGCAGGACATTGCCTTGTGTTACCGCAGTCTGCTACATAATTATAGTGGTAAATACTCTGGAAAAGAGGTTCCTGGCTTCCACCCGGAGATGTTGTTTAATCAACTCGGCATAGTACCCAACTGGGAGAAGATCCATTATTATATTTTGTTGGATGAGTTGTTTTGAGGATTTAGATGAACGATAAAACATCTCTGCTTTTTTGAACTAGTTGTGAAACAAAATCGCACAATAACCTTGTAAATGTTTCACAACTGTGATAGAATAACTGTATGAACAATAACATCATGGATACGCTAGAATTAGTCAATCAAAAGAGAACGTTAGAGTTTCGTTTAAACAATCTTCTTTGGGGTTCTGTGGAAATTCGAGAGGTAAAAGGAGGCCAATACATTTATCTCCACAAAAGGGTTGGTGGTTTGAGTCGTACGTTATATGTTGGAGAATATAGTGAAACCTTGTATAACCAAATTCTTAAAAACAACATTGACTCGAAAGAACTCAAGAGAAGCATACGGAACATCGACGCTCAATTAAAGAAACTGGGGTTTCAAGAAACTGATTTATCGGATAAGATTAAAAGGAATATCGACTTTGCCAAGCGGCATATGGTTCATGCCATTTATCGTCAAGCGGTCTTGGAGGGTGTTGCGGTCACTTTTTTAGATACCGAGACCATTATTGAGGGTGGAATCACGAGCAATATATCGGCGAATGACATTCAGAAAATCAACAACTTGAAGCATGCGTGGCAGCTGATTTTGGATGAAGGCGTCGTCTTGTCTCCATCCGATTTTCATTTGCTTTGTTTAATCAACAAGTTGGTGGAAGAAGGATTTTATTACAATGCCGGAATCTTGCGCAGCGTGCCGGTGTCGATTGGCGGAACGTCTTGGAAGACAGAGCTCCCCATAGAGAGTATGGTGAAGGAGCAACTTGGCGAGATCCTGCGGCTCGAAGATGTTTACAATCGAGCTGTTTGTGCTTTGTTGTACGTGACAAAGAAGCAGATTTTCATCGATGGCAATAAAAGAACGGCAGTGATTTTTGCCAACCATGTCATGATTTCACAAGGTGCGGGTATGATTATGATTCCCGAAGACTTGGTGCCAGAATACAAAAGGTTACTCATTCAGTATTATGAAACCGATCGAAGCGAAGATATTAAGAAATTTATATACGAACATTGCCTGATTAAAATTTAGTTGTTCTAAGGTATGAGAAACCGCCCTCCTTAATTGGAAGGCGGTTTTTGTTTGGGGTAGGGTTTCCTCTTATAGGGTTAACCTATTTGAGCTCGGTTTTATGTTCCAGCATATAGCCAATAGCGTAGAAGGCAATTGCGGAAACCATGAAGTTGAAAAGCATTTCTGGTCCGGAGCTAGCCATGTTCTCGTGCATTCTTGCGGTGTTGTTGAACAAAAGATCATCAATCCAACCCAAGGAGAGGCTAGTAACCGCTGCTGCTAGAAAGGTTAAAGGGGTAGCAGATTTAATTTTGTGGCGCAACACACTATGCAGGGTAAAGAAGAAGTTGAAGAACAAGGTAATCGATAGTAACCCATAGGCAATGCTTACCAAGGCTTGTGTGGTTTTCCAGATGAGTTCAGCACGGTGTGCGTTGAGGTAATCTACCACCTCTTGCATGCGATAAGGCATTTCCTGAGTAAATTGATCGATGGCAATCCCTCGAATCGAAAACAGGGTCAAGCCAAGTACGATTGCTGCCAGCAAGACGCCAAGTTGAATATGACTGAAGTAGCTGATGTATTTCGCAGCCAACCGTTTCCATCCGTTTTGCGGGATATAGGTTTCAAATACTGCATGTTGGCTGTTTAAGTCCCGGAAATAATTTTGTATGGCTGTGATTGTGGGGGAGATGAGTGCGATGGCGAATACCGAAGCCAACCCTACGAAACTAAACATGCTAAGCAGCTGTAAAGGACCACCAGATAAATCCATGTTTCGCACGCTAATGGAAGCGCTGATTAAAAAGATGGCCGTAACGCCCAATAGAGTGATCGTGCTCCATTTGTTTTGCTTGAAGATTTTCCTAAATTCATATGTTAGTAGTGCTTTCATTTGCGGTAGACCTCCCGGTATAGTTCGTCGAGTGAGATGTTTTTGCTTTCGCGAATGGTTTCTACATCACCCATGGCCTGCACTTCGCCTTCGCGAATGAAGTACACTTCGTCGAGTAGGCGTTCCATTTCGTGAATGAGGTGGCTGGTGACGAGGATGGTAGATTCTTCGCGGAAGCCCTTGGCAATAAGGTCGAGGATTTCTTCGCGGGCAACCGGGTCGACACCGTCTAGGGGTTCGTCTAATACAATTAGGCGGGCTCTGCGTGAAATGGCCAAGGCTAAGGCGAATTGGCTTTTCATACCTTTGCTTAGGCTGGAGATTTGCAAACTTTCGGCTAAATCCATGTCTGCGAGCAGCGAATGGAATTGGCTTCTGTCAAAATCGGGGAAGAAGAGTTCATAGGTGGCGGCGGCTTGGTCAATGGTCATGCCTTGTGGCATGAAATCGGTATTGGTCAGACCCGAGATACGAGCCTTGGTGTTGGTGGAGAGCGGCTCTCCGTCTATGGTGATGTTACCCGAATCTGCACGTAATTCTCCGGTGAGAATGCGTAGCAACGTGGTTTTGCCAGAACCGTTAGGCCCGAGCAGACCGATGATTTTACCCGGGGCCAGGCTCATGCTGGCGTTGATAAGGGCGGGTTTATTACAATAGCTTTTGCTAAGATTGTTGATTTTAATCATTCCTGCGTTCCTCCTTGTTCCCAGTGGTTTGCTAAATCTTTAAGAATTTCGTCTAGCGATAACCCTAATTTCTTGGCTTCACTAATAAAGCGCGTGCGGATTTTCTCGGCTTCTTGTTGTTGTAATTGCGCGACCATGTTTCCATCCTCTTTCAAAAAGGTTCCGACTCCACGTTCGGAGTAGGTGAACCCGTCTTTTTCTAATTCCATAAAGACTCGCTGAACTGTGTTGGGGTTGACGCTGAATTCCTCGGCGATTTCCCGCACAGAAGGGAGCTTGTCCCCGGGCTTGATTTGTCCACTGATGACGCGGCTTTTGAGTTCGCCGGAGATCTGTGTATAAATCGGAATGCCATCTTGAAATTTATACATGCCGTGGCTCCTTTCATATTGTGTTGGTGTATTACTAATCTAACACACTAACACGATAGTGTCAAGAGGGAGATTTTGTATATTTTTTGGGAGAAAATGTTAAGGGGCAAACTCATTTAGCGTGTTTTCACACAAAAAGGGCAAATTGATTTAGCCCCGTTTTCCCTTCACGCTCCCAAATGCCATAACCCTTCCACATCAACCGCAACGCTTCCAATAAATCTTCCCCCTTTCTTCCTTTTCTTCTTCTCTTTTTTCCCCTTCTTACACCGCTCCCGTGCTCCTATAACACTCGCTTTCGTTATCAATGTTCCCGTGCGATTTTCCCTTTTTCCGCTCCTTTTCAATCATTTTCAGCATTTCTCGGATAGTTTTCCTTGATTTTTTCCTTGAATTTCCCGTTTCCGTCACTCTTCATGGTTCCCGTGCTACGAAACACTGCTCGTTAGTTGTAGCGTGTCCGTATGAATTTCATCTTTGAATTTCAGCTTTTTCATCACATATCGAATCAGTGTAGAGCTTCCGATTAGACGTTTCCTTTCATTTTTCATTGGAAGAATAGAAGGAAAATCGGAAGGCCTTTCGCGCTATGGAGCGGTTCGGGATGGGTGTGGTTTGGAGGGTGAAGAGGGGGATTTTGGGGAGGGTGAAGAGGGAAGAATTTGGGGAAGAGTTAATTGAGTCGGTTTTTATTTCGGAAAATTAAAAAGATGGAAGAGGTTGGGAGAGGATAAAGAGAATTGCCTTTTGGAGGATAAATGAGATTGCCCTGGGACAGAAAATGTCAAGGGGCAAACTCATTTAGCGTGTTTCATCACAAAAAGGGCAAGTTCAATTATTCCCGCTTTTCCTTCACGCTCACGTTTCCCCCTAAAACTCAACATAGTAAAAAACCTTGTATCATCATCAAGATGAACAAGGTTTTTTTATTTCCCACTATCAATTTCCCTCATTCCCACCCCTTCCTATCACGCTTCCAATCACCTTGAAACCTTCCACATCAACCGTAGCGCTTCCAATAAATCTTCCCCCTTTCTTCCTTTTCCTCTTCTCTCATTTCCCCTTCTTCCACCGCTCCCGTGCTCCTATAACACTCGCTTTCGTTATCAATGTTCCCGTGCGATTTTCCCTTTTTCCTCTCCTTTTCAATCATCTTCAGCATTTCTCGGATAGTTTTCCTTGATTTTTTCCTTGAATTCTGCGTTTCAGTTACTCTTCAACGCTCCCGTGCTACGAAACACTGCTCGTCAGTTGTTGCGTGTCCGTATGAATTTCATCTTTGAATTTCCGTTTCTTCATCACATATCGAATCAGTGTAGAGCTTCCGATTAGACGTTTCTCTTCATTTTTCATTGGAAGAATAGAAGGAAAATTGGAGGGCTTTTCGTGTGATGGAGCGGCTTGGGATGGGTGTGATTTGGAGGGTGAAGAGGGGGATTTTGGGGAGGGTGTTTGGGGGAAGAATTTGGGTGAGTTGTTGGGGTTGCAGTATGTTATCAAAAACCCGAAACTGGCTGTTAACTTTATGAGTTGATACATCAAGGTTGGTTAGTGGAACTTGAAGGCGAGAAAAACAAAACCGATACCAAGTCGAATTTTCTATAGCATTACAACAAAGCCAGATCAAAAAATACTCCTCGGTTTTCTTATGCGAAAATTCTTGACTCACCCCATTAAATAAAAGCATAACATAACCTTCTTGAGGAGATGTGATGTTCTTATCGAGATGCAATTACCTCCAACGAGTTCTTGTTCAGCAACTTGAATATCTATCATAAAAAAATAATTGAGATTACCAATAGATTTTGAAGTATTCCTTCCAACCTTTGTGTATGATATAATAGATATCGTTGGACACGGGGAATATGCTTGTGGAGATTGCGTAAGAAATCGATGAATCAAGAATCCTCTACTTTTAGAAATGGGAAGTGTCATCCTCGCAGGTGAAAGCAAAAATAATCTGGAGAAATGATTAGATATTTTCGTTAGGCACGAAAGAGGTGTTAGTATGTTGGATTATCAAATAGAAGCTATCGATAGAGTGAGGAAATATGCGAAATCAAATAATGCGGAAAATATGGTATATTTAGAGCATATTTGCGAGCCTTTCAATATTGATGTTTGGTTGCTAATAAATCAAGTTCTATCTAAACCTATTACTATTAATTTTCATCCTGACAGATTTTCGAATGGCGGAAAGACCATCATGGAAAATTTGTTGGAACAAGGACAGTATCACGGACAATTCCGTACTGGTACAACCAATGGTGGAAAATCTGCATTTATCGGTGGAGATAGATTTTTATGGGAACAGCGCATTTTTTTTGATGCCTACCCTCACGAATCGGTAAATCGCCCCAAATATGGGGCTTTGAATCTTTTTCAGTATATAGACGGTGCTTCAGTACGTTTCGGTTCGTGTTTTTTCACTTTGAAACAAGACATAGTTCATCGCTGTACATTTGCTTATGGGGATAGTTCAACATATCCCCAAACACTTTGCACAAGCGATACTTTTGAAGCAGTTCTGGTAGAAATATTTAAGGACGTAAAAAGTAACGGTCGAATGTTAAACCAGGCTATTGCTTCAGAACAAGAAACATTAGCTATTTTATTAAGTCCCCACAATAAACCGAAGCATGTTGGAAGAAACTTAGATTATTGTATTGAAACTCATATCCACGGCGATATTTCTCTGAAAGATGATGTGCAAAGTTTTTACATGGATGAATCCTTCCAAGGAACAACCTTTGCTACACTGGCGGAAAATATATGCCAAAAATATGATATAGAACTAAACTGGATTCCCAAAAGACAAATGAATGTTCATTCTATTGGCGGACTTTTTAGAGGACCGCAAATTCCGCTTTTGGCACAAAGAATAGATGAGATATTTGGTAGTGGGCAAGGTGTTATTAACTCATTTCTTATAGGCCAGGCATCACGTGATACAGAGCTACACCCTGAAAAATGGGCAAATTTCGGAACTGAAGCACAGCTTTTTCAATACATTAAACAGATTTGGCATACAGTTGGATACTTTGGTTAACTTTTCATATTTCGGAAAAATACATAATTTGTAATATTTTTAAAACGCGAATTAAGATTAGTCAGAATCGTTCAACTTTCCCGTTTTTTCCCTTCTTCCACCGTTTCCGTGCTCCTGAACCACTCGCATTCACTATCAACGCTTCCGTGCCGATTTCCCTTTTTCATCACTTTTCGATTCGGTTTGGAACTTCCGTTTAGATGGTTCTCTTCATTTTTCATTGGAAGAATAGAAGGAAAATTGGAGGGCCTTTCGTGCGATGGAGCGGCTTGGGATGGGTCTGGTTTGGAGGGTGAACGGGGGGGATTGAGGGGAGGATGCTTAAGGGAAGGTGAAGAGGGAAGATATTATTTCTTCATTTATTTCAGAAGATTAAAAAACTGGGAATGGATGGGAGAGGATAAAGGAGATTGCCTTTTGGAGGATAAGTGAGTTTGCCCCATTACAGAAAATGACTCCGAGATTTCAAGGTAGGGACAGTCCCCACCTTGAAATCTCGGAGTCATCACATGATAGTTACAAAAAGTGTGGTAAAAATCACATAATCGAATAATATTGTGTGATTAGTAGTTCTTACGCCGCTCCAAAGCAAGTTGGATGAGCTTTTCGGTATGGTCCGCTAGGAAGAGTGGTATGTTTAATAGATCATCATCCAATCGCAAATTATTCATCGAATAACGAATGCGCAGCTTGGTTTCTTTTGGATAAGTCTCTTTTAACTTTTTCAAACTTCTGCTTTCAACATTGGTTTCCGATTTTACTTCTATGGGGTAAACATCGTTTTCGACTTGTATCATAAAGTCTACTTCGTTTCTTCCTAAATCGTCAGTCCAGTATCTGGGTGTTGATTCAAATTGCTGTTGTAAGGTTTGTAAGATGTAATTCTCGGTCAGTGCTCCTTTGAATTCGACAAACAATCGGTTTCCTTCGGCAAAAGCAGTGGGACCGAGTTGTGCTAGTCTTCTGAGAAGTCCCACATCGACAAGGTAGATCTTAAATGCAGAGAGATCGTCGTATGCAGATACGGGTAGTCCAGGTGCACTGCTACGGTACACTTTATGCACTAAGCCAGCATTGCATAACCACTGCAGGGCATCTTCGTATTCACGCGCGCGAGCACCTTCTTTTACTACTTTGTATAGGAATTTTTTGTTTTCTCGAGCTAATTGAGAGGGGATAGAATTCCAAATTAGTGATATTTTCGGGTATTCCTTTACATTGGGGTGTTTCGCGAAGTCTCTTTCGTAAGCGTTGAGTATATTCCAAAGCACCTGTTGAATACGCTCCACGTTAAGGTCCTGCGTCCAAGCGAAAACAGCTTCTGGCATACCGCCGGTGACAAAATACATTTTTAGTTTCTCGTTTAGCGGGTTGAAAAAAGCATCGGGTAGAGGTTCTATGTTTTGCAGCATCTGCATGTATTGCGCAAAGTTTGTGTCACCGTTGGCTATGAGGAATTCTGTGAAACTCATGGGGTGAATATCGAGGAAATCAACTTTGCCAACCGGAAATGAAACGGGTTTCGCTAAGGCAATTCCGAGCAAAGACCCGGCACAGGCGACATGATAGTGGGGTTTATTTTCGCAAAAATATTTTAAGGTGTTTAGCGCGTTGGGGCATTCTTGAATCTCATCGAACACAATAAGGGTTTGTTCCGGGGTTTCCGTGGTAAACTTTGTCCCACTCGCCAAAATTAGGTTTTGTAAGATTCGATCAACATCTTTGGTGTTTTCGAAAAATTGTTTGTACTCGGGGTGTTCATCAAAATTGAAATAAGCCAACGCCTCATATTGTTGCTTGGCAAATACTTTGAGCAACCAGGTTTTTCCCACTTGGCGAACTCCGTTCAGGATAAGCGGTTTTCTATAGTTGGAGTCCTTCCATTGTTTTAGTTTCTTCATAACAAGCCGTTCCAAGGAAATCACCTCAATCACATAATATTAGTAAAAAGTGTGATAAAAATCACATAATTTACAAATATTATAGGCTTTGTGGGAGCGATTGTCAAGGATTAGTAAAAACTCATTCTATCTGAAAAATAGAACTAATTAATACAATAATCTTGATAAACAGCTATAAATAGTGTACTATTGTATCAAAAGAGGTGATGCAGTGGATCTTTATTACAATCAGAATTATTCACGAGACCAGATTGGTGCTGTTCTCGCAAAGATAAAAAGCTGTGTTACCAGTAATCATTACACGGTAGCCCTTAATGAAAACAGGAAAGAGAATAACGATTTCGTCAACGAATATAATATTCGAAGTGATAAATTACTTGTTTAGGTAAAGCAGAAGCGGAAGGAGGCACCGAAATGGATAAAACGAGAGTTTTTTGTGCAGAATGTAGAAGAGATGTAGGGTATACGATTCATGAGGTTAGTATGGAAGGTAGTATCGGTGGAGAAACGTACAGTTATTTTGGAAAAGAAGCACATTGTGAGGAATGCGGAGCGGAGATTTTTCTACCGGAGATTCATGATGACAACCTGAAAGTATTATACGATGCTTTCAGGGAGAAAAATGATATTGTTTCACTTGAGATCATTAGAGCTATACCAGATAAGTATGCAATAGGTAAACGACCACTTTCTCTTTTGCTCGGTTGGGGTGAGCAGACATTTTCTCGTTACTTCGAGGGAGATATTCCGACTCAGCAATATTCAAAAACACTTCAGGAAATTTACCAGAATCCCCACTATTTTTCGGAAATTCTGGAAAAGAATAAGGAGAACTTGAGATCAACCAAAGCGTATGAGAAAAGCAAAAAAGCGGTAAATACTATTCTGGGATTTAGTGGATTAGAGATAAGAAAAATCGAACATACAGTTGAGTATCTTCTAGAGCAGTGTGAAGATGTAACGCCACTGGCACTGCAAAAAGCCTTATATTATATACAAGGTTTCCACTATGCATTCTATGGTGCGTTTCCTTTCAGTGAAGATTGTGAGGCATGGGTTCATGGTCCGGTTTATCGTGAGATTTTTGAAAAATATCGGGTTTATCGTTATGACCCTACAAAAAAGAAAGTTCCGGTTGATTTTTCAGGATTCCCTTCGACAGAGAAGGCAATTATGGACAGTGTTATTAAAAATGTATGTTGCTACAGTGCCAAAGTTCTCGAGTTGTTTACGCATTCAGAAACCCCGTGGTTGGAGACAAGGGGGAATTTACCTTTAGAAGCGGCTTCGAACAAGAGGATACAGAAAGAACTCATCGGAAGATACTTTCATTCTGTGAAAGAAAAATACCAAATGATAAATCCTAACGATATCAAAAGCTATGCTCAGGCCATGTTCGAGATGATCTAAATGAATAGGTTTTCAAGGTGTTACCTAGGTAACACCTTTTTCTTTTGTTTCTTGTTATAGTGGAACAATCATGTGAAGGAGGGCATTTATGGATATTTTTACAGTTTTGTTTTGGGTCATCGCAATCATTCTGACTGTGATTTCGCTGGTCAAGGATCAGAAAAAAACCTTTGAGGCGATGAAAAAGTCGAAAGGGATGATGGGTAACATGCTCGGCGAAATCGTCGCTATCATTTTCATCATTGGTTTGGTGCTGACCTTGATCCCACCAGAGACGATTAAACAGGTGTTGGGTTCGGCCAACACGTTAACTTCTACCGTGATATCGGCCCTCGTGGGCAGCATTACCTTGATTCCGGCATTTGTGGCGTTTCCGTTGGTCGGATCTTTGGTGACCGTCGGTGCGAGCATTGTCCCCGCTGTAGCTTTCTTGACTACGCTGACCATGGTGGGTATGGTCACCTTTCCGCTGGAGAAGAAGGAATTCGGTATGAAATTTGCACTGACTAGAAATCTTTTAAGCTTTGGGTTTGCTGTCGTGATTGCCTTGACCATGGGGGTGATTCTATGAAGATCGTAGAAATTGCAAAGAAAAATAAGTTGCCTTTGCTTGTGGCTTTGGTCTATGCAGGGCTGTTTCTGTTTTCTCCGGATCAAGCAATGAAATCGGTGGGGAACAGTGTCTATTATTTGCTGGAAATGATGCAGGTGCTGCCGGTGATCTTCTTGCTGACCGTGGTGATTGAGGCATTGGTTCCCAAAGAGATGATCATACGTGGGTTCGGTAAGAACTCGGGCATCAAGGGTAATTTGTTGGCCTTGTTGCTGGGCAGTATTTCGGCAGGTCCGGTGTATGCTGCTTTTCCCATTGGCAAGTCTTTGCTGAAAAAAGGTGCAAGTATATCTAATATTGTGATTATTTTAAGCGCCTGGGCGGTGATTAAGGTGCCGATGTTGGCCAATGAAGCCAAGTTTCTCGGTGTGAACTTCATGGCTGTGCGCTGGGTGCTCACGGTAACGGCGATTTTTGTAATGGCGTATATGGTCGGGAAAATCGTCAAGAAGGAAGATATGCCGGCGGATGCGAGTGATCTGGGTGTGCTACAAATTAATGAAGATTATTGCATTGGCTGCGGCTTGTGCGCCAAACGCTTCCCTGAGTATTATGAAATGACCGGGAATAAGGCCGTAGTTCGCAAAATGCCGGAGGATGAAGAAGCTGTGGAGGCCTTACAGGCTTCGGTGAAGTTGTGTCCTGCTAAAGCGATTATTTTGAGTTTAGAAGATGTAGATTCGGAGAAGGTTCGCAAAGAACTCAACATTTCTAATACGTAACATACACGTACTTAGAATACTCGTATGCAACATACGCTTAAACCCCCAAATAGCGAAAACGATTGTTGAAGTCGTTTTCGCTATTTGGGGGTTGTTTGTTGCCACGGAGGCATTTATGGAGTTTTTTGGGTATATCGAATGGCACCGGTGGGGCAAACACTGCTACAGTTTTGGCACTGGTGGCAGCGTTCGGTGGTGATGAAGGCTTTTTTGCTGGTGACAGCAATGGCTTCGGAGGGGCAAACCGTTTCGCATTTTTTGCATCCAATGCAGCGGTCAGTGTGCACGAATTTTGCCAAGCGCGGCGAACGGCCGGCTATCCTTTGCAAGGCACCAAAGGGGCAGATTAGGTTATGAAATACAGCGGGGTGATAACGCAGGGTTATCAGGAATGAAGCAGCCAACCAAAGCAATAGAACGGGAATGTTCTTGTGGAGTACCTTTTGGGCAAGGATCATGCTTGCAAGGCTGAGGATGAGTGCCAGCCAGGGGAGGTATCGGTTTTGCAGCCACTTCGGAGCAGTTTTGGCTTGCCAACCGAAACGTTTCGAGAGCCATTCGGCAGGTCCCATAACCGTGTTCATGGGGCAAAGGTAACCGCAATAGATTCTGCCAAAAAAGAGGGCAGCCAATAAACTGAGGGCGAAGATAATCAGCCATAGATTCATTTTACCCCGGGTGACCAGAAATAAGAAGAGTGCAAGAGCAACGGTGCGAAGGACGGTAGTTGCAGTTTTCAATAGTTTCACCTCTATGTTGGATTGTAACGTTGCATTTTCTTTATTATAATGGTATGATTGAAGAAAAAGTGTTACATTGGTAACGGAGGTGAAAATTTTGGAGCAGCAATATCAGGTAGCTCTCCTGTCCTTGCCGGAAGAATTGCAGATTGAAGAAGCGTTTCGCTTGGGGGAATTCAAGTGGCGGGAATATAAAAAAGGCACGATGATTCATTTAGAAGGCGAGCGCTGTCACAATTGGGAGATCATTGCCCAGGGGAAAGTGGCGGTAGAAAGAATCGATGAATCTGGGAATTTGCTGGTGGTGTCCACCTTGATCGAAGGGGACCAGTTGGCGGGGAATATTGTTTTCTCAAAGAAGCCGTGGTATCCCATGACCGTTTCTGCACGCAGTGATGTGGTGTTGCTGGAAATCAAGCGAGAACGGTTGTTTCGGCTGATGACCGAGAGTCCATCCTTTTTGAGAAAATTCTTGGAGATGAATTCGCAGAATTCCCTGTATTTGGGGAACACGATTCGGGATCAGGTCAAGACGACCATTCGCGAGAATTTGTTGCGGTATTTTAAGCGCGAGGCCATGAAGGCAAACGGGTCAACTTTTACTTTGCAGGTCAGCAAAACGGAGTTGGCAGGGCGGATGGGAGTGCAGCGGACATCGATCAGCCGCGAAATCGCCAAGATGCAGGAGGATGGGTTGTTGGTTTGCGAGGGGAAGAAGATTACAATGTTGTAGGATTTCGCAGATTTCGCATCAGGGGTCAGACCCCTCGTACGAAGTATTTACAATCAGGGGTCTGACCCCTAATGCGAAATGAAAGGAGGAACAAGATGATACGGGTTAGCCAAGTGGATGCAACGTATTTTGAGGCCTATGACCAAATTCCTATGCTGGTGCGGGGCTCGAGTATTCTTGAAGTGGAGAAGATCGACGGTGGACTGGGCGGCATCCGCTTCAACGAGGTTACGGTAGCGCCGTTTGTTAAAGATTTGGCCGATTACGAGCGAGCAACGAGCTTGAGTGACCGCTTCAACATCTCCCATTGGGCGTTTTTCATGGCTTTCGACGGCGAGTTACCGGTAGGGGGCGCTATGGTGGCAGCCGAAACGCCGGGTGTGAATATGTTAGCCGGGCGAAACGATCTGAGCGTGCTTTGGGATTTCCGGGTGGATGAGCGATACCAAGGGCAAGGCGTGGGTCAAAGCTTGTTTGACAAAGCGGTGGAGTGGTCGAAGTCAAAGGGTTACCTACAAATGAAGATTGAATGCCAAAACAATAACCCCCGTGCTTGCCGGTTTTACCGAAAGCAGGGGGCGGTGTTAGGGATGATCGATGAGTATGCTTATTATGCGGAGCCTGAGCTGCGCCATGAAGTGCAGTTGATCTGGTATTTGGATTTGACAAAGTAATCATAAGGGGGACGACTCCTTGGGACAGTTCTTGCCAAACCGTCCCTTCCGGAATCGTCCCCAATCTGTTTCTTTTTCAGAGCTTAACCATTCGCCACCACTGCAGCGTTGTATTCCTGGGTTAAGGTGTCCATCAGTTCTTGCACCGAGATGATTTTGTCGGCTCGGTAAGCGTTGGCACCGGCAAAGGCAAAGCCGTGTTCCAGTCTACCACGCTTGGCGTTCATCAGTGCCAAGGTAATGCAGTAGGGGCTGGAATCTTCTTTGCACGTAATAATGCAATGGTAAGGACAAACATACGGCCGTTTGTTGCCCGCATTGACGTCGCGCACGAAATCATTGAGAATCGCTCGCCCCGGCATTCCCACCGGGCTTTTGATGATCACAATATCTTCTTTGGCACAATCAATGTAGGTCTGCTTGAAGGCATCGGAGGCGTCGCATTCGAACGTCGTCACAAAACGAGTCGCCATTTGCACCCCAGATGCACCGAGCTGGAGCAATTTGTAAATATCGGCTCCGGTATACACGCCACCCCCGGCTATGACGGGAATTGCTTTTCCGGCCCGCTCTTCGATTTTTTTAACTTCCTCAACCACATCCACCACAATTTTTCCCAATTGGTAATCCGGATGGTCGAGCTGCTCCACGTTAAACCCCAAATGCCCGCCTGCCAGGGGCCCTTCAACCACAAAGGCATCGGGGGCGTATTGGTATTTATCGAGCCAGCGTTTAGCAATTAAGGCAGCGGCTTTCGCCGAAGAAACAATGGGAACCAATTTCGTTTTGGATCCCGGTGTTAGATGAGAGGGCAGGGTCAGCGGAATTCCGGCGCCCACAAAGATGATATCGATCTTTTCTTCGATGACCGTATTGACGATATCGCCAAAATGATTCATGGCCACCATGATATTGACGCCTAAAATCCCCTTCGTCATACTTCGCGCTTTTTGAATTTCAGCCCGTAAAGCCCGCAAATTCGCTTCGAGAAAATTGCTGGTATAATCTTTTTCCATCATGCCAATGCCGGCAGCCGAGATAACACCGATTCCTCCAGCGTTGGCCACAGCGGCAGCCAGTCCACTTAAAGAAATGCCAATGCCCATTCCGCCTTGCACAATGGGTAGTTTTGACGTTAAATTTCCTATGGTTAATCCTTTACCGTTCCAAAGCATATTGTCAAACTCCTTTGATGATTCTACAACAGGGGAATAGCCCTTATAATTCGATGAAACAGGGTTTTGCTCCTTCTTCTTGCTCGATATTCTTGACCAATGCCCTTGTCAAGGGGATGGCGAACCGCTGCCGAGAACAAAAAAGGACAGCAGCCTCGCTACTATCCCTTTTTTCTTGGGTTCATTAGTTTATTCTTTTAATTGGATTGCTCCGCTGTCCATTTGCTGAGCCCTAAAACGATGAGCATGATCAGGATGATGCCAATAAAGATTCCTGCCATGCCTTGGCCCATGAGAATCAAGGATTTGGTCAAATCAATCATTGTTTGTTCGCCAAACATGTAAATCACTCCTTATGGTTTGCTCGCTTACAGCATGAGGGGAACTAAATAGAGGATCATCCCACCGGCTAAAACGCTGGCGATCTGTCCGGCTACGTTGGCTCCGGCTGCGTGCATGAGTAGGTGGTTTTGGTTATCTTCTTTCAAGGCCATTTTGGCGACGACTCGGGCTGACATGGGAAATGCCGAAATGCCGGCTGCCCCAATCATCGGGTTGAATTTTTCTTTGACAAACAAGTTGAGGAACTTGGCGAATAACACGCCGGCGATGGTATCGAAGACGAAAGCGACCAAGCCAAGCGCCATGATCAAAAGGGTGTCAACCGAGACAAAGCGGTCAGCCACCATACTAAAGGAAATTGTAATGCCCAAAAGTAGGGTGATTAAGTTGGCCAAAGCATTTTGAGCGGTTTCAGACAAGCGGTTCAAGACACCACATTCGCGGATTAGGTTGCCGAACATCAGGAAGCCGACCAAAGAGACCGACATAGGGGCGATGAAACCGGCGACTAAAGTGACAGCGATGGGGAAGATGATGCGGGTTTTGCGGCTGACGCTGGCTGGGTTATACGACATGCGGATTTGACGTTCGCGTTTGCTAGTGACCAAGCGGATGGCAAAGGGTTGAATGATCGGCACCAGTGCCATGTAAGAGTAAGCAGCCACCGCAATCGGGCCAATATAGGCCGATTTTAAGACTTGCGAGACCAAAATCGACGTAGGTCCATCGGCGGCACCGATGATGCCAATGGCAGCGGCGTCCTTTAAACTAAAGCCCAACAAGACTGCAAACGTAATGGTAATAAAAATACCAAACTGTGCTGCAGCACCAAAAAGCAACAAACGGGGATTCGAGAGCAGAGGACCAAAGTCAATCATGGCTCCAATACCGATAAACAAGAGTAGCGGTAGTGCTTCGGAGGCTTCAATCAGACTTTCAAAGAGCCATTGAATGATACCATGGCTTTCGCCGATGCCTGGGATTACCTGATTTAAGACTCCAGAGAAGGGTAAGTTGACCAAAATTGCACCGAAGCCCATAGGCAAAAGCAACGACGGTTCGTAATCTTTTGCAATGGCTAGGTAGATCAAGATCCCTCCCACCACATACATGACGATTTGTTGCCAGGTGAGGGCTAAAATACTGTTCAGTAAAAAGTCCATGCGGGAAACTCCTCTCGTATCAAGGTTGTGAAAAATTGCTTCCTTTATTCTACCATAATCCGACGAAAAACACAATTGAGCGGTTGGGGGATTTAGGAGAGAACCTTGACTTTTCGGACTCATTCTTTTGATTAGGCATAAAACTGTCTGATTATGTTTCGTTTCAGAGAAATAATCTACAAATCCCACGGATTGAATCAAAATCAAATTTAAGAACCGACTGGTAAATACCAATGCTATGAGAAGGAGACTTCTACGCAAAAAGGGAATAAGTATGGACAAGTTTATTGCCCAAATCGGTAAAACGGCCAGCTAAATGACCGGAAATAACATATTGAAGGTGGAAAATCATGATTATTGGTCTCTTAATTTGTGTCGTGGTAGCAGTACTCTCAACCTGGCTTGCCGGGTTTCAGCATTACGTTGGTGCACCCATGTTGGGGCTCTTGTTGGGTATCATCATCTCCAATCTTTGGCCGGTTTCCAAGGAAATCCAAAAGGGAACCAAGTATGCTTCGGGAACGCTGTTGAAATTCGGGATCATCTTAGCCGGTGGAACCTTGAGTTTTGCTTCTATTATGGGAAGTGGTGTGCAGGCGCTGCCCTTGATTACCTTCAATATTATATTGTCGATATCAGCAGCGTTGTTCTATGGTAAGCGCTTGAAGACTTCGACCAATACCGGGGTTTTGGTGGGGGGTGGCACCGCTATTTGTGGGGGAACCGCCATCGCTACCCTGACTTCCATTATTAAAGCGAAGGAAGAAGAGTTTGCCTACGCCATGGCGGCTATCTTTTTCTTCGATATTTTCGCTGCCATGATGTGGCCCTATGCGGCTGTTGCCCTGAAATTGAGCGTTGAACAATTCGGTTATTTGGGCGGCTTGGCAATCAGTGATACCGCCAGCGTGACTGCGGCCGGGGTGACCTACGACGGCCTCGTGCAAGGGGCGGTGGGCTTAGCCGGTATGACCGGCGGGCAGTTAGCAGTGATTGTAAAATTAGTGCGCACCACCATGCTCATCTTTGTGGCAATGGGAGGCGTGGTCTGGATGTTGCGCCGCACCGATTTAGAAGAAAGCTGCAATTTGTCGATGAAGGATCAAGTGCTGAAGTGCTTCCCGTATTTTGTTTTGGGCTTCCTGGCATTGGCACTGGCTAAGACCTTTGGACTAATTCCGGCGTCAATTGCCCCTTGGCTGAGCAAAGGCAATAAGTTTTTTATCACCATGGCCTTGGTGGGCGTAGGCTACAAGATTAAGTTGAAGGATATTATCAGCAAGGGGTTGAAACCCATCTTATTAGGCGGGTTAACCTGGCTGACAGTAGCGGCATCGACCTTGATTTACACCCTACTGTTCGTCTAACAAAACAGCAACCGCCTATGAGCAATGCTCGTAGGCGGTTTTTTTCGCACTTGGGGTCTGACCCCACTGCGAAATATTTAACAGAGGGGTCAGACCCCGAGTGCGAAATAAAGGAGGAGAAGGTATGAGAATTCTAGTGATTGACGGGCAAGGGGGAAAATTGGGCGCACTTCTGGTGGAGCAATTGCGCCAGCGCTTAGCCGAAGCAGAGGTATTAGGCGTAGGCAGTAACAGTATAGCCACGTCCGCTATGTTACGCGCCGGAGCGCAAAGCGGGGCAACCGGAGAAAACCCGGTGGTCTACTTAAGCCCGAGCGCCGACCTGATTATGGGCCCCAGCGGCATCATCATGGCCAATTCGCTGTTAGGGGAAATCACCCCGGCCATGGCGGTGGCGGTTGGCAGTGCCAAAGCTATGAAAATATTGATCCCACTCAACAAATGCTGCCATCATTTTGTGGGCGTGCAAGAGCTGAGCATGTCGGAGAGCGTGCGTCTTGCCGTCGATGCAGCGGTAAAATATGCCCAAGACCCCCAACACTTTTGCCCCTAAAACTACGCGTCCCGAAAGGAAAACGCCCTACCGTTTACGAAAATATACTAAGAACTTTCAAATAAATGACGAGGAGTGATCCCATGCAACTGAATCCACAACACATCCAAGAACTGGAACAACGCATTCGAGAATATATGGATGGCTACCAGGGCCAAGGTGTTGCCGTTTCCATTGTCAACAGCAAAGGCGAGCCGCAATATCGCCAATTTTTCGGTTTTCGCGATGTGGAGCAGAAGAAACCCTTGAATGCCGACACCCTCTTTGGCTTAGCTTCGATCACCAAATCCTTCACCGCCCTGGCAACCATGCAGTTGGTAGAGCAGGGAATCCTAGACTTGGATGCCCCCGTCAACCGATATCTACCCGATTTTGTATATCCCAATCGTCATATGCCGCGCTTGTGGAATTTGCTTTGCCACAGCGCCGGTTTTCCACCCCAACCTCGCCTGCTGATCAGCAAAATCGCACCCGAATTGGAAATACTTGAAGCCGAGCGTGAAGACTACGCCTATTCCGTAACCATCGCCACAGAAGGTGCCAAGCGCTTACTGAAAAGATTGGGCGAAATCCCGGTCTTCTTAGGCGAACCCGGCGAATATTTGAGCTATTCCAATGACTGCTTTGCTATGTTGTCAGAGATCATTCGCCTCTACGGTGGCGAAGAAACCTACTCCGCCTATGTGGAAAAACACATCATTGCTCCCTTGCAAATGCAGCGCACCACCTTCAGTTTTAAAAAACCGCTCGAAGATGACAATGCCAACACCCTGTATTCGCCTGCCAAAGAGGGCGTCAAGTCAACCCACGACTGGCTGGACAACCAATTCATGATGATGGGCGGCGGTTCCTTAAAATCGACCCTTGCCGACATGGAACGCTACGTCACCATGTGGTTGAACAACGGACGCTACCAAGGCGGCCGCCTCTTGAGCTACACCGGAATTCGCAAAATGCAAAAATACCATATGCCCTACAGCCACCAGGTTGGCTATGGCTTCGGCTTACAAACCTTCCATATGGATGACATCACTGTGGCCGGTCACGGGGGTAGTCTCACCGGCGTCGCCACCAACATCCTTTGGTCGCATGATTTGGGCTTAGGAGTCGTCGTGTTAAGCAACACCTCCGGCATGCCGGTCGCTTCCATTGCGAAGGCGATGATCAAGCTCTGCAACGACCACAGCCCCTTGGAACCCATCCACACCTTCAAAGATGTTGCCTGGACCGATCAGCAAAAACAAGCCGCTTGTGGCACCTTTGTTTCCGGAGAGGGCGGTGTCTTCGTCATCAGCCTAAAAGAAGGCGAACTTTGGTTCTCAGCAGCCGGGGAACAGATGGCTTTGCGCACCGTGCTTCCCACCTTAGCCCTGGCACCCACCAAAATGGTGCCCAGCGAAGTGCGTTTCCATGCGCGCGAAGACGGTAGCGTTTGGGCGATTGGTTTCGGCGGCAGAATCGTATTACGCAAGGAGTGATATTCAATGGCAGAACGATATTTATTAGGAATCGATGGCGGCGGTACACGCACCAGAGCCGTCTTAGCAACCACGGGCGGAAAAGTCCTGGGCTACGGCGAAGGCGGTTCGGGTAATTATCGCATTGCTGGGCTTCACATTGCCAAAGAATCGCTGCGTGCGGCCATAAACGGGGCATTCGCAGCAGCAAACTTATCGGTCCAAGATGTTGAAGTGGGCTACTTCGGCTTAGCCGGCGTGGGGCGTGAAGACGATCGCCAGACCATGCGCCAGGCACTGGCAGAGTTTGCACCTGCGTATCGGACCCTGATTTTAGAAAATGATGGCATCATCGCCATGACTGGTGCAACCGTAGCTCAGCCGGGCGTGGTTATTATCAGTGGCACCGGCTCAATGATCTACGGTCGTAATAAAGAGAATCAGACTGCACGGTCTGGGGGCTGGGGTCCCCTCATCGGTGACGAAGGGGGCGGCTACGATATCGGTCGCAAAGCCCTGATGGCTGTGATGCGCGAAGCCGATGGTCGCGGTCCCAAGACCCTACTCACCGAAAGTATTTTCGCCGAATGGGGCGTGGAGCATCATCAACAATTGGCTTCCAAAGCCTACCGCGAAGAAACGCAACGGCCTCATATTGCAGCCCTGTCGATTTTAGTCAAACGCGCAGCGGCTTTAGGCGATGAAGTAGCACTTGCCATTTTAGAAGAAGCCACCCGTGAACTGGCATTGGCAGCCAATGCCGTAATTCGCACGTTAAAGATGCAAGACGATCATTTCCCAGTGGCTCTGGTGGGAGGCGGCTTTAGTCAGGACACCTCCTGGACCCTTGGTTTAGAAGAATTAATCCAAAAAGTAGCCCCGGGTGCCTATGTAGGCGCACCAACCTATCATCCGGTGATTGGAGCGCTACTTTCGGCCTTACAAGAATTTCATGGCCGCTTACCGGAAGAGGTCTTAGAAGAATTGCATCGGTCTGTTTATGGAAGCTAATAGGGATGCTAGTCTAGAAGCAAAACTGCCCATCACCGAGCAGCGCAACCCCAAATCCATGCAGTTAGACCGGATGTCGGCCTTGGAAATCGTGCAACTGATGAACCAAGAAGAGCGACACGTTCAAGAAGCGGTGGCAAGTCAATTGCCTGTAATCGCGCAGGTGGCACAACGTATAGCAGACGCCTTTTCCCAAGGGGGCAGACTGTTTTATTTTGGAGCCGGCACCAGTGGACGTTTGGGGGTGCTCGATGCCTCAGAATGCCCGCCCACCTTTGGAGTTCCTCCCGAGCAAGTGCAAGGAGTGATTGCCGGCGGCGATCGTGCCTTACGTTCGGCAGTGGAATCGGCAGAAGATGACCCAGAGTTGGGTCGAGCCGATGTTCAAAGTAGAAGGATCGATACCGCCGATGTCGTGGTGGGCTTAGCCGCTTCCGGCAGAACCCCCTATGTGCGCGGGGCCTTGCAAGAGGCGAAAGCGCGAGGAGCCACAACGGTCTTGATCTGTTGTAATCCGGAGGCTTTGCTCATTCCGCAGGTGGATTTCGCCATTGTTCCGGTGGTAGGTCCCGAAGTCTTGACGGGGTCCAGTCGCTTAAAAGCGGGGTCCGCTCAAAAACAAGTCTTAAACATGCTTACTACTGCCGCGTTTGTATTGCAGGGCAAAGTCTACTCCAATCTCATGGTCGATCTGCGCCCAACCAATCAGAAACTCGTAGACCGAGCAGTTCGAATGACGATGTTAGCTACCAACTCAACCCGAGAAGTTGCACAAGCAGCATTGGAGAAAGCCCAGTGGAATGTGCGTCTCGCCATTGAACATCTTGTGGAAAGGTCGTGAAACCCTTGAAAATCGAATTTCAAAAAAATCTACTCAGTACCATGGAACTGGAAGATCGTCTTACGCAAGCCTTTCAGGTGGCGGATCGAGCGATTGACGAAGGTGCTGCACCGGGTGGGGTCTTGGCCGTAGGTAATCAGAACCAGGTGGTTTTCCATGCCAAGGGAGTCACCACCGATCTAGATGGAGGCAGCCCGGTGGACCGGGAAACCCTGTATGATCTTGCTTCGTTGACCAAGCTCTTCACCACTTATATGGCTTTGCGTTTATTGGAAAAGGGGGCATATCGGCTCGATGATCCGGTCAGCCGATTTCTTCCATTATATATGCGTCCAGATAAAGGTGAAATTCGCATGCGTCACCTCTTGACCCATACTTCCGGCCTCAAGCCACACGACGAGTTTTTTCAAATCTGTCATAACCCACAAGAAATGCTGGAAGCCATTGTAGAGTCTCCCATGCAAAGTCTGCCGGGAGAACAAGTGGCCTATAGTTGCTTGGGTTATATCAGTTTGGCACAAGCCTTAGAGCAGATTGCCGGTCAAAGTTTACCCGACTATTTAAAGGAATACCTTTTCCAACCCCTGGAATTAGTGGAAAGCGGATTCACCCCTCATTTCCCTAAAAAGCAGGTTGCGCCCACCGAACAAAGTGATTGGGACAATCAACTCTGCTGGGGTGTGGTGCACGATGAAAATGCACGCTGCCAAGGCGGGGTCAGTGGCAACGCCGGGATGTTCAGTAACGCCAAGGAATTAGCCCGATTTGCTCAGCTTTGGCTGGGACAAGGGGACTACAAAAATATCCACTTGCTTTCGCCAGCGACGGTGCAGCTCTCCATTCAAAACTATACAAACCGCATCTCCTCCGAATATCGCGGGCTGGGTTGGAATCTGAAAGCACCCGCTCTATCGTTTATGGGGGATTATGCGGCCGAAACCAGCTTTGGTCATACCGGGTTCACTGGGACTTCGCTGGTCATTAACCCAGAATTGGGAATTTTTGTGGTTTGGCTGACCAATCGCGTGCATCCCACTCGCAAAGAAGAGCGAATTTTGCGCTACCGTGCGTTAGTGCACAATGCAATTTTTGCGGCTTTGAGCTAAGGAGCCAAGATGAATCACGAAATCTACCGGCAAAAAGAACAGAAAATTATCATTGGCCTCATGTGCGGCACCTCCGTAGATCGGGTGGATGCCGCCCTTTGCCGTCTTCGCGGATATGGCAGGAAGACCGAAATCGAACTGATTCAATACCTCGAATATCCCGTTCCCGAAGCCTTACGAGCCGAAATTTTTAACGCTTTTCAGCCCAACAGCAGCAATGTGCGGCAAATCAGTCAGCTGAACTTTGCCATTGGCGAATTGTTTGCCGAAGCGGCGAACGCGGTGCGAGATGCAGCCGGGCTTACTAGCAACGCAGTGGATGCGATTGGTTCGCATGGTCAGACGGTGTATCATATTCCGGATGCAGAGGAATTTGCGGGGCAATGGCAGCGGTCCACCTTGCAACTGGGTTCCCCGGCGGTGATTGCCGAGCGCTGCAATACGACGGTCGTGTCCGATTTTCGCAGCCGAGACATGGCAGCCGGTGGTCAAGGGGCCCCTTTGGTGCCTTATGTGGACCAAATCCTGTTTTCGCACCCGCAGAAGACGCGTATTTTGCAGAATATTGGCGGTATCGCCAATTTCACCTTGCTTCCCGCACTGTGTCATGGCGAACAAAACATTGTAGCGGCCGATAGCGGACCGGGCAATATGGTCTTGGATGCTCTTGCACAGCAGTTGCTGGGGTTGCCTTATGACCCAAACGGGGAAGTGGCAGCTAAGGGCAGCGTCGATGCTATCCTGTTGGCAGAACTTTTGAACGATGCGTATTTTCAGTTGCCGCCACCCAAGAGCACCGGTCGGGAACGTTACGGAGTACAGTATACCGAGCATATTCTGCGGCGAGCCAACGAACGTGGATTGAGAACCGAAGATGTTTTTGCCACTTGCACGGCGTTAACGGCGGAAACGATTGCCGAGCAGTACCGCAAATGGTGTTTTACACAGTTTTCGGTGGACGAAATCATTGTCAGTGGGGGAGGGGCGCGGAATCGCACCTTGATCCAGATGGTGAAAGAGCGCTGTCCGGCGGGTATAAGCTGGTTGCAGCCGGAGGATTGTGGTGTACCCAGCGATGCCAAAGAGGCCATGGCCTTTGCAATCTTGGCCAATGAGACCTTGTGCGGAAACCCGGGCAATCTCCCTTCCGCCACCGGCGCCTCCCACCCCGTTCTGCTTGGCTCCATCACCCCACCTTGAAATTTCGCACAGGGGTCTGACCCCTCGTTTAAAATTTCCTCCAATGGGGGACAGTTCATTTCGAAAAGAGGGAGAGGCCTGTCCCCTTTCTTCCCATTGGGGACAGTTCATTTCGAAAAGAGGGAGAGGCCTGACCCCTTTCCTCCAATTGGGGACAGTTTATTTCGAAAAGAGGAGAAAGGGCCTGTCCCCTTTCCTTATGGGGAGGTGAAGATTTGAAGGAAACAGAATTATATGGCCCCGTCAAGACCCTGCTAAGCGATTTAGGCTACGAAGTGAAAGCCGAAATCGCTCACATGGACGTGGTCGCACTCAAAGAAGACGAGATGATTGTGGTCGAATTGAAGACCTCCTTCACCCTCAAACTGCTTTTGCAAGCCAGCCAACGTCAAAAACTTGCTGAAAAAGTCTATGTTGCCCTGCCCGCACCCACTCCGCGACAGCGCTTCTCCAAAGGCTTCCGTGAATACGAACACCTGCTCAAGCGCCTGGAGCTGGGGCTGATTCTGGTACACATGAAAAAAGCCCCGCCACTTGCGGAGCTGATTTTCGAGCCCAAACCTTATGAACGCAAACGAATTTTAGCCCGCCATGCCAAGACCAGACGCGCTGTGCTGCAAGAGGCCAACGAACGACACGCCGATCACAACCTGGGCGGCACCAATGGCAAGCTGATTACCGTCTACCGGGAAAAAGCCCTGCTCCTGGCGGCCTACCTCCTCGACCAAGAGCCCAAACGTGTGGTCGAATTGCGCAACCTCACCGGCATCGAAAAAGCCGGCACTTTCCTGCGTGCCAATCACTACGGATGGTTCGAAAAAGTCGCCTACGGCACCTATGCCTTGAAAGCGGATAGCCTGCCTGCGCTGCAGGAATATGCTACACTGATGCAAGAACTAAAAGTGGAACGAGAGTCGATAAACGCTTGATTTTATTTCTTTTCTGTGTTATTCTGTTCGTGAAATATTTCCGAGAATACACAGGAAAGGGGTATAAAAAATGGAGGAATTCTTCTCGAGCGACGTCATCAAAACCGAAGCGAAGGAACACCTCAAAACACGCCTTGGTTCAGCGATTTTGTTTCTCTTATTGACGGGTGTCATCAATTCAACAATCAACCGATTTTCTTCTTGTCTGTTTTACAACAGCCTCCCCATTAGTGAGTGGAAAACGATGCTACCCACAGAAATCGTTCGCCGTTCCTTTTCAGAAACATTCTCTATTAATGGGCTGTTTCATTCGTTCATCACCGGTGTGGTATCGGCAGGCACAGCTCTAGCGAGTGTTAGCTTTTACTTGCATATGACCCGTTCTCAGGAGAAAGTCTCTTTCATCGATATGCTTGTCTTTGGCTTTCGCCATTTGCCTGCGGCGTTTCTGTTTTATTTACTTCGGGAAGTCATAATACGCTTTGGAATCATCTTATTCATTATTCCTGGTATTATCTGGTCCTTGGAGTATATTTTTGTCATGTATATTTTGGCAGACCATCCCGATATGCCAGTACTTCAGGCCTTTCGGCGCAGTTCAGAGTTAACGAAAGGACGTAAAATGGACCTTTTTAACTTCCACTTGAGCTTCATACCGTTGTTCTTACTCGTGCCAATCACTTTAGGTCTTGCCATCTTCTATATCGCCCCATTGTATAGCTCTTCGCTAGCTGTATATTACAACCGCTTGATTTACCAAGAAGAAGGGGTCGTACCCGACGCCCCCATCGGTATCACCGAAACATAAGAACGTAAGCAAAGCCTTTAATTGGCTGCTCCTTGAACCTCTTGCTCCAGCAACCGTTGCTGCGTGGTATCCACTAAAAACGCTCCCACCGGTGCAGTAATCAAAATCGCCAACACCGCCGCCGTCAAAATCATCTCTCCACCCGGCAATCCCATTTGCAACGGGATAGCTCCAATGGCAGCTTGCACGGTAGCCTTCGGTAAATAGCCAAGAACGACGAACAGTCGTTCTTTTTTATTGAGCGAACTACCAGCCAAACTCAGCAGAACCCCAAGCATCCGGCCCAACAAAATCAAGGCAAGCGTCATAAGAATAGGCAACCCGGCACTTCGCAAAACTCGAATATCCACCACTGAACCGATCAGCACAAACAGCAAAACCTCAGCTCCTACCCAAATCTTGCCATACTTGGAAGCCAACTTCACCGCTGTTACTGGGCGCATGCGCCGAATAATCAGACCACTGGTCATAATCGCCAGATACGACGAGAAAGGGAAGACCCAATCAAAAACATCTTGAAATTCTAACAGAAAAAACGAAACACTCAACAAAAGCAAAAGCTTGATCGTGTTGCGAAAGGTGAAGTGCCGAAAAATCAAAATTAGAAGATACCCCACGAGCACGCCAATACCGATGCCGTTGACAATGGATAGCGGAATCTGTGCCAAGTGGCTCCATTGAAACGAAGTGCCTTGCTGCATTTCGAGACCGGCAGAAAACAAGATGATCACAAAAACGTCGTCCAAGGAAGCTCCTGTTAAGATCATTTGCGGAATCCCCTTGGCGACCCCCAACCCTCGTTCCATGAGGTTGACCATCCGCGGCACGACCACCGCCGGCGAAACAGCCGCCAAAACACAACCCATGAGAAATGCCTGTTGCAAAGGAATCCCCAACAAACGCGGCGCCACCAAACAAACAGCTGCGATTTCAAATGAAGCCGGCACAAAACTCAGTAAAATCGCCGGCAATCCTGCTCTTTTGAGATCGTTAAATTTCAACGACAACCCAGCCTTGGTCAAGATAATCACCAAAGCCATCTTTCTTAAATCGGCACTTAAATCCATGAAGCGTTCCGGGAGCAGGTTCAAACCATGAGTGCTAATTAAAATTCCAAACAGCAACATGCCAAAAAGCGATGGCAAGCGTAGTCGCTCGGCAACTGCCCCACAGAAAAGGCCTCCCAAAAAGATCAGAGCAAGACTGATAAACATTGTTCATCCTCCTTTAGGGCAAAAAAATACACTGGTGCCCTGCTTTATGTGCAGAAGTCATCAGCGTTAATCGCGGTTTAGGCGTAAGCCAAGGGAGAACCTCTTTCCCATAGGGCATAGTATAAGGGGTTTTATAAGGTTGTCAATGGAGAGTCATCGTGATTTTTCAATATGAATGGCTCCTCTCAACGCTTTCTGTAGTTTCCGGTCTTCTTGGAACCAAGCTTCAACCTCGCTCGTCTACTCCGGTATAACAAAAAAACAAAGGAGCAGACCCATGAAACTAAAAACAAAACTGAGCGTTCTCGTACTTTTAACCCTGATACTCACCCTTTTGAGTGGTTGCCAACCCAAAACACCTGAAATTCCATTGCAAGATATTCTCGATGCGGTTAAGGAAGAAATGGGTGATGATTATATTCCCAGCCGCCCCTTGGATGCAGAGGCGATTGAAAACATCACCGGTATCAAACCGGAATTGGTCAAAGAGTTTCTCGCTGAAGGCCCCATGATGAGCATGCATGTCGACACCTTCATGGCTTTTCGTGCTGAAGCCGGGAAAGGCGATGATATTGCTGAAGCCCTTAGTGCTTACCGCAAATTCTTAGTTGAAGAATCGATGCAATATCCCATGAACCTTGCCAAAGTGCAAGCGTCTAAGGTTGTGCAACAAGGTGACTATGTCTTTTTCCTCATGTTAGGTGCCTTCGATGATACTTCCGAAGATTCTCAAAGCAAAGAAGCCATTGAATTCGCCCAAAAAGAAGTAGCTGACGTAGAGAAAGTGATTGAAGAGTTCTTCAAATCCTAAAAAAGCTCAATAAAGAACCCATAAAAAAAGCTGCAGCGTTACAACAACGACTGCAGCTTTATACTTTTTTATACTATGCATTTTAAACGCAAGCTTTATGAATTAACCTTATGAATAAACCTTTACATCTTTCCATTTGTCAGACGCAAATCTCCACATTGTGTAAGAAGAACGGATCGTCTGATCCAAGACCAGAGCCAACCAAATACCGTTTAACCCGGCTCCTACCATAAAGACCATAACGTAGGCCACAATGGGTCGCACGATTACAATACCAGTGAAGGTGGAAACAGCCACGGCCTTGGTATCGCCAGCTCCGCGTAAGGCACCGGAAAGCACCATTTGCGAGGATTGCAACGGTTGAATCAAAGCAACAATTTTCAAAAGCAAGGCTCCTTGAGCAATGACCGCGGCATCGGTGGTATACATCGCCACCAATTGACGGCCAAAGAAGAAGAAGGAACCCGCTAAAAGCATGGACGAAATCATGGAATAACGACGGCATTTCTGCACATAAGCTTTACCATGATCCGGCCGCTTTTTACCGAGGGATTGACCAATCAGGGAGGTTGCTGAAATACCAAAGGACTGCCCGATCATCATCGACATGGAATAAATATTGTTGGCAATAATATGGGTAGCATAGGCTTGGGTGCCAAGGGAAGCGACGACTTTAGAAAACATAATCTGACCGGAACGCATAAAGAGTTGTTCCAACATGGCTGGAGAACCAATGTTTAAAACCCCTTTTAAGATACGCGGTTTAATCTGGAACAAACGTTTGAACTCGAGTTTGAGCATATCGGATCCA
>Ga0334882_1000628_pt1 | contig 52543 bp, 44 predicted proteins | sample GraSluR1_MG_5_FD_207226 | JGI IMG/M metagenome (GOLD analysis project Ga0334882, IMG submission 207226) | Sludge microbial communities from methane-producing bioreactor in Wageningen University, Netherlands - Granular Sludge_15_04-R1 | ecosystem: Engineered > Bioreactor > Anaerobic >... | reverse complement strand
GGATATTCGGCGGACGATGCCGCTGATGTTCGAGGAGGACGTTGAGGGGCAATGGGCGAAGGTTCGGTGGCAGTGGTTCGAGACGGTGTCGGATATTTATGCGGAGTTTCTGGGGGGGACGAGCCGCTGGCTGGAGGAGCGGGGGATGTACTGCATTTCGAATTTGTGGGAAGAGACCCTGATGTGGCAGGCGGGGGCGGTTGGGGATTTTTTCAAGGCGCAGCGGGCGTTTTCGATGCCGGGGACGGATTGCCTGGGGCTGAATATTCTGAAGCCGCACGATTTTATGGAGACGCTTTCGGTGTGCGAGTTCGAGGGGCGGCGGTTTATGAGCGAGATTATGGGGGCGGCGGGTTGGTGGCAGTTTAAGCCGTTCAATATCAAGCAGGCGGCGAACGCGGCGGCGGCGTGGGGGATCAGTCATGTGGTGCCGCACGGGGTTTATATGACGCGGAAGTTTGATCGTCATCCGTGGCCGCCGGACTGGTTCGATATGAATCCGATGTGGCCTTATATGCACTTGTGGACGGATTTCGTGCGGCGGGCGAGCTTTGTGAATTCGCACGGGCGGCTGGCGGCGGATGTGTTGGTGTTGAGCCCGATGGACAGCGTTTGGGCGCTTTGCGGGCCGGGGGTGTTCGATCCGGCGTTCAAGGGGCGGGTGCCTGGGCCGGCGGTGATGGCGGTGCGGACGGAGGCGGACGTGGAGCAGTCGATGGAGGAGCTGAAGCGGAACAGTGCGTGGTGGTGTCCGCCGCGGATGGATGAGTGGTTTTCGGATGAGGTGCGGCGTATCAACGCGGTTTATTCCGATGCGATGGCGGATTTGACGGCGGCGCGGGTGCAGTATTTGATTGCGGATCGGCATTATATGCGGCAGATGCAGGTGCGCGGGGGGCGGCTGGTGCGCGGGAAGTTTTCTTTTGGGGCGGTGGTGATGCCGCCGATGGCGGTTTTGTCTTTGGAGGCTGCGCGGAAGGTTGCGGCGTTTGCGGAGGGGGGCGGGGCCGTGTATGCGCTGGGTGATTTGCCTTCGGGGTCGGTGGAGAATGGGGCGGGGGATCGTGAGATGAGGCGGCTGATGGGGCGGCTGGCGGCTGCGGGGAGGTTTGTGCGGTGCGAGGGGAGTTTGAAGGATGCGATTGGGAAGGGGTCGCGGGGGCTGGTGTCGAATGTGGCGTTTGAGCGCGGGGGGTTCGAGATGCTGCAGCAGCATCGGCGGATTGACGGGAGGGATTTTTTCTGGTTGGCGAATAACGGGCATGAGCGGAGGGAGTGCGTGCTTGTGGTGGACGGCGTGCGGGGGCGTGCTTCGGTTTGGGATTGCGAGACGGGCGAGGTTCGAGCGGCGTCGTCGGAGGACTTGAAGCGCGGGAGTCGGGTGGAGTTGGCGTTTGAGCCTTATGAGGGGTATTGGCTGGTGTTTGACGCGGGCGAGCGGGCGATTGCGGATGAGACGAAGCGGCCGGCGGAGAGGGTTGCGGCGGAGATGAGGGGGCCGTGGCGGGTGAGCGTTGATATGGAGGTGCAGCCGCCGGTGGAGCATTATGTTCGGCCGCCGGCGGAGCTGGTGCGGAGCGGGGGGGATTTGCGGGAGCTTTGGCAGTGGCGGGACTGGGGGATGGAGCGGTTCAGCGGGTATGTGGACTATCGCAAGGGGTTCGAGCTTGAGGAGGTCGGGGGGCGGGTTGTTCTGGATCTGGGGAAGGTGCAGCATGTGGCGGAGGTGTGGGTTAACGGTGAGCATTGCGGGCGGCGGCTGTGGGGGCCGTTCAGGTATGACGTTACGGAGGCGGTGAAGGCGGGGGCTAATGAGGTGCGGGTGCGGGTGGGGAACCTGATCAATGATAATTACGGGCAGGCGAATGAGTCGGGGCTGTTCGGGCCGGTGCGGATCCTCCAGAAACCTGTGGGAAGTGATGGCCAGAGGCGGATCTGAAAATGGTGGAGTATTCAGTTTTTGGTGGAGACAGAGACATGCGGACCGTCAAGGTAGTCATGATGGTTGTCATTTGTTGTGCCATACTTGTGGGGGCAATGCCCGGCTGCCGGCATTACACACCACATGATCATGTGTTAGTGACACGTGGTAACCTCGTGACACTTCATGCGGCCATCATCCAGTTCAAAGTTGACACGGGCCGCTATCCGACACGCGAGGAGGGATTACGATCGCTCATCGAAAAACCTGGTGATGTAGTTGGTTGGAATACAGGAGGGTACCTCGATATCGCTGAGGTGCCTAAGGATGCTTGGGGCAGGGACTTTGTTTACATCTTCGAGCCTGCGGACGGCATTCCTTTTACCATTGTAAGTTACGGAGCAGACGGCAAGCCGGGCGGCGAAGGTTATGATGCAGATTTGTCCAGCGCAGATTTACGCTGAGCATCAGTGCGCTCGACGAACGGGCAAGAGCGTGCGTTGAAATGTCGATGCAAGTTGGGACACGGGCAAGATGCCCGTGCCACTTGGGGCACTGTATGGGGGCGGTATGAAGATCGGGGTTGATCTGGATGCTACTATAACGGCTTATCCTGCGTTTTTCGCGGCGTTTACGGCGGCGATGTCTGCGGCGGGTCATGAGATACATGTGATTACGAATCGTGTGCCGGGGACGGAGGCTTTTGTGGGGGAGCTGCTGGCGGAGCATGGGATTACGTATCATGTTATTCATATCGCGCGGGACAAGGCGTCTTATATCCTGCGGGAGGGGATATCGGTGCTCTTCGACGATATGGACGAGTATTTTGCGATGCTGCCGGAGCGGGTGGCGGTGTTTAAGGTTCGGGAGCATTACAACTTTGATTTTGCGGAGCACAGGTGGCGGTGAAGGATGCAGAGAGGGTGGGGGCGGAACAAGCCACGAGTTTTCAAATTGAAGACCCCAATCGAATCCGCAAGGCATTGCGAACAAAGCTCATCTGCATGGTTTTTGGGATTTGCCTAGTGGGGGCGTCGTCCTTGCGGGCGAGCCAGTGAACGAAGCTGGCGCCGCAGCCGCGGCCGGGGTAGCGTCGGCCGAAGTCCTTGTAGCAGCGGGCGTTGCCGGCGGTTGCGACGGTGAGAACGGTGTCGTCGGTGAAGTCGCTGGCGGGGAGAAGAGGGGGAAGTCCTGGGTCTTGATGAGGTCCCATTCGTATACCGAGCCTGTTACGTCGCCGATGACGGCACCGAACATTCGCGACTCCTTTCACGCTTATGGTTTGTTTTCGGCGGAGAGGTTGAACTCTTTTAGCCGGTCTTTGCAGATGGCGGGCCAATCTGCTGAGAGTGCTTCGGCGGCCATGCTGAAGGTCTTTGCAAAGTCAAGACCCTCGCGAGCAGACGAGGGGAGCATATTGAACAGCCGCTGGGCGAACATCGCAGCCCCCCGTCCGTCTGCTGTGTTGCCCGATGCGATAATCATCACGGAGCGAATTATTACCGTGTAAATCATGTTGGTCAGATCGGTCGTTTCGAGCTGGGCCAGCGAGCTGAAGACCTCCTGCTCAACAAAAGACTCGAAAGTGACTTTGTACTTGTCATTCTGTGGAAACAGTTCGCCGAGCCTGGCATAGAACTTCCGTGCCATTTCTTGCTTGTCGTATTGAACGGACAGCTTTACCACTGATTCCATGTCCCGGCGGAACCACGGGTCTACGCGAGTCCCTTCGGCGGCCCTTACTTCCTTCCACTTATCGTACCACAGATCGAACAATTGAAAGTTCGGATAAGTTTGGACGGCAAGCGGTTCGCCGCCATACTCGATCAGGGCCGTACGTCCTTGTTCGCAGGACTGTTTCAGCGCGTTTGAGAGATTCCCCTTCAACCGGTTTTGCTTGCCTTTGGCCCTGCGGAGTCCGTACTCGGACCAGTAGACTGCATGCGATGCAGGAGCGTTGGCGTAAAGATGTTCGTATGCGGGGTGAAGCTTTGTGAGAAAAGCCATTTGCACAGGCTTCACCGCTTGATCGGCATCAATGGCCATACGTCCCTGGTAATACCATCGCCTCTGGTCCGAACCATCCGCGAGCTTGAAGGAGTAGATCGTACATAGTGCGAAATACAAATCCGGCGAATCCGGACTATGCTTCAATGCCGTGTCGCGCAGGAGCGAAATAGTAGAATCGATCCACCACCAGGCCGCCTTCTGATCTGTGACGACAGAGGGGATCACAAAAGAAAGATAGTGTGCAAGCTGGTCCCAGGACTGAACGTAGAGGTGCTTTTGCGCCACAGCAAAGGCTTGGGGCGTGCGGGCATCGGACTTTCGCGACTTCAGTGCATGAAGGCAGAAATCCTGCACGCCTATCCTTGTTTCGTCATCAGTCGTGCGGAGCCTTGTGCCGTCGGTGTCAGTGTAGAAGTCATCGGTTCTTTTGTAGACGGTCTTCCAGAGAAGAAAAGCAGATGCGGCGTCGAGTGCGGGTCCGCCATCGGCGTAGTCATGGAGAAAACGGGCCAGTGCGGCGGCCTGCTGATCCTGGGTTGCGGCGGCGGAGAAGAATTCCTCGCACGGGTGATCTCCCGCGGCGGCCAGTTCGACGAACGCATCGCGGAACATGTCTTTGAGCCCGGACGGGGTTATCTGCAGCTGGCGGCTCAAGGCCGGTATGTCGGCAATCTCCCAGAGGAATTCCTCGGCAAGCACGGCCGCGGCGGCTTCGGCCTCCTTCGGCAAGCGGGCGGCGGCGGCGCCCAAGGCAATAAAGATCACCAGGACCGCAGTTTTCAAACGCATCACATTATAGTCCCTTGCAGCTACATAGAGCTTTAAAGATTATACCGGTCTGGTCGGGATTAAGTAAAGGGTTTTGCAGGCGGTTGAGGTTTTTCAGATGCGGGTACTGGTTTACGGCGGCAGGGCCGCTCTGGATACATGCTTGCCGCCTGACGGATGATGCGGAGTCGGCGTAGGAGGTGGTGCAGGAGGCGTAGGGTACCGAGCTTGAGTATGCGTCGCTTGAGGTGCGGGATGGGGCGTTGCAGGGGGCGGCCGCAGAGATGGGAATGTGCGAGCCGGTCACATTTATTTAGCTCGATAATTGATGATGGCATCATCATAAATCGAGGCAAACTTAGGATTTTGATTGACTGTCCGGGCTTTTAACTCGATAATTGATGATAGAATCATCAATTATCGAGGAAACTTATATGTACAAGCATAGGATATCAAGCGATCGGCTCAAAAAACTGTCGGGGGCATTTCCGTGCGTGGTGTTATCCGGGGCGCGGCAGGTCGGCAAGAGTACGCTTGTGCGTCACGTATTCAGCGGTATGGATTGTGTTGTTTTCGATCCGGTGGTTGACGTCGGAAATGCCCGTCTTGATCCGGACTTGTTCCTCGACAACCATCCAAGTCCGATAATCCTTGATGAGATACAGTATGCACCTGAACTGGCGGCGGCAGTGAAGCGGAGGATAGACCGGGACCGGTCGAGCGGACAGTACATCATAACAGGGTCGCAGCAGTGGTCGGTAATGAAGTCCATCGCTGAGAGCCTTGCGGGGCGTGCGGTATTTGTGAACCTTGAGGGTTTTTGCCTTAGCGAGATATATGAGCAGCGGGCGGGAAGAAGCTGGCTGGAGCGGTGGCTGGACGATTGGGAAGAGGTGATCGCCTCGCCGCCGAAACGGCTGGGTACTACTCGGACGCTCTACGAGCAGTTGTGGCGGGGCTGGCTGCCGGAGGCGGACAGGATTTCGCTTGAGCTTATACCGGACTATTACAATGCGTACGTGCAGACATACATTGAGCGTGACGTGCGCATGATCTCGGATGCGGCGGACTGGCAGCAGTTCGGCAGGTTTGTTCGTTTGGCGGCGGCGCTTACGGGTCAGGAGATCAACTACTCGCAGTTAGGGCGTGAGTTGGGATTGACGCCGCAGACAGCCCGGCGGTGGCTGGGTACTCTGGCAGCGACATTCCAGTGGTTCGAGGCGCCGGCTTACAGCGGCAACACAGTCAAGCGAACGAGTTCCAAGCCGAAGGGCTACTTTGCGGATACGGGTCTTGTGTGCGCGCTTCAGATGCTGTCTTCGGCGAAGTCTTTGGGTGGTCATCCGCTTACCGGGGCATTATTCGAGACGGCGGTGGCGGGTGAGATTCGCAAACTGGGCCGGGTTATGGCGACGCCGCCAACGTTCTATCACTGGCGGAGTCACAGCGGGGCGGAGGTGGATATCGTGCTCGAAAGGGACGGTGTGCTGTACCCGATCGAGGTGAAGCTGGCGTCACAGCCTTCGGGTGCGGATGCGAGGGGGCTGCGGGCGTTTAGTGCTGCTTATCGGCAATCGAGAATTTCGCCGGGGCTGGTTATATCACCGACGGGGGCGTTTGCGAGGATTTCGGAGAACGACTACGCGTTGCCCTGGGATGTTCTTTAGGGGGCGATTGGGGTGTGGACGGGCCGCCGGTACAGCCCGAGGCAAGCCCGCTTTTCTATACGCGTTTTTTTCAGGAAAAACTGAACCATATGGCCGGGGAGAAAGACTATCATGATGGCCCATGAAGAGAGACCGCGAAGAACTCGTTGACGAGCTGCTGGTGCTCCATGCCCAGGCGGGCAACGCCGAGGCAATGCGGGCGCTGGTGGAGCGGTGGCAGCGGCCGCTCTGGCGTCATGCTTACCGGCTCACAGACGATGCCGAGGCGGCCTGGGACGTGTTGCAGGAGGCGTGGGTGGCGATCATCCGGGGACTGGCACGGCTGGAGGATGCAGCGCAGTTTCCGACGTGGGCGTTTAGGATCGTGACGCACAAGGCGGCCGACGCAATCGCAGCGAAGACGCGACAGCGGCGGGTACGGCAAGAGGCCTCCGAAGCGATACCGCAAGTGCGCCGTTCGGGCACGGATCAAAGCGATGTCACACGACAGGTGATGAACCGGCTCGGCATGCGCGACCGACAGGTGCTGACCTTGTACTACCTTGAGGGGTTCTCGGTGGCGGACGTGGCGCGGATTTTGAGGGTGCCGGAGGGGACGGTAAAGTCGCGGCTTTACAAGGCGCGCGGGCGCTCAAAAGAACTGTATGAATTCTATGGGAAACGAGACAAGTGAACAATCCTGTTCAGGAGATATGCCATGAACGAAGAAGAACTCAAGAAGATCATCGATTCGCCGGAACTGCCCGGTGAGTACGGGTCCGGACGCGAGGAGACGATGCGCGGGATGATCATGGATTCGTTTCACACGCGGCTTCGTTGGGCCGTGATCATCATATGGATTTACATCGTGGGCTTCGGGGCTATGGCCGTCGTCGCCGGGGTGCAGTTCTTCCGAGTGACTGAAGTGCGATGGATGATCATGTACGCGACCATGTTCGTCATAGGAGTCATGGTGGCAAGTGTCTGCAAGCTGTGGTACTGGCAGTTCATGCACCGCAATCGCATGCTGCGGGAGATCAAGCGGCTGCGGCTGGACATGGCCGAACTGAAAGAAGCGACGCGGAAGTAGAGGGATTTTGTGCGCAAAAAAATCGCCGGGCTTGTCGGTCGATCCTGATCGGTCCGACTTGCCCGGCGAAGGCAACGAATCGTTGTTCGGGAGATCCGTTTTTAGCCGACGGTAACGGCGCTTCGGCTCTTCAGTTCTGCGAGCCTTTCGGTGCAGACTTCCATGCCGCCGATGATGGTGTAGACTCTGAGGGAGTCTTTGCCATCTTCGTAGATGCCGCGATGGATAGTCGCGTTGCCGGTTACCTCGGAGAGGACATCGAACGCGTAATCGATGTTGTCCTGGAGGCCCTTGACGTTTGTCATGAGCTTCTTGCCTCCGACGGCGATGCAGCCGGCGAGTTTGGCGGTGCTGAGGTTGAAGCCGCCTGCCAGGAGGGTCTTTTCGAGGTTCTTCTTGACCGCCTGGCTGAGTGCGAACCTGTCACCGAACTGCGTGACCTTTGTGAGGCCCATGATGGCGCAGCCGCCGGACTCGATGATGCTGTGGTAGTCGACGGGGTCAAATGACGTGTAGCGGCTTGACATTGCGCTGAGTCGATTGAAGATATCGAACAGCGCCGCAACGGTGTTGTTGATGCTGGGCCAGAAGTTGCGTACCGTCATGCCGGGGTACATCTTGTTGACCTTGTCGTTGTCGACGATGATGAGGGGGCTGATTTCGCCCTTTTGGGCCATCTTGCTGAGGTCAGCAGCGACCTGCCATGCGTTTTCGGCGACCATCGGTGAGCTTGATTCGCCGGTGGTGGGCAGGGTCATAATGCAGCCGACCTTTTTGTTTGGGTCCTTGATGCCGATGGAACGGGCGTAGCGTTTGGCTATTTCGATGAGTCCTTTGACGCTGCCGCTGCCTGTGCCTCCGCCTGCTCCGAAGCAGACCATGATTCGATCGAGCTGCGTACCGAAGGTCTTTCGTGCGGTGTGCATGATTTCCTGGCTGTGCTGCTCGACGGCGCGACGTCCTCTCTCCATATCCTTTCCTGCACCGCGTTCTCCGATGTCCATGAGGAACTTCTGTGCGGCGGGGATTTCGAGGAGGTCGAGGTCATGATGCGTCGTGTTGACGGCGAGGACCTTGCGGTAGCCGAGGTCGTAGAAGGACTTTACGAGTCGTCCGCCGCACTGGCCTGCACCGAACCATGCGAAGCGGGTTGAACCCTTGATGTTGTCCTTGACGCCGACTTCTTCTTCGATGTTGGGCTCGTACTGTTCGAGTTCCAGTGTGGGGAGCAGCCACGAGTTGAAGTCGAAATCGTTGCCCTTGGTCGCCTTGGGCGCGGTTTGCTTGCGCGTGAGGGCCTTGGGCCTGCTGGTGGTCCTGGCCTTCGGCGCGGTGCGCTTGCGGGCAACGACCTTCGGGGTGCGCTTGGCCTTCGGCGCGGTGCGCTTGCGGGCGACAACCTTCGGGGTACTCTTGGCCTTCGGCGCGGTGCGCTTGCGGGCGACGACCTTTGGGGTACTCTTGGCCTTCGGCGCGGTGCGCTTGCGGGCGACGACCTTTGGGGTGCTCTTGGCTTTCGGCGTGGTCTGCTTGCGAGCGGTTACCTTGGGTGTAGTCTTTGCCTTCGGCGTGGTGCGCTTGCGGGCGACGACCTTCGGGGTGCTCTTTGCCTTCGGCGCGGTGCGCTTGCGGGCGACGACCTTCGGGGTGCTCTTGGCTTTCGGCGTGGTCTGCTTGCGAGCGGTTACCTTGGGTGTAGTCTTTGCCTTCGGCGTGGTGCGCTTGCGGGCGACCGGCTTTGTGGTGCTCTTTGCCTTTGTCGTCCGGCGTTTGCGAGCGGTTGCTTTCGGGGTGCTCTTAGCCTTGACGGTGGTGCGCTTGCGGGCCGTGGGCTTTGTTTTGGAGGCCTTGGGCGCGGTGGTCTTTGCGGCGCGACGCGGCTTGGGACTTGTGCGCGCGGCCTTTGCCCGCGTGGTCTTGCGCGAGGGCGACTTACTCTTGTTCTTTCCTGCCATTTTTGAATCTCCTTTACTTTGCTTTAGTTCGAACTAAGCGGCTTAGGCGCCTCTTTTCTTTCGAAGTGTTGTTCGTGCCGGTGTCATCCGGAAAACTTGCAAGGTTATCGACCTGATATTTCAGTTGCTTAACGTTGGAGGTCGGCGCAGGGGGTACATTCGGCACAGACGGTACCGACGGCGCAGGTTGTCGGGCGCGGGGGCGAGAGGTGCGCGGCGGGTGTTTGCGGCATTGGGGGGAGATTGGCGGCGTGATTATCGGGTCGAGGGGTGAGACGGTGCGGCAAGCGTGGCGGGTGTTGTCGTGATCGCGAGGCGGTTAATGGTTTTTTGGGGGAGGCGCGGGTACGCCCTATAATCGCAAGATTGGCGTTGTGAGCTTGCGGGCGATCATGTTCCCTCACGGTCGGCGGGCGGCGGATCGAGGCGTATCCAGAGCGGCTTGAAGACGGGGTAGAAAAGCCAAACGAAGCCGAAGGCGACAGCGCCAAAGCCTATGGAGGCCATGAGCAGAAGGATCGGGTCCAGCGGTGTGCCGGGGGCGGGGACAAAGGCGACGACCAGAAGCGCGCAGAGTGCACCGACGCCCATAGCCAGACCGATTGAAGTGATCCATGTTATGAGTTTGAAGGCTGTGTGCATTTTCATGATCAGCTCCCGAGGCATTTTGAAGACGGTGTTCTGGTGTCAGGATAGCAGCGGGGGCGATTATGGCAACATAAAAGTCAGAGGTTCTTTGTGTCGGCGGATCTTGGGTCGTCTATTGGGCCGGGGCCATTGGTGAGGCGACCTTCAATTGCCAGGCGGCGGAAGTCGGCCATTGGGTCGTAATAGTCCTTGCCGAGGTCGACGGTGTTGATCATCATGCCTTCGCGGTGGGTCTGGAGCTGGCGGACGATCTTGCCGTCGGGCTGGATGAAACAGGATGGATAGGGCGAATACCATGCGGAGGAGTTGGTCATGCTGACCCACATGCGGTTGGTGGCGGCGCGGCACTGCATTGTTTGTCGCATGATGTGCGTGTGGACGCTTGGGCCGTTCTGGCGGGCGTTGTAGAAGGACTGGAGGATGCAGCGGACGTCCTGCTTGTAGAGGGCTCGGTAGATTTCGGGGAAGCGGAGGTCGAAGCAGATGAGCAGCGAGCAGAGGACACCGTTGAGGGTGAAGTTTACGAATCTGTCGCCGGGGGTGTAATTGGCGAGGTCGACCGACGTGCACCAGCGTTTGTCGTAGCGGTCGGCGATTTTTCCGTCGGGTGCGATGAGGTAGAGGCTGTTGTGGGGCTTGTTGGGCGGCGTGAGGCGGTGGGCGCTGCCCAAGGCGACCCAGACGGCGGCTTCGGCGGCGGCCTGCATGATGGTTTGGGTTTCGCGGAGGAGGGTGTCCCAGTCGTAATTGTCGAAGGAGGGGAAGTCGGCGCCTGCGTAGCCGCTGAGTGCGGCCTCCGAGAAGTGGACGATGTCGGCGCCTTCGCCGGCGGCGCGGCGGATGTATCGTCGGACGTGGTGTGCGTTGGCGGCGACGTCGGAGGCGACACCGAACTGGCAGGTGGCGATTGTTAGTGCGCCGTCGGTCATGGGATCAATTTCCGGGATAACGCATGATTATTTCAATCCGAGAGTTTCTTCGAGCCCGAAGATTATGTTCATGTTCTGGACGGCCTGTCCTGAGGCGCCTTTGATGAGGTTGTCGATTGCGGAGAAGGCGATGATCCATCCTTTTGCGGTTGCGGGGAAGACGTGGCAGTAGTTGCTGCGTGCGACGTGCTTAAGCGCGGGCGGGCCGTTGAGGACGCGGACGAACTGTTCGCTTTTGTAGAAGGTTCGATAGATTTCCTGGAGCTGGTCTTTGGTGAGGGTGCGTTTGGGGCGGCAGTATACGGAGGAGAGTATGCCGCGGTCGAAGGGTCCGACGTGCGGTTGGAAGAGCATTTCGACGGGTGTCTGTGCGACTGCGGAGGCGATCTGCTCCATTTCGGGCATGTGGCGGTGTGAGCCGATTCCGTAGGGCAGGAGGTTTTCGTTCATGTTGGGGTAATGGAAGAGGGGCGAGGGGTTTTTTCCGCCGCCGGTGACGCCTGTTACGGAGTTAACGATGATGCCATCGGTCTCGATGAGGCCGTTTTTCAGGAGGGGTGCTATTGCCAGGAGCGCTCCGGTGGGGTAGCATCCGGGGTTGGCTACGAGCCGGGCGGTGCGTATATTTTCGCGGAACAGTTCGGGCAAGCCGAAGACGGCGTGGGCGAGGTTTGCCTGGTCGGTGTGCGGCTGGTAGTATTTTTCGTAGACGACGACGTCTTTGAGGCGGTAATCGGCACTGAAGTCGACGACCTTGAGGCCGGTGTCGAGGAGGCGCGGGACGAAGCTCATGGAGACTTTGTGTGGGAGGCAGCAGAGTGCGACGTCGGCACTGTCGGTGAGTTTTGCCATGTCGAGCGGTTCGACGTGCATGTCGAGGCGACCTCGCAGGGCACCGAAGATGTCGGCGACGTGGCCGCATTCTTCGGGGAGTGCGGTGAGGTATGTGACCCTTGCCTGGGGGTGGCGGAGGAGTATTTCGATTGATTCGAGGCCGGTGTAGCCGCTGGCTCCGATGATTGCGACGCGTATCATGCTGTTTTTCCTTTCTCTTTGCAGGGGGGGCGGGTATTGTCCCCTTTTGCGCGGGTTAATTCTACCAGTCTGCGTGAAAAAGTCATTTAATTTCGGCCGGCGGATGCGGAGAGGCATGAAAAAAGCCGCCCGGACAACTCCGGACGGCTTTGTTTTCTGTGAGGTGCCCGCTTAACGTTTTGAGAACTGGAACCTTTTTCTTGCACCGGCCTGGCCGGGCTTCTTTCGTTCGACCATTCTCTGGTCTCTGGTGAGATAGCCGCCGTCGCGGAGATCCTTGACGAGGTTTTCGTCATAGTTGCGGAGTGCCCTTGCGATTCCGAGCTTGACGGCGCCGGATTGTCCCGTTGGGCCGCCGCCCTGTACGTTTACGAAGATGTCGAAGGTGTCCATCAGGTTAAGCGCTTTGAGTGGGGCCCTGACGGCGTTGCGGTCGTATTCCTGGCTGAAGTATTCGTTGACCTGACGATCATTGATGAGCAATTTGCCTTCGCCGAGCTTGATTCGGACTCGTGCCACCGCGCTTTTGCGTCTTCCGGTACCCCAGACGAATCCGCCCTTGTCCAGTGCGCCGGTGAGGACGATTCTCTTTTCGGTTGATTCTTCGTTTTCAGCTTTTTCACCCTTTTCGGCCTTTGCTGGTTTTGGCTGTTCGGTCACGATATCGGGGTTGCTGATTGCGGTTTCTTTTTGTTGTTCTGCCATGTTCTGACAATGCCTTGAATCAGATTTCGATTTTTTCGGGCTGCTGGGCCGCGTGATCGTGTTCGGGCCCGCGGAAGACTTTGAGTTTTTTGATCATGTGGTTGCCGAGTTTGTTCTTTGGCAACATGCGTTTTACGGCGAGTTCGATGACTCGTTCGGGTTTTTTGGCCATCATGGAGGCGTATGAGATGGTTTTCTGGCCGCCGGGGTAGCCTGTATATCGCTGGTATTCCTTGGTTTGGGCCTTGTTGCCGGTCATTGTGATCTTGTCGGCGTTGACGACGACGACGAAGTCCCCGGTGTCGACGTTGGGGGTGTAGATGGGTTTTGTCTTGCCCATAAGCATTTCGGCGACACTGACTGCCAGGCGTCCCAATATCTTGTTCTCGGCGTCGACAAGGTACCACTTGCGTTCGACCGAGTCCTTTTTTGCTAACGTGGATTTCATTGTAGTACGGCTCCAATTACCCTGCACTGGAAAACGCGACAGTATAGCAAGTCGGCTTATGCTGTCAAACAATTTTCACAAAATTTACGCTGGTCGGCGGAAAGTGTTTGGGGTTTTCGGTGCGGGGCTTCGGCGGGGGTTTGGACGAAAGCGTCGGCAATTTAAGGATCTCGCCGATTTAGTTTGGTTTTGCGTAGCAGTCGGGGTCATCGGCGAGCCTGCGGCGTGCTTCGGAGGTCATGATTTCGAAGGCGGGGTGGTTGGAATCCCAGGCGCGGTCGGTGAAGGGGGAGGATTTCATCTTTTCGACCTCGATTTTGGCGTCGTCGAAGTATGATCCGTAGATGTGGAGCGAGTCAGTGATGTCGACGTATCTGCCGACGCGGACGGGTTGATCGATTTTTGAGGCGATTCTATGGGCGATAATGCTCTGAAGGTCGGTTAGGGCGTAGACGTTCATGAACCATGCCTTGTACAGGTCGCGGCTTCTCCAGTGGGAGTTCATATCGAGCTGGAGCGAGTTGTCGGGTGTTTGGACGAGGCGGCACCAGATTCGCTGGAGGCAGGGCGGGTCGTCGGTTTTGGGATCTGCGGTGGGCATCCATGTTACGGCCTGGGCACGGCGGGTGTGGTGGCAGTCGGCGAGGACGTCGACGATGTAGCCGATCTGGTCCGCGGGCGGGAATGGCTTGGGGGCTTTGGGGTCGCGGAGGTCGTCTACGGGGGTGTATGCGAAGAGGCGTTCATGGTAGGTGTAGGTCCACTTTCCGGCGGCGGGGTCGATCCAGTGGTCGTGTATGCCGGCGACTACTTCCTGGCGGTATGATTCAAGTTCTTCGGGGCCTCCGGGGAAGTTTTTGTGGATTCTCGGTTCGCGGAAGGGGTCGGTGACGGTAACGACGGCGGTTGCGTCGCGGCTGGGGGGGTCGTCGGGCTTGTCGTACTGGGTGCGGATGTCTATGCCGTTTTCCCAGACTGCTATGACGGTTTTTTCCCATGCTTCGGGGAGGCAGTCTGCTGTTATGGCGACGACGGGAATACCGGTCGAGGTTTTGGCGACGTTCATGTCAATCCTCCGTGATAGTCGAATGCTCGCCTGCTCTTGGGATCAGAGACCCATTTCCTCGTTTGTGACGTTGTATCGGGCTCTTTCGTTTTCGGGTACTTGCCGCAGGAGCAGGCGAGCTTCATGTGCGTATTTTGTGTTCGGATATTCGCGGATGATTTCGCGGCAGATTTCGATGCCTCTTTTTGAAGTGAGCAAGGTTTTTCGTCCAGCGGGTATGAACAACTGACTGGCGGCTTCGAGTTTCCGTCTGGCTGCGTAGTTTTCGGGGGTCAGTTCTTCTTCGTCATCATCCTGGGCGGCTGCTGTCTGCTGTGCCGGCTGCCTCGGGGCGGCGACGACGGGCGGAGATTGCGGTACCTGGGCGCGCGGCGGGGTCTGGGCGCCGAGGAGGTTCCTGAGAGATCCGAGCACCGCAGGCGGAGGTGTATGGCCGGCGGCAAGGCCGGCGCCGGCGAGGTCAGCCAGAGATATGGGTTGGCCTGCCAGGTGCTGGAGCACCATTGGGGCGAGGAAACCCTCAGCGGGGCCTGCGTATTTTATTTTGCCGGTGCTGTCGACTATTGCCAGGGTGGGTCGCTCGGTTGCGATGTTGGCAAATTGGCTGGCGCCGCTGACGGGCACGGCGGCCATTACGTTGGCCCAAGGCCAGGGGTTATCCATAAGCTTCTGGAGGACAGCGGGGGCGTTGGTAATCGGATCAGTGTTGACAGCGACGAAAGCAACTTGCGGATTGATGATATAAGATGTGAAGATTCGTCCGTATGCAGCGGTTGCCTGGAGAAGGGGGTCGCCTGCTGCGGTGGGCCGAGGAAGGTCGGGTGTGTAGCCATATTGATCGGTTGGGGGACGATTGTACATGTCATAGGATGGGTCTCGGCGGCCGGGGTCGTCGTAGGCGGCGCCTCGTCGGGCGTCGGGCTGCGGTCGATAGGTGCGATCGTCCATGCGGGGGCTGGTTCGGTCATAGACGTTTGGCGATGCGGGTCGACTCAGCGGCTGGCGGGGCAACTGGCCGGGGGTGTTGGGTTCGGTAAGTGATGCGGGGGTATCTTTGATGCCAAGGTTCCAGAAGAGGATGCAGAGATTGGACTGGGCGGGGTTATAATCGAGTGTTGTGCCGTTTATGCAGGTGAGCTTCATAGGGGCGACAGGTTTCTGGAGCAGGCTTGCGTCGATGGCGTCGACGTCGAGCTGGAGGATATTGCCGGATGAGGCCCTGACGTTCAGTTGGTTTGCGCGGGCGCCCTGCGTTCTTGCGTAGGGGTCGGCGCCTCCTCCGGGGGCGGGGCGGGTCCTTCGGGGCTCGATCTTGAGGGGGGGACGGTCCAGAAGGATTGACATTGCCGCCTGGGTGGCGTTGGCATCGTGGTTGGTGCGGTCGGTCTCGGCGGCGCTTTTTGCGGCGAGGAAGGCCTGCTGGATGTCATCGGTGAAATAGTCGGTCCATGCCTTCAGCAGGAACGTTTCGCATTTCATCGAGTCGTCATAATGGGGGGCGTATTTTCTTGCGGCGTCGTAGGCGGCTTTGCAATCCTGGAGCTGCTGTAGGGTGGGCTTTTCGTTGCGGTTTACCATTTCGAGGATCGAGACGAGCATTTCGTCAAGGCGGCGGGCGGATTCCTGTATGTCGTTCTGTGCGAGCTGGCGGCGGTCGACGGGGCGGCCTGCCTGCGGGTCGTTATCGCCCTGGAGGATTCGTGCAGGTCCGAGGACATCGCGGCCGGTGCCGTACTGGGCATGCAACGGGGCGGCGGCGGTGAGGATAATACAGGCAATCAGTAAAAACGATAATATCTTGCGTATTAGATTGGACATTGAAGAATCCCTCACTTCAGGGGCATTTGCCTTTATGTGTCGACCACCTGTAATAGCATATCATTATCGGGACTAAAAGCAAGTGTTTTCGCTGAACATTCGGGGGCAAGTTTCCGACAAAGAGGGCGCGGCGGCGCTAAAGTTGAGTGTGGTGGTATGGGAAACGGCATTGCTGAAGCCGATTGACTTTTGTTTGGGCGCGGCATAGGATGGTTTTTCCGTGTTTTACGATAGTAATTTTGCTTTAGAGGTTCTGGATGTTCACCGGAATTGTGGAGTCACTTGGAGTGGTTCGCTCGGTTCGTTCGAGCGGCGGCGGTCGGATTATCGCCATTGACCTTGGCAAGGCGGCGGATGGTGTCCGGTCGGGCGACAGCATTTCCGTGAGCGGTGTTTGCCTGACGGTGAGCCGGCTGACTGGTACGGCGGCGGATTTTGACGTTAGCGGGGAGACTTTGGGTACGTCAACGCTGGCGACGGTCGGTGCGGGGGCGGCGGTGAACATCGAGCGAGCGATGGCGGCGGATGGGCGATTTGGGGGGCATATTGTTCTGGGGCACGTGGACGGCACGGGGCGCGTGGCGGCAATAGAGAGGCAAGGGTCGTTTACGGAGATGCGTTTTTCGGCGGGGGCGGAGCTGCTGGATGAGATGGTTATGAAGGGTTCGGTGGCGATCGACGGGATCAGTTTGACGATTTCGGCGATTGACGAGAAGGGTTTTACAATCGCGCTGATTCCGACGACGCTGCGGGAGACGACATTGAGCCGGGCGCGGGTTGGAGACGTAGTAAATATCGAGACGGATATACTTATCAAGGCGGTTAAGAAGTACGTCGGCAAGTCGGCGGGGGGCGGGTTGACGGTGGAAAAACTGCGGGAACACGGGTTCTGATTCGGGTTTGGTGCATTATGAAGAGAAAGGAACTGCTCAAGGGGCTTGGGCTGGCGCCTATGGCGGAAGCGTTGGAGCAGATGAAGGCGGAGATTTGAATTAGTTGGGCGGTTTTGGTGAAGAACGGCAGCGGCAATTTGTTGGGCAATGATCTGGTGATCGGCGTTACTATGGGCGATCCGGGTGGGATCGGTCCGGAGATTATTGTCAAGGCTTTGGCGGATGCGCAGATTCGTCATCAGGCGAAGTTCATCATTTTCGGTATGAACGAGCACTTGGCATATGCGGCGGACATGATCGAAATTGAGCCGTTCTGGCTTCGGCACCAGCATGAGAAGATCAGCCGGGACTATCCTCGCAACGTTGTGGTCGCGGACTATGACGATTTTTCGGTGCCTGCGTATATTCATACTCCGAGCAAGATTTCAGGTGAGGCATCCATTCGTTTTTGTCTGGATGCGATCGAGGCTGCGCGGTCGGGGATAATCGATGCGATGGTTACTGCGCCGGTCAGCAAGCAGAGCTGGGAGAAGGCGGGTAGTCCGTGGCCGGGTCATACGGAGATGATCGCCGAACAGTGCAAGAGCCCGCGGAAGGTTATGATGTTCGTGGCAGGTCCATTGAAGATGGCGCTGGCGACTATTCACGTTGCGCTTTCCGATATTCGCAATCTGTTTACGATCGGGCGGGTTTTCGAGCCGATTGACCTTCTGGATGCGGCGCTGAAGGAGTACTTCGGGATCAATCGGCCTCGGATCGGTGTGGCCGGGCTGAACCCTCACGCGGGGGAGGACGGGCAGTTCGGCGACGAGGAGAAGCGTATAATCGAGCCGGCGATCATGCTGGCGCAGGAGAACGGGGTGGACTGCCGCGGGCCTTTTCCGGCGGATACGCTGTTTCTGCGGGCGGTACAGGGTGAGTTTGACGGGGTGGTGGCGATGTATCACGACCAGGGGCTGATACCGGTGAAGCTTCTGGCGTTTAATGAGGCGGTGAATGTTACCATCGGCATTCCGATTATCCGTACTTCGCCGAGTCACGGGACGGCGTTCGACATTGCCGGCAAGGGGGTGGCGAATCCGGCGAGCATGAGGGAGGCGATCCGGCTTGCTATTCATATGGCGCGGACGAGGCGCCAGCAGGCGCCGGCAAAGCGGCGGTGAGGGCTGGGGAGATGCATAAGGACACAGGCGTTTTGGCGCTGCTGTCATCCGGCACGAGATGAGGGTCTTTTCGAGGTTGATAATTGCGGCTCGGCTGTTATGCTGTGTTGGGGTGCGGCTTTGATTTGGCTGCTTGCGGGACGGATATGCAGACTAAACAACAGATAGAACGTTTGCTTTCATCGGCGGGGGTATCACCTAACAAGCGTCTTGGGCAGCATTTCCTGATAGATTTGAATTTGATGCAGCTGCTGGTCGAGGCGGCGCATATTCATCCGACGGATACGGTTTTGGAGGTGGGGTGCGGGACGGGGTCTTTTACGGAGGCACTGGCGGAGTCGGCGGGTCGGGTGGTGGCGGTTGAGTATGATCCTGTGCTTGCGCGGATTGCTCGGGTTCAGTTGGAGGATGCGTATAATGTGACGATCATCCAGGGGGACATTTTGGAGAGCAAGAGTCGTCTGAATCAGGAAGTTGTGGCGGCTCTGGAGGAGGGAGTGGCGGAGTTGGGGGGCAAGATGCTTCTTGTGGCGAACCTGCCGTACAGCGTGGGGTCGCCGGTGATGATCGATTTGATCGCGGGCGGGGCTGGTCAGGTTGTGTGCGACGCGATGCACGTTACGGTTCAGAAGGAGGTTGCGGAGCGGATGGTTGCGGGACCCGGCAGCAGGGATTACGGGATGGTGAGCGTGCTGATGGCGGCGACGGGCAAGGCGCAGATGCTTCGGAAGCTGAAGCCGAGCGTGTTCTGGCCTCGGCCGGAGGTGGATTCGGCGATGGTTAGTTATCAGCGGCAGGCGGAGAAGGCCGACGAGATCAAGGACATCGGGCTTCTCAAGGAGGTGGTGTCGCTGTTCATGGGGCATCGGCGCAAGATGCTCAAGGCCTGCGTGAGATTCGCGGAGGGGCGGCTGGCGGAGGTGCACCATTGGGCGGACGTTTTCGAACGGGCATTTGTGGAGCCGCATCATCGACCGGAGGAGTTGTCAGCGGAGGATTACATATCCATCGCCAATTTGTGCCACGAACTGCCGGGTTGGCCGCAGCAGTAAGGGGACGAGCGGGGACAAGGCGAACAAAACCGGTATTGCCCGCGAAGAGACATCCAATGGCAAGGGAGCCGGGGAGTTCGGTGCGCCGCCGCGCGAACAAAAGCGATTGACAGTGCGACGTCAAGACCGTACCATGCCGCGACCTGATTCATGGATTCAGAGGAATTGACATGAGCAAAGTTATCTTACAGACGGACATTGAGGGTGTTGCGGCACGACACGGGAAGGTTCGCGACATATACGACCTTGGCGACAGGTTGTTGATAGTGGCATCGGACCGGATCAGCGCGTTCGACGTGATCATGAAGACGGGCATTCCTTACAAGGGCATCGTGCTGACGAAGATCTCGCGCTTCTGGTTCGACTTTCTGGCGGGCGCCGTAGAGAATCATCTTGTATCCGATGACGTGTCTCAGTATCCGGCGCCGTTCAAGGATCACGCCGAGCAGTTGGCGGGACGGAGCATGTTGGTGCGGAAGACCAAAGTTCTGCCGGTTGAGTGCGTCATTCGCGGTTATTTGGCGGGTTCGGGCTGGAAAGAGTATCAGAAGACGCAGACGGTCTGCGGCGTGAAGCTGCCGGCGGGTTTGCGGCAGTGCGACAAGCTGCCGGAGCCGATTTTTACGCCGTCTACGAAGGCCGAACAGGGCGCACATGACGAAAACATCAGCTTCGAGCAATGCGTCGATATAATCGGCAAGGCGGCGGCGGAGTACGTTCGCGACAAGAGCATCGAGGTTTTTGCGCGGGCGAGCGCTCACGCGGAATCCAAAGGCATCATTCTGGCTGATACGAAATTCGAATGGGGTTATTTCGAGGACGGGATAATCCTGATCGACGAGGTTCTCACGCCGGATTCGTCGCGGTTCTGGCCTGCGGACAAATACGAGGCGGGGCGCGACCAGGAGAGTTACGACAAGCAGTTTGTGCGCAATTACCTGGAGGAGATCGGATTTGACAAATCCGGTCCAGGGGTGGAGCTGCCGGAGGACATAACGGAGAAGACCTCCGCGAAGTACATCGAGGCTTATGAAGGACTGACCGGCAGGGCGTTTGTAGTGTAGGCGTTCATGTCGCAATCGGTGGTTCATCTTGAGAGGGTCTTCTTTCGCCGCAAGACGAGCTGCATCCTCAAAGATATCTCCTGGCGGATCGAGCGGGGTTCACATTGGGCGCTTCTCGGGCCCAACGGTTCGGGCAAGACGACGCTGCTGAAGATCATTACGGGTTACAAATGGCCTACTTCGGGACGGGTGCAGGTTCTGGGGCGGGATTTCGGCGACTGTTCGATAGGCGAGCTGCGAACGACCATCGGATGGGCAAGCTCGGCGATAGAAGCGCAGTTGCCGGGGGGCGATACGGCGATTGAGATTGTCGTTTCGGGGCTGGCTGCTTCGATAGGGTTGTACCGCGACTTCTCGGCGGCGGAGTACGCGGCTGCTCGCGCGGCGCTTTTGCGCGTAGGGGCTGAAGCGGAGGCCGAGCGGCGATTCGGCTTGCTTTCGCAGGGCGAACAGCAGCGGGTTCTGATCGCCCGCGCCCTGGTTTGCCGACCGAAACTCCTGATCCTCGATGAGCCGTGCGTGGGGCTTGATCCGGCGGCTCGTCACCGTTTGCTTGGCGATCTTGCGAGTCTTGCGGCGGGAGGGGATTGTCCGAGCGTGATCTATGTAACGCACCACATAGAAGAGATCGGCGCCTGGATAACAGGCGTTATGCTGCTGAAGGAGGGTCGCTGTGCGGGGCAGGGGGCGCCGGCGGAGATGCTCACCGGGGATCTGATGAGCGATGTGTTTGGTTTGGCCTGCCGCGTGGCAAGGACATGCGACGGGTTCGAGATGCGGGTTACAGGTTGAGAATATGGAAGCCGTGAGCACAATGGTACAGGATCGGGAGACGTCGCTGCAGTGGGCGAGGCTGATAGCGCTGGCAGGGGTTCATTTCCTTGCGGACATGTTTCCCGGCATGATACATGCGGTGCTGCCGGCGATACAGGGGGAGTTTGCGCTGAGTATTATTCTTGGCGGGGTTTTTTTGGGCGTGTTCAACTTCGCGTGCAACTGGGTTCAGGTTGCGACGGGTCATCTGCGGGCGAACCGGACTGAGCCTCTTTACATGTACATTGGTTTGACGTTAGCGGCGGCCATTTGCCTGCTTGCCTTTTTGCCCCGCACGTCGGCGTCATTTCCGCTGATGCTTCTTGTTGCGGTGATATGCGGGTGCGGGGTGGCTATCATCCACCCGGAGGCTCTTCGGGCGGTTCATGCGCTGGACCGCATCAGCCCGGCGACGAGCACGGCGATTTTCATGACGGGCGGGATTCTGGGTTTCGCTCTTGGCGGGAAGTATTCCACGGACCTTGTTGCGTACTTCGGCATGCGGGGTCTTTTGCCGCTTGCAGTTTGTCCGGTGATCTGCATCTTTGCGCTGGTGTTTCTGAAGGTTCCGCTTGCGGTTGAGCCGCGTTTGGCGTCGCGTCGGGGTGCGAGCGGCGGCGATGAGGCTCGTCTGCCGTTCTGGCCGGTGATGGCGATGGCGACACTGGCGGGCATATCGACTTCGACGATAGTCTGGATAGTGCCTCTTCGGCTCAAGGAGCTTGGTTTCGAGCTGACATTCGGCGGCTACGCGGTCATGATGTTTTCATTGGGTGCGGGGGTCGGTTCGTTTTTCTGGGCGACTCTGGCGCGTCGTTTTCATAACATCGGGTGTGCGGTTGTTTCGGTGCTTCTGGCTGCGCCGCTGCTGGCGGTATACGCGGCGGTTGTGGAATACCCTTGGGCGGTATGGCTGGTTTTTGCGGCAAGTTTCTGCGGGTTCGGTTCTTTCCCGCTGATGGTTTCCATTGCTCGCGGCGCGTATGGGCCGGGGCTGGGTCGACGAATGGGCCTGATGGTAGGCGGCACGTGGGGCATAACCAGCCTGGTGCTCGTGGGACTTGCTCCACTGGCCGATTATTTCGGAAAGCAGGCGATCTTGTCATGGTCGTGGACCGGCTACGCCCTGTCATGTGCGGGCGGAGTATACCTTATATTCAGTATTCGGCGTGCCGCGGCACGGAGGAGCAGTACAACTGATGCCAATGAAGTATGACATGCACATCCACACGGACTACTGCGGTCATGCCTCGGGCATGAGCGTCGAGGCAATAGTGCGGCGGGCCGACGAGCTGGGGCTGGAGACGATTGCAATTACCGACCACGTTTTTCGGCGTGAGGACATTGCAATCATCGAGCAGATCGCCATGGAGGCTGCGCGCTGCCGGGTGCGATGTCGCGTGATTATCGGTGCGGAAGTCGACGTTGACGGCGGTTATGCAGACGGGCGTCTGGTGACGGACCGGCTGGACGGGCTTGATTATGTGATTGCGGGATTTCACTACGTGCCTACAGCGGGCAGTTATCCGCATCGGCCTGAAGACTGTCCGTTTTCGCCCGAGAAGTTTCTGAAGCTGTGGCGCAGCTCCCTGCTGGGGATACTGACCAATCCCGGGGTTGACACTCTGGCGCACCCGGGCAGGCTGGTCGGCACAGCGGTCGATCTGGACGTGTACTTCGAGGATATACTGGCAATCTACGCGGAGGCGGCGGAATGTGCGGCCGCCAACGACGTGGCCTGGGAGCTCAACGAACTGACCGGTCAGCGACTCAGCGACTTCTATCGCAGCCAATGGTATCGCATCTATGAGATCGCGATTGACGCCGGCGTCAAGATCGTTTACGGGTCGGATGCACACGATCCGTCGTCAATTGCCGCCGATTCATTCTGTCAGCAGATTCTGCGGCAACTTCCGGCGGGCTGTCTTTGCGCACCGGACGACGTACTGAAGACGGCGCGGTAGCACACGGCGGCGAGCTACAGCTTCCAGGCTCGGGCAAACGCCTCGAAGCTGCGGTCGTATGTCTTCTCGGCTTCCGGCGGAAAGCAGCAGCCCGGAAGCTGTCGACTGGCAAGGTGATAACTGATGCAATCGCAGCAGACACCGCGCTTGCCGCAACTGGTGTATGTGCATGTGCAGTTTTTGAGGTTTTTTTCCTTCTTGCATTCCATGTATATATTCTCCGCTGAAGAGTCATGGTTAACGGTATTTTCCAATACCTAACAGAAACGCCCGGCCTGCATCAACAAAAAAAGCCGAAAGTTCACGGATTACGGTTCTCCGGGCACGTGTGCAGGCGTATAATTGGAGTTGGATAAGAAGGGGTATTCAATGGCTGCGCGGTTTAATTGTATGAGGGGGTTAAGAGGCGGGCTGTTCGGGGGCTTGATCGCCGCCGTGCTGGCAGCGGGCTGCGAGAAGTCACATCCAGCGGGCGCATCGCTGAGGGCGGATGCCTCGGAAGAGGCTGCATACTCTCAGGCGGACACAATGGCACAGGATCGGACCTGGCCGAGACCACGTTCGGAGGATCGGCTATCGGAGCGGCGGCGCATGGTCCGGACTTTGGCGGAGTACGGCATTGACGATCCCCGGGTACTGGAAGCGATGGAGCAGGTTCCGCGTCACTGGTTTGTCAACGAGCCGGAGCAGCCTTGGGCATACGCGGACCGTCCGCTGCCTATCGGACACGGCCAGACGATTTCACAGCCGTTTATCGTCGCCTATATGACGTGGGTTCTCGAACTCGATGCCGACTCTAAAGTGCTTGAAATAGGCACAGGATCCGGATACCAGGCGGCTATTTTGAATGAGTTCACGCCGAACGTTTACACCATCGAGATCGTCGCAGCGCTTGGTCGGCAGGCTCAGCAAAGTTTTGCGCGTCATGGTTACACGACCATTTCCGCCCGCATCGGCGATGGCTATGCAGGCTGGGCGGAACATGCGCCCTTCGACGCCATAATAGTCACTTGTGCTCCCGACGACATCCCAGAAGCTCTGATTGAGCAGTTGAAACCTACCGGACGGATGGTTATACCCGTTGGCAGCGTATCCAGCGTTCAGCAGCTTGTCCTCGTCACAAAGGGGGAGAACGGGGTAATTTCAAAAAGAATGCTCATGCCTGTTCGCTTCGTGCCGATGGTCGAAATCAGGTAGCAGCGGATGTGGCGGGGATCAATTTGAGCTCTCATGGGACTTTATTGCGCACTTCTAATCGTCCGCTAACGCAATGGCAACATTAGGACCGTAATCTTTGGCAGCAGGACGATTGGAACGAACAAATCAACTTTTTTATGAAAGGAAAACCATGCGCAATGACGAACAGAGCAGATCGCGGACGTTTCTTGGGGTATTGTTGTTATGCAGCACGTTTACGGGTTTGACTCTTCTGGGGGCCTCGCGTGTCATCGGCGCGGACAGCTCGCTGACAATCGAGGGCTCGACTACGGTTGGTCCGATCGGCGATGCATTCGCCGAAGCGTTCAAAAGCATGTATCCGGGCGTTTCAATAACTGTCAGCAAAACCGGCAGCGGCGATGGCGCCGCGGCGCTGGTTGACGGGCGTTGTCAAGTGGCGATGATGAGCCGTTTCATGAAGGAGATCGAGTTCAAAAAGGCCGTTGTGAACAATGTTTTCCCTGTTGCCCACGTTGTCGGCATGGACGGTGTCTGCATCATAGTACATCCGTCGAATCCGGTGCAGGAACTGACTGCGGCGCAGGTCCGCAGCATATACAAGGGTGAGGTTACAAACTGGAGTCAGGTAGGCGGGCCTAATATACCGGTAGTCCCGATCAGCCGAGACACTTCGTCCGGGACCTACGAGACCTTTCACGAGATGGTTATGAAAAAGGAGAAGATGGCCTCCGGCGTTGAATACGTCAGCTCCAATCCTCAGGCTCACGCACGCGTGAGCACTACGCAAGGGGCCATTGCCTACGTTGGGCTTGGTTTTGTCGATAACAAAGTCAGGGCATTAAGGATCGACGGGGTACAGCCAAACCGATCTACGATTGCCAAGGGCATCTACCCGGTCAGCCGGCCGTTGTTCCTATTCACTAACGGCTATCCTCAGCTCGGTTCCATCGTGCATGCCTTTGTGACCTTCTATCTAAGTGAGAAGGGCCAGGATATTGTCCAATCGAAAGGCTTCGTACCTTTGACGAATTACTGACAGTTCGCCAGCGGGATCGTGATATTGGAACGGCACTAAGGATGCTGCCATTAAACCGGCGAGGTCAGCACGCCGGAGGGGATTCAGAACGGAGATGACCCAAGAGACTAAGACGGCGACAAACATATCGGCGGCGGCAGAGTTCACACGCCCTCTGCTTCTTACGCCGGCGGAAGACCTGCGCGGCTACGTGCTTGGATATACGGGGCGGGGCCTGACCCTGCTGATAACTTTCGTTTCGGTCATGGCTGTGTTTCTCATTTTCCTGTTTGTCATACGCGAGACCGTCCCGTTTATCTGGCTGGACACATTAAAAGCAAGTGTCGCGCGTTTGCATCATTTTCTTTCTTCCAGCGAATGGTATCCGCAGGCCGATGAGGCGGAATTCGGCGCAAGGGCTCTTATAGTCGGTTCTCTGTACGTTACCTTCGCCGCACTGATTGTGGCAGTGCCCGTGGGTCTTATAAGCGCGGTTTTTCTCAGCGATATCGCGCCATTCAAGCTTCGGCAGATTATCAAGCCGGTTATCGAATTGCTGGCGGCGATTCCATCGGTGGCTTACGGTTTTTTTGCGATCATAGTGGTTGCGCCCTGGCTTCAGCGTGTTTTCGGGTTCCCCACCGGGGCGAACATTTTGAATGTGTCGATGATCCTTGCGTTGATGGCGGTTCCCACGATTATAAGCGTTGCCGAAGATTCTCTGTCGGCGATTGGTCGTGAGATTCGCGAGGCCTCTTACGGGCTCGGGGCAACGCGTGCCGAGACGATCTTGCGAGTTGTAATCCCGGCCGCTCACAGCGGTATAATTGCGGCGGTGATTCTGGGCATGATGCGGGCCATCGGCGAGACTATGGTGGTTCTCATGGCGGCGGGCATGGCGGCTCAAATACCATCGCCGTGGTGGAATTTGTCACAATCGGTTCGTCCGATGACGGCTACGATAGCCCAGGAGATGGGTGAAACACCAAAGGGCAGTGAGCACTATTTCGCGCTATTTGCGGTTGGGCTCGTGCTGCTGGTGTTCACGTTTATGCTGAACATGATCAGCCAGGCGTTTCTTGTTCGTTTCCGCAGGAAGGGGCAGCAGGCATGAATCTCGCGTTCAGAGGATATAAGGACAAAGGTTTCACGGCGATTGCGTATTTTTGCGTACTGCTGCTCGGGTTTCTGCTTCTGGTGGTGCTTATACCGATGACCGGACGGGGTCTTTCGGCGGTCTTGTTCAGGGAAACTGTGGAATTCCGCCGCATGCAGTACGCCATTTTCAACCGTGGCAACGAAGAAAGACTGCGGGCGCAGGTCGCCAGGGTTGAGGAAGCGCGTCGACCAATATACGAGCTCCTGGACAGCTTTGCACGCGGCATCGACACCGAAAGTCAGATCAGCCGGGTACGCGATATTTTTCGCCGATTCAACGAGGAACTGCGTCTTCAGAACGTCAGCGATGAGAGTTACACGGAGCTTCGCGGCAAAGCCCGACATATTCGCGATCTCCTTACTGAGGCATATACAAGCACCGACCGCGAGGAAGTCAGCAAACTCCTTGACGAAGTGCTTGCGTTTGCCGAGTCGCCGGGGTTGAAGGGAGCCGCCGAGCAGTATTTCGAAATGGCGCGTTCTTACAGCAAGACGATCAAACAGATGGACCTGGCGGATCGCCAGCGCTATGCGGCGCAGCTTAGCGAGGTTACAGAAGCAATTCGTGATCTTTTCGGTCCTCGACCTGATGAGCCGATGCCTCCGCTGGCGGAGAATCAGTTCGGGGCGACCAGGTGGGATCTGGTGCAGCGTTATCTTAGGCGTCTGCTGTACTCCGAGCAATGGGTACAAACAGATCCGGCCAAGCCGATGGAGAAGAAGCTTGTCTGCCGCACCGATCCAAAGCAGTTCGGCGGCACGGAGCTGGAACCGCTTTTTGGTATGGTCGAATCAAGCCTTGACGAGTTGTTTCTGCCGCGGCTGCGTATATACTGGCAGTACTTCATTGACGACAGTACCCCGGGTTATTTTTTCGGCGGGGTGGGGCCGGAGATATTCGGCACGCTTCTTCTGACCGTTTGTGCGATGGCCTTTGCGGCGCCTTTGGGTATTGTCTCGGCGGCGTACCTGGTCGAGTTCGGCGGCGACAGCCGAATCGTCCGCCTTATACGCACGTGCATTAATACTCTTGCAGGGGTACCCAGTATTGTTTTCGGTCTTTTTGGTCTGGCCTTTTACGTCATGCTGATCGGTCGACCTTGCGTTCTGGCGGCATCGCTGACGTTGGGACTGCTGGTGCTGCCGGTTGTTATCTGCGCCAGCGAGGAGGCGATCCGCGGTGTGCCGCAGACCTACAAGGAGGCGTCGCTGGCGCTCGGTGCGGGTCGTTTTCGGACATTCGCCACCGTGACATTTCCGGCGGCGCTGCCGGGCATACTTACGGGCATCATTCTGAGTCTCAGCCGCGCTGCCGGCGAAACGGCTCCTATTCTCTTCACAGGAGCTGTTTTTCTTGGTCCGATCCCGAATTCGCTTTTTGACAAGACGCGTGCTCTGTCTTACGCCAGCTACGGTATCGCCACGGGCGACAAGGTCGGCATGACCATGCCTCATCAGCAGTATGGCGTGGTTATGACGCTTATCGCCCTGGTCTTGTGTCTGAACCTCGCTGCGATCGCCATTCGGTGGCGCATCAGCAGAAAGCTGAAAGGATACTGATGAACAGCAGTCAACACATACCGAAGAGCCGCCAGGATGACTCGGGACAGCCGCACCTGAAGGTGCAGGTTTATCGCAGCGACGAGTCGCCGGATCGGCGGCAGTCTCAGGGCACGGGCGGCAATGCGGCTTCGGCGGTGATACACTCGGAGGATTTTTCGTTCTATTACGGCGACAAGGCCGGCGTCAGAGGCATCAGCATGGACATTCGGCCTCAGGCTGTCACGGCGATCATAGGTCCGAGCGGCTGCGGCAAGAGCACGTTTTTGCGTTGTATTAACCGCATGAACGATCTGATCCCGCACACGCGGGCCGAGGGTCTTCTGGCGGTCAATGGAGTGAACGTTTACGACCGCAACGTCAATCTGGTTAACCTCCGTCAGCAGGTGGGGATGGTTTTTCAGAAGCCCAACCCCTTCGCAAAGAGCATCTACGAAAACGTGGCTTATGGTCCGCGTTTACAAGGCGGCCGACGGCGGCCAGACCTCAACGACTGGGTAGAACAGTGCCTCAGGGACGCTGCGCTTTGGGAGGAGGTCAAGGACGATCTGCACAAGTCGGCGCTGGCTCTGTCGGGCGGTCAGCAGCAGCGATTGTGTATCGCCCGGACCTTGGCTACAAGGCCCCGGGTCGTGCTGATGGACGAGCCCTGCTCTGCGCTGGATCCGGTGGCAACCGCCAAGATCGAGGATCTGATAGGCGAACTCAAGCAGACTTATACGATTGTGATTGTTACGCACAACATGCAGCAGGCGGCGCGTGTCAGCGAGATGACGGCCTTTTTCTGCTTAGGCGAACTGATCGAATACGGCCGCACGAGCAACATATTCACGAATCCTGCGAGCAAACAAACCGAAGACTATATCACCGGCCGATTCGGCTGATCGGAGGCGGCATGTCCGAACATCTCATACGTGCTATAGAGAAGCTCAAGAGCAAACTTGTCAGGCTCTGCACTACGGTGGAGGACCGTCTGTCCCGCGCGGTTCAGTCGCTGTGCAAGATGGACGCAAGGGCCGCTCGCGACGTCATAGACGGGGATGCCGTCATCGACAACATGGAAGTTGACGTCGAAGAGGAATGTCTGAAGATACTTGCGCTCTATCAGCCCGTCGCGATCGACCTGCGGTTCATAATTACCGCTCTGAAGATAAACAACGACCTGGAGCGTATCGGCGACCTTGCCGTTAATATCGCCGAGCGGTGCGAATCGCTTGCCAGGCACGCGGAGCGTATGGAGATTCCGTTCGATTTCGAGGCAATGGCCGAGAAGACCCGGGCCATGCTGCGCGGCAGCATAGACGCGCTGATCCGGATGGACGTTTCCGCTGCGCACAAGGTGCTGCTTGCAGATGACGAAGTCGACGCCCTGAACCAGGGCATGTTCGAGAAGGCTCGTGTTCTGCTCCAGGAGTCGCCCGAAATCGCCGACGATATTATACAGTTTTTGTCGGTGTCGCGTCATCTGGAGCGCATCGGCGATCACGCCACGAATATCGCCGAGGACGTCATCTACATGGCCCAGGGTCGAATTGTCCGGCACCACCCCGACACTCTCATCGAGTAACACTTATTTGGCTCTCAGGCCGTTCGGAAGCGGCGCAGGCATTCAAGAAGCGCCTGCATGTCGGGCGGCAGCGGCGCCTCGAAAGTCATCGGCTGCTTTGTGGCGGGGTGTCTGATCTGCAGGCGCCAGGCGTGCAGGGCTGGGCGGGCGATGATCGGCTCGGCTACGTCGGCCTGGCGGTCCTCGATCTGCCAGGCGTAGACGATTTTTCCGCCGTACATATCGTCGGCGACGATTGGATGTTTCAAGTGCGCCATATGCACGCGAAGCTGGTGCGTTCGGCCGGTCCTGGGAGAGAGCTTGACGAGTGCAAAGCCGCGGAACTCCTCCAGGACTTCGTAGAAAGTAATCGCCTCCTTGCCGTCGGCCCGAATGGCACATTTTTCGCGCTGGTGCGGATGCACGCCCATCGGCAGATCGATGCAGTCGGCCGTCAGTTCCGGCACGCCGTGCACAATCGCCAGATATGTCTTCTGCGTAGAGCGGTCGGCGAACTGCCGCGATATCTTCCAGTGGGCATGATCGGTCTTGGCTACAATTATGACGCCGGTGGTGTTTTTGTCCAGACGGTGCACAATACCAGGCCGGTAGTCGGCGTTGACGCTCGAAAGCGTCTCGGCATGATACACCAGACCGTTTACCAACGTTCCGCTCTTGTAGCCCCGCGCCGGATGCACGATAAGGTTCGCCTGCTTGTTGACGACGATTACATCTTCGTCTTCATACAGGATATCCAGCGGAATATCTTCGGGCAGTATCTCGCGAATTTCGCGAGGAGGCAGGATCAAGTCTATTTCGTCCCGCGGATTGAGCTTGTGGCTGGGCTTGGCGGGATGGCCGTTGACGTTGACGCCCTGTTCCTTGATGAGCTTTTGAAGGCGCGATCGGCTGAAATGATTGAAACGTCCGCAAAGATACTTGTCAAGTCGGCGGAACTTCAGGTTCGTGCCCACTCGAAAGCGAAGATGCTCGCCCTCGGTCTCTTCGTCGTCGTCCGTAGGCAGGATTTCGATATCCGCATCATCTACCAGCGGCGTTTCGGTGTCGACGAATTCGGGCTGATCATGAGATTTCTCGTCGGAGGCACCCATCAGCTACATATCGTCGGAAGATTCATCCGCCTGCCCGGACGTCGGCGGCGCCTCTTCGTTCGCGGCTTCGGGTTGAGGCACTTCGCTCGGCGGGGCATCCTGCGGCGGCAATATCTCGACTGTGTCCGTTGGCGGCGCATCGCCTATGACAATGTCTTGCGCCGGCTGCGGAATCGTGATCGGCGAAATCGTGGTCTCCGGCTCGGGCATAGGCGCCGGTTTGGAGACGAACACGAACTGCATTCTGTTGTCGGCCATGTTATCCAGTCGCTGCTGAGCCTGCACGGGGAACACGGTAGCGGCAAGGTCCGGATCGGAAATGATACGGTTATAGATCTCTTCAGCTTCGATATAGTTGCCGACCTCTTCGGCACAGAGTCCTATTCCGAAGCGAGCCATCGCCGCCAGCGTCGGGTTGCCTTCGGTCAGCGGCAGCGCCCTCTCGTAGGCCTGGCGAGCTTCCTTGACGCGCTGTTCGATTATCTCTGCGTCCAGCTCCGCGGGCCTGTAGTGCAAGTCCGTCCGCAGCGCTTCGGCGTGCTTGATCAAGAGCAGGGCCGAAGCCTTTGGCGCTTTCGACTCGTTGACGGCCATTTCGAGACGGTTGGCGGCGATCATTATGGCGTCGCCGCTGTCCATATCCTGCTGCTGATCGCGGACCACGTTAAGCCGCGTGGCGCCAAGCTGTTCTATGAGCATGACCGCCTCGGACTGCCGCTGGTGGCGAGATTCGCTCCGCATGCTCTTGCCGTACACATAAACGACCACAGCGGCGGCAATCAGCACCACCCCTATGATCGTTCTGGCGTTTCGCCGGCAGAAATCCGGGAAATGTGCGACCCAGTCGGCCAGTTCGTTTGTTTTTAATTCATGGCGATGTTCCGAGTCCATTTGATCTCTCTCAAAAACCTAATCTTGCGCTTATGGCAATTCGCTGTTATACAGGCATCGAATATCGTCCGATGAACAGTATACTACGCGCTTTATCCTTAGTTGTAAAGCTTTTACCTTGCAATAGTTCGACGCGGATTGTAAAATTCCATGTTTGCACTCGCCAGACTCGTACAGACCGCACTCGGCCTGAACAGAGGCCCGGAAGACAGGGAAACCCCATGCATGCGCACCTGCCAAACGCCAACCTCAGCTTGAGGCGGACGATCTTATCGGCCGCTCTTGTCGCCGTGGTTTGGCCGGCGGCGGCGTTTGCGCAGATGGACGCCACCCGGCACATCACGCTGGACGAAATCCGCACCGACATGGAAGCCTGGTGCCTGACCGTACTGGAAGGTACGCGGGTAGAGCGTTTTGGGCTCAGAATTATTAGCATCGTCCGCAATTATGAGCCGCATCGCGACGCCATCCTCGTTGTGGGTACCGATGAACGATTCATTCATGCCGGGGCCATTCACGGCTGCAGCGGTTCTCCGGTCTATATCGACGGGCGCATGGCCGGGGCGCTGGCGGCCGGCTGGGACGGCGCGAAGGACCCCCTGTACCTCGTAACTCCGATCGAGGAGATGTTGGCCATCGGCACGGCGCCCGTCGCCGGCGATACAGCCTGGGCCTCCGCTGTCGACATGTCGCAACCCATAGACCTGACGGCGGTCCGACAAGCACTCTATGGCGATCCCGGCGACACACAACTGCCGGTGGCAACCTCACTTCCGGCGTCAGTATGCAAGGAACTCGCGCCGCAAATGGCGGCTTTGGGCATGAACCCGATCCCCGCCGGAACGGCTCCTCTTTCCGGCGAGGACACAGCCGACGCCGGCTACGAACCGGGCGGCGTACTTGCCGTCCCGCTCATAAGCGGCGATATCGCGATGGCGCCGATCGGCACAGTAACGGAAGTCAGCGGCAACACGGTGTATGGTTTTGGACACCACTTTACCGGCATCGGACCGGTGGATCTTCCGATGGCCGCTGGCACCGTGCACACTGTCGTTGCAGGGCTCCTGCAGGCGACGAAGTTCGCCACGCCGGGCGCAATCAGGGGCGCCGTGCGCTTCGACGAGGCCGCGGGCATACTCGGCCAAATAGACGCAGCAGCCAAGACGATCCCGCTCCGCATACGCATCGACCGCTACAACGACCCTCGACAAAGGACATATGACTGCCGCCTTGCCGTCGAGCGGCTCCGTACACCGCTGATTCTGCAATCGGCCATAACCGCGGCAATCGCCATGCGCGGCTCACTGCCGCCCGAACACACCATCAGATACAAAGGCATCATTGTGGCTCAAGGTTTCGAGCCCATCGCGTTCGAGAACGTTTCTTCGGGAGAAAGCTACGGTGAAGTCGGCGCAGAGGCACTGAGTGTCGTCGCCCTGCTGATGAACAATCCGTATTCGGCCGTCGACATTGCCTCGGTGGACTTCGACATCAGAGTCGCACCCGTCAACACCCGCTCGACAATCCGAACCGTAAGCCTGTCCGATAGCCGAGTCAAGCCCGGGCAGACACTCGCCGCCTCGGTCGTGCTACAATCCTACATGTCGCAGATGTTTCATCACAGTCTCAATATTACCGTCCCAGCCGACCTGCGGCCCGGCCAATACGAAGTAACCATCGCCGGAGCATATGAATACGAGAAGTTCGTCAGGAAGACAGCTCCCCACAAGTTCACCGCGTGGGATCTGCCGACGCTGGTCGAAACATTGGGCAGCCTGCTTACTATGCGCCGCGACCGCCTCTACATGGTAATGTCGCTGCCGGCCGACGGGCTGGCGATCAAGAGAGCCGAACTTCCGATGCTGCCCGCATCGAAGGCCGTTCTCCTCAGCGACGATAAACGAACCATTCCGGCGCAGAAATACGGGCGATGGATAGAGAACAGCGTTCCTACCGACACCGTCGTCCTCGGCGGCAGGACCATAAGAATAACGGTCGTCGAGTAAGCTCAGAGGATACCACATGAAGCATTCTACTTTGAAAACACTCCTTCTGGTCGGCGCGGTTCTTATCAGCACTGGCCACGCTCCTGCTGTCACCACCGTCGTAACGCGCCACGTCCGCGCCGCCGACTTCCTTGCAGGACAAGCCGAGGGGACAGTCATCGACTCCGAAGGGACAATAACGCTCGCTCCGGCAACCCTTCACGTTGAAATGGACGCACTTCTGAAGAACGTCTGGAGCATCAATGCGCTTGTCGCCGACGGGGCGGGGGGAGTCTACTGCGGAACCAGTCCCAACGGCGATATCATCCGCTATGCCGACGGCGCGGCCAAGATCATTTACAGCGCAGTGCCCGCGGTGATTGCAAACAGCGAAATCGGCGACCCCAACGCTGTCGAGTACTTTGCCAACGAACACGTCTTCGCCCTGGCGCTGGATTCGCAGGATCGCCTGCTGGCCGGCATCAGCGGACGCAACTGTCGCCTCATTCGGATAAGCAGCGATGGCGTCGAGACCCTGTTCTGTGATCCTGACGCAACCTACATCTTCGCCATCGTAACCGACCGCGACGACAACATATATCTCGGCACCGGCCCCAACGGCCTCATCTACAAAATCGACGCAGCCGGAGCAAACGCTCAGCGGATCTATGACGCCCGTGACAACAGCATTCTGTCACTGGCGCTGGCCGATGACGGTACGCTGTATGCAGGCGGCGACCAGCGCGGCCTCGTCTACAAGATCGATCCGGCGGCACGCACTGCAACCGTTCTGTACGACGCCGACCAGGAAGAAATCACCGCACTGCTGCTCAACGCCGACGGCAGCCTCTACGCCGCCGCAACCAGCGCCCAGGCTGTCAAAGACCACGTCCGGGCGGGCATATCCGCCCGGGAAGGCGAGGGTCGCCCCGACACCAGGGCAGCAGCGCCAAAAGACGGGGCAGCCACACTCGAAATCGCCAATACCGCCGAGGCCTCTGAAAGCAAGAAGGCTCCGCCCCCTCCCGACACGCCCAAGGGCACTCTCCCGAAAACCGCCGGCCGCATCTACCGTATCGACCCCCGGGGCTTCGTCACCAACGTCTTCTCCGAGGTAGCGGTCTTTTACGACCTGGCGCACAAGGACAACTGCCTGATGCTGGCCACCGGCAACGACGGCCGCCTCTTCACCGTCGACCCAAAAACCGACGAAAAGGCTGTCGCCTACGAAGACAAGCAGTCCTCTCAGATAACGGCGCTGGCAGTCGTCGACGGCGGCGTCTATATCGGATGCGCCAATCCGCCGAAGCTGATCATGATCGACGACGCTCGCGTTGTTCGCGGCACGTACACTTCAAGCCTCATTGACGCCGGCCAGCCCGCAAAATGGGGGGCACTCCAGATAAGAGCCGAGATCCCCCGCGACTGCACCGTCACCATGTCCGCTCGAACCGGCAACGTCGGCGAGCCCAACGACGCCACGCTTTCCCCGTGGACCGACCCCGTAGAACTGAAAGCCGCCACGCAGTTGAACGTACCTGTCGGTCGATTCTGCCAGTATCGCCTCACCCTCGACACCGCCCGCCCGTCCGAAACACCCATAGTCAAGGAAGTCGCCGTAGCTCACGTGATCCCGAACCTGTCCCCGCGCGTCACCTCTGTCAACGTCTCGCGTCTTAACGACAAGAACAAGCCGGGCGTCTTCGCAATCGCCTATACCGCCGTTGATGACAATCGCGACACGCTCATCTACAAGATCGAGTTCCGCCGGCTCGGCCGCTCTCGCTGGATTCAGATCAAGGACGAACTGGCCGCCCCAAGGTTCGAGTGGGACACCCGCACCGTCGCCGATGGACGCTACGAGATCCGCGTAACCGCTGATGATCGCCGCAGCAACACCGCCGCTGACGCCATGACCGGCTCACGGATCAGCGACGTGTTCGTCGTCGACAACACCCCTCCCCGCATCGAACGCCTGCGCGTCCAGACCAACAAACGAAGCGCCGTCATCACCCTCAAGGTCCGCGATGAATACACCGCCATCGGCGGCGTCCACTACACAGTCAACAGCAACGAAAAATGGATCGCCGCCTTGCCGGACGATTCCGTATACGACACCACTGCCGAGACGGTTACCATCCGGATCGACGATCTCGAGCCGGGCGAGCACGTCGTAGCTTTGAAAATCGCCGACGACCTGGAAAACACCGTTTACAAAACCCTCGACGTCACGATAAAATGATCGTCGGCATGACAGCAGTAAAACCGCGCAAACAAATCGTCGGCAGGCGCTGCGCTTGACAAACAGAATACGCACAATTGAATACTCACAGGTCGTTCAGGTCGTCCAGCGGCTGTGTATCGAGTGCGCCCACGAGTTGCCTGAAGACGTCCTGTCCGCCTTGAGCCGCGCCGCCGAGGATGAAACCAACGCCCGCGCTCGCCGCATCCTCGACCAACTCCTGGAAAACGCCCGCAGAGCGAAAGACGACCGCATTCCCTTATGCCAGGACACCGGGCTGGCCGTCGTCTTCATCGATCAGGGGGCAAATGCCTTCATCACCGCGCCGGACGACAGCCCCGATGCAACACTGTATGACGCCGTTAACGAAGGCGTTGCGGCGGGCTACGAAAAAGGCCTGCTGCGTAAGAGCGTCGTAGCCGAACCCCTCCACGAGCGGAAGAACACACGGACCAACGCCCCGGCAATCATCCACCACCGCATCGTCCCGGGCGATCAAGTCCAAATCACTTTGATGAACAAAGGCGGCGGCTGCGAGAACAAGAGCCAGTTCAGGATGTTCAACCCTACTGAGAACCAGGACGCCGTCGGCAACTGGATCGCCGAAGTGGTCCGCCAGGCCGGCGCCAACGCGTGCCCCCCCTATATCGTCGGCATCGGTATCGGCGGCGACTTTGAGCTTTGCTGTCTCCTCAGCAAGCGAGCCCTCCTCCGCCCCCTGGCTGACTCACACCCCGACCCCTTCTACGCCGACATGGAGCGCCAACTCCTCCGCAAGATAAACGCCCTTAACCTCGGTCCGCAGGGCCTCGGCGGCGACACCACCGCGCTGGCCGTCAAAATAGAAACCGCCCCCTGCCACATTGCCTCACTCCCCGTTGCGGTCAACATCGAATGCCACTCACACCGCCACAAATCAGCGGTGCTGGAGGGGCGCCCTGCCGGCAATCCGCGGGCGTTTGGCTGAGAAAAGCGTTGAAAGCGTCGGGGCAGCACCGTACAATGCCGCTTTTCGTCAACAAGTATTTACCGGTTATCCCCAATCAGAAGGATATATGACACAATGGATGACGCACTTAAGCAGTTGATTCGGATCAGCAACAAAGTTGGCCAGGACCCGACTCTGGTACAGGGCGGCGGCGGCAATACTTCGGTCAAGACGATCGACGGAAAGCACATGTACATAAAGGCCAGCGGCACCGCGCTGAAAGACATGAACGAACAGCAGGGCTGGCGCCGGCTCAATCTTGAACAGACGCTTGGCATCATCCGGGACAAGGCGGTTGCGGGGCTGCCCGATCAGGTGCGGGAGCTGGAGGTGACCAATCGCCTTCTGCTCGTCTGCGACGACGACGTCAAGGCGGTGGCAAGGCCTTCGGTCGAAGCGCATCTGCACGCCTTCCTGAAGCGATGTGTTATCCACCTGCATCCCAATGCCGTTGGCGCTTTCGTCAACGCCGCCGACGGAAAGGCCATCCTGGAAAAGCTCTTCGCCGGCGACAAGCAGCCGCCGCTGTGGGTGCCCTATACGGATCCAGGGTTCATGCTCGCGCGGAAGATCGCTTCTCTTGTGGCCGCCTATGAACAGGAGCACGGCACGAAACCGTCGATTCTGTTCCTCGAAAAGCACGGCCTGTTCGTGACTCAGGACAAGCCGGATGCGGCGCTGGATCTGGTGCGTCGCGTTATTGCAACCTGCAACAGCAGCCTGAAGTCGTTTGCGCGGGTGAAGCGAAAAGCCGCGGACGTCGAAGCCGTTAATCGCACGAAGCTGTGCATCCGCAAGGCCTTCCTGCAGGCGACTGGTCAATACGCCAACGTAACGTGGCATGTCTCGGATTCCATCGCGGCGTTCATGAGGCTTAAGGACGCGCCGCGTTTGCTGGCCGCGGGCGTTCTTACACCCGACGAACTCGTTTACGCCAACGGTCCGGCCCTGTGGATCGACAGGCCGGACGCAAAACGCCTCGCTGCGCGACTTTCAGCCCAGACGGCAAAAGGCGGTAAACACGCCGTCTCGTTTATAGTCAAGGACCTCGGCCTCTTCATCGCCGGCCCGGAGAAGATCGTCTCCACCGTTCGAGACGTCGTCGAAAGCTCCATCTTCATCCGCTATAACGCCGCCCGGATGGGCGGCATTGCCGCACTGAGCAAGCGGCAGCAGCAGTTCATAAACGAGTGGGAGGCCGAGGCCTTTCGCAAGACGTTGGCCGCCGGCAAGAGCCAGGGCCCGCTGAACCAGCGGATCGCAGTCGTCACCGGCGCAGGTTCGGGACTGGGCAGAAGCATTGCCGTGGGCCTTGCGCGGGCCGGGGCAAACGTCGGCCTTGCCGACATGGACACCGAGGCCGCCGCCGAAACGCGGGAATTCATCAAGACCGAAATGCCCAGCGCGTCCGCCGTCGTACTGCCCTGCAACGTTACGGATGAAGACTGCGTCGACGCAGCCTATCAGCATTTGATGGACAAGTTCGGCGGACTCGATATGCTTGTCAATGCCGCTGGCGTCGCTCCGCCATACTCGCTCGTCGACCTGCCCGTCGACAAATGGCGGCTTGCGCTGGAAGTCAACCTCACCGGCTACTTTCTAATGGCCCGCGCCGCCGCTCGCATTATGATCGCCCAGGGCATCGGCGGTTCTATTGTGAACCTGTCGTCGAAGTCAGGCCTGGAAGCAAGCAGAAACAACACGCCTTACAACGCCACCAAAGCCGGCGAAATCCACATGGCGCGCGGCTGGGCGCTGGAACTCGGCGAGCATGACATCCGCGTCAACAGCGTAGCGCCCGGCAACGTCTTCGAAGGCTCCAAAATCTGGAACCCGGATTACATCAAAGTCTGTGCCAGAAAATACGGCATCAAGCCCGAGGAAGTGATTCCTTACTACGTAAGCAAGACAGCCCTGCATAAGGAAATCAAAGGACAGGACATCGCCGATTCGGTCGTGTTTCTGTGCAGTGATCAGGCCCGCTGCATGACCGGCCAGACATTGGTCACCGACGCCGGCCAGGTCATGGTGCGTTAGCGCCGATCAGCGGACAGGCCGAGTAAACGAATGAACGCCGGACATAACAGTGATCCCGGCGACAATCGCGTAAGTGATGATGGTGAACCAGTCTCCCCACGGCCGCGACACGTAAGCCCAGCCGATAACCACAGTGCCGATGCCGAAGGACTGAACAAGCATCTTGGCTTTTCCGCTCCAGACGGCGCCGAATGCAATCCCGCGGCTCTCGGCAAGATGACGAATAAACGTGACCGCGGCCTCGCGCGCGATCAGCACGACGAACACACCCCAGCGAATGGCATTCAGAACTGTAGGGGACCATTCGAAATTCGCCAGCCGGGGCTGACCCGCCAAAGCAAAACATAAAAAAGCGCCGCACACAAGAGCCTTGTCCGCAAGAGGATCGACAAGCCGCCCGAACTTACTCGTTACATTGTAATGACGCGCGATCTTGCCGTCGACAATATCCGTCAATCCAGCAATCACGAACAGCACAAATGCGACCGTCAGCAATGCGGCGGGCTTCTGGTCCTGCATGTTTGCCGCGACGACGAGCATCGCCAGAAAGACAGCCGTAAGCACGACGCGCAGCAGCGTCAGAGCATTTGGAATGAACTTGACAATCCTTTTTTCACTTGCCATGAACCACCTGTGTTTTGGAGCCGTCGAATTCTACAGCCGGCCGGGCCGTCTTTCAATCCCAAAATCTTCAAGACCCAACCGTGAACCTGCTAAATCCCCTCTACGATCAGATCATAATCCTGCGTATCGACAACCCTGACTCGAACGAATTCGCCCGGCTCCGCTGCGCCTTTGATATGGCATACGCTGTCGATATGTGGGGCCTGTCCATAAAACCGTCCAACGGCCGAAACGCCGTCGGATTCGTCGACAAGGCATACCAGCTCCTGTCCTATGCGCCGCCGCGCAGCGGCAAATGCTATCTCCTGCTGAACCAACATAAGTCGGTCCGCACGCGCGTGCCTCATGTCTTCAGGGACCTGCCCGTCCATGCTCGCCGCCGCAGTGCCCTCTTCGGCATAGAAGGGAAAACATCCCAGCGCCTCGAATCGGGCCCACTCAACAAACTCAATCAGTTCTTCAAATGCCTCCTCTGTCTCCCCCGGGAACCCCGTGATAACCGTTGTCCGCAGCACCACGTCGGGCATCGCCGACCGGAGATTGTCGATGAGCCTCATGGTGTTGTCCTTGCGGTCGACCCGCCGCATCGCCTTGAGGATCTTGTTATTGATGTGCTGCACCGGCATGTCGACGTAATGCAGAACCTTTTCCTTACCGGCCATCGCCCCTATCAGTTCTTCGTCTATCGCCGCCGGATAGAGATACATCAAACGAATCCATTCCAGCCCCTCGATCCCGACCAGTTCATCAATCAGTTTAACCAGTCCATTCCTGATTCCACGATCGCGCAGGTAATAGTTGCTGTCCTGTGCAATAATACTCAGCTCGACAACGCCGCTGGCGACCAGCTCACGGGCCTCAGCAATGACAACCTCCTGATCCTTGCTTCGGAAGCGCCCGCGAATAGATGGAATCGTGCAGAACGAGCACTTGCGGTCACAGCCTTCGCTGATCCGCAAATAAGCCCAATGCGCCGGCGTAATTAGGAGTCGCCCCGCATCGTCCAGCCGTACCGTCTCGGACTCTCCCAGATACGTTTGCGGCGATCTGCCACCCCGGTCGATAACCTCACGAATGATTCGACTGATTTCGCCGCGACGACCGAGCCCCACTACGGCGTCTATGCCGGGCACTTCGTCCAGCAGCGACTCGCCCATCCTTTCCGAAAGACAGCCGCACACCACAATCCTCCCGACGCGGCCTTTCCTTTTCTGCGTAACCGCCTGCCGTATTGCTTTTACCGCCTCCTCCCTGGCGGGTGCGATGAAGCCGCAAGTGTTAATAACGACGACGTCCGCATTATCGGGATCGCCCGACAAAACAAGGCCGGACTCGCCTATCTCCGCCAGCATCTTTTCGCTGTCCACGATGCTCTTGGGGCAGCCAAGTGCAACAAAGCCTACCGTTGTCATCTTTGATTTACGTGATGATTTCATTGCCTGCAACTACCACATTTGCGGCGCCCCGTCAAAAAATTTCACAAATTTACCGCCGTCGCGGCAATTAAGATTTTGTCAATATAATGTTCTATCGCAATAAACTTCCCCTGTTCGGCAGTCCTAACTGGTATAGAACATTAATTATCACACCGTTCGAGTTATAGGTCCTTAATGGACCCCAAACCAATATTTGGAGGTCCGACTTGACACTGGCCGATTAGTACGATATTATTAGGGCGCACATACATGAGGGCGCCGTACCATAGGGATTGCTATGCTTAACTCTGTCCGGTCTGATGGAAAGTCTGTATCCGCGCGTTTGGTCGACGTGGTGTTCTGGGCGGCGGTGTGCACGTTTGTATTCGCATTTGTCTCCGGTTGCGGCGATTTCTTCGAATCGAAAACCACCGAGCTCGAATCCCAGCGAACTCTTCGGGAGCTGACAAAGGTCAGGTTGACGCCCGATCCGGATGTCCCTTTGCCGGCAGCCTACAAGGAACCCCCGAAGATCGTCGAGGGCACCATAGGGGACAAGACCGACGCCAAACTTTTCTATTTCTCCAAGTACCATACCGTCGACAAGCTCAAATCACTGATTGACAGCCAGTTCATCAAAAAGTTCTTCGACGCCAAAGGCAAGCCAACGGTCGTTGTCGATTACAATTGCAGCATAAACGCCGCCACCAACCAGCTCGTCGTCCGATGTCCGACGGTTGTGGATGCCGAGCAGGTCCTTGCTTTCCTGGAAAGAGTCGACGTGCCGCCTATCCAGGTGAAGATAGATTGTATCATTTCGGAAGTATACGCCGATCACACCCTGGACTGGGAGACGCGTCTTCATATACAGAATCTTTTCGGACAGGAGATCAATCTCGCCGGCAAGCTGCCGGGAGCCGCCCTCCGCGATATTGCACGATCCACCTTCGGTTTGAAGGCGGGCTATGTCGACGGCGGAACCTACAACCCCGGCGCCGACACGTTCACACCGGACAAGCCGGGGCACATGTTCGGTGCGCTTGTCGACGTCCTTGTATCGCGCGGGTATCTGAAAATACTGATGAATCCGCAACTGGAAGTCATCAACGGTGAAACGGCTACAATAATTACCAAGGAACATGTCCCCCTTGACGTCATCACCAGCGTCGATTCGGTCTCCGACGTGATTACGCAGAAAACCGAATACCACGACGTCATCGATTCGCTGACAATAACCCCGCACGTCTTCGCCGACGGTTACATCGGCATCGAAACGCGAGCCCTTATCGGCTCCAAGTCCACCCCCGAAGGCGTCAAACAGTTGCCTATCGTCACAACGCGGGAAGTCGTTGTCAAGGAGAACCGCATTCGCAGCGGGGAAAGCCTCGTTATCGGCGGCATTCGCAAGGCCGAACAGCGATCGGTGGTCCGCGGCGTGCCCGGCCTCAAAGACATCCCCGTCCTGGGGATCCTCTTCTCAAGCAAGGATTATGAAGAGCGAGCCAAAGAGGTGATGTTCATCCTGACGCCGACGATATCAACCGGAGGCATTCCCAACGAGGACATGGTCGCCGACATCCAGCGCAAGCATACGCCCGTCAAGACCAGCGACTTCCTCGACAGCCTCAAGGACCCGTTCGGCACGGGAGCCTATACAGAGCTGGTGGAGCAGGAAGCCATTCGCACCGAAGTCGAGCGCATCAAGGCCGAAATGGACAAGGCCGCCGCCGAACGCAAAGTCGCCGATCTCAACGTGCGACTGGAAGAAGCGGTCAGGCAGCTTGAAACAGAAAAAAAGCGGGCGTCCGAGGCCGCCACGGACATACAGTCCAGAGCTCAAGAAGCCAAAGCGACCGCCGAACAGGCCAAGGAACAGGCCGAACAGGCAAAGGCCGAGGCCGACGCTGCCCGCAAGCGGCTCGATGAGGAAAAAGCAAAAGCCGAAGCAGCAAAAGAACTCCGCGACAAAGCGGTAGCCGAAGCAGCACAAAAAGCCGCTGACGCCGACGCCGCAAAAGCAACCGCCGAAAAGGCCAGGGCGGAAGCCGAAGCTGAAAAAGCAGCAGCCGAAAAGGCCCGCAAAGACGCCGAGGCTCAGATCGAAGCATGGCTCAAAGCCGCCAAAGAAAAACTCGAAAAAGAACAAGACGAGCAAAAGGCACAAGACGAACAGACCAGGCTCAAACAAAATGACGAACGCACAGGGCCCTGACGGCCCTGAGCCGAACCGCCGTCTTCGAAAGCACTAATAATCATGAGGGCTTTGCTGACACAAATCATAACGCATCCGTTCCGCTGCACCCGGACAAAACTGCTTGTGGCTATGCTGCTTATCTATTCGCCGGCGCAGGCGGGCACGTTTCTCCATTCAAAGCCTACCGAACTCGAATCACGACGGATACTGCGCGACTTGGAGACAGTCCGCGAAACGCCCGATGTGCAAATGCCCATACCTGAAGTCTATACGAGGCCTCCTGAAATAGTTGAAGGAAGCGTCAGCGGCGTCCCCGACGCCAAGTTGTATTATTTCGCCAAACACCAGACGGTCGAAGCGCTGGTCAAGCTGTTCAATGAGCAGTTTGTTGCGTCGCTGAATGACAACGAAGGAAATGCACTCCCCGCGGTGGCCTATACCGCCGATATCAATCCCGCCACCCACCAGATCGTAGTCAGTTGCCCTTCCGTAGAATACGCCCGCCAGGTGCTCTACTTCTTTGAGCAGGTCGATGTCACCCCCATCCAGATACAAATCGACTGCCTGATTTCCGAGGTCTATGCAGACCACACACTGGACTGGGAGACAAGGCTTCAGATCGAGGACCTCTTCGGCCAGGAGATCAATCTGATCGGCAAGTTGCCCGGAGCCGCGCTGCGCGACATCGCCCGCTCAACCTTCGGCCTGACTATGGGCTATGTCGACGAGGATAACAAATTCAGCGCACTGGTCGATGCCCTTGTTTCGAGGGGCTATCTTAAGATTGTCATGAACCCAAGGCTGGAGGTTGTCAATGGCCAGACCGCCACCATCACAGCGACCGAGAACGTGACGATCGATCAGATCACCATAGCACGCGGCAAAGATCTGATCTTGTCGCCTCGTCGTTACGTGGTGGTAGATTCGCTGCAGGTGACTCCTCACGTTTTTTCTGACGGCATGATCGGATTGAAAACCGTCGCCGTCATCGGTTCCAAAGCTACGCCCGAAGGCGTCAAGCAGATACCGATCGCCACGGAGAGACGGATTACCATCGCCGAAAATCGTATTCGCCGCGGAGAGAGCCTCGTTATCGGTGGAATAACGAAAACAGAACAGCGTTCCGTTGTCCGCGGCGTGCCGGGACTAAAGGACATTCCTCTGCTTGGCATACTTTTTTCGAGCAAGGACTTTGAAGAACGCGCCAAGGAAGTGCTTTTTATCCTGACCCCCACCATCAGCTCCAAGGGCCGACCCAACAAGGATGTAACCGCCCATGTGCAGCGCAAACAGACCCCTGTAAGAAACAGCGACCTGATCGAAAACCTCAAGGACCCGCTCGGACGCGGTGCATACACGCAATTGGTCGAGGAAGAGGCGATTCGCGCCGAGGTGGCGCGGGTTCGGGCGGAGATGGAAAAGGCCGCCGCCGAGCGCAAAACCGAGGAACTGCAGAAGAGCATTGATATAGCAGCCAGGCGAGCGGAAGAAGAAAGAAAGCAGGTTGAGCGGCTCACGGCCTCTTCGCAAACGGCAGTGGAAGCCGCGGAAGCCGCCGCAAAGGCTGCCGCAGCCGAATTAGCACAGGCACAGGCCCTGACAGCCGAAACAGCCAGGCTTGCCGAACAGGAAAAGCAAAGAGCCGCGGCCGCTGCTGCTGAAAGTCAAGCCGCGATTGATCGCGCCGCCAAAGCAGCCGTTGTAGCTGAAGCAGCGAAAGCCGCGGCCGAAAAGGCTCAGGGCGAAGCGAGTGCCGCAAAGGCAGCCGCTGAAGCAGCTCGCAAGGAGGCAGAGCATAAACAGGCCGAGTGGCTCCGAAAAAGGGGCGGGATGCCGCAGGAATAGATACAGGGCTGATGGTACGGTTCCCCCCTGGCACCGGATCAGCGGCCCGGAGAATCTACTGGGGGCAATACATAACTGTGCACCCGGAGACCCCGAACCGTTCATGCTGCAAATGGTTGCCAGGAGCTCACAGGGTAACGCTTTACAGTACTGATATAAATAAGAGATTAATGAATATTACTATTCGTCATATACCCTGCGAGATTGTTAATTGTTCTGCACAAGACTGCCTCTAACCCATTGCCCTTAATGGCTTTGTACCGGTATTCCTGTCAGTTTTTTCCGAGGACAACCTGTTAGATTTTCTGTTGCTGGTCCCACCTTAATGTTACATTGCCTGTTTGTCGCCGCAACACGCCGTAATAGTACTGATGTGGGCACACACTCGTAACAGTCACACTCACAACTTATCAACGGATATCCCCACAGCGGTCATTGCAGTCGCAGATCATACGCCCTGTAAAGCAGGTCCAGATCCTCTTTGCACTTGCCGAGGTTTTCCTGAAGTCTGGCGAGCAGTTCGGGGTTCTGGTAGTACTTCTCGTCTCCAAACTCCTCCTGCAACTCGACCTGTTTTTCCTCCAATGAGAGGATCATCTCTTCTATCTGGTCGACCGAATACTTGTTAAACGGCCGCAATTCTGCGGGAACCCCCCTTGTTGGCGGCTGTGCTTGTCTTGGTCCTGCAGTGGTGGATGCCCCTTTCTGCCTGGCCGCCGATTCCTTGGCCTCAGCACGTCGGGAGATCACGTCGGCATAGAAGGAATAGACGTTTTCGCCGGTTATCACTTCAAAACCGCCCATTTTGCGGTTGCCGTACTCGTCCACGCCGACTACTAGGAGCTTGTCGACAACACGGTTGAGGAAGTAGCGGTCGTGACTGACTACGATGACAGTGCCGGTGTAGTCGCGCAGCGCCTGTTCGAGCGTCTCGCGGCTTGGGATATCCAGATGGTTGGTGGGTTCATCCATGACGAGCACGTCCGGTTCGGCGAGGACGAGCTTGCAGAGCATGAGGCGGTTCTGCTGGCCGCCGCTGAGGTCGGCGACCTTTTTGAAAACGTCCTCTCCGCTGAATAAAAACGCTCCTAATCGCCCGCGAAGGGCTTCCGGGGTCATTTCCGGACGGGCGGAGCGGGCCTCTTCAATGACCGTGCGGGCGGGGTCGAGGACATGGGCCTGCTGGTCGAGGTAGCCTACGGACAGGGTGGAGCCCATGCGGATTGTGCCGGAAGTGGGCGTCATCTGCCCCAGCGACATTTTCAGAAAAGTGGTCTTGCCCGTGCCGTTTGGGCCGGTGATGCCCAGGCGGTCGCCGCCCAGGACGTCAAGAGTGAGGTTTTCGAACAAGACCAGGGTGCCAAAAGACTTAGAGAGGTTTTCGCAACGGAGGATAAGGTCGCTTTGGCTCTTTGCGGCGGCGAAGCCAAACGAGATTGTGCGGATCTCGGTGGGCTTTTCGAGGTAGTCCGGCTGTTCGTGCAGGAGGCGTTCGAGACGTTTTTTGCGGCCTCGGGCGGTCTTTCGCATGCCTTCCTGGTCTTTGTTGCGGGCGATGAAATCCAGCGTTCGGTCGACCATCTCACGGCGCTTTTCGAATTCGCGCTGCTGCTGGAGCCGCGTTTTTTGCCTTGTTTCGGCGTAATTGGTGTAGTTTCCCTTCCAGGTGGTGCTTCGGCGGTGGTCCAACTCGACTATCTTTTCGGCGATTGCGTCGAGCAAATAGCGGTCGTGGCTTATGATTATGGCGGCACCCTGGTAGTTTCGGATGAAGTTTTCGAGCCAGAGCGTGGCCTGAAGGTCGAGGTGGTTGGTGGGTTCGTCGAGGAGGAGGAGGTCTGTGTTGGCGAGGAGGACTTTGGCCAGGCCGAGACGTGAGAGCTGGCCTCCGCTAAGTGCTTTGGTTTCAACGTAATAGAGTTCCTTGTCGATTCCGAGGCCGGTGAGGATGGCTTTGATTCTGGATTCGAGGACGTATCCGCCGGCGGATTCGAAGTCGTGGCTGAGGCGGTCGTATTCGGTCATTGCGGTTTTAAGTTCAGTTCCGGCGAGGGTTTCCATGCTTTGTGCGAGGGCGTGGAGGCGTTTTTGGGTGTTGAGGAGGTCGTCGAGGCCTGCGTGCATCTCCTGCATTACGGTTCGGGTGTGGTCGAAGGCGGCTTCCTGGGGGAGGTATCCGATTCGTAAGTTCTTTCTGCGGATGACTTTGCCGGAGTCGGGTTCGGTTTCTCCGAGTATTAGCCGCAGGAGGGTGGTTTTTCCGGAGCCATTTGGGCCTATGAGGCCTACCTTTTCGTGTTCGTAGAAGGTTTGTTCCAGGGCGTCGAAGACGGTCTGGTGGCCGAAGCGCTTTGAAATGGCCTGTAACGTGATGAGACTCATGGCGGGTGAGCATATCATAAGGGCGGGTGAAAGTCATGGGGGCAGTGGCGAAAATGGGGTTTTCCGGGAATTTTGCCCTGTGGAAGGGGGTAAAAGTGTGCGCGCCAGTGTGTGTTTTAGCACATTTTTGGCAAAAGAGGTTTGCAAACGGTGCGGACCAGGGCGCATTTTTTGTTGTTTTTGCGAATAAGCGCGCCGGAGGAGGGGTTTTTTGCGGATTAGTGCGGTCGCAGGCAGCCAGCCGGGCAGAATAGTGTGGTGCCCGGGGCATAGTGGCTTTGTTGGACCGGCAAGGTCTGCTGAGGCGTTCCGTCCTCCGCGCTGGGCGGAACCCTTTTTTCATGCGCTGTTGTGCTGAGGGCGCGTGTGGCGGTGGGGGTGTGTCATGTTGTGTTTTTGTGAGTTACTTCGTTTTCCAGGGCTACGGCCTTTGGGAACAGGACGTTGTTTTCGAGATGGATGTGCTGGTGCAGGTCGAGTTCGAGGGCTTGCAGTTCGTCGTAGAGCGCCTTGAAGGTCTCGCATTCGTCGGCGGGGACGTGATAGTTGTCTGTGATCTGGCGCATTTTTGACAGGGCGGCTCCGGTCTGGTCGTGCTCATATTCCATCTGTCGTATAGGGTTTTGGACGGTTCCGCAGTGCATGGGCGGCATTTCGGCCTGATTCCGGAGACAGGCGTCCAACTGGTGGATGTACGGGAAGAGTATCTGCTCTTCTTTTTCAAGGTGCAGGGAGATGTCGGCGGTGAGCATGTCGATCACGTCGGCGAGCGAGCGGAGCATGGCGCCATGCGCTTCGGCGTGCGCTTGCCGGACCTTTTCGATGAGTGCGGAGATGCGGGGCAGGTGCTGCCTGAGCCAGAGGTGATGGGTGGATTCGATATGTTCGACGAGCCGGGGCGCGGAGAAGGCGGTGAAGTCGGTTATGGCTTCGTCAGAGTGGTCCTGGATCGCGGCGGCGAGGGCGGCGAGGACTTGCCGCGGGTCTCGGTGTGCTTCAATGACGCCTTGGCCAAGGGTTTTCTGTCCGCCGCAGCAGTAGTCAAGGGCGAACTGCTCCATGAGGAACCTTGTTTGCGGATATTTTGCGGCTATGACGCCGAGGGGCATATCGGCTGAAATCTCAGTTTTCATGGTCGGTCTCCTTTTATGATTACAACGTCATCTATAAGACTATTTTAGTCTTACACATACGCCAAGGCTTTGTTTGCGTATTTTTGCGGGACTTAACAAAAATGGTTGAAATCAGCGAGGCGGAGACCGTCTGTGGGCGGCGGCAGAATCAGGTTGTGGCCTGTACTGGTGGGGAATGACGAACGGCGTCGTCACGAAGCACATTGAGACGGCTTGACAAGTCAGATGAGGTTGAGTATATTGGTTATCGGTTGGGCCTGGAAGGTTTTTCACTTAGTGGCCAATCACAAGGGCGGTGCAGCCCTGCGAAGCTACGGAGGAAGGCAATTTTACCAGTTATCCGGTTGGGTGTGCAGATTATGATCCGGCCGGGAAGTGAGCACATGAAGAAGAACGTTATATTTATTATGATTGCATTGATTGTGCCGTGTTCAAGTGCCCATACCGAGTCATGGCGATTTGCGGTCACGGGCGACAGCTATGGGTTTCCGTGGACATACGACGAAAACGGGGTGAATACATTGATCCTTGGCGAACTGGTGCAGGACATGCTTGCGCGTAATGTGGAGGTGCTCCTTTTTCCCGGCGATCTTGTGATGGGAGGAACGCACTCCGAAGACCTGGAGAGTCAATTGAGGACATGGCGAGATACGCTGGAGCCGCTATACGATGCGGGCGTCAAGGTCTACCCGGTTCGCGGAAACCATGATGCCTGGGATGGGAATGGATGGGGCGGGCATACGGCGTGGAACAACGTTTTTAGCGGTGACTATGCCTTGCCGGCAAACGGTCCCGCAGGGGAGGAGAATCTGACTTTCTTTGCCCGCCGGAATAATGCGCTGTTTGTCGGACTCGACTTGTATATAAACCTGCACAGAGTCAATCAGGACTGGCTCGACGCTTTGTTTGCCGCAAGTGCCGCTCCACACGTTTTCGTCTTTGCTCATGAGCCTGCTTTCTCGGTTGGTCATACGGATTGTCTGGACGATTTGCCAGAGGAGCGAGATGCGTTTTGGCGGAGTATTGCCGGCGCAGGCGGGCGCACATACTTCTGCACGCATGATCATTTCTACAATCATGCCCGAATCGATGATGGGGACGGTAATCCCGACAATGACATTCATCAGTTTGTTGTCGGCACGGCAGGATCGATTCACTACCCCTGGGACGGCCTGTACGATGGAGACAACGGCACTATGAATCCTGTGCTTATCAGGCACGTGCATGGTCGCTACGGCTATGTTTTGGGGGAAGTCGATGACCTGCGTGTGACTCTAACGTTCATGGCACGGGACAGTACAGACCTCGCAGCGGTGGGACGGTACGATCCGAACGATACGTGGACCTACACTGTTGAACCCGCGATAAGCATCATCTCGCCAAACGGCGGCGAGCGGCTGGCTGCGGGCGTTGGATGTGCGATAAAGTGGAAAACCAATCTGTTCGGGCGTGTGGAAACGGTGCTGCTCGAGTTTTCCGCTGACGGCGGCGCAACCTGGAGCGTGATTGACACGGTGGTTAACAACGGCATCTACATGTGGGACGTCAATGAGGGCAGGCAGTCGGACAGGTGCCTCATCCGGATCACAGACTTTGAGAACGTCGAGATTAGAGACACGAGTGATGCGCCTTTCACTGTGTTCGAATGCCAGGAGTTTCTGGCGGGCGATTTGAATGGAGATTGCTACGTGGACATGGGGGACCTGGCAATCCTTGCCGCCGAGTGGCTTCGCTGCGGCAATCCTTTTGATTCGGCCTGCTGGAACAATTGAAGAAGGGTTTGGCGGGGCGGCATATGGGAGGAGACGAATGCGGGTTTCTCTTGAGGTGGAATCAGGTTTTGGGGGCGATCCTGGTTGGTTGTTGTATCCGGCTATCTGAGCAGGTTTTGGAGGTAGAAATGTTCGTTGCCGGTAGACCAGGGTTTGCAGCAGATGTCGATGTCGCCGTCGTTGTCGACGTCTCCGGCAACGGCTTCGTGGCAGGGTTTGTGTGCTATTATGTGCTGGACCCACTTGTCGGCGGTTGGCGTTTTGCCGGGTCCGGCGGTATTTTCCCAGATGCAGCATTTGTGTGAGCCTTTGGCAGAGAGTGGTCCGCCGCCTGAGAATACGTCGAGGTCGCCGTCGAGGTCGAAATCGGCGACGACGAGGGAGTGAAAGTCCTGCATGTCGCCCTTGTCCTTGATGATGTGCATTGTGAAGCTGCCCTTGCCGTCGTTTTGGAACCATGCGACGCGTCCGTCGGGGTGGTCGGCCTCGGCCTGGACGAAATCCATGATTCCGTTTCCGTTCATGTCGCAGACCCAGGTTTTGACGGCAATGCCGTACTTGTGGTGTTCGCCGAAATCGATTGTTTTGTGCTGCTTCCAGACGAGGCCTTTGCCGTCGACGTTTTCATACCATGCCTGTGCGGTTACGACATCGTTGTCTCCGTCACCGTCGATGTCACCGACTGCCTTGGGGGATACGCCGCCGTGGACTTTGTGCTGTTGGGCGGTTGCGATGAGGTGGGGTGTCCAGGGTTTTGTGCAGTCGGCTGGTATTTCGAACCAGAACAGGCCGGTCTTGTCGCTGTTGGCGATGGCGTCGAGTCGGCCGTCACCGTTTATGTCGGCGAATTCGGAGTCGTGGGAGTGGATGGCGCCGATTTCGTATTCGATGAAACGCTCTTGTCGGGGGTTCTTTGTGTTGAGGAGGATCTTGCTGCCTGAGAGGACGTCGACCCAGCCGTCGCCGTTGAGATCGGCCGCGGCTCCGCCGACGTCGGTGTTGCCTTTGCCCAGGTCGTGGCGGATCCATTTGTCGGGGGACTGGTATTGCCACCACCAGATGCGGGACTGGCTGTGGCTGGCTTCGCCGCAGATGTAGTCGAGTCGGCCATCGTTGTCGACGTCGACGAGGGCAGTCTGTCCCATCTTGGAGCCTATGTTGTCGATGCGGTGATAGGAAAACTTTGGGAAGTCGGCTTGTGCAGCGGCGAGGAGTGAAATTGCCGGCGTGAGGTACAGAAACGCTTTCATGGTTTGTCCTCTCGATTAGTGTTATTGCAGTCGGCACTTATTGTGTCATAAGGCGGCGGGTTTTGCAAGGAGCTGAGGGATGGGCGGGGGTGGTGGAGTTTTATGAATACAAAGAAGGCCCCGGGTTATTGCCCGCGGCCTTCTGTGTTAAGTTATGTTTTTTTCGGAGCAGCAGTTGCTGCTGTCGGCGTTTGTCAGGCGCGACGGCGACGCAGGATGAGGCTGATGCCTCCGAGGGAGAGCAGGCCAAGGGTGGTCGGCTCGGGGATACCGTAGAACTGAATTTCGGCAATCTGCATCGAGTTGGCAATCGTCGCATCTTTGACGCTGAGGAATTGCATTCTATAAGATGTGAACATTTCGGTCTGGCCGAGAACCGTGATCATCGGTCCCAGCTCTTTACGCTCGTCGGGGAGCACCACCCAGCCTGCCGCGATGGGGGTCCATGTTTCGGCGAGGCCGGTGCTATTGTCGGCGCTGATGATTGCGTCGTTTGTTCCGGCGAGGAACCATGCGATGGGGTCGCGTTCGATTGCGTCGTTGGCTGTTGTTATCTGGAAGCTTTCGACAATCGACGGGCCGATGGACGGTGTGACGATGAAGCCGGAGTTCTCTTTGCCGAAGTTGAGGTATTTCGTGTCCGCGGTGCCATCAATCGCGTAGGCGGGTGCTTCGCCGGCGGGATAGTTGCTGTTGCCGTCCATGTCGATGGCGATAATGAAATCACTTGGGTTCAACAGCGGAATTGCAAAGGCGGAAGTGCTTGCAAAAAGGACGATTGCTGCGATGCTCAGTACGTGCTTCATAATGTGTTCCTCCATTGGAAAAATTTTTATCACCCACAAGTCGCCCAATCCGTTTGGCCTATTATATAGAAGCTCATCCATGATTGGCTTTGTCGTATTATAGACCAACGGTCAGTGGGATGCAATACGAAATTCTTGTGGGATTAAAAAATTTGGGATATTTTTTTTGCTCGTGGTCGTGGTTGGGTATCAGGTATATCAGCAGGAGGAATATGGGCGGCGGGTTTGGGGGGAGTCGCATGGCCCGATTTTTTGAACTTTGTGCAATATTTTGGGATTGGTGAACGTTTTGTTGTTGGGCGAGTTGTGGGGGCGGTTTGCGGGTTTTTTGGAGATGGGACGATGGGTTATTTGGGAATGAGGGCGAGGGGGTTGGCGGGTTTGGTATTGGCGGTGGTTTTTGTGTGTGGCGGGGGGATGG